>ERZ1292632.44-Hain-H43-01um-R2-44-length-118122-cov-9_pt1 | contig 118122 bp, 232 predicted proteins | sample MGYA00564407_ERZ1292632 | MGnify/ENA primary metagenome ERZ1292632 (study PRJEB36523, sample SAMEA6512637) | groundwater metagenome | collected 2019-01-08 | study: AquaDiva: Metagenomics assemblies of 32 groundwater samples | reverse complement strand
GCGGCGCATCGGAGTATCTATCTCTTACTGCACCAATGTTTTTTTGTAATACCGGGATAAGAAAGTATTTTCTTGAATTATGTGATTTTGCATGGTGCAGAGCATTGGTAGGGAATGCAGTTTTTGGATTAAATAACGGAAAGGGTCCGGAATACATAACTAATTTTCCAATAGAAAAAGAAATAAATAGACCTCCAGCCAAGCCATATTTTGATGTTGGATTTAGAGATGATTCTCTTTATAGTCCTCTTCGGCATCTTCTGACCAACAACAAAGAACTTTTTGAAGAAGATAAAATATCTATTAGATTTTGGGGATATAATGAACATTTGTGGCAAAGCGGAGCTATTTATGGATTCGATGAGCATAAAATAAAAATGTTAAAAAATTATATTTTTCCAAGATTTAAAGCCGAATATTTCAAAAAAGATTTAAATCAAAATAGCATATGGCAATTTGGATCTATACTGAGGAAATTTACTCAGAATCTTAGACAAGACATGGATCTTTGTGATTATTTTTGCAGTAATTTTTTAGGGTCAAAAGATTTAAGAAAAGAAAAGGTATTTATAACCATACCGACATATAAGAGATATGAGCAACTTAGGACTCTCTTGCAAGATATAGTTATTCAGACCTATAGAAATATAGATGTTTATATCTGCTCAGATGGTCCAGATGACAAAGTAAGGGAAATAGTAGATGAGTTTAATTCTGAATCTAATGACATAAAATGTTTTTACAATGAACTTGAAAAACAAAACGGTTATTGGGGACACCCAGCTAGAAGACATTTGTTGAATATTATAGAGGGAGAAGGATCGGTAGTGTTTATCAATGATGACAATCGGATATATCCGGATTATATAAATAAACTAGTCTCACTTATGGATAGCACAGTAGACATAACGTATTGTCTTATCAAAATGAATGGTTGGCCAGAATGCAAAAGTATTATTCCAGGTGGATTGAGATTTGGAGAAAATCATCAGAACCACATATCTCCAGACAATATAGATGCTATGAATTTCATGGTACGCTTATCTTTAGCTAAGAAATTTATAGATTGCTGGAATAACAAATATGAAGCTGATTTTAATTTCATAAGTAATTGCAATAGAGCCGCAATAGGAGTTGATAGTTGTGTTGAAGTTCTTGGAGAACACAACTGATGGAAAAAAGTTTTTTTAAGAGAGAAGGGAAAAATGAAAGCCAAAGATATAGAAAAACTTCTTTTAAAACACAATATTAATTGTCTCGTGGAATTATCTCGTATAATAGAGAACTATGCATATCTGGAATGTTTTCTAGACCTTTTGGGGGAACTGCAAAAAAATTACAATGAAAGAAATAAAGGCAAAAAAAATGGCTAAGGGCATTATTGAGATACACGAAAAAAATCTTCCAGCAGCGTGGGAACGCAGTGTTCTTGAGTGTTGGGAAAATGGAGAGGATTTTGAGACTCAGTATGATAAAGAAGGCGATCCTCTAAGCAAAGATTGTACTGCAAGAATAATTATTGATGAGCCACTTTCTGAGCCAAGAATTCATAAAGCATTTCCAGGAGGATTGGAAGATCTTGAGATATACGTTCAAGAAGTTGTTCATGGAGTTCATGATAATTGGCTTCAAAAAGAGGGTAATGGCGGCGATTGGAATTATACCTACCATGACCGTATTTTTAAGTATCCATCGGACATAGATGGAATAGATCAAATACAGTTGGGGATAGACAAACTCATTCAATCACAACATACCAGAAGAGCTCAAGTAGTTGTTTGGAGCCCGCTACTAGACAATAAAGATGAGCATTGTCCATGTCTTCAAAGAATGCATTTTAGAATATTTGAAGATCGGCTTAGAATGAATGTTTATTTTCGTAGCAATGACGCATATAAAGCATCGTTCATGAATATGTATGCCTTGATAGAACTTCAAAAGTTTGTGGCCAATGAAATATCTAAAGGACTGGGTAGGGAAATAAGTGTTGGCCGTTATATACACCATGCTGATTCGTATCATATTTATGGCTCGTATTTTGAGGAGTTTAGTAAGTTTTTCGCAATGGCCAAAAATGGTCCAATTGAGAATAGAACTATGAGTTCGGAAGACGTTCGGTACTTTCTAGACAATGGAAAGATTACTCTATATAATAACACCCAGACAGATATTCAACTGCCACAACATCATCGTGATCGTCTTTATTCTGAGATTCCTGAAGATAGGAGATCGGAGCTAATGGCCAAATGATATTACAAAATGTGGCCGATGGATTTTTAAGTTCAAAAATCACTGAAGTTGTATTGACTTCCCTTTGGATTATTTTTATGATATGGCTTGTGATTCAGGAGATCGTAATATGGATGTTCTCTCGAAAAAACAAGAAATAAAAGATTATATAGAAAGACTATTTGAAGATATAAACAATAAAGATAGGGGATACTTTGTAGAGGCATCGGATAGTGTTATTTATCTGCCTAAGCCAGTGGGTGCGGTATACAATAACAAAGTTGATTATAGGATGCAAACTGGTTCTTTTCTTGTGGCAGATATAGAAGCTTTTTATATGAATGATAATGGAGAGAAAACAACCATTAGGTATCATAGATCTGTTTCAGACTTTAAAGATAATCCACACTTGGGAGACATAGTTAAGAGTAAAGATGGAAATTGTAGCATTTATATTAAGGGCGGAAATATTCATGGTCAATTATATTGTGATGAAATATATTTAGGAGAATTAGACGGAATGTCAACTGAAAGAGAGATGGATCATTATGGGATACTTTAGAAATCTTATTAAGCGCATTACTGAGAGTGAATGGTATGTTCTACATATTTTTTATAGATTGCCTTGGAACCGTGGCAAGGTAAAAGATATGAGATGGATTGGTCCGGATGAAAAAGAATACAAGATACATTGGGCTCCATCCAACAGTCAGAAGACAGCATATTTCGAAGAAAAGTTTCGAACTACTCAACCCAATGAAGATGGGGTGTATGTTATAGAGACAGGATTAGCTGGTAAATATACGGTTAAGCCAACGCATCTAGACAAGACTGAAGAAATGAAAGAATATTTACGAAATAGAAATGCAAAGGCAGGACCACCAATCCCATGAAAAAATTTGGCGAGTTTATCAGAAACGTGAGACTAAGCCATGACGAAAGCTTAAGAAGTTTTTGTCAACGTACTGGCGTAGATCCAACTATGTGGAGCAAACTGGAACAAGGCAAAGTTTACAGCAAATCCATCACAATAGAAAACTTGGCCGAAATATGCTTTCTTATTGATGTTCCAAAAGATGATGTATCTAAAATGATGCATTTTTTGATGAGAGCAGAAGATCCAAAGATGCCGACAGAACAAGATGTTGTTAGGGCTTTGCCAGTATTTCTCTACTCCGATGATATAGATAAGACAGTAGGATAATTTACCAAAACTTATTGAAGAAAGTCTAATGCCAGTAGATTATGTTTCGCAGCCCACAAGAAATACTTGATTACGTTAAACGACTGTTTGACGATACCAAAAGAATATCTAATAGAGATATTTATAATGAGACTCTAGAACAAAGATATTTTCATAGTAATTCTTATGGCAAGTCAATGTGCGAGGAAATATGGCATTTAAAAAGAATGCATTTTCGTTATTCAATTAGTGATAGAGATCTATTTAACTCAAGTATTAGGGAAGAGTTTTTAATAGAACAAGCAACAAGGCATATACTGAAATGGATTGCAGGAGAAGCCAGAGAAAACAAATACAAGATAACTAAAATATCTGGTAGGCCACAAGACATTGCATTTATATATGATTTTGTGCAAAAATATTGTGATGATCATAAAATGCCATACATCAAGTTTTTCAATGGAGGAGAATGTAAGTTTGAAGCTGATGATGGTATGGAGCAAATAGATTATATATCAAGAAGTATTGACAGGATAATAAGAATAGAATATCTTGAATTTAGCCATAAGATAGAGATAGGCAACGATGAGTTTTACTCCTTCTGAAATATCCAAATACATAACCAGTCTTTTTGGAAGCAAGTCTCATCCGACCACATCCACTACGGATGAACTGTGGAAAAAAAGAGACGAAGAAGACAGAATATATAAAGAACAAATTGATGCCGCTAAAGCCAAGGCAATAGCAGCAGATCCATATTCTAGCGACAATATAGCCAAGGCAATAGCCAAGGCAATGGCTAAAGAAATTCAAAAGTATGAGGACAAAGAAATACTCGAAGATCTGAAGGTATTACATGGCATTAAGATTGGTGGTATTGGATCTGGACCATTGGGATTGGGGCCAGTCGAAGATGCTAATCAATGTGATGATTGTTATTATTTTGATGAAACTAAAAAAAGGTGTTTTTATCACAACAAACAAATTACTACGAATCAATACACATGCGCCAAATGGCGTGAAATATAATGAGTACTTGTAATTGCCATAGACCTGATCGTAATTGTAAAAAATGCAGAGAAGAATGTGGTAACTATTCTTTTAATCCAGTATTTAAATTTGGCAAGAGTGTTTCTCCATTAGGGGAACCTGGCATTTTTATTCCTACTAAAGCTAAAGAAATACTTGATTCGGAACATGTCTATGTTCCCTACATCCCTATTTCATATACTCCAACAATAAAATTAGATGAAATTAAAAACAGAAAATTTAACATTTCTGGAAGTAAAACTACACCTGCTTCAGCATCTACAACATATACATCCGTAACTAAAAAGCTCGAAAAAGAAATCAATTCTTTTGAACCTGTATTTGAACCAAAAAAAGTGGAAAAACCGAAATACATAGATACCGAACCAGATAAAGTAAGGGAGTATATAGGATCTCTATTTAATGAGCCATATATAGCTGTAGAGACTGATAATATTAATGATTGGCTAGATTCTATGAAAAAAATAATAGAACAATCTATGGATTGCAGTTCTGTAATTAAAAAAGATGGAATGCTGTTTATAGATACCGAAGCCAATATGTCAACAGCTATGGACAATATAAAAAATTGGATCAAATGAAATGGCTAAATTAGGATGGAAGATATATGAATCAATGGGCATCTGCCTTATTAACGATTACGCTCTTTCCAAAATAGAGTTATCTTCACTCGGAAGGGAACCAAAGGTGGAACTAGAAATAGGGGAGAAATTAGAAACGAAATATATAGATACTTCTCCATATTCGATCAAGAAATATATACACGAATTATTTGATGTTCCGTTTTCGGCAGAAATGCGTGAGAGATTTTGGTTTTGGGAATCAAAAGATGAGGATGAGTGGTGCAATAAATTAGAGAAGTTACTTTGGCCAGACGAAGAGGGTTGACAAAGCCACTCAAATAGGTTACTCTACCAAGAGTGCAGAGATGGAACTAATTTAAACAACAAGGAGAATGGATATGATTTTTTTAGAGTTTGCTCAATTGATAGTTGCAATTCTGTTTTTTCTATTTATGTTGACACAGATTGTGATTCCGATTTGCATAAATAGATCAATGTTTCCAATGTTCAGAAAAGAAAAGAAAGTTCTGTTGGATAAACTCAAAGAGGTAAAGGAGGAACTTGATAACGTAGAGATAGAAAAAGAAGTTGTTGAAGCCAAAAAGGTTCTTGAAAAAGAAAAAACAAAAATCTCCTAAGAGATACTAAAAAATGCAGCAAAAATTGAAAGGGAATATCAATGTCTACAAAGTATGATAACACCGTTAGCGGCTTGTCAATTAGCAAAATAGTAGCACTTGTAGTATCTGCAATTATTCTCATTGCAGTCCTATGTTCTATTGGGAATATGTTTGAGAATCTTGGAGCTGGACAAAATATGGTTATTCAGTCACCAATTTCTGGAAAGCTAAACACATATACCACTCCAGGTGTTAAATTCCAATCTTTCGGAACACCTGAAAAATACAACAAGCGTGGTCAGTTTTGGTTTAGTGCAAAGCCCGATCAGGGTGGGAAAGAAGATGGTTCTCTTAGAGTGCGATTCAATGATGGTGGACATGCTACCATTAGTGGTTCCATTTCTTGGGAAATGCCATCTGACAACGAACATTTTATTGCTCTCCATACCAAGTATGGAACTTTTCAAAATGTTCAAGATCAACTTGTGCGAACCGTTATTGAAAAGGCTGCTTACATGACTGGTCCTCTTATGAGTTCTAAAGAATCCAGTGCTGAACGTCGTAATGAGCTTCTTCGTCTCATTGAAGATCAAGCTCAGAACGGCATCTATCAAACCGAAACTGTCCAACAGCAAGTTGTCGATCCTCTTACGAGTCAAACCAAAATGGTGTCTATTTCAAGAATTAAAATGGATGCCAAAGGTATGCCAGCTCGTGTAGATAATTCTCCATTTGAAGATTATGGCATTAGAACCTCTAATTTGTCTATCAACGAAGTTAAGTATGATGAAGTAGTTGAGAAATAAATTATTGAACAACAGAAAGCTACAATGCAAATTCAGATTGCCGTAGCTAATGCCAAGGCTGCTGAACAGAATGCCTTGACTGCTGCAAAAGAAGGTGAAGCCAAATCTGCAACCGCCAAATGGGAACAAGAAGTTATTAAAGCAAAAGCTGTTGTTCAGGCTGATCAGGAAAAAGAAGTTGCCGAAACACAAGGCGCAATGCGTTTGGCAGTTGCGGAACTTGATCGTAAAGCTGCCGAAGCTACTAAAATGCAAAATATTGCTCTTGGTGAAGGTGAAGCAGCTCGTCGTAAATTAGTTATGGAAGCTGACGGCGCTCTTGCCGTAAAGCTTGATGCATGGGTTAAGGTCAACGGTCAGTATGCCGATGCCATCGCCAAGTATCAAGGCAATTGGGTTCCGACCGTTCAGACTGGTTCTTCCGGTCAGGGTGGTAATGGGGCAAACGATCTGATCGGTCTTTTGACTGCCAAGACAGCTAAAGATCTGGCTCTTGATCCGACAATTGTCGGCAAGCAAGCTCCGGCAGCTCCAGCTCAGTAACAAAATAGTATAACAAAACAGAACATTGGTCCCCGGCATCGAAAGGTGTCGGGGATTTTTTATCGTATATTAATTGTAAATAATAATACAAGGAGAGTTATTTACAATTTGACTACTAAACGTTTTGTGAAGCTTCCATATCTGAAAGATAAAAACGGTCATCATTTGTGTCGCTGGTGTGGTAAAAGAGTTCCCAAGGGACGTATTTGGTGGTGTGGAGACGATTGTGTCCAACAATACCGTGAAACAAATGATTCAAAATATATCAAGAGACAGATACGAAAACGTGACAAGGGAATATGTCAAGTTTGCGGAATGAATACCGTTCGAGAGAAAAAAGAACTAGAACAACGTCTTTCTCAGATGACATTGCAGGAACGACATTTGGAGCTTGATAGTCTTGGCATTAGAAAAAGATGGCCTTGTAAACTATGGGAGGCACACCATGTAAAGGCAGTCGTTGATGGTGGGGGTGGCTGTGATTATACCGGATATCAAACTCTTTGTATTTGGTGTCATAAAAAAGAGACTCAGAGTTTAATGAAAAAATTAGCCGAAAAAAATAAGGCTAAAAAGATGTTGTCTGAACAGAAAAAAACAAGGCGCAAAAAATCACCACCACGAAGAAAGAAAAGAAATGTTAAGCGATCTTAAATCTCCCTTTCCTTGGAATGGTGGAAAAAGCAGAGCAGCAGATCTTATATGGCGTTATATGGGAGATCCGCACAATTATGTGGAGCCATTCCTTGGAAGTGGAGCTGTTCTTTTGGGAAGACCTTCTAAACCAAGTATAGAGACAGTTAATGATTCGGATGGGTTTGTTGTCAACGCCTTCAGATCAATTAAATTAAATCGTGAAGAAACTCTCCGGTGGGCAGACAACCCTGTCTTTGAAAACGATCTTCATGCTCGTCACGCATGGCTTAAAGAAAGAAGAACTGTACTCACCAGACAACTTGAGGGAGATCCCGAATACCATGACTCTAAAATTGCTGGATGGTGGTTGTGGGGCATTGCTTGTTGGATAGGTAGTGATTGGTGTAACGAAAATTTTCACGGTCCCTGGGAAGTTATAGATTCGAAACTTATAAACACTAAATCAAAGGATGGTATAAAAAGAAAAATACCTCTTCTTGGCAATAGCGGAGTTGGTGTTAATAAATGGAGAAGTCAAGAAGATAGAAAAGAACTTCTTTCAGCATGGTTTAATCAATTGTCTATCAGACTAGAGAATGTAAGGATTTGTTGTGGAGACTGGTCAAGGGTATGCACACCATCAGTAACTTACAAATTAGGTGTCACTGGAATACTATTAGATCCACCTTATTCTGAAACGGCAGATAGATATGATAAACTTTACAATAACGATGATTTGCAATTGTCGTATAAGGTAAAAGATTGGGCATTGATTAATGGAGATAATCCTAAATTAAGAATAGCACTTTGTGGGTACGAAAAGGAATTCGATATGCCCAATAGTTGGGAATGTGTTAGTTGGGACTCAAGAAGTGGGTACTCTGGACAGAACAAAGAAACTAATGATAATCATAAACAAGAGCGTATTTGGTTTTCACCATATTGTATAAAACCAGGTAAGTTATTTTAAGGAGATAGGGTATGAAACAAAAGCATGTCATAACCAACAGGAAATCAAAAGAAGAGATTTTCAATAATATTTTAGGATTATTAAATAGTAGTTCATTGGATAATTGGTCATTTTCATTGTTCAAACCATTAGAAGAAGACAGTGATCCAGAAGTGCCAGTTTCTGCATATCCAGCAATGTACTGTCATCAAGGACACAGTGGAATAAGCGGGTATAGCGGTAGCAGGGGATTGGCCGGATATGAAGAAACAACTGTAAATTATTGGAATCAAGTTTCCATGACATTTAATGAATATACAAGAGGAATGCCTAATTTTAATTTAGTTATAGTTAGATTCCATTTTGAAGATATGAGAGAAAAAACAAATAAAAGACAATCTTTGTTCGATATAGTTAGAACAGCTAGGAAAATTCAACTTCATTTATCTGTAAGATCATTGGGAGGACTAACAGATTCCTTTTATTTGAGTGGCAATCAAAAGAAATTGTTTTGGAAAAGCAATGTTGGAATAGCTATGAAAGATGAACGCAATAGATGCGAACAATATTGTAGCGTTATAGGAAATTTTGTAAATCAAATTAATCCACCTCCACCTCCAGAACCAGAGCCAGTTGAAGTAAATAGGGTATTGACCAGCGAAAGATCAACGGTAGATATAGAGTTATAAGAAAGGAATCAAAATGCTGAAAATAGAAAACCTTCGTATTGACAATTTTTGTGGATATCAAGGACAACATGAATTTAATTTCCATCCGCAAATAAACATACTATATGGTCCAAATGGTTATGGAAAATCAAATTTTCTAAGAGCTATTCAAATGCTTACAAGTAAAATGACATTTTCCAATAGAGCAGATATTAAGTATAGATCAGACGAACAATCTAAAATGGTAGATCCCAATATATTGAAAATTAGACGTTTTGTATTTGACAGTGATTACGATCCAACTTATTGTAATTTAACTAAGGCAAAAAATAACTTATCAATGGAGGCTTCTTTTTCTGGATCTGATAAATCTATAGACACTAAAATTACCTATGAAAATGAAGAGTTATCGTTTGACCTAGATTCTCTACCCACTTATGAACCTTGTAGCAGATATCTGGATGCGGACAATAGATTTAATATGAGATCATTTCAACTTGAAACTGAAGTTGGTGATAAATTCATTGAAATAGCCAAGGTTGTTTATGGATTAGATTGCATATTAGATGATGATACAAATACTGATCTGATGGATGAAGGTACAAATTATAGTTTTTTCTCTGACCTTGTAATTGTTAAAAATGGAAACAAAGTACACTACAAGGCTATGTCGGATGGAGAAAAAAAACTAGCTACATTTTTGTCTAGCTTGTTGGATCTACAAAGAACGGATATAGATTTAATTCTTGTAGACAATGTAGAGCTGCATCTTTATTGGAAAAGACATGTTCCACTAATAGAAAAGCTCATTGAAATGTTTCCAACTAAGCAATTTATTATGACTACTCATAGCCCCGAAATAATAAGACATGTTGGGGAAAAGTATGGAGATAAATCCTTGATTGATTTGGAAAAAATCAAAGATAATATAGTTATTTGAAAATGAAACTTGGAATATCATACAATGTATTTGATGGGCTAGAGTTGCTTCGGCCATCTATCTTGTCCGTTAGAGAGTGTGCTGATTATATCGCCGTAGTATATCAAAACGTATCTAATCATTTTATAAATAGCGACAAAGATATAAAGGGCATATTGGAAAATCTGAAAAAAGACAATTTAATAGATTGTATCGTTTTATATCAACCCAATTTAAAAACATATTCTCTCAATAGTAATATTCCAGTATTTGATCTCCATAGAAACGAAATATCAAAGAGACAAATTGGGTTAGAATGCTGTAAGGCTGCTGGCTGCACACACCATCTTAGTATGGATGTGGATGAGTTCTATTTTTCAAATGAATTAAAAATGGCAAAGAAAAAGATAGATCAGGAGGGTTACGACGCTACAGCGGCAAACATACAAGAATATTACTCAAAGCCCATATATAGAAAAATAGGCTTATCTGACTATTATGTGTCATTTATTCATAAGGTAGATTTATCTCTAAAACAAGATGGGGATTATTTTGTTTTAGTAGATCCGACAAGAAGAGTTTGTGGATATGCCAATAGTTATTTGTTTAATCCAGATGAAATAACAATGCATCATTTTTCAACAATTAGGTCAAGTAAAAAAAATTTAGAAACGAAATATATAAATTCTTCTGCTAGATCAATATTGAAAAATATTCCACAAGTTTTAGCTAAAGAGGCTTGGGAATTTATTCCAGATGAAACAATTGAAATAGTGGATGATTATTTCAACATAAGTAAAGAAATTCTTTTAGGTTGAACTTCTATTCTTTTCGCCCATGCCTCAGAAGTCAATTTCATGTATTGAGATAAAACCCAATCTTTCTTATCTCCTCTTGGTTTTTTTATTTCAACACGAGCAATGAATACTGGATGGATACAACGTCTAAGCCATCGATCTACATGTTCCATGGTTTCAAATCCGTGAAAACCACTTCGATACCAAGGCGCATTAGTTCCGTTAGTAACTAGTTTTGGTTCTGCGTAGAGCCATTTGTTAATTGGTGTCGAGATACACCCATTGTGAGGCTGGAATAGAAATCTTGGGTTGCCTTGACGATCAAGACGAAATGCCTTCAACATTGTTTTCATTATTTCTCCCTTGGGTCTTCGAACCAAGCATCTGCTAGATCAGAAATATCATCATTCAATAATTTGCTTTTTATCCAAACAGATAAACAAGTTTTTAGATTTTCCCATTCTTGTTTATAATCTGCCATTGTATTGAAATTTTGTCTATCTGTTTCGTTTTCGAACATCTTTCCAGTTAACTTACGTTCCAATGTTCTGTTTATAATGGCATCCCATAGAAAGCAATATTTACATACAACGGCGTATAGATCAAGAACTTTATTTATTTCGTTATTGTTGGCAAATCTATTTATTTCTTCTTGAGAATGAAGAGGATTTAGCAACATAGATGGGTCTATATGTTTGGCCCCAATTTTATTAAACAAAGCAGTAGGAAAGGGGTAAATAGGAAATTTTTCCTTATGCTTTCTTTTGCTTTTTTTGAAGAGGTCTTTTACATACTTTTTGATTTCGTCGGATTTCATACCATCAATATACCGTATCCAACAAGGCTAGTCAATGGCCACTATTCGAAATCCCGTAGATTGTAAGTGTTGCAAGTTTGGGGAAGGCAATCCTTACACCCTGTTGTTAGGAACCAATGCCAACGCTCTGGATACTGTGGATGGATATGGTCTCCATATCCATCGGTTATGACAAATACGGCTTTGGGATATTGTGTTTTTCTTTTGATCATATCTGCCCTGATGTAGTTTTCTAATATGCTGAAAGAAGTACCACCAAATCCATATAGTTTTCTATCTTGGGCATTTACCTTATAGACTCTTGTATCAAAACAATACAGCTCCATGTCAAATGTTTTTTCAGGCAATGACATAGCTGCTTTCCAAAATCTATCTTTCAATCCAATGCAAGATCCAGATGTATCTAGAAAGAAATAAACCTTAATTCGTTTCTTATCCTCTTCGGATGAGTCGATCTCCATCTCGGTAGGGATAATGAGTTGTTTGTCTACAAGAACAAATCTACGATTGGTACGTGCCCATTGTTCGTGGTCCTTGAAACCCTGCTTGATGAATTTATTGGCCCAACGTCGAATTACCGTTTCCCATTTCCTTTTCTTTACTACTGGAACCTTTGCTGCAAGTAATACTAAATTGCCAGCTTCGGTTCCGGCTGCTTGTCCGACTGACTCAGAGAGTGTTTCCTTTTCTTCGTCAGTCAATTTATCAGATAGCTTGCCCTGAATGGCATTCATGCCAGATTCAGTTTGGTCCTCATTGTTATCCGGTATCCCGCCCCCACTATCTGATTTCTTATCACCCCGATACTTACTCTCTCCATCGCTCTGACCTGGCATTCCAGAACCCATCCCAGAGTGATCCTCAAGTATCTTGGTAGACCCGAAATTTGGTGGTATTTCTTTTTTTAACATATTGTAGTAGTATTCGAAACACTCATTCTTAAAGACCTTTGATGGTGTCGTTGTTGTGCTTTCTATCTCAATAGGTTTGTTGTCGGTATCGACCAATTCTATTGTTTCTTTCTTTTCTTCAGATGGAAATACAGTATCAACCCAACATAAGTCTTCGTGACCTTCTATCTCTTCTCTCTTGAACCCAAAACTATTTGTGAGAGAATGGTTGACAACAATATCCATACATTGATTTGCTATTGCATATTCTAATCGGTTTTTTAGGTTTAACGATCTAAAGCCGTGATGAAGAATAACGTGCATACATTCATGACATATTATGAACTCTTTTTTTCTCTGCGAACAAGAGTCCCAAAATTTTTTGTTTATGCCGAAAATAATTGATTCGCCTCGTTCATCAAAACGAATGTATGCCGTATCAGTATCTTCAACAAACATTGGTCGTCCTAGGCTCCACATAGTGTAGAATACAGCATGATGGAGTTCCAAGGCACGACTAAGGGAGAAATACTCTTCTGTTGAGAACTGTTCCATTATAGATCCTGATTGTTTTCGTAATATTCTTCTTCTTCATCATCATTATCAGAAGAGTATGAATTTGCAGTTACCAATGGAATGTCTTTTACAAATTTTCCGTTTGATATTGGATTGACTTGCATAAAATGCAATTCTATATCTTGTGTGAGTTTTCTTAGTTTTTTGGAAATAAGTAGTATCTTATCGGTAACATTAGTTTTTAATGCCAAAGAAGATCCCATTGTTCCTTGGGTTTGTTCCATTATACATAGAACACAATGATTAACCAGAGGAACTAATGTGCTATAATCGGTTCCCTGTAGAGAAAGGTCATGAGATTTTCTAAATATATACGTATCAAGAGATTTAAGTATATCTAATGCAAGTTCATGTGCAAATATGGAGCTGTACAAACAGATAGCCTATTGAAGTATTTTTTCCTATTGTAAGTATTGTCCATATATCTTTTCGACAAGGAGTTTTCAAGCTGTTGAAGAGCAGTTCTGGTAAGAGTCACTTGTGCTGTATCGGTATATTGTCTTAACAATCCAGATCCGTTATATGATATGGAATTTTGTGGTACAGGCAATGTTGAATTTGCTGTAGAAGGATCTATGTTTGGAACAGGTGTTGTTAGTGGTGGCAACGGAGGATTCTTAGCCAAATAATTCTCTACGTCATATAGCGCATTATTGAAACGAACATTTGTTTTGGCATTAATTTTTACAACAACATCCTTTACGGTGCATTGTTCGTTTTCCACAACACACATAATACAGTGGTTTACAAGTGGGAATATATCAGAATACCCATGTTGATTGAGAGTGGAGAATTGTGTTCTTTCAAAAATTTTATCATTCAATTCGTACAATACCTTGATAGCAGTATCTGTAGTTAAATTTTGAGTTATTTGAGAACACAATGAAATGAACTCTGCTTTTCTGTGATATGTGTTGTTGTATTTACTCCTACGATTTAAAGCAGCTGCAAATGCTTTAACAGCGGCATCGGTGTCTTGATCCGTAGAAGTAGTGTTGAAAAGCCTTCTAAGAGAACCCTGCTTTTGAATTTTAGTTTTTCCAACAGCCATTTGTTTTGGCAATGCTTTCATGATTCGTTTGCCAAGCTGTCTATTGCCACCTGCTTTGGCAATATCACGAAGAACATCGGCATATTGATTTAAATTTTCAGGAGCTAGGCAGAAATCCTGCACAACTTTATTCTTGGATATAGCTTCAGAAAGTTTTTCATTATCCAAAATAGGAGCGAAGAAATCAATGAATTTCTTGGAGAATATCATATCTTTGCAAAAAACATAATTGTTTGGATCTGTCAGGAACTCTTTAGCGCCATCCGTATCTTTTTGGTCAAATAGTTGTGCTACTCTTTTCTTGAGAGAACCACTTTCTATTTCTTTCATTAGTTTGGAGACATTGCATTTAGATGGAAGGACATCACGAAGATCGCCACCTGCGGTATAGACCCGAAGGGCGTAATCTAACCTACGTGGAGAAACTTCCATCTGTATATCTTTGGGAAGGTCATTCCACCAATCAATAGCAGATATAGCTGTTTGATCTCCAAACTGTTGTCTAAAATATGGCAGATGGCATTTGTATGGCATTTCCAGATGAATATGAAAACGATCTTTTTGAGCAGGATCAAGTGGCTCCACATCGTATGTTCTATCATCGGAATTTTCTTTATCATCGCCATCTGGATTAATAGCAGCCCAAATTATTTTAAGGTTGTTGAATTTTTTGCCATTTATGGATTTGAATTGAATCAATTCCATCACAGCGTTCCTCACTTTTTTGTGTGAGCGATTAAATTCATCTAGGAATATAGCCTCTACATCATCATCTCTAAATGCTTTTGGTCTTATAAGATCTAAATAAGAATTGCCATCGTCATCTGTTTTTTCTTTTGGGACACCAATAAAGTCAACCCATGGGTCCATTGTTGACGCTGAGAAATACAACCACTTTAGATTGTTTCGTTTAAATGCTTCAATTACTATTGTTGTTTTACCAACACCAGCATGTCCTTCTATCAATAGATTAAAATTGTTTTTAATCCAAAAATCTAATTTGTGGTCTGAAATCATTGCGATATCCTCTTGAAATTTTGGAACAAGTGGGAATCACGAATCGAACGTGGCCCAATTATGTACGCAGCTACAATGGGAACGGCATCTATCCCTAGATATTTTCACTGCGTTCTCCGTTGACTTCCAACCGTCACTTTCCCACTTGCTCCCGGAGGCATTTCTGTCTCCACACAATCGACTATACGGCATTGTCTGCGAAATGTCAAGAGACAAAGGCAAGCCAATTATTCCCAACGGTTGGCTTCGCAGTCCCAATGACGGTTGTCCAGGATATTGATATCCAGGCAAAATTTCCCTATGCAGAAAGAAATGTTTAGCCCAGCATGATCTTGTTTTCGTGTCCAACGAAATTCAAAATCAAAATAACAATATGGATCTGCTAACCAAATAATTTGGAATTCCAATCCATTATTTCGAGTTAATGGTAGATACCAACAAAATGATTTGTCTTTACCTATCATTTTTAACAGTTCCATTTATATCCGATAGTTGTAGAAATGGCGGGGATGCGAGCGTTCTATATTTGATTTCTTGAAACATTTCTTCATTCATCTTCCCAAACCCTATCTTTAATGGCGTTCCATTTGCAAGCCCATGCAAACCAGCTACCGTTCCGACATAATAGAAGATTCTTCCACAGGGGCTTTCCCAACCTTTTCGTCCATTATGTAATGTTCTTCTCCATCCCCAATTTATTTCTGCTGAAGTACAAGCATTTTGGAATGATCCAGCAACAACAATTCCGAATGGGTATCGGCCTACCCTGCAATCTATATTGTCAAACAAATATTCAATATATTTTTTTATGTTTTTAGGTTTCATTATTTATCGACATATCCAGTTACTTTTCCATCAGTATCATATGTCGCACGTTTATCATCATGCCAAGAATAATCATCATAACCCCCGCCACTTCCACACTCACCAAATATGCTTGGAAATTTTTTGTGAAATTTCTTATTCCAAAAATATTCTACACCAATAGAAATTAATATAAATATAACTCCAATATTATCATATTTATAAATGCATAAAAATATTCCAGAAACTACTCCGGTTATTATTGGCCAATGATTGTAAGATATTTGCGCAGATAATATAATAATTGCTTTAACTAAGTGAAATATTCCCTTGGCTATTTTATATAATGCCCAAATAGAACCAGCTATAAAAGACAATGTAAAAAGAATTTGCAATATAATCATTGCTGCGTATTTCCTTTCTATTATTTGAGCCAGGTAGCTTGATCTATTATCTTTAGGCACTCAGGACAATCGACCAATTCCCTGACGAATGTATTGGTGTCTTCATCTTCTTGTTGGCAGAGATTTGCTGGCTCCGTTCCACCTATTGTTCTTTTATTGACGGCATGAACACGTATCTCTTCGCCTTCCATTTCTCTCATAAATCTGCGCAGAGAACCAATGACTAATTTTTCATTTTCAATGCAGTCACGATCATATTGCTCCTGAGTAAAACCAGTGTCAATTGTTTCGCCAGTTGTAAGTTTTATTTCAATGTTTTTCATTTTAACCAACCTGCCTTGTCGATTAGTTTTAAACATTCAGGGCAAGTAACTGCTTCTTTGAATTCAGACTGAACTGTTGTGTCTTTTCCACACAATGTCGCAGGAAAAGACATTTTGTTTTCTACTCCAGCACAAACATGCATAGGACCGGAATCAAACATATAGGCAAAATCACGCATTACCTTGGAGCCTGCTATTGCCTGTTCCTTCCTCATCTTTTCTATATCGGCCATTGTAGTGGGATCGATATTAATATGAATTTCAGATAGATTGTTTTTCTTTTTGGCCATTATACCTTTCTCCTTGTTTTGGCTTCAAACTTTTTAATGGAACGTTCTGATTTTCGGCTTAGTTTGGGAGTCCGCCTATCTATTACCATTACATCTTCTACTTCTGGAAAGTTTTTCTTTACATATTTTTTTGCTAAGCCTTTATCTGTATAGAAACTCAAAACAACTTCATTTTTTGGCCATAAATCAGGAAATGCGCTTGGCAAATCAGTAAACAAATGTACTTGGTCCATTGGAACATCAAGTTTGTGAATTGTAATGCTATTGATTTTCATCGTCTTCTTCCTCCTCTTCTTCGTCAGGGCATTCTATTTCCTGACCCATGTATTCTGCAAGAAGATCTTGTACCTCTGAGAAAAGATCCTGTAGCTTCAAAAGGCCATCCTCAACTTCTTTTAATTTGATTGCCATAGAACATAATGGGCATTCATTAGAACTTCCAAATGAAATTTTAATGTGATCTTTTTCACATGTTTTTAATTCTACTATATAGTTTTCCATATTATTTCTCTTACTTAATAACTTCCATGCATATTGGTCGAACCAAGCAATCTTCAACCTTGGAAATAGTTCCCTTGAGTCCTTGATGATTATCCATCATTACAATTACCAAATCAGATTCTTTGTATATTGGCATACCAACTCTCATATAGGCAATCCCACTTTCAGACTCAAAAATCTCACCAACCGACAATGTGCTAAGCATTACTTTTTCCGGCATCGTTAGTCAAAACCACCCTTCTATCAATCTGTCAATAGTATATCATTGTGAAGAGAAAAAATCAATGGGAAAGTCGGCCATTTACTGCCAATTGCCATTGCTTTCAATATTTTTTATTTTATTGCCCTGAAAGGTAGAGCCAACAAGTGTTACTTTTGTGGCTCCAAATTCGTTATAGATAAATACTCCATAATCATTTGCCCATGCCAATCCATTCACAACATTGATGCTTCCGCCACTTGCAGCAAAACCATGCCTGTTCTGAAAGGACACACAATCCTGAATATAGGTCATGGATGATTGTTCTATAAATCCACCATTGCCATTATTGTGTAGAACACATCTATATAGTTTTACGTTTTTAGAGTTGCCTGATATTTGAATGCCATCGCCACCAACAGATTGATTCGTTCCATTGTTGGAACAAATAGTTCCAGTTACAGTTAGTCCATTGACTTGATCGGCAGCTATTCCATCTGCATCTTTATCTCCGTGTGCCCAACTGAAATTACCATAAGATATTGTAATATATGAACACCCACTATCTATTTGAACTCCACGCCTGTATGAACGATAAGAAGAACAATTATCCAGAGATATTGTTGTGCATCCACTTTTTAACAGGAAGGCATCTTGTGCCGCATCATGAACATATACTCTTTTCAAAATAATATTTTTACAATTAGAAAGAGAAAATTGCTTAAAAGAGCCTCCGATGAATGTTACTCCCTGAGTGTTCGATACAGAGAGTTTGTCGAACTCTCCGACGAACCTATAGGTATTGCCCTGCACAAATGTTTTAGGTATGCTCGTAGGCAACACATCAATAGTGGAGTAGATAGAAGTTACGACATTGAATGTATATTGTTTTGGTGCGTAGGCATCGACATGACATCCAAATGAAAAACCACACAAAATGGCGAGAATAGAAATTAAACCAACATTTTTCATAATAAATCTCCTATGTAATCATACTTCTGTTTCTAAATTGAGACATTCTGTAAAACGAATCCAGTAAATATCCGTGATCAAAAGCCAATGAAATGCCACTCAAATCATTAAAACGGACCCATTTGAGGCTCTCGGCATCATCGGCAGCTTTGGCTTCTTGGGCATCTTCTGATGGTCCAAGGATATATATAAAACGAATGTCTATTACATGATCTCTTGGATCACGCTTTGGATCTGTTCGAACATCTGCCATTTGAAGAAAATCTTTATTGATTTTTAATCCAGTTTCTTCACGAACTTCCCTTACGGCAGCTTGTTGGATATCTTCTTTGCCTGGGTTAAGAAAACCGCCAGGGAAAGCATATCTTCCCTTATACGGCGGATTTTTTCTTTTTATAAAAAGAACGGCATCTCTCTTTGGAGAATAGATCAGTACAGTTGCCGTTACCGATGGTTTCTTGAATGTTTTTTCGGCGGATAGGGTTGCTTTCATTTCAATATTTTCCCATTCTTGTTAGTATGTTTGTTGGGTCTCCAGTAAACCATATTCCACTATCCTTGGTGTTTACTGAATAAATATCCCAACCATTTCTTTCGGCAATTCTTCCCATTTCTATTCCTCTGCTGACAAGACTACCATCGCCAGACTCATTGAAGCCCCACTCAATATACGGTATATTACTTAGATTGTCGGCAGCTTCGTAAAAATCGTTTGGCTCTTTGTCATGCGCTCTGCGAACCTCTGACTCAATCAAGATTTGTTGTGGGTTTTTTGTTTTGGGCATTGGGCTGACTGGCATTATATTACTGGTTCTCCTTTTATTCGATCTACTTCTTTAAGCCATACTTCCATAGGTTCCCATACGCTATCGGTGCTTTTTGGTTTCCCATCAACCCATTCACTTTTTGGGTATTTTCCATGACTATGCCATCTTTCGAGATCATGGCCTTCAGCCATAACATAACAATCGCCAGTATAATGAACTTGTTTTGCCTCTACCCGATCTCCCTCTTTGAACGAAGTTGGTGGTTGTTGTGACTCAACCGATATGAGAGGACAATCTTTACCTAATTCCCATTTATATCGAAGGTTTGCCTTCATGCCTTTGCGCCAACCTGGATTAATGCAGTATGGACTTGTAAAGGCACTCCATTGAGGACGATATACGCTGTCATTGTATTTGATATAAGGACCGTGGCTATCTTGTAGAACCTTTGGCATTATTTGTCCCCATTGTGGCTCATTAAACTATAAACTCTCATGTAGGCATCATAATCTCGCAAACCGTCTCGCATTAACCAGTAACGAAGTTCCTCATACCTTCTTTTCTTAACGGTTGACCTATCCGGCAATTTAGAGCGGATCATTTTATCCACAAAAGATATTCTTGGATCTCCAGACTTAAGCAATTCATCCACTTGCCTAAGATATCGTTTGTATTTTTTATACCTATCTCTTTCCAACAAATACCACAGGAGACCAAATATTGTCGATAAAGGTACTGCCAATATTGTTAGTTCCAACATATTATTTATCCTTTTCGGCATCACCCAACACTAATTCTGGAGACAATGGTGTTGGCGCTGGCAGAGAGGAATTTATGGTTGAAATGTTTTCGGATTTGATGCTTGAGATAGGTACTGAATTATCTACCGTAGAACTTGTATTAAGACTATTGTAAATATATTGTTGATGGTCATAGGCTATAGTCTGGTATGATGCTCTTTTCTTTTCCACGGCATTGAGATCTTTTTGACTCTCTTCCATGTCTTTTCGTTTTTGTGCTATTTCGGCATCGAGTTGATCGGTAATGGATTTAAGAAGGTCTTTCAACTTGGCTTCTTTGGTTGAAAGCTTTGCATCGATAGCAGCTACTTTCTTGGCTTTTTCTTCTTCCATGTTTGCAGCTTCAATGCCCCTTTTGGCCAGATAGCTATTGTAAACCATAACCGTAAAGAATGACGAAAGGGACATCAAAAATAATGTCGTGAACATGTAAAGACCTGACAAAGATTTCTGTTTAGTTTCTATTTTCTTTTCCATTTCCATTTCCTTTCTTTAGATCGTAGTCGATTCCTACCTGTCAATATCCTATCACAACCGACTGGCCAAGTCAAGGCCGTTAGGCCAAAAAATAGCCACCATTCCCCTTGGAGTAGTGGCTATTTTTATCAAAAGAAATATTTTCTTTTAGTGGATAAACATTATCGCACAACATCCACCGATAAAAACAAAGTAGCATATGACATAAATGACTGTGTATTCATATGGGCTGTCAACCTTACGTTCCAATACTTTGCCTTTCGCACTGAGTTTTATATCTACAACTTTCCTAGAACAATTTTTGTTGAAGATATATATGAAATATGCTGTTCCAACAGCAAGGAGAATGGAACCTACGATCATTTGAACGAATTGTATGCCAATAACCTTCCAAGCAATAATAAACATAGTTAGTTTGCCTGGGCTAGTTTTAGCAAAATCGGCAGTTTGAGTTGTTACGGCTTTCAATCCTTCATTGATAGCTGTTCCGACTTCTTTGCCAAGACCAGCATACTTGCCGTATATGTCAACTGTGCTTTGAAGTTCAGCTGCTTTGACTTGAGCCTCAGTCAACGAGTTCTTTTGAACCAAAATCATTTCTGGTTGAGGGGAATTCTGAGCTGATGCTGACGAAACCATGCAGAACAACATAATTACTGTTACTAGATACTTCTTCATACCATTTTCTCCTTTTTAGATTGACTACGTTTTTGTTTAAGCAAAGCTTTTTTATATTCGTCTTCAATAATACCACCAAGACATTCTTGAACAAATTCAAGAATTTTGCCCCAATCTTCATCTGGCATCTTTTTAATGAGGGTCCATATTTTCATTGCATCTTTGGTGTCTACAGCTTTCCTGAAAGCGCAATGGATTCCTTCTCCAAGAGACATTTCAATGTCTCTCTTTATGGATTTCATAAATGTCTTGAATTGTCGGTTATCCATTATAGAGCCTTACAGCCAAAGAAGTTCGAATAGACACACACACCACATTGTAAAAAAAACAAAAAAGAACACAGTCTGTGAGTATTGGTTAAATTTTGATCCTGGATTGCTAATTTGGAATACGCAATGTATCATTCCAATAGAATTAAAGAAAAACTGGTATGTATATGTCATTTTCATTCCAAGAAAAAGCCACATTACAAGAGTGGTAAATGTAAATACAGAAAAAATCAAAGCAAATGCGTTCTTGTTTCTTTCGCTATCAAATATGCGATATATCAGGTTCATGTGGTTTTTTCTTCCTATATTTTCGTTGCCTCTGTTTCAACAGAATAATCTGGAAGAGCATCCAACCGCCCTTCAATCTGAGTTTTCATATTTTCCATCCCCATTTGTTGAATAACGTTAGATACGTGAGCCTCAATATCCGTCTTGGCTTGTTCAACAACTTTATTCATATCTTCTTGAAGCCTTTGAGTTAGGAACGGGATATTGGATCGAAGCTCTTGTCTGAGGAAGTACATCATGTCATACAGTTCTTGCTTCTCATCCTTATTGAGAGGAGACTTTTTGCTGTTAAGCTCCTCTACTCGTTGAAGATTCCGTTCAACAGTAGTGAGAATATCTGTCATGTCTTGATGCAGCTCTTTTTTGTAATTCTTATGAGTGTCGTCAACAGGGCATTCTTCTACTTTATTTCTACCAATATATTGAATGGTACAGGGAGTTCCGGTTCTAGTATTGGGGGAAGAAATAAAATGAGCAAATTGAGCCTCAGACATAAGAATTTCAATATGCTGTTCTTCCTGATATATCGAAGTTGTATGAGTGTCTTCGTTTCTAATTCTACGAGCACCAGTTATTTCAATGCTCATTGCATCACGATGCCCATGAACAGAATCGAAAAGCTTAATTGGGTGGCTGGAGGAAATTCTTCCAGCACGAATTAGCCCAAAAGATGGATGTACGGTTTCTGTATTCCCCTTCATAGTGTGGGGGTTTGATCGGTTGGCCATATGTTTTCCTGCCTTTCTATCTACACTCTACCAAAAGACAACTTGAGAGTCAAGCGGATTAGGCCAAAAAATCCTTGATGGTGTCGAAATCGTCATAGGACACCAGAACCTTATCTCCTGTGGATCGAGCTACCTTGCTCATTCTACTAAGAGTATTGGCTAGACGGTATCTGGCACAATCTTTTTTGCATGGGAAAATCTTTATGTACCACATACTATTTTTACTTCTCTTATCTTCTTCTTCTCTTATCCACTCCACAGCATCAGAGTCATCTGTAAATTTGTATCTTATGTCTGCGCCGAACAAACGAAGAATTTTATACCAACGGCTATTTTTCCTATTTTGTTTCCACCATTCAATATATTGAAGATCTTGTTTTTTCCTATATTCATCTATTCTTGCTTTAAGATTGTCGCAAGCAGCAGTAAGAACATCGGGGTCCATCGGCACAAATGAGCTTTCATAATCCATGTTATATCTCCACTTCTGGTATTTCTGCCAAACAATCAATTTTTGTTATCCGTTCCATATCATTCAAAGAACTGTCAAGCAAGGCCATTTCTTGAATTACTGGAACAATTTCTTCATCATCGGTTAGAGCTGCTCGACGAAGACATTCTTCTTCGCTAGTCTCTACAACTTTGTAAAAGCATGTCCATTCTTTGGATAGCCACATTTGTCTTTTGCCGCTATCGAGATTAGTCGCATCCAAGATGACCGTATCGTGTCCAGACAGAAATAACGCACGAACCATTGTACGAGCCATTGCCCATACGTAGGGCTCCATCAAGGCAAGGTAACGTTGCCCATGCAGAGCAAGACGGATGGAGTCTGGATTGACCATAGGCACGCCAGTTTGACGAGACCAAGTTGACTTGCCAGAACGTGGAAGTCCTACGGTTAGTATAAGGTTTTTCTGTGTCATCAATATCTCCTTATCTTCCGTATTTGAATAGACAATAGAAGACAAATCCCACCCCTAATGCCACTGCAAATGCTGTTAATGCTTGAGCTAAATTAGGTCCAATTTCAATCATTTTATTACTTGCCTTTCAATACTTTTTGATATAATTCTGGATTTCCAACTAACATATGCACACCCATTCTGCATTTATCTTTAGGCGATTGTTCTATTTGCCCATGTCTAGCACATGGTGTTTTGCCATACCAAGGCTTATCGTGCAACGCACAAACAGCTTTCCTTCGTTCGAATGATAAATGCGGACAATTCTCCCCGGTTGGTTTGTGTTGAAAAGAAGCATCTTTGTTCCATTGTATTCTTTTCAGGTGAGATACCTTGGGAGATACAATGATAACATCATATTCGATGCAACAATATCCACAACGTTGACAAATCATTTAGTATCTCCTATTCATCAAACGTTTGGCCATTCATCAATCTAACGAGATTGTGTTTCTCTTTGATTTCTATTTTTGGATCTTCCTTGGTCAAGAGTCTCACAAGCTCCTTGATATCTTCCGGTGGCGGTTCCACCAATCCATGCCCTTTGGAGTCAGCACCAATGTTTACAAACTCAGGGTGAAGTTCTTTAATCCAACCGGCCAATATAGCAGGATCAAGAGTTAATATTGGCTCAATCGTAATAAACAACCTAGCTGTTCTTGGCAATCCACGCAATGCCATATATCTTGTTTCTGGAGTAGGAGCTGTTCCCATAATTTTTGGAAAATGTCTATTCGTTTCTATAGTTGCTCCTACCATATATTTTGGTGGAAATGCCCACAAGAAATCAATAATTCTTATTGGGTTTTTTGTTTGAAAAACATAAGTGTTGTCTGGATATTCTCTGCAATGAGCCAATATAGGAGTAATTAAATTAGCAGGAACATCGTTGGCAAATAAATCATTACAGTGTTCAATGAAAATTGTTTTGCCTTTTCCGTAATCTACACTCAATTCTTCCGATATCAATCTTATTTCGCCAGAATATCTTTTTGACATTTCTGGAAATTTCTTAGACATTGCTTGGACATAACAATAAGAACAAGCGTGTCCACAAGCACCAGCCAACATGCTATGAGTATGTGAAATCCATGGATACATATTTGTTTTGCCAGAGTTTTTCTTTAACGGCATTTTTTTTCATCGCTCCAATCTATTGTTTATTTTTTATCTATAATTTCTGTAAAAACTTTTTCCCAATACTCTCTTTTAAAATTTACCTTGCTATTACATGATTGACATAATGTAATTAAATTATTTTCATTGCAGTTATTTTTATTATAATCTATGTGATGAATAGCATTGTTTTTTGATTTTTTGCATAGTTGACAAGCTTCATGGCCTTAGTATGGTCATACTCACAACCAAAGAATTCACAGGGTAGTTTGTCTCGTAAGGTTTTCATGCCACTTTCCTCCACACAAGACAACTCTACCATATCCCATAGGCCAAGTCAAACGTCATTTTTGGCTTAGTCGTAGTGGTGAGCACGATGTTCATTAATCTGATCTTCGATCTTGTGTTTGCCAGTAAGGGAATAAACCTCCATTACTTTCTGCATTGACGAACCTCTGACTCGACTCACTTCTGTATTAACGTCCTGTCCCTTAAGAACATAAACAGGATAGTCATCATAGTCGAAGGTATCACAAGCCACAATAACATGGGTTGCTTTTTGTTTTTCCCCTTCCTTGAGCCATCTACGAATGTCATCTTGTGTCGTTGCCATTTTTACTTTCCTTTCTTTCGGGCAGCTTTTTCGGCATCATCAAATTCAAATTTTGCTTTCCTAATCAATTCTTTCAAAGCGGCAAGAACGAAATCACGACCCATGTATTCTGAGTCGCATTTGATCTTACCATCTTTTTGTATAACCAAACTTATCTCTCCGAATCCCTTTGCTTTGGCTCCCCACTCCAGAAGGAACCCACCGTTATTTCGTTCATGTTTGCTCCAAGTAGAAAGTTTAAGATGGGTGAATTTGGGCGGAGCATTCTTGTCTCGATTGGGATCAAAGAGTCCCTCAAGACAATCAAGTTTCTTTTTAGGAATAACTATTTTTACATCAGGTGGAAATGCCTTATCTGTTTTTTTCATTTCACTAACTCCACTTCAACAATTTGATATCTAATGAATCCGAGGTCTTGAGAGGTTACGCAATCCTTTGGATCGCCTTTCCATTCTATTTTTTGTGGCTTTTCTTTAGAGCCCTTGAAATGCCCAACGAATGATTTTCTGGCATATTGTTTGGCGAATGGCAATGTGGTGAAAAATTTACGGTAAGAAACATCGCTGCCTCTAAGCCCGTATGTTCTGACAAACATGTCGATTACTGTTAATTCGTACATTATTTCAATACCCTTAATTCTTCTATTTCATATTCTACGAATCCAAAATCTTGAGAGTGGATTGTAAGGCATGGAATTGATTCGTGATTCTGAAAATAAGAAGGTGAATCTTCATGCCAGTTTATTTTTTCGGGTTTAATTGGCATTGTGCTAGACGATATTTGTTCGATATAATCTTTTTCTGCGTAACTTTTAGCAAAATGCTCTTCTGTGAAAAGTAATTTGTAACGTATAAATCCATGATGGTCACGAGATACAAGCTCAAACATATTTTATCCTATCCCATATCTGAACATAATAGATATTGTGGTTCTTGAAATTCAATTCCTGCTTTTTTACAAAACAGTTTTAATGTTTCTCGCCATTCTTTCAAAGCTTCGATTGATTGTCCTATTTCTTCTGGATATCCCCTTGAAGCTGTTCGGACTGAATCACCAATAGCCAGAATGTACATTGGGGCATCGCAGCAACAATGACGAACAAGTTGAATTCCGAAAACCTTCTCCAAAGCATTTTTCTTTTCCCAATACAGACTCCATTCTGCATGGTAGGACGAGTCTTCACGGAATCTTTTTTGATCGTAATCTTTATATGGCGGGGTCAATCCCTCGATGCTGGCAAGGAAATCATCAAAGTCTCCATCGAATGGTTCCAGCCATTCTGGCGTTTCCTCTTCCTCTCCTACTGAAAATCCGTAACACAAGATTGCATCCGTAGACATTCCCATTTGTCGGTTCCTTTCCTTCATCACTTCTACGACAATCTAACATCCAAGGGTCAAAAGGTCAAGGGTCATTTTTTGGCCAAAAATAATCGTATTGAACTATGTGTTTATTTTTCTGCTCGAAAGGATCACTAATGATCTCTATTGTTATTCCGACTTTTAACAACTTAGAAACGTGTTTGCAGCCTTGTCTGGAAAGCATCATCAGAACCACTGATCTTCAGGATGTTGAGGTTATTGTGGTGGCTAATGGTTGTACTGATAAGACGGCAGAATATGTAACTAATCTTGGCGATGCGTTTAAGATTATATGGTTTGACGAACCTCTTGGATTCCCCAAGGCAGTAAATCAGGGGATACGTAGAGCCAAGGGAGAATATATTGTTCTTCTAAATAACGATTGTGTTATACTGGATTTTGGCGCTAAAAATATGTGGATAGATATGTTGCGACAGCCGTTTTTGGAGGATGATAAAGTCGGCATCACTGGGCCACTCAAATTATATTCACCACAAGTAAAGTCAGATTTTATTGTGTTCTTCTGTGCAATGATCCAAAGAGAAATGTTTCTTCGTAGTGGATATCTGGATGAGTCTTTCGGAGTAGGGGCCGGGGAAGATACCGATTTCTGTATGAGAGTAATGAAAGATGGGTTTAAGGTTGTGCAGGTTCCTAGCGAAACGCCTACAGTTGTGCCAGATGGAGCTGTTTTTAATGCAGCTCCATTTCCAATTTATCATATTGGGGAAGCCACAATGAACACACTTCCTAATTGGAAAGAATTGTTTGATCACAACACAAAGTTGTTGGAAGACAAATATAAAAAATACGACAATCCTCTTGGTATTCCAAATTTTGATGAATATCTGTATGGAGAGATATATATTAGCAATTACTATAGCGTTGAAAAACAAGATATAGAGGGGCGGAACGTTATTGACATTGGAGCCAACATAGGATTGTTTTCTATTTATTGCGAACAATTTGATCCAAATCATATTATTGCTGTAGAGCCTCATCCAGAAAATTATGGCAATTTGGTTGAAAATGTTATGGTTTGGGAAGAGACCCATGAAGATAAAATGGGAAATATAATGGCAGTATGTTCGGCTGTTACCGATGGGACGAAAAAGAAAGTCAATATTGAGGGCGAAGGTGGTCATGCTCATCTTTCAACTAACGGGCATGAATGTGAAGCTCAAACTCTGCAAGAAATATATGAGATGCAAGAAATATATAATGATGTGGATACTGTTCTTAAATTAGATTGCGAGGGAGCAGAATTTCAAATTCTTTATTCAAGCTCAATTGAATTGCTTAGGAAGTTTAAAATAATATTTCTTGAAGCTCATGAAATTTATGATCCAAGGGCATCTATAGATCATCTCATTAGTTATATGAAGTGGTTTGGATTTGAATTGGTTTGGCGAGCTAATATGGTTACTACCGAAGTGATCGATGGATGTGTTGTCAGTAAAGAAAACACTACCTTTAGAATGTTGAAATTTATCAGAATAGATCTATAAGCCATTTTTGGCCAATAATTTCTTGACCTATGACCACTTTTTTGGTATCCTTCAGTGTGGGAGAGCCGATATGAAGTCTGTTGCCAAGACAGTCAAAGATCATTGCGCTAAAGAAGATAAATCATTTTCTTCTACCGAGTATATTATGCGCAATAGTGAAGGCAAGTTCTTTAATCATCTACTAATGACTCTTGAGGAAAAAGTGGAGTTCTTGGAGCGTAAGAGACCTCGATCCAAGGATGATCTACAAGCTCTTGATGTTTGGTCGTCTATATTAAAAGAAAGAAAAAAGAGATTAAAGGAAATAGAAAAAGAAGAAGTTTTAACTTGGGTGGATCATTATCGTGCTTATATTAAAAGTCTGTTTACCAAATGATAGCCACTAAAAAAGAAGTATTTCCTGATACTCGTATATCCAAGGTTTGGTACGGCAATAGGGTATGCGTTTTTCATGGAGATACCGGAATTCTTAGTTGGTGGATCAAAACTCGTAGTGGCACGGTCAGGCACAACCTAGAGGGTCCAGCAGTAGAGTATCCCAATGGAGCTCGATATTGGTGGATATACGGAAAAATATATACAGAAAAAGAGTATTGCGAACAATTAGAAGTTATACGGAAGATGGAGAAGAATGATAACAAAATAAATAGTCTTCCATTTCGAGAATATATAGATTATTTGTTTGGAGAGGCAGATACGAATGAGGCCAAAGAAAACTATCGACGCAGATGGCGACATTGAATATCGTTTGCCAGATGGCGCTCTTCATCGCATTGGTGGGCCTGCTGCCATATATGGCAATGGCGGATTTTGTTCATGGTGGCACAATGGGTATCTTCACAGAACAGATGGTCCAGCATGTTTGTGGAAAGTAGAATGGATCAAAGAAAAAATTAAAAATGGCGTTGACAAACGTTATTATTTTCCATCTGGACCACAATTTAATGAAGGTCTGCTTAAGGATCAGGACGATAAATGCATATGGTTTGAGTGGTGGATTGATGGCAAACACCTATCATTTGAAGAAATAGAACAAATAAAAAACGAACGCCGTTGGCTCCGAAAACGTTCTCGAATGTCCCTGAAAGAATATGTGGAGTATTTGTTTAAATGAAACAGCATAAACAAAAATACACGTATCCAATAGAATTAACCGATGAAAAAATTAAAGATATTTATTTTAAATTGGATTGGATAGAAAGAGTATCCAAAATGACAATAAAAGAATATGTTCGGTATCTATTTGACTCAGATTTTGACAACAAAGACGATAGATTTGGCCAATCCTAACGGCCTTGACTTCCCTGCCAATTTTCGGTACAATAAAGGGTGGATGGAATCGTCTGATTATTTTGGCTAATCGTCAGACAGAAAGATAACATTGTATGTCTAATGAAGATCTTATTGTATGGAATAGTCGTGGTCGGCAATGGATTATCTCCGAAAAACAAGAGCGTAGAGCACAAGAAGGGGAGTTCTATTTGTCAGGTGGAGTTGTGTATGAGTGGTATGGGCCAAATTCTACATACCATCAGTACTTTATCTTGAAGGAATATTGTTCGGATAAAGAACATCAAACAACAGAGATACGAATAAAAAGAGATAAGCCAAAGTATGTTGTGCCAATATCTGTTACAAGCAAAAAATAGAGTCTGAGTAATGAAAAAACAAGAAATAACAAAATCCGTTAATGATTTGTTTTGCCCAACATATACATGTTGTCATTGCTGTAACGCAATACCAGTATATAACCTTTCAAGCAAATTTGAATATCAATGTAAGGAGAATAGTGAATACATTAGATGGGATCACAAAAGTTGTAATAAATTAAAAATATTACCTTGGGTAGGGCGTTATGAATAAGCAAGAAATAACACAATACATAGACGATTTGTTTGCATGGTGTGACACTTGCAAACATTGTATTTTTGGCGAAAGATGGACAAATTACAATAGATGTGAAAACGGAGTAAAGCTTTATAAATATAAACAATTTAATAAGGAAATGGGACATTGTAAAAATTACGAAAGATACCATGAATAAGAAACAAATAGGCGTATACATCAATCGTTTGTTTGGGACAAATCCAATGGATTTGGTGCATTTTCCTGTACCGGGATGTTTAAGGACACACTCATTTAAAGGCAAGACAAGCTATTGGACAAAGAGCTTATGTGGATTGCAAGATAGTGAGGAAACACCTTACGAATGGGCAAAAGAACACCATACCGAAACTACTTGTCCAGAATGTCAGAAACATCTTGACGAAATGATCAAACAACATATGGAAGAAACAGCCAGGAGAAAGAATTGGGAAGCGAATAATTACAGTTGAATAGACAAGAAATAGAAAAATATCTTGATTTGTTATTTAATCCACAGCCGCTTTGTCCTGTGTGCATTTACTATGTGTCCGATAAGATAAAATATTATTGTATGAATAACAACATAAGACATGATCTGAGAAACGGAATTCCAACAATTTGTAGAAGCTTCAGTAATGTTTTGCCCAAGGAAATAAAACAAATCAGAACAATGGAGGTCGGAACAGATGTCAACTAAAATTTACAATGGTTATGTACTTCCCAAGATGACGATGGACCGTTTCTATAGGTTTACTCAACGGGCAAGGGCTTCGATCAGAAAAGTCATGTTTGATGAATACTACAAGATCGTGGCCAATATTCTCTCTAACTGTATGGATCGTCAGCAATTAGGTCTTGAGATAGAAGAGGAATACCGTAGGGATGATAACATGGTTCCGAGCGAGAACAAGTTCTCTTACGGAAAGATAATTTTGTTTGTTAGGGATGAAATAAAAAAATCCCAACAATCAATGACAAGGGATACTCTTCTCCCTGATTTCAAATGTGAAATATGCTTTTTCCCAAGGAAGAACAAGACACTTGCCATATTGTTTACTGAAAGCAAAGAAGCAACCAAGGCATGGGAAGCTTTGAGAGAAGTTCGACCGTATCCTTATTGGGATAATTCTGATGAACCAGAAGATATGACTTGGGCACAATGGAAACGCAGAGGGAAGGAATGGGATATGGCGCTAGGTAATGACGGAGATAACTGTCCCTCTCTTAATTCGCTTATGGTTGATTGTATGGCAGGTTATCTTAATCTTCCATTCCCAATGCGAAGAGAACAGTTGGGAGAATTCGTTATTCCAAGAATTAAGCCAGTTAAGGAAAGGGCCAAGTTGTTGGCAGGAGATCATCTATATGAAGATTGGTCTGCTACGGAAGGTAAGCAGTATGTGGAAGAATCTGTTGAGAAGAACGATTGGTATATTCCGTGGAGACATTATTATCGTTATTGCGATACTGAGGAAGGTAAAGCAGCTAGACAGAAGAAGGCAGATGAGATCGCTCCTCTTCTTCGACAAACCATAACGGTTGAGGATGTATATGGCAAACAAGATGACAAAACATAATATCCAATACTACGTGAAAAATCTATTTAGAGAGAAATCGGACTCTTGTGCTCTATGTAGATTTTTACAATATAGTAGTGGTGCGAGCAAAACTATTTCTGATTTTTGTTCTATGAAAAATAGTTATAAATTTAAGTATGGCACAATATGTAAAGAATTTCAAAGGTATGACGATGCAAAAGAAACAGATTAAACAATATATCAAAGAACTTCTAGATTGCATGAAAGATGAAGCAGCATGTTATTCTTGTCAACATTTGGAAAAAGAAGAAGGTCATCTTTTTTGCATGAGGCATAAGGAATTCGCATTGGATGCTTTTGATTGTCTGGATTTTGAAAATCAAACATATTGTCTATGGTATGTTCGAAAATGAACAAGGAAGAGATACTCGAATACATAGACAAACTTTTCAATGGCCCTTCTTTGTGCCATAATTGTTATCATCATAGAACGAGGATATATGGCAAAAACGGGAAGATGTATAAGAGGATCAGACATTTCTGTACAGCAGAGAATAGGATTGATCAGCCGGAAGAAATAAATAGAAAGATATGGTCTTGTGAATACCATGAAAACGAAATACCTTTCTAAAACCAAATTGGAGATACTTCGATATATTGAATATCTATTTGATGAGAGACCACTTTGTCATTTTTGTGCATGGTTCAGAAAGAACGAGAAAATAAAATCATATTGCACGATGGGAGTAAATGCTAAAAGATTTGCCAAAATAAAAAGTTGTGTGAAATATGAGAGAAAAAATCCATACTAATGCGACCTAAACAACTACAAGACTATCTCAGTGGATTATTTACTCCACAATATACTTGTATTCACTGTACACATTCTTCAATTTCTGGCGAGAATAGTATTGTGTATAGGTGTTCGAAAACTGGTTATGATGTTTATTCTGGAACTCCGATATGTAGCTCTTTTGATCACCAATATGACACATATAAAAATACCGTTTCTACCCGGATACATTACAAACAACATAGTGATAACGACGTTGTTCTAAACACAGATTGTGGTATTTACGCACCAGAGACAAAGGGCATTGCTCATACTCACCAAAAAGATTTTGTGAATTGTCCTGAGTGTATAGATATGATAAAGATTTTTGAAGGTGATGATTGGGAGCCAAATTTGAATGGAAGAGTACCATTCTATCGAAATGGAAAAACTCATATATATGTACATAACATAGTTAATACTTTATGCGGAAAATCAATTACAAGTATTGATACAAGAGCTGAAAACCAGATAGATCAAGTTACATGCGATAGATGTTTAGATTTATGGAGCTCTGGTTTGAGACCACCAGTATAACTGAAAATGAAACCAAAACAACTACAAGAATATCTTGATGGTCTTTTCAATCCAAAATATAATTGCCGTAATTGCCAATACATATCAGATGGAGTAGAAATTTGCAGCAATATGGATAACAATTATACTATGTGTAAGGATTTTATTTTATACTCGCCAGATAAAGATGTCAAAGATGTTGTTGAAACACATTTCATATTGTTGTCGGGTAATTCTGAATTTACTTTATGCGGAAAAAATAAACATGATATATCCTATTCGATAACCGATCTAAGTGAAAAGAGTAGGATTACTTGCCAAAAATGTAGGGACATGGTGCATTGGATAGATAAAAAATGAAAGCAGAACAATTACACCGATACCTTAAAAGCTTATTTGACCCTGATTTCAGATGTAATCAGTGCCGACATATTATTCCGTATGGTATGGAAATGCACCGTTGCGATACTAAATCTATTGCGGTGGAACCAGACCAAAAAAAATGTCAATTATTTGAAACTAATTTTAATTTTAGAAATGCCAAAATTATTCATTATAAGGAGTTTGAGGCAAGCATATCTACTGCTTGTTCGGAGTCAATTCACGATATTACTGTTGGCTACACAATGAAGTTCAGAGAAGTAAACTGTCTTGTATGCATAGAAAATATAAGGACCAACAGAGTTCATTTCAAGGAAAACAAGGCTGGAGGAAGTGCCACTACTTTATGTGGATTGTCAGTTTATGGCAAAACAATAACATTTGATGATGGAATGATTATAATGGGTGCAGATACCCTATACTCTGCTCAATCGTCTGAAGTTACATGTGTGGAATGTATTTGTCAATTAGCTATTCAGTCACATGAAAAAATCAGTGGTGGCAAGATATGAAAAAACGACAAATAGAAAAGTATGTAAGGGAACTTTTTAAGCCGACATATGAGTGCCAGCATTGTCAGAATATTATCCGAAAGAGACAAGGAAGTGGCAAACCTCCTGTGTTCTGGTGTCAAAGACATGAACTTGAAATAAGTTCAAAGGCTAAACAATGTAACGATTTTAGTGTTAATGGAAATTTTGTAATAAGTGATGATATGGATAGTAATTTAGTTCATTATATTCCAAATGGAGCGACGAGCCATGCTATGAACCTTTCTCTCAATACAACGCTTTGCGGTATATATAATGAACATACTGCTTTTGGTTCAATCAGATGGGTAAGAAATAGATATAATACTAGTTGCCCAAAATGTAAAGAGTTTTTTGATGAATATTTATCGCCTAATGTAAATTTGGATAAAAAATTGGTTCATTATGTTAGTGGCATACCAGCACATGGTCCTATAAGATCTATATGTTCATTGTATCTTACGGCAATACTCCGTTTTGAATTTAGTGAAGAAAAAAATAAAATAACATGTCCCAGATGCAAAGAAAAAATAGAAGCATCTGATAATATTGAGAAGGCAATGGGAGGATAGTGGGATGCCAAGGGCATGTGATATTATGAAGCCAGAAGAGATAGAACATTACATTGATTTGTTATTCGGCCCAAAAACAAATCTTTGTGATAGTTGCCTTAATGCAGAGACAAGAGACACAGTACAGTATTGTACTTGTTATCCAGAGTATCCAGAATACTCAAGTGAGGATTTTATGAGGACAATAACGGTAGAAACACCTGGAGATATATACTGTTGTAAAAATTGGGAAGAGTCATACTGATGAAAAAAATAATATGGAAACCTTTGAATATAATAAATTATATAGATATGCTTTTTAACCCAAGATATAGATGCCAAGATTGTAAATACTTGTATTATAGCACCAATATAGATAATCCGGAAATAATCTATATTTGTAGTATTCATAATAATTCTTTGCCACCGAATGAAATAAATATTCATGAAGATGCGTGTAGCCATTTTGAAAAAAAGGAATTGCCAAAAAAAGATTTTTGGCTCAGATAGATATAATATAAAATGGGACCAAGACAAATACGTGACTATATTGACTTTTTGTTCGACAATCCGCCTTGGTGCCGTGATTGCATATACTACCTTAAAGCAAAAGATAAGAGATCTAAAGATAAATGTAAGGCTACTCGTTCATCTGGCGCAAAGATAATAAGTATGATTGAATATTGTGGACACTACAAAAACAATAGATATCAGGATGGATAATAAAATGAAACGACAAGAAATAAATCGTTATATAGGCACTCTTTTCAGTACAGAACATATATGCCTTTCTTGTGCGCACGTAATAGAAGATGAAGGCACATTAAGGTGTGTAAGAATTGTAGAGTCTGGCGGCAGAGGAGCGTTTGTGCCAAGCCGAATAGATAAGGATCTTACATGTTGTGTTCTACATAATAAAGATATAGAGCCATTTACATCTCCCGTAATTAAGTTGAAAAGATTAACATGACAGTTTTAAAAAAAATAAAATATATAAACTATATACGTAATCTTTTTAATCCAGAATACACTTGTGCAATGTGTAAAAATTGTAATATAGATCTTTATAAAGAACAATTTCCTCCAAATTTTCTTCTTGATAATATATCTTGTATTATACACAATAACAAAATAGATATAAATTCAATTAAATGCAATGAATTCATGCCAATTGAAAAATACTCTTACGGATACAATATCAATGAAAGCTGAACAAATACGAAACAATATACGTAATCTTTTCAAATCAGATCAGACATGTCGTGAGTGTCGATATATTGCCTACTCCAACAAGAAGCCAATTGAGCTAAATGGCATACTTCATTATCAATGTGACTATACTGATGAATATGTAGCCAATGAAATGCCAGCTTGTTGCCAAATATTTGTAGTTAGATCTGTACCGACAGGATCTATGTGGGATAAAAAACCATTCAAGGAAAAGATAGTTCACAAACTAACAATTGATCCTTGGATCAATTTTAATGTTGGAGATCTCAAAAGTGCAAAAACAAAAACACTTTGCGGAAAACCAATATCTGAACTTACAATTGACGAATTAGAATTTCCACAATCGGTATGTGTTCCAGTTCCTAATTGTCCAGATTGCCTCAGAATATACAATAAAGATAAAGTTCATTATAGGACAGATGACAAACAAACTTTTACTGTGTGCGGATGGGAGTATAATGATCCATCTATTAAAAATACTACAAACCTAGCAAATGTGACATGTACCCAATGCAAAGATTTTATCAAGGAAGCTCTTCAGATACCATGTATAAGTGCTAAAGATCCAAAATGAATAGCCAAAAAATAACACAATATATTGATTGCTTATTCAAACCTATTGGATTTGAATGCGAAAATTGTTGGTACATGGAAATTACAAAACACACTATAGATACAAATGTATTTCAAATTAAACTTTGTAAATTTTATGGCGACATAATAAAACAAAATATGTCTGGGTGTCTTCAATTCCTTGATATTCGATCCAAAGAATATGTTCATTTGTGCCGTGGCGGAACAATGGCATCTGATCCCACTGGAACTATAACAAATTATAAATCGGAAACTATGTGTGGCGTTACTCTAACTGATTTGTATCATCCAGATAATAAAAAAAAGTGGGATAATGACTTTAGTAATATAACTTGTCCAGAATGTATAAAGGCAGAGAATAGGAGTAAAATACATTTTCTTTCTAAAAGCGGCAAAACTACTCTTTGTGGTCTTGAGTGGAATACAACCAAGGAATGGAAAATAGAAGATAATCTAACGGCATCTATTGATGTCAAGCAAGTAAGTTGCATATCATGTAGGGAAATATTGAGGGGAAAATTTCCAGAAATAATTTATAAAACATGAAAAAAGAAACGTTATTGCAATATATTGACGATCTGTTTGACGAAGCATCACCATGTTTCAGTTGTGGGCATCTTTGTTTGGCCAGCAGGGGCATTTTCAAGAGGACAAAACACTACAAGTGTGATATTTTATTGTGCGGTGGAGGAGACAATGTTATTGATTACCAAGAAATAGATCCAACGAAAGTAACGAATGGATGCCATTATTACCGAAAGATAGAACAATGAAGCCAGAAGAAATATCATCATATGTCGATGATCTTTTTAATCCAAAATATCAATGTCAACATTGTGAACATTGTGTATATAGAGATAGAGAAGTACAAGCTATTGTTAGTTCAGCAACAAGCTACATAAATGCTGTTTCGGTTTCTTATTCGGTATGTGATATTACTGAAGAAGAAATAGAAAATACTAATCCAGTATGCTGTAATTCTAAAATAAAACTTCCTAAAAAACAGTTTTCTTTTATGACCCTTAAAGAAGGAACAAAATTAAACATGTATTTTTCCTATAAAGATACACCCGCTATTAAGTATATGAAGTGGAAATAATGAAATCAATAGAACTTAAAAACTATCTTGATAGTTTGTTTAATCCAAAATGGCAATGTTATAATTGCCAATATTGCACGTTTGAGAGATATGTATATCGTCCGTTGCAAGTAAAACTAAAGACAGCAAGATGCATTAAAAAAGACAAGAAGATTAATGCATTCAATAATATATGCAGTGAAACAAAACTGTATTTAAGGGATTATAAATGAAACCAAAACAAATAAAAAATTACGTAGATGGTCTTTTTAATCCCAAGTATACTTGTTTTGATTGTGAATTCTGTCAGTGCGGAGAAGTGAAGAACGCAAAAAAAGAAGTATTGCTGGATATGGGGTTATGCTCCAAAACAGGAGAGAAAGTAGAAACAAAAAACAAATCATGTTCGAAATTCAAGAAACATTGGCCTAAAAAGAAAAAAGAATATGGTGCTTTTGGTTCTGTTTGCCCAATGTGTCAGTCCAAAGATATTGTGATAAATGAAGCCCAATGCAAATGTAATAATTGTGGTACTAAATATGAAATAAAAATAGATACGTCTCCTAAATATACAAGTACGTCTTCGAAATACATAAGGGTAGCTGATCTTTCTCCAAGAGACAAGAAGGTAATGACTGATTACTGGAAAGAAATGTTTAAAAAATGAAACCTAAAGAAATTAAGAAACTAGTAGAAGATCTATTTCATCCCAAATATGAATGTAGGCACTGTTGTTATTGTAAAATTAGCTGTGAGCCACCAAGTTCGGAACTACAAGATTATTATGTATGTACCAAAAAGAGCATGGAAGTGGAGCTCACTCGTCCAGCATGTTCCAAAAAGAAACTTATCCGAATGGATCAACCAAGAGGCAGAGTCAAGCCCGGAACAAAATTTAGATCACCATTTTCACTAATAGAACCACTACAGAAAAATCCAACAAAACTAAAACTTAAGGTAATTAATCTGAAGGACTTGACAGAAAGCGATGAATAAGGAAGAATTACAAAATTACCTTGGTAGCCTTTTCCCAAAAAAATCGCTGTGCCTTACGTGCTATAAAAATCCTAATAGAGAAAATCCAATGCCAACTGGATGCAGTTATTTGTTTTGGACCTATGAGGGAATTGATGCCAATTATGAGAAAAAAATAATAAGATATTGCAAAGAATACGAAAGAGTATCGGGAAGCGAAAGAGACAAATAATGAAATCCAAACAAATAAAAAAGTATATTGCTAGTTTGTTTGAACCAAAATACAGTTGCGAGCATTGTCATTTCGAACAATACACGGTAAATGAAGGAGACGATAACAATCCAAAACAGGTGTGCATAGTATCAAACAAAGAGATATCGTCCAAGTCAACATCTTGCGATAAGTTTGTTTTGAAGGAACTTGGACCAGCAAAAGAAAGGGATTGGATACACCTTCTTCAAAGATGGGAGGCTAGCTCCATTACTGGAAAGATGACCGAGACTAAAAAGTCTGTTTGTGGTAGAGAATTTGATAAAGAGGCATTGGCCAAGTTAGGCACGAAACGGTTTACACAGCAAGAAAATCAAATTACTTGTCCGCATTGCCTCAAAGTAGTCAATGGTCCAAGAACTCATTATACAGAAATAGGATATGAATCCGAAGACGAGCCACACAAAATTTTTTGTGGAATTGGCATTCATGATCAACTTATTACAGATCATAGATGGAGCTTTTCAACCGATAGGAAAAGCGTAACATGTAAACTTTGTTTGGCCAAAATAAAGAAAATGGATGATGAAAAAGAAGACGATATAGTCAAAATTTTAAATTCTTGTTTTCGTAAAATCAATTACAAATCGTAGATTGTCACTCAAAACGATTATGGATCGCACAAAATCATTACAAAACGGGTCTTTCAATGAAAAACCATTACAATAAGCCAAAACATCACTGCGAAGGTGACACGTTCTCTGCGTTGAGAACGCAAACCAAATATGAGAGGTCATGATGCTATTGGCTCTTGACACAAGATATTTTTAATGATATGATGATATTGTTGGTTGGGTGGTGGTTAGTTGCCCGATGACCTCCCATTGTCGGGTGACAGGTGGCTCTCCCAAGCCACCTTGGGGGTCTGGCTCTTAGTTCCTTTCTGGCCAGACCCCCTCTTAATTATATGGCCAAATATAAAACGTGATGTTGGTGTTTGGCTATATTGACAAACGAGCCGATATGTGAGATCATATCTTAAGTACACGATGCAGACCAAATGAGCATTGTGTACATTTTATACTTCTTACGGAGGTATTATGAGTAGTGAAAAGGAGATAGTTAAAATGTCTAAGAATCCGAATGAGTATCAACGAAACCAGCAATATGGTCTAATAAAGCCTTACTTCGACATGATAAAAAGTTACGATCCAGAACAAAACGGCAGTATAGTAGAGTATTCTATGAGCGTGATAGCAAGGGCATTGGCAGCTCGATCAGAGTATGAAAAGATACCAGAGTATGTCAGGCAAATAGATAAGTATGTTGTTGGAACAGAGATCATGATAGTAGCCACAGTTTTCAAGGTTATTGTGCAGACTGTGCCGAAGGAATACTGGTCTCCAGAAGATATGCGTGAACTTTACAGAAGATGCGTTGAGTATGGTCGAAACCGTAGATGGCCAACACTAGTATTACAAAACAGAGTAATGACAGAACTTGGCATACCTTTCCTGCTTGATGATCCCTCTATAGAAGATAAAATGAAAGACTCAGACTACAATTGAATTGTCCAAGTGTATTGAAATAATAAATTAGGTGAGAATGCCTGTCTTGGAGACAGGCATTCTCTTTGCTTATTTGTCATCTGGTGTCTTTTTTGCCCATGGTTTTATCTTTGTTGGTCTGTATTCGTAACAAAAAGTCTTTTCAATTTCCTTTGGCCTTTTATTAAAATACACACAGTATTTGCCAAATCTTTCAACATGCCAATTGCAATCTTCACAAAGTATCTTGTTTTCAAATAACCTGTCTATATATTCTTTCAACTTTTCTTTCTTCATGGTTATTAGTTAATACTTTCTTTTTAATTATCACTTCAAGGCACAGCGCCAATAATTTAGAGTATCGAACCGTTTTTTTGGGTGCCGATAGGAAAATCTGGGATCTGACTTCTTGGTTCAAATCAAACAATCAGAACGGTTTGAAAGTCAAATCCGCCAGATCTGCGCCAGATCTGAAAATTGCTCAGATCACATAAATTTAGATGTCATCGCAGATGTCAATTTTTGACAGGTCTGTCGGATATTTGACATCACATTTACCCATACAGCATAATTTTGAAATTCATGTAGTATGAATAAGAAACTTAAATAAATTATTAAAATAAGTATTTATAATCTGGGTCAACCGTGGACAACCATAGACATCAGGGTACTTTTAGATATTTAATCCGAGATTAAAATTATAAAACCCATAAAAAACCTTATGATGGATTAAAAAACTGGAAAATTTATGTTGTATGAATAAAATAACTGGGAAGTTGACTGGGCTTCTTTTTCAGGTGCCGAATGTTGATTGGCTTATTCGGTATATTACGTGGCTTTGAAAAAACTCAATATAATAAAGGTATTGGATTGCTAATTATAGTATCGTATATAGTAAACTCACTATAAGGAGAAATGAAATGCGCTTCGGTGACTTTTTGCCAATTAACTCAAGCAACAATCAAGAAAACAAGTCATTAAAAGACTATGAAGGATTGTCAATTCCAACTAAAAGTGCCCATATCGTTCAAAAGGCCCAATATCGGACAGATACTTCTTCCTACCAAGAGTCTCAGGAGGGTCAAGGCTCCAATAAGATGGGTTTTGAACCGGAAGATACCACAAACGATCCTGCCTTGCTTGACCAAGAATTAGGCTCAAATAGATTGCAAGGATTAGGAGCTGGAGAAAATGGCCCCCGCATCCTTAGTATTATCGGTGGAGAGCTTAGAAGGGCAATACAGGAACGTGGGATTAAACCAGGTGAGTTATTGAATTTAATTGGAGATACGGGTAGATTGCTTCCAGCAGCTCAGGCATTTGTTGAGGAATTACTTGGTCCTGCCGAAATGCTTATGGACGATACAAGCATGACAGGTCAGGGTCCATCGGCAATGGGCGGTCAAAATGACGAAGGCGATATGGAATAACCAATATGAGAGTTACTATTATCGGCAGACCATTTACGCCAATCCACGAATTAGGAATGGAATTGGCCAGATATTATGATCTTGATTTTATTACACTGGAAAATTCTGACGCTCCAGCAACAGGTTATTTTGACGATAAAATAGATGAGGTTCGTTTTGATACCGGAGATATGACGAGCGGCAGCGGATCACAACAATATGTAAGAGATCCGATGGCAGAAGAAAAACAAAAAGCAATAAAAGAATACAACATTCCAGAAACATCGCAAGCTGATTTTACTCAAGAAGAAAAAGATCAAATTTCATTTGTTGAGGTTGGCATCTTATCTACCGAAGTGCCAGATTACTGCTTAATAAACTGGTCGGACATTATAATATTCCTAGAATCACCAGCTAAAGAAGCTAAAGAATGGCTATCTAATCGTAGAAGATGCCCAACCTGTTTGTCTACATTCCATTTGAAAGATAGTCCGCCAAAAGTCAGTGGATGTTGTGATAGATGTGGAACGGATTTAATCCGACAAGAGTGTGACACACCTAAAAACGTAAGACTTCTTTATGAAAATTGGGAACGAATATTTAGAAAATTTCTATTGGAAGTAAAAAAAAGCAATAAACTAGGCGTTATTAGCGTAACTAAAAGTAAAGATTTTGAAGATATAGTAAACAAAGCTCAAAGAATTTTGAAAAGCAACGGAATTAGGACACGAAATTCTTGGTATTATTAAATTCTATTGTTTTTCTAATCCTATGAAAAGTTGTTTTGGGTATTGATAACATTTCCTGTATTTTAGATGAGGTAATATTCCGCTCAAGTAGTTTTTCTACTTGAGCGGTTTTTGTTTCCAAATCAATATCTCTTTCGCATCTGTGCAAAACATCTATTTTGTCCCATTTTCTTTTCATTACAAAATCTTCTAATCCAATTTTTTTTATTTCGCATTTTATAGAGTTAATTAATTCTCTTTGGCATATTGTAAAAAACGAATATCCCTTTTTATTGATCCTAGATAAAATTTTATTAGGCGAAATATTGAAATATTCATATATAAATTTTTCCACATAGGAGAGTATAGGCAACCAATTTCTGTGCATTGTTATTCTGATTGAGTTGGCTGTTTTTTTGTTTTTTGGTTTTGATATATTTCCATCACCGTCAATCAATCCAATTATAAATGGTAACAAAAAATCTTGTTCTGGTAATTTTTTTGGCGGATTTATTGTTTTGTTTGTATTTATATCGAATTTATTACAAATCTGTAATATTGCTTTTTTGTTATTGATTGCTATTCTACACAATTTCCTTTTATAATCATATTTAATGTCACTTTCTTTTAGACCTATCCATTTAGCAAAACATATTAGATATGATTGATCTTCTATACTTATTTCTATTCTGAATGTTTTATTGCTGCTTATATTCCCGTCAGCAAAAAAGAAACCAATGTAATAATAAGAAATAACATTTTCTTCAAGCAACTTATTTAAGCAACAACTTTCTTGATTAATAGAAAAATTTGTTTTTAGTCCTAAATGTTTAATTTTCCATTTAATACTATCATAAGTTCTTTGTGGCAAAAGTTTTGTTAATTTTTCTAAAGCAGTTATTTCACAACTCTCTCTAAGGATATCTAATTCCTGTAGTGTCCATTTGGTATACATTGTTTAACTCCTTATTGTTTTATATTTATGTATTCAAAAAACAACACCCAACATCCTTTATGTTTGTGATTATTGTGGAACCGTTTTCTCACTACATTTCGAAATACTCACAAAATTCTAGCTGGATAACCTCATCGTCAAGCAAGTCTGATTGTATTTCGTTACAATTATAATTGTAACCATAGGTATTTTTTCCATTGTATTTTTCAAGATGAATGCAATTTAGGCATATTCTTTCTGTTTTTCTGGCAAAAAGATCTTCAATGTATTGTTTTAATTCTTGTGGTTTCATAATATCTTACCAATGTGAATTCAGTTCATCATTAGGATCATAATCATACTCATCGCCAGTTGTTTCGTCTTCGTATTCACTATCAGTTAGATATTCATCAGCTTCTTCAAACCTTCCACATGTGTTGATAAGATCTTTTTCCTTCAAATAAGACCCTTGTTTGTCACATCTATATACTTTTTTGCCACTCGTATTCTCTCCAATTTCAATATGAACGCAATCAAGACAAGTGAAAGTAACATCCGACTCGAATAAAAGTTTGATGTATTCGATTATTTCTTGAGGTTTCATGTTATCTATCTCTGTTTGAAACGAGTGCAAGTGTTTTTGGTATCTATTTTATCAATATGCCCATAATGTAGGCAATATCTTAATAGAGGATACAAGTTCTTCGTGGAAATGGCAATCAAGACAAGAAAAACGCTTTATCTTGAAAAGACATTCCACATATTTTGTTATTTGTTCTTTTGTCATTCTACGTACTTTCGATATTGGTCACAAGTTATTTCTTTATTTCCAAATGCTTCATTGCCATGATAGCAGTAATGATAACGGCATTCCCTATCAGGATATGGATGGTAATACTCACAATCGGGGCAACGCCTTTGTTTTGGGAACAATATATTAAGATAACGTTTTAGTTCTTCTGGCTTCATTGCACCACCACCACCACATTACATCCATCTAAAATCCATTCATAATCAAGACAAATATTCCTATTCATAGGTTCTATTGTAATAAAAGTATTTGATTTCGTACAAATATGCCGTTTTTCAATTGTTTTGTCTCGATGCAGAAAATATCGACAATTAATGCATTTTCGATAATCAGGTTTTTTGGCTTTTTCTGGTGGGCCAAATAACATTTTAGTGTATTCTTTTAGTTCTTTTGGTTTCATTGTAAAGTACACAGCAATCTAGGTCGCTCAGACCTATTGCCCAATAATTTTTTTTGCAGTCTTCACAGCCATCCCTATCTCTCTGGAAGTGACGACAAGTATAACACACCTTTTCTGGATTGAAAAGACGTTTCAGATAATTTTGCATCTCTTTTGGTTTCATAGATGCCGTCCAATCCAATCCCAAATGTGTTCTTTATATGCCGTACAACTATCTACTCTATTTCGAATACGTTTTCTGCCATCAACCCAACAACAGTTTTGATCTTTGGCATTACGGAACAGATAGTCACAGGAACGGCACTGGCCTAATCGATCAAACAGCATCTCAACGTATTCTTTTAGCATTGCTGGTTTCATTTTATTCTATTATCTTTTTCGGTTTGAATGCGCCACAAGTCTTTACATTCAGACAAGGGTATGTAGAATAAGTTATAGTGAAATTCCCTTTAAGTTTACATCTCCACCAACAAAATCTCTTTTTACGAATGTATGTAAATTCCATTCTATCGCAATCATTACATCTCGGTGGGAACAATTCTTTCAAGTATTCTTTTAGTTCTTGTGGTTTCATTTTATCACGTACACTGGTTTTTTCTTAAATGATGGACAATTTAGACTCGAATTCTTGAAAGATGGATCATCTTGTAAACAAATAAATGTCCTTCCTATTGGACCCAACATAACACAACAGTAGTCACAGTCGAAGCAGCACAAACCAGTTGTGCCGTTAAATAGATCATCAAGGTACTGTTTTATTTCTTGTTTGGTCATCTTGGTCATCTTAATGCCACGAAAGAGTTTCTACTTGAATAAATTTTTGACAGCAATGAAGTTCTGTTTCCATGTCTGTAACAAAATTCCTACTGTTCATGCGACATTCTAATTGTCCTACAAACCTTCCTCTTTCTCTGAATTGGTAATTTGTACAGCATTCGCATATCCGATAGGCATACGCCATGTCAAGGTCTTCTCTAAAGAGATTACCTTGGAGATATTGTTTGATTTCTTGAGATTTCATCAGTATGTTCCATGCCCACAACTATATCGCCTTACATTATGTTCTATTACTCTTCCCCAATAATCGCAACTGTGACTCATTTCCGGGTCATTATAATAATAGCAACAATGAATACAAATTGCCTTTTTCAATTCCATTTTTAATTCATCTTCTGTATCTTCTAGACAACTCTGAATATAATTCATATATGCCCTGAATTTTTTTGGAGCAAATGGAGATGGAATTGGATTACTCATAGTATTTATCTCCAGTATCGTACATCATGGGACCAGTTGCCGTACATGCCTCGCAGAACATATTGTCGTCTTCGAAAGCTGGTTCATTTCTGGAACAATAGGGTTCTCCATTCGTTCCTTGCTCGCAATGACCGCACTCCATGCACAAGCTATAGGAACTGAAGAAGTCTTTGAACGAGCTACATGACTCCTTCTCCTTCCAAAAAGCTGGCTCATATATACAACATACCTCACTTCCAATGCCATCTTTTTTCATATACATACAGGCAGAGCAAAAATATGATGCAGCCTTTTCCATTGGAAATAGGATACGTAGATACTCTATAATTTCTTCTGGTTTCATTTTTTGCCGTATCCTAAGAAAGACTCACAATAATAAATTGCATTAACTCTATCTTTTGGTATATTCTTACCATATCTTTCACATGTCCATTGATACTCGAATACAGTCAGATGCCTATCTAGATGTTTACAATCTATACATTTTTCAGCCCAGAAGAGTTTTTCTATGTATGTCTTAATGTCTCTTGGTTTCATATTTTTTTGTTTTCTGCAAAATAATCACAGCATCGTTTTTCGTATGTTTGATTTTTTGTTTTAACTCCACCAACTATAATGCATCCATATCCATGTCCATATGTGGTTGGAAATTCATCCATATATTTGCAGTCGATACACGAATGCATATCAAAAAGGTTCTCTATATAGATTTTAATGAGATATGGTCTCATAATCGTGTTTTCTTTACAAAATTTTCACATTTCTCTTGAGTCAGACTTATTTCTTTGTCAGTTTCGTGACCACATACAAAAATATTTCCATAAGAACGAATTGAAAAAATACAATCACCACAAGTGCTTCCCATATAGAAAAGATAACTAACATAGTTTTTTATTTTATCTGGCTTCATAGTTTTGGCCAAAGTGGCGATCCTATTTTTTGATACAATGCACAAAATTCTTTATCTTCATTGCCTCCAACGCAAACTAATTTAGTTTGGCCGTCTTTTACATCAAACCAATCACAAGTATTGCAAATCTTCTCCTTGGAGAATAGACTTTTAATATATTTTTTTAATTCTGATTTTGTCATAGTGGTTTTCTCACAGTCCAGTTTTGACAGTTATGGTTGAGTGGATCGATAATTGGGGTATTGACTCCACACTTGAACTTCTCAGGGAATACATGACAGAGAATCCAACTCAGTTCGTAGTACGTTGGATTGCCGAATTGCCTGACCCTTCTTTCGGCATACTCACAGTGATAACAACGGCGTGTATCTGAAAAGAGAACCGTAAGATAGTTATCCATTTTTTCTTTCTGTGTCATTTTACATCCACTCATGCCTGTAACAATCAACTGGCTTGTCTATTGATGATTTAGGAACATTATATGGACGAACTGCAACGCAATGCCAATCGCCATAAGTTCCGCCGTCTGATATTTTAAGATGCTTGCAGTTAAGGCATTTTTTAGTTTCTGTATCCTTTTTCTCTGTTTTTGGTGCTAAAATAAAATACTTGGATGATTTGCAAAATCTTATTTTCGTGGCATACGCATGGCCAAAACGTTTTTTTGTTGGCTCACAATGAAAACGAATGTCCGTTCTTGTGGACATATCTGTTGATGTCTCGCAGTGAATGCAATCTTGGCATTTTGTATATCCATTTTTGTCGAATAGATAGTAGATATATTTGGTAATGTCTTTTGGTTTCATTTCTTTTCTACATTACAGTTTTCGTATATCCATTGGTATCTATCACACCAGTTATGGGATTTTATGCTTATATTTATTTTGCTTTTACAACTAGGTGTTCCATTCTTATCGTATCCGACAGGATGTTTACAACACCATTTGTCATGATATCCCTCTTCATCCTCTTCCAATCTTATCCTATTCTTACAATCAAAACATCGTTGATGTTTTGGAAAAGTAACTCTCAAGGGTGTAAATAACCTTCTGATATTTTGTCTAATTTCTTTAGGTTTCATCTGTAATCCTCATCAACTAAATCTTCTTTCAACACCTTGTCCATGTCATAATACTCTGGACAAAAAATACTTGGATCGTCCCATGTCGGTTCGCCCATAGCACAAAAATCCATATCTATTCTTGGTCTTTCAAAAACAGCGTAGATACTTTGAGCACAAGTATCACACTGTAGTTTTGTCTTTTTGGGGTATCTAACCTTACTTCTGTTTCATCAAAAAGGCTGTGAACGTAGTCAGTAATTTCTTGAGGTTTCATTTCATTCGGTCTCTAAGCTGCCGGAATACTTTTCTATGGTCTTGATGAATATTTATTAGTTTGGTTTCTCGAAGCAGTTTTTTGAATGCTTTTTTTGGATATAGACACAAGTTATCTTGATCGACATATGGATGCCCTGCCTCTGCATATGGGCTTCCATGCTCCTTAACATTAATTAGACCGCAAGCAAGTTGTTTTTCAAACGGAGACCAATCTATGGGATTAAGAAGGTTTTCGGAAAAAAGTTTATCAATGTATCGTAGAAGTCGTTCTTTTTTCATAGTATAGGGGAACTCTCACATTTCTACATATTCACACACCTATATTAGTTGATCTTCATCATCACCAATAACGTGATATTCATCATTCAGCTCAATATAGGTAGGTATTTTATCTTCATTATACTCATAACCACTACAAAATCGTTTGCTAAACTTTTCTCCTGAAGATACAACTTTATGATATTTTGTGCATTCACAAATACTTCTACTGCCTATGTAAGATTCAGATAGATTGGTGCAAAACCAACATACCTGATCTCCAAAAAGAGTCTCAATATATTTTTCAATATCTCTCTTCTTCATTTTGGCTTCCTTACATGAAAATAACATTCGTGAATTTTATGTCGGCCCTGATTAACAAATGCTTGTTTGATATCGCATCCAAGAATGCCTACGTTATCATATCTATTATCTCGTTCTAATAATAGATGTTCGCAGGTATGGCAGGTTACCCTTGAGACTTGTCGTGGTTCCAGGGGGTTCCAGTCCTCAAGAAAGAGGTACTGGATGTAGGAGAGAAGTTCTGCGGGTCTCATCGTAGTGGCTCCTTCGCCCTAGCTCTGAGACAATATGACACGGCTCTATTTTTTTGGGTGCCGATCAGATCGGTAGCCCTACTTACGGGTACGATTCCACGATCTCTTTAGATCAACGTATGGCCAAACTAAAGCATCGAACAGAAGAAAGAAACAAAGCAATGTAACGCTAATCTTTGTTCTATATTCCTCATGATCTTCAGCGAGGTTACGATATACCGTTGTATATTCAGACAGTCGTTCAATCACTCGAAAGATATAGTATCCGATAAGTATGGCAAAAGCCATTTTTAATTCAATTGCCATTATTATCGTTCATTCTCCCACTTTGATTTCTTTTTTGGTGGATCAAAATCATATTTTTCTTTTAATTTCTTTTCTATATGAAGCATATCATCTTCTATATCTCTACTGGTGATTTCTTTTTTGCCACTTATATAAAGATCATTATCAAAGTATTTTGTGCTGAAAAAATCTTGTTTTTTGTTTTCTTTGAACAGAATATCGTTAAGATAGTTGTTTTTTAATACCACTCCTTCTTTCTTTTCGTATTTATGCTTGGTAAGTTCTTCTACTAATTCACGAACTTTTTCTGCACTATACGTAACGGGATCATTAAGACTGGAAAATATCTGTCCACCGCCACCATATGTTGGTTCATCTGTAGTAGTAGGAAACAGCAAAGCAATATACCGAAGAATTCTTTCTTTAATAGAAAGATCAGAGGGAAGTGCGGTTAATGTAGGAAGAAGATATTCCATTTCGATCTCCAACAAGAAAAGGGGGTGAGAAGGACTTGATGCCCAACTCACCCCCAACGTTATCACAAATGGCTTATCTTTACAAGACGATTCTACGGCTTTGCCGCTATACAGTGGCCATTTGTTCTGGTTTAGGTGTCTCGACCTTTTCTGTCATCTTGATTGACTTTGCCTCAGCTTTTTCTTTCAGATAAGATTCAAGCTTAAGAGACTGTTCTTCACTCAGACGACCTCTGGATGGAAGGTGAAGATGAAGACGAGCCTTGACCCTTGTGGCACGTTCCTCAAGGTCTTTGGCAACCTCTTCCTTGGGGCGATTGGCACTTCTGGCACGTTTGGGTTTCTCTGTCTTTTCCGGTTTCTCAACAGCGTCACTCAAAGCATCGGCATGAAGAAGAGCTTTGAACGAATTGAGACCAACCGTACTGAAGCCCTGTCTAATTGAGATGGGATTTGCCTTGGGGTAGAATGTCTTTGCAGCTTCTGTGAAAGACATATGCCCTCTTGCATGTTTGGGCAAGCTGATATGATGCAACACTTGTGCTTGTGTTTCATCCATAATGCCTAGCTTGACACATGCATGAAGAAGCATCTTGGGGTTGGAGATCATATTGGCAGTGAATGCGCTACTACCAAGCCTTTCAACCTTGAACCCTTTGGGTCTGCCTCTTTTTGCTACTTTTGTTTTCTCTGTCATGATCTATTCTCCTTTACTGTCTTTTGTTCTCTTTCGAGTTACCACAATTATCACAGAGAATAGTTAGATGTGTCAAGAACTATTTCAATACTCTCTTTATTTTTGCAGCAAGTTCTTTCTTCTCAGCAATCTGCCTAGCAAGCAACTTCTCTTGTTTTCTCATCGACATGGCTTTTCTGAGAACCATTTCTGCCTCAAGACAAGCTATTTCTCTTTGCATGGCATATGAAACTTCCCTAATCTGATAACCAGATGCTTCATATTTTGCCAACATAGACTCAACTGTCTTTCTTATGTAAAAAAGATCACATTCCAATTTGTTATCGCACATTGCACCATATCGGTTGTAAATGGTTTTCATAGCTTGTCCTTTCTTGAGACAAGGTAGGTTCCTCTCCAGAATAGTTACCAGTTATTCTGGAGAGGAATGTTGGTGAGACTTACTTGTTCCAACCAGTTAGAACCGGAAAATCTTCTTTTGCGTTTCCCTTACGCTGCCAGTTAATGGGGGCATTAACAATTGTCTTGCCCCTTTCAAGGTAATTCCATGCCTTGAAGCACCAAGCAATAAGGAATTGAGGCGCAAATTTCTTCTGTGCTTTGGAATTGGATTGAAGCCTTTCCCTTACATTGAATATGGGATCGCCAGGTTCCACACCAGACCAAGCCCCAACGATTAGTCTTTCCATTCTTTCATCAGCTTTTGATGGGTTGATTTGAGACCAAGCCCAATGAACAAACGCAGCAGGAGCGGCAGACATCAACCCTTTATTCTGCATTTTTTGTCCATACTTCATGCTTTCCAGGATTTGTTCCCTGTTTTCATTAAAAGTCTCCAGGACAGTAGTTTGTGAAAGATACTCAGGCGGACAACTAATCATCTTGTTCTTGTCTGCAAGACTATATTTCAAAATCCACATCGCCACAGCAGCAGCAATTTTGCCGTTGGAGACACCGGAACGAGCAAGATCGTGACAAACTCCTTTACTTACTCCTCTGTCAATGACGGAATAAGCTTCGTCTTCAACTCCAATGAAGATGGAGACTTGAATTGGAATGCCAGAAGAAATAACTGCAAAACATCTGTGCTGTCCGTCAATCATTTTGTTTTTCTTGCTGATCTGGATAGTGCTTCCAGTCATTTTCCATTTGCCTTCTGCGATGTCCCTAGCGTACTTGGCAACCATACTGCCACTAACATTCCTGTTTTTAGTGTTGATGCGAAGAAGCTGATGAGCCAACTGCGGAGTCAGAGTAAGAATGCCTTGAACATACCCCTTGCCTTTTGGATCGGCTTTACAGAGTTTCCTCAGCATAGCAACCGTGTCTTTATCGAATTGTTCTGAGGTACTTAGATTAACCGACTCAATGAGGTTTCTGAGCAACTTGGGCTGATTGGTTTTAGTCTCTTCAGACTTTTCTACTAGAATCATGTTCGTTCCCTTTCTTTATGTTTTGGGTCGGCGTTTCGACCACTTGTTCAAATGTTATTCTACTTGATTAATAAAGTCAAGTGTATTTAGCCAAAAACTGGCCAAAAATTCTACATAACAATCTATTCCCTTCTTCCTTGTTTGGATTTTCCTTTACTGTTGGGATGCCTCAATGAAATTATCAACAATGTTGATTAGATCATCGTAGGTTTTCAAATGATACCGTTTTTCGTCTGCATCAGCCCACTTTGCCTTTCGGCAAATGGTCTTAAGTTTCTTGAGATACATGAGAGTTTCTTTGGCAACCTCAACAAAGTCATCTTGGTAAAATCTCTGCTGAAGATCATCGGGCATCTGGATTATGAAATCACGAAAATACATGCCGACATTTATGATGCCACAAGTATTGTATTCGTTTTCCTGTACCCTGAGAAGCCTTTTGAATGTTTCGGCAATACTCGAAACGACACAGGCAAATCCATCGGCAGCCGTATCCGAATGCCCGAAATGTTCCAAATCCCAGAATCCCATTGTAGTATCCTTTGTTCTTTTTTCTATGGAGTTAAAACAATTTCCGAAGAACTAGAAAAGTGCTTGAAAATTTGAATCTTTACTATCCTTGGTGCCCATAGAGCCCAATGCTCCTGTGCTTTAGCTTCTTTTCTTGTATTATAACGAACCGAACTAAACCTTCTATTTCGATAAGGCAAGCCATTCATTCTGCGATATTCAATCAAATAGAAGGTATCGTCCGGTTTTCTTTTCATTACTCTTCATCCTCACTTTCTTCGCTATCATCCTTCTTGTCTTTGCCTACGCCGATATCAACCACAAGATATGGTTGCCCTTCATCAAGGATACCATCGGCTTCATCGCCTTCGCCAGCAAAACGAAGTCTAGCACTGACAATCTGAAAGAATTCGTCACCAAGACGATCATAGATTGCCACATCATCATTGAGTCGTTCGATGGGCATGTTTCGCAGCTGTTGCAACAGTTGTTTGTACGTCATTTATAGTTTCCTTTGTTAGTATGTTGCGACAAGTTTGAGAAACTCTTCAACAAGAATTGCAGTATCTTGTTCTTTCATTTGGGCCAAATGAAAATTAATAATAAACTTATCGTATTCGGCCCACATCCTCACGATTTGCTCATTAATTTTGTCAAAATACTTGCGTTCTTGCATTTGAGATAGATGAGAGAAGGACATTGTGGAGCTAATAGGACCAAGACATTGGCTGAAAAAACCATGATTACGATCCAGATCACCGTAACCATCTTTGTGAACAGAAAACTTTGTAGCAAGTTTTTTCTTGAAACTTTCGTACATGGTTTCAAAGACTTTACGTTCTTTTTCAATTTTCAGTCCTTCGAAATTTCTGTTCTTCATTTCGCTTGCTTTGCTTTGAACTCTACGTTCAATGACCTTTAGAATGTCATTCTCTTTTATTACGTTTACATCCAATCGTCTACGTCTCGGTGCCATTTCGTTTCTCCTTTGAATTGTTTTGATTTGAAAGAGTAAGGGGGAGGGAACCTCCCCCTACATAACTCCTGAACTGCAAAGCATGTTAGGCTTCAGCTTCAACCAGCTCAGGAACCGCAACGGGAACCGTCTCAGTGGCAACGGCTTCAGCGGAAACAGGGGCTTCATCAGCTTCCTCTTTCTCCACCGGAGGACGACCACGACGGATTAGGCAAAGCTGAGACAGAGGCGTACCCTTACGAACCTCGCCAGCCTTCTTGCCCTTACGGAGGAAGCTACGAAGCGAAACGGTACAGAAAGACTTCCCAGTGACTTCCTCCACCTTCGCCTGAAACTCCTTGATAGTCTTCACATCCCCAACCTTGTCGGCGAGAACCTGATAGACTTCCTTCTGGCCAAGAGCTTCGACCAGCTGCGACTTGACAGACTTACGACCACGCTTCATTTTACTGTTCCTTTCTTCTTTCCACTCTCCAAGGAGTGGGTTTTGGTTTTGTGTGGAGGATACTCCCTTCTCCACTACACTCTAACGGACTCATTTGATTTTTTTGGGTGCCGATAACTCGAATCGGGGTCAGTTCCTTCGGGTCTAATCTCCCTTTACCTTGTCTCGTATTCTGTTACTTCTGAAAACGGCGTAACCATTTTGCCGCCATCTCCATTTGTAATATTATCCATATCGCAAAAGGAAACATAAGCATTGAAAGAACAATCACCGGCTTCTGTACAAAAATGCAGAACAGATTCATCCGAGCAGGTAATTCGATATATTTCTCCAACTCTTTCTTCATCGCTGCAGTAATCATATTCTCCGACTTCAACCTTGGTAATTGTTTTTCCAACTAACCGATTGAGTGTTGGGGTTCGTTTCATTGTTCTTATTCTCCTATATCGAGATAATGTTAGTTTCTTTCATATCATACTCAACAATCTCAAGATCATCAATATTGGGATCAATGCCCTTGACAAATTTGTCAATGTGAGATTGAAGGTTGGCCCATGTCAACCATATTTTTCCATTCTTATTGTATGGTTGACGATACTTTCCACCACCAGAGTAAAGACCAGTTTTGGTATTTCTTATTTTATAGACCGTCATTAGACCAATCCCTTTATTTCGAAATACCAGTCCTCACAATTGAAAACTCCATTCGAAAAATCCCTTTCATCGTATTCTGCCGATACTTCAACATGAGGAACAATTGTTATGATTTCTCCACCCTTGCCCCACGAACCACTTTGTTGACGTTTAGGCAAAACCTCATTTGGAGCTCTACGTCTTACGTAGATTTTTCCTTCTTGCCAATCTTCCCAATCAACATCTTCTCTACCGGCTCGACCCAAACGAAAAGTAACTGTCATGTCGTTTTGAAGATCAGATAGTTGCATCGGCGTTGTCCTCTACTGTTTCAAGTTGGCTACGATCAACCAAAACATTGTCGTAATCCCAATCCTTAGTAACGAACAATTCGGTGTCCATCAGCTCAATCGTAATATCGTGATCGGCATAGAGAAATGATCTTACCAGAAGAGGAATTCCATTACTAGCAAGATCTCCGATATTCAAATCAAAAGCACTACCATCCCAAAGATCGAATGTATCTGGATCTTTCTTAAGGATTGCCTTTGTCAGAGAGTCCTTGAGAGCATGCATGACAAGTTGAGGAATTTTTTCTGCATCACATTCCCAAAATTCATTGATGCGTCTAGCACGAACCACGACAATGAGATCAGGATATTCTGCGCTTGAAACAATGAACTTAACATCCTCTATATGACCTAGTTTATTCATCCGATCCCTCACTTTCTTCATTGAGAACTTGTTCCGACTCTACCACTTCAGAGTCTTGATCGGTTTTTTTGGGTGCCGATTCCTCTTCGACTCCGACCGAAACCAGCTCCTCTTCATCCCGATCTTTGTTCCTAACGGTCTTCTGACGGTCACTAGACTTCTTCTGATCGTGATCGTGACCACGTTCAGCTTGATACCGTTCCTTCGCTTGACGATCCCTCTGAGCCTTTTTTAGAGTATATTCTTCTATGCCATTAAGTTCTCTTCGAGAAGCAGCGGTAAGAGGATTGTCAATCCGTTTCATTTCTTCATCTACGAATGACTCCAAATTGCATCGAAGAATAGGATACTCAACAACTGCCTTAATGATTGTAACGCCATCAATCGTTGTGGTTGCCTTCAATGTTCCCCACTTCTGACATTTGGGACAACGTTTGGCAATCAAGGCAAGACCAATATCTTCGCCAAAACAATCTTCTTTCAACAACTTTGACCGATATGAAGCGCCACACTCTCTACATGTATAGGTGAAAGTATATCCTTCATCTTTGACGATAGAGGCTCCATCTTCCGTAACCTTCTTATCTCTTTTCTTAATCCAGGAAAAGAAATAATCTTCTGGCCTGACCTTGCCATCATCAATACCCTGCGAAACATACCTAAGTAACGTAGGGGCATTAATTTCGATATCAGAGAGCTCCTTGAGCTTCCAGATAACCCCCTCAGCACAAGAACCCTTGGGACATTCCTCTCTTACGATATCCCAAAAGGATCGACCAAGTTTCTTTTCAATAAGATCGAAAGAACTGACACGACCTTTAGTTCCACTTGATTCCTTGGCATTATACACAAAAGGGAAATCTTCTTTATTCTTTGGATTTTCCCGTTCAACCAGCTTCGTCATTGTCATTGGAGCTGGAGAAAACTTGCCACCAGTCATCTTGACAATACGCTCAACAGCTTCTTGAGGAGTTCTGGAACCATAGATGGAGCTCAGAACTTTGTCAATAGGATAACCGGCTTCTGAAAGCAATTCTTTGACAGACTTTCTACCCTTCATTTTCTTCTTCTCCATTCTCCCACTGGTCTCTTGTGATAATCTTGACGGTTGTTCGATACCACATTTCAGTATGTTGGTCGTTCTCGTTTTTGTAAATCCTATCTATCTTCCAATCACCTTCTCCATCTTCCAAGATGAATTCCTCCAATTGGTCTTCATTATTGAACGATTGAACAGTAATCTCATCATCATCTGTTACGGAAATAGCAGTAAATTGATTGGAAAAATAGTATTCAATTTCCGATGGATGCCGATACTCATTAATCAATAGTTGAATGGTATCTGTTGGAAGAAACGGATAAGCCTTTTTGAATTCGTCTATTTGTTCATCCATATCTTTTCTGGAAAGACAAAGATTATGTACTGGCTCTCCATTGTATATAATGGATGGTTCGTGCTGAATAAATTCTTCATTACAAATTGCACACTTCATTTTTAGTTCCTTTCAGAGTAGAGAACAAAATCTCTATATATTCGAGTATCTCTTCCTTTGTTTTGGGTGCTGATATCGGAGGACAGATAATACGCATCAATCTTTCTTTGTTTTTGACTCCCCAACGAACTTCTCTTTCCTCTACTTCAAACATATTGGCAATATGTCCGGCTGTACAACAATGGTCACGAAGACTAAATGGCCATCTTTCTTTAGGATGAGCAAGTTTTCGGCAACATTTTTGTTCTTCGTCTCTATCTGGCCACCATATTTTTCTGGTATCCAGTTTTCCTTTAGGTTTTTCCTTCCCTGTTTTTCTGTCCTGATACATCAAGACAGCCATCATTAACGATTCACCATAACCCTTACGCTTGCCCTCAATATCAAGAACGTATTTTGGCTGGTCATTCTTCATATACTTAGACCTTGGCGAACGAGTTTTTTGGGTGCCGAAAGAAGAGGGGATGGAGGACCGAACCTCCATCCCCTTGAATGTTCATTACTGCTTTTTTCGAATACGCCTAATGGTTCGTGTAACTTTCGGCATCAACTACTCCCTTCTTATTATGTAGTGGTTGTCAGTTCAAACGGATTCGATACCTTGTTTCCAGCCTCATCAATGAATGATTCAACTTGATAGGTTCCCTCTGGCAACATGGCTTTTCTTGCTTTGACTCCGTTCAATTCAAAGCAAACAACGGAATGTCCCCAAACATTACATTTGGGACATTGAATAGTTCTAAGGGCAAGAAGATGAGTTTCGGAACATTTTGTTTCTTTTTCGAAATCATGTCCGCAATCTTCACAATGACAATTGATATTAATGGTGGAAGAATGAAGTTCTGGAATGATTTCCATTTCTTCCAGTTCTTCTTCGTCGCCATCGTCTTCTTTCCCGTCAACATCCTGTATCTCATTATTTGGGATATTCATCAGGGTTTCGATTGGAACGACATTAGCACAGGTTTGTTCGGCTCCATCACGATCTTCCGACTGACATTCAAGCTCCTGAGATTCTGAAACCTTCTCTGTTGCTTCTTCGACTTCGATAATGTTTTTGGGTTTTGTGATTTTTTGTGGTCGTGGAGCTTTTGGTGCTTTGACCTGAGACTCATTTGCAATACGTGTTCGGAAATGAAAGTTTGTAATTGTTCCTTCTTCAATACCCTGATGTATCCAATTGAAGATAGAAGATGGTTTGATCTGAATTTTACCACAAGACAATTCAACTAGTTTTGCTGTAATATCTTGCCTGCTGGTTCCAGATTCAACATCTTCGTTAATGAATCGTTCAAACGTTTTCCCTATTGCTTGTTCAAGTTGCATCTTTTTGTTTGTAGATTTTTTTCCTTTAGGCATATATGGTGCCCCTTTCCATGAATTACCTAATCTTGCCACAAACGTTTGTCTGAGTCAAGCCATTTCGTATGGCCAGATAAAGAAAAAAGGGGCATAGACAACAGCCCCTTCACAATCTTTAGTTTGCGTATCTTTTGTTATTCAACGGAATAATCATCAGATACTTCTTGAGCAACCATAGGTTTCAGTGTCGGCATTGCCGTGAATTTCTGAAAGAAATCAATTGCTTCATCAGCCGTTACATTAACCAGTTTTCTAAATGCACGACGAACATTCGAAAGATCTCTATCAAGAAAATCAAAACAAGTATCTACCCTCAATCCAAGAGGATTGACTTGATAACCCATCAGCCAATTGAATGAATTGTGGAATACAAGACTAAATTCTTTCATTCCGTATTGGTGTCTCATCCAAACATATTTCTCGAACGCCAGAGATTGCTTAAGAATAGAGATAACACCTTTGAGACAATCTTTAGAATCTGGTTTGCCTTTACAGAAATTCAAGCTGCATGGGCATTCATGTGTTTCAAGGCTTTCAACAATTCCTTGTAAATTCTTTCTCTTTCCAGTTCTCTCAGGAAGAGAAAGATCACGAATAATTTTTGCTGCTTTTTGAATAGGGGTTTTTTCCATGATACAATAAAGGAAGGCATTGTTGATGCTCTCATCAACAACCTCTTTTACTATATCGAATGGATTGACTTCAAACCTAACCTCTTTTGAAGTAGCAAGAACTTTGAGAGACCACAGATTTTCCTCTAGAATTTCCTCTAGAAGATGTTTCTCTTCTTCATCATGGTAATCACCACTAGCAAGACGTTGGGTGAGTTCTCTGTGTTCCCTGTTTAACAATTCGATTTGTTCAACTTCGGTAACTGGCATCGAAATACACCTTTCTTGAAAGGACCATTGTTAGGGGGCGAGGTCTTTCTATTACTTAGATATACTGACACGGATTTTTTGGGTGCCGATTGCCTCCGATCTGTATCCAGATTTGTTAATGAATTGCAGAACCTTCTCCATCTGGACATTCCCAATTAAACTTATAATTTCATTGCAATCGAATTCTTCATTAGGATGAGCTGTTGTAACAAATTGCTTAAGAAAAGAGAGCAAAGTAGCTTTCTTGTGCTTAGATACCCTTGGACCTGTTTTTCTTTTCTTTTCAGTCAAGACCATACAAGATCCTGTTTCCTGTTCTGTCGATTCTTCCACCAGATCAGTTTGCGATTCTCTCTCAGCGACCTTCTCTGACATTGCATCAACGAATCCAGATATTGATTCGATTTGGCCACTGATATGGCTCACGACTCTTGATGGTATCTTGTTTTTCCGACATGGTTCATTGCCGACAAGACGTTGAAACATACCGATGATATCAGCAGCAGACATTTTAATACAACTATTTTCCGAAAGAAATACCGTGAGAGTTCCACCTTCATCCATATTAGATGGTTTGTCTGAAAACCTAATAAGTTCCATGATTTTGGTTGCCTTTCTTCCCTATGAGTCCTATCAATAATCTCCACTGAAAAAATGTTGTTGGAAAATAAAAAAATGAACTGCTACTTCTACTACTTACGGGAGATTAATCGAATTACGATGTACTGTCAAGAAAAAAAGAAGGGGGCTGGAAGATTTTTTTCGAGCATCCCCTGATACCCGAAATATCGCTTCCAAGCCCCTGTTGGTGGGCTATCGCCTTCACATGTCATTTGCAAAAAGGAATTGCTCCAATCTTTTGAGAATCGTATATAGAGACAGGAGAAATAATATGAGAAAAACACCATACGTTTGGACACCAGAAAAAACAAACCTTTTAAGAGAGTTGTATCCAACTACGCCAAAAGAAGAACTAGTCAAGATATTTGGACTTCCTTGGAACAGGATAAATGATAAATCCCATAGAGAAGGCTTTAGGCAATATGTCCCTTCTGCCGACTTCTCCAAGTTGCTTGAGTTCAAGGAGCCAAGAGCTGCAATGTATCTTGGAATGCTTCTTGCTGATGGACATTTTAGTAAAAGAAATGGCATAATGATAACTCTTCACAAAAAAGATAGGTCATATCTTGAGAAAATGCAAGAGTATTTTTCCTATGAAACCGAAATAAAAGAAGCTAAAAATAGACATGATTGTTATTTGTTAGCGACTAATCACAATACTGTTCCTAAGATTAGAGAAAAATTTAATCTTAGTGTTAAGAAAACATGGAACCCGCCACTCTCTTCCGATATTGGGATCAACGGCAATCCTGATTTATTTTTCTCCCTAATCGTAGGATATATAGATGGGGATGGCAGTATCGGTATTGATCCAAGGTCTGGAAAACCAAACGTTCGTTTCCGATGCCACTCTTCTTGGTTCGAAATTATTTCTCATATACAAAATTTCCTTTACTGTTATTTTGGCATAAAGAAAGGAAATGACAAGGGCGATGCAACTGTAAAAAATAGATGCGCCACCCTTGCCATATATGATCCATTGCTTCTATTCCGAATGAAAGAGAAAACTAATGAATTAGGTTTGTCTCCATATGTTCTTGATAGAAAGTGGTCTCGTATTACATACGAAAATACTGTCCTGAGAACAGCAGAGCTACGAGGTCTACATCGCTCATCCACAGGACAATATGTTCCGTATTTGCAATAGATTTATCTCATCCATGCCAGAATGTTTGCGCTAAGAGTTTAAGAGCTTCTGAATTAAGATCGTTCAAGTTTTGGAGAACGATACATTTTTTATAGAAATTCTTAACCCCCTCGCAACACATTCCGAATGCCAGCTGCTCCATACCGGCTGCAATAATTCGTTGGTTAGCTTTTAACAACTCAGTATCAAGCAAACCACCGTAGTTACCACCGTTGCAACCACTTGGTAGACCATCGGCAAGAACAATCTGTATCCTTCTCTTCTCTTGACGTTTGGCCAATCGTGCAGCTCCCCACAAGATAACCTCATGGTCTACGTTACAACCACCGACCACACCCAAATTGGGATCAAGGGGATTGTCTTCATAATATGGCATATGAAGAGAACACGAACCCATGCGATACTTCACGGCATGGAAATCCTCATTAAACGCCTTGAATACCCAGCGATTGACAATATCTGAATGCCTGGTAAATCCAGATTTCTTTGCAAAATCCTTGTCTTCAATCTTGGGATCAGAGGCATTGTAACCAATGATCTCAAACGGAACATGCAGTGCATTCAGAACCTCGCCAAAGAGGATAGAACACTGAGCTGCCAACTGAGCCCTTGTCATCGAATGACCATTCTCATAGCTGCCACAAGACTGCATTGAACCACTAAGGTCAATGACAATCTGAACAGCACTCGATAGGCTCTTGCCAACAAACTTCTTGGAGAACAAACGTTCAGAACCAAGAGCTAGTTTGTAGAAAGAACGACTGTGAAGCTTACCCCTCTTCAAATTCGATTCAAGCCGTGACTGAGACTCAGCCTGAAGGAATTGAGTCAGTTGAGCCCTTACCCATGCGATCCTTGCACTGATCTCGTTGTAGATCACCGTGTACTCATTTTGGTGCATAGGGGCTATAAGAGTACGATCATGGGCATTAAAGGGAATATATGTGTCACAATCAGGAACATGAGACATACGAAATTTAGGATTTCTTTCGTTTTCGATCTGCTTAAAGAATTCTTTGATGAACTCCATAAGAGTATCGACTGCCATCATTTGAGCTTCATCGCCCGAATTTTGGGCAGTCTCATATTCCTCTTGCACGGTTTTGCTAGGATCAAAGTTTTTGGGAGGAGTTTTGGGACTCTTATCGGCATCACCATCACCGTCTTCGTCTTTGTCTCCACCTTCACCGTCACCATCTTCCTTGTCTTCTTCTTCATCCTTGCCTTTACCGTCACCTTCACCCTCATCTTCTTTATCGCCTTGGCTTTCTTCGCTATCATCCTTCTTGTCTTTGCCTTGGCCTTTACCCTTCTGATCTTTCTTATCTTTCGGATCATCACCCTTGGAACCACCATCGGAATCTTCATCATCAGAACCATCATCGTTCTTTTTTTCAGATTCCCCCTTGCCGCTATTCTTTTCTTTCTTTTCTTCCTTATCTGGCTTATCCTTGGATTTTTTCCCCTTACCTTTGCCCTTGCCGCTTTTTCTTTCTTTGTCTTTATCGTCGGAGTCCTCATTTTCGGACTCACCTTCACCATCGCCTTCACCTTCTTCTTTTTCATCAGACTTGTCGTTTTTCTTGTCTTGGTTCCACTTGGCAAGGATTTCTTTGGCTAGCTGAAGAGTAACCTTATGCCCCTGCCGTCTTTGTTTGGTTGCTGCTTCGAAACGACCATCTTGAAGAATTTCCCATGCAGAGTCATGGTAGGGTTGAAGCTGATCGCTCATCGGGGCAACACCATACCCAAGAAGCTCAAACAACAAGCTATGCATGAGGTATCCCCAAGGATTCATCGTGCCATTAAGCATCCACTCATCACAATGTTTGTGGAATTCCTTGATACGATACCAGCGTTGATCTTCATCATCACCAATAACGTGATATTCATCATTCAGCTCAATACGGGCATCTTCAAGAATGTTGCAAAAATCACGCAACGTTTGACCGTAAGTTGGGTTTCCCTTGCAAACCTCAACGTCCGAAAGAGCATGATGTTTCCGTTCATGGTAATCGAAACAATGATATTTGCGGGCTTCATCCTCATTCATCGCACCTGGATTAACCTTCGGAAGAATAAGAATGTTGTTGACAGGATCGTATCCAGCATCAGCACCTTTTGGCAAATTAGTGGTGAAGACATACTTGAGCTTGATATCACCAGCCAAGGCACGACCAGTAATCTGAATGTCACCTGCGAATGTCCTGAAATCTCTTGCCATCTCGTTTCCTTTCGTCCCGTAGTCGGGCAGTCCTTCTACAGATAGACTGGCAGGTTCGGTTTTTTTGGGTGCCGATTCGTCGTGCCGATTAGGTCAGAGCCACGGTTTTAGGACTTGATATACAGCTTCGTCCAAAGTTATTTCTTCGTATATTCCGCTTGTTAGGAAGCCAGCAACATCTTGGAATGCCCACAGATCATCCTGCTGTTTCTTTGGGAGAGTATTCTTAACCTTCAACGCTTCTTTGTAGGCAGTCAGGACTTTTTTTGAATTGTATCTGCGCTCAATCATTTCTTCACCTTTTCTACCAATGGAGCCAATTCTCTATCCCAATAACCCAAGGTAAATACGCTGTCTCCATCATAACGAACTTCGTAATCGAATGGCTGTTTCGGTCCTTTCTCAAGTATACTAACAATAGTTATCTTGAGTTTCAAGCCCTTTTCGCCATACTTGATACTTGTTACTCTGTCTCCAGGTTTGAATCTTAACATTATTCTACCTCGTATGTCAAAACCATAGATTTTGTTTCTGATTTAGTCTTTGTAGCAAATTTTTCATTATATAGACTAACGGCCTCTTTGATGCCATGAATAAAATCACGACGAACACCAAACCAGTTCATTCCCACTTGAGATAGGTATAGGGTTGCATTTTCTACAATATATTCGGACCTGCCACTATTTTTTTCTTGTATCCAAATACGATCAAAAATATATTTTTTACATTCGGTTCTAGTGGGTTTGGTGAACTCTAAAACTCGCATCAGAACGAAATCGTCTACTTCGTCATACATTGGAGGATCAAGCACTTGCAGTTTGATATGCCGATAATCAGTTTCGGTATCTTGTTTCTTCTCAGGAAGAGGATGTTCTTTTCTATAATTCAGTATTGTAAGGCATTTGGGACAGGTCACATTTTCATCAATAACGGTTGAGTGTCCGCTAAATGGGCTTATAATCAATCCACATTCCATTTTATCGTAGCAACTGACTCTTCGGGCATGAATGAACGGTTTTTCTTTTTTCAATTTGGCAATATCCCTAAGACAATCTGGACAAGTCACTTCTTCTTCTTTTCTGGTATATTCCAATCCTTGTGGGAAAAACTTATTATTTCCATAACAGCAAAGAGAAAGTCCAGCATATTCGTAATGTACATAAATTGTTTTTTCAGTTTCAGGAGCAATCTTCTTTTTCATCATTTCGAGACAATCTGAACAAGTTACCCATTTCGGATTTGTAGTGGTCTTGGAACGGAAATGAGTCTTGAAAAACACAGTTGAATTAGGACAGCAAAGAATATCTCCAATGCCATTTTTAGTGGCCATGTGGGTGAAATGTTGTTTATCTTTAATATCGTAGGCAACGGTCTGATGCACTTCGTCTATCCTCTCCTTGGTGCAATGAGGATTGTTGTGAAATTGTATTTTTGCTTGTTGCCTCAAATAAGCAACAATTAGTTGAGAAAGCAACGGCACTTCTTTTTCAGTCCTGGACAAAGACAACATTTCTTTTACATAATCTTTATTCAGAACAGGTTCCTGCAATCCATTCAGATAACATCTGTCCATTGGGATTTGCAGTATAACTCTTGATGGATAACCATACAAGGTGAATTGATACACATTCCCATCTAAGTTAATATCTTGGCTAGACAAGGCATTGCCAGTCAAATCCCGATACTGATCTCTAAGAAAAGTTATCTTAATATTGGCAGCTATTCCATAACTAAGAATGCTCTCAAATTCTTTCATTTCCTTATCGGTTGGAGGAATGAATTTAGATTTAACCTTTTCTTTTTCAGAACCGAGATCAATATCTTTATGCTGAAGGTTGATATCCTTATTGGGAAGATGGTTTTCTTTTGTCCAAAGATAATCTTTACCTAATTCCTTCATCATCTTTGCAATTACTCGAAGACAATGCTGACAAGTTACTTTCTTACGGTCTTTGCTATAATGCAAAGAATCACGGTATTGATGACTTGCGCTAAGATTGCAAAGTGGATTGCCACTAACTTTATGTGGGAAATGAATTTTATTTTCTTTCATGATTATCTCCCTATACGAAAATGTCAGCCTGAATTTTGTGAATAACAGAAGTCCACTTCATTTCCATTTTTACTTCTGTCGAGTTACCACCCTCCATTGCAAGATCAATTCGGAATTGCCTATATCGTTCTACAGCTTCATTAACTATGTCGCCTTCAAATGGATAATCGTTTGTGGCAACCCGAAACTCTTCCGTACAATCTGAAAAGGTCTCTACCTTGCCATTGGGCCTGGTCCTTGAGTGCTTGGTAATCCTAACCTCTATGGCATAGATATATGTTGTTGAGGTTTTCATGATTTTTTAGTCTTTTTTTCGGTAAGACTATGACTGAGTTTAATGCCATGATCGAATTTAATTTTGGAGTATTCCGAAGGCATCATATCTACCATTGTGAGATAAAATTCAATCAAATGTGACATTGCCTCTTGTCTATCTATCCCTTGAATTCGTTCTAGCTCAGATAGTTTTTCATCTATTTCTGAGGATACCTTAACGGTGAATTCTACTGTATTGTCCATTTTGTAATTCCTTTCCTAAGAAAAGAAACTAAGAGGGGTCAAGCCCCTCTTAGAATCCAGCGGCTGCCAACGTTGCCTTGTGGGAGTTAATGAAATCGGTGTCCTCAGTGGGCATGTAGGCCCCACCCCAACGCTGTGTTACGATATCCCGAACCGCAGACCAGAATTGGGGCGGGAAATCATGCACGATGCAGTACATCGCTGCCTTGTGCCATCCGTAGACATCATACAATTCGGCAAACCGAAGAATAGACCTTAGACCGAATTGATGGTCTATGTTACCAGTGCCAGCCGTACATGCCTTACGGATAAGGAGAACGATACCATCCTTTTCGGGATGATCCTTCTCATGGTGGTAAAGTGCATCCAACACAGCGGGCTTCACCAACGGTTTGATAAGCTGTTTCTCAACCTCAGGCTGATAATCCAGATGGAACTTAGGACCAAGACGATTGAGAAACGACCGATCCTGGCTTTGTGCATTCGGGAAAAATCCCGTATCATCACCAAACCCCCAAGTGTTGCTGGTGAAAACCATTCTGAAATCAGGATGAGGAGTAATGACTTTGAACCCATCTTCCGTATCCAGAACAATCTTTCCATTGTCCTCAGAAATTTGCTGGAATGCAGTATTGGCAGCACTGGTCATACGGTCGAATTCATCGAAGATGAGCATCCAACCTTCCCGTGCTGCTCTTGCCATGATACCTTCAGTAAAGGACGTAACCGAAACACCCTCTACATTCTTAATTTGCATTGATCCAAGAAGATCGCCAGCTTCATAGACCAGAGACAGAGAACGACGAAGAGTGGTTTGCCCCTTAAAAGCTCCAATCTCTTCAAACAAACGAGACTTGCCAGAACCAGTAGGACCAACAAGAAGAACTTTGTAGCCACGTTCCACGGCAATCCTAATGTCCTTGAAGTTATCAGGAGCAATATACGGATACTTGAATGCCGTAAAAGTCTTGGTATTCTTTACAGGAACATCCATAACGGGAACCTCTTCGGTTTTTCTTTCAGTAACGTCGAAAGAATCGGGAAGGGCGAATGTATATCCTTCCGCTCCGTAGCTTGCCGCAATGTTGTGGCCATCTTCCAAACCCATGATGCCAGAATTGGGTTTTTCCTGTTTCATTTGCCACCGAATACGGTTCATATCGGCAACAGCAAGAACCTGATACAAATCCTGATGACTAATTGTAACAGTATGCGAACAAATCTTTCTTGCTCTTTCCTCGATAAGAGCTACCAAACGAGCAACCTCTTCAGAAGTTACTCCCATTGGGTTTCTGCGAACTGAAGGAGCCATTTCCCTTTCCTTTCATTTACTTCTGTATTGAACTTCGATGGACTTCATTTCCGACCCTGTTAGGTCTCGTCCCTCTGATATCTAAGATACTGTTTCCGTTTTTTTGGGTGCCGATACTGACGGGAGAGACAAGCCGGGCAGTGATAAGAAGTAAATAGTCAATTCACATACCCGGCTTGTTTGCTACATTCGATTACTCAAAAGGACCACGATCATTGTGGATGTTTCCAATGATACGACCACCGGCCTTAAGAGCTGCGGTTTGCACCGTAACTGTAATATACATCACCATGATTGGCATCAAAACAAACGAACTCCATGCAATCAATCCGATTAGCCATGCACAGAATACGGCTGTATCCGGGTCCATTCCATCCTTGATTGAAGATGCAACCACACCCTTGCCAATCATAATAATGAACTTTGTTCCCCACCACAAAAGAAGAATGGCAGGTACGCCACAAATAATACTGGCACAACCCATGCCATCGTTTGCGCCACGTTTCTTTATGGATTTTCTAAACATTTTGTTTATCCTTTCTGGCAAAACTTATCCAGTAAAGTTCCTGCCGCATTTGTGGCAAGTAACCACTTTTGTTTGTTTCTCTGTCTCGACCGTTGCCCCACACATGGGACATTCAATAATCTTGAAATCCGGCGAAATCACAGTATATTCGGCATTCATATCCTTCAGGTCTTTGACAAGATCGCCACTGGCAAAGCCAGGAATGGAAATAACAGCAAATGCAACCGAATAACGTTCAAAAATCTTCATCATCTTGGCAGGTTCTTCCTTGCCAGTTTCCATCAGATACCACTTCTGGAAGAATTGACGATATTTGCCGAACAGTTCATTGGAATCTCTGTTAGTACGAATATCACCAAGCTGAGGAATTTTGAACATAACCGTAAATGGTTTGGATTCAAATGACATTTTATCATAAATCCACATGCCACCACGGTGCTTGTGAGCCGATACCAATCCAAAGCATTCAAGCAATGGATCAGTAGCTTTAGGCAGCGAAACCGTTACGAGAGGACTTCCTTCTTTCTCGTACTTGGCGAATGCCTTCTTAGCTTCAGCCGAAAATTCGGCTGTTTCGAAATCAGGAAATGTTTTGAATTGTGACGTTGCTTTCGACATTGTTTTCGGCATCGTTTTAGTCCTCATCAGTAGGTTCGAAACACATGGTACTGTCATCGCTGGCCAAAACCATGATGGCATTATCCATTGACTTGGCTCCATTGCACTTTAGATACTGGAGCTGCATACTGTTTTTGGTCGGAGCACGAAGAATGAAACAAACCGTTTTGCCTTCCTGAAGAAGATCAACAGTTTCTTTATCCTTGGACATTCCCGCAATGAATGCTCCCTCAATCTTACTGCCAACAAGCTCAGCAGATTGAACAACAGCTTTCATGGCCATTGCCTTCTCTTCCATATTGCCACATTCAAAACCAAGAGATTCGTGAACGTGACCATCCCAAAAGAACAGGAGAGTTGACTGAAGCTCCGTTGGGGTAATGCGATGAATTGCTCCAACAAGAGGTCCATGAATGACCTTCAAGTATCCTGAATTCTCAAGACTTACCTTGGGATCACCTGTTTCTTGCTGAATTGGGAATTTGTTATCCATTTTCTTTGCGTTTTCCTTTCTGTGTCCTATGAACCGTATCCGGTCTATTACTCCTACGTTCTTAATTCTACTACAAATTTTTTTGGGTGCCAATTCGAACCTATGGGGAGAGGGTCCGACGTAACCCTCTCCCCGCTGCCCCCAGCCTCTCTCTAAATCACATCATTCTGAAGGATTTCAAGGGCATTCGCCTTGATCTTTGCCGCCGTGCCGAACCAGATTCCCTCAAGACGAAGCTCAGTGGGATTCGATCCATCGGGAGTACGACCTTTACGGCTATGATCCGCCCAATCGGCAACCGATGTAAAAGCTGCCCACTTGGTTTCAGATACATCCGATGGCTCACAAAAGATATCCATGATTTCGGCACGTTTGGATTCGTTGGAATTCTTACGTTGAGAGCCATCCTTGTTCTCAACCAATTCCTTATCGGGGAAAAGCATTTGAAGGTAACGACCCATCAATTCCTTGCCGAAAGGCTCATCAACCATACGCTGAAACACTTCAGAAGCTTCGGCGAAATAGTTGTATGCCTTCTTGAGCATCTTGCTGGATTCGTTAATTCGTTCCTTGTTGTTCTTCGTGTGTTTGATTGCAACCGACATTGGCATTCCCTTGACAGGAGCCGTAAGCGCAACGTGACGACGACGAAGATAAGGGACGAATGCAGCGGTCAGGGCAAGAGAGCCATCGTGAGACCAGTTAATGATGATATGCCGATCAATCTCGTCTGGTCCAATCTTGAGCTCTTGAGGAAGACGAGAGACCATCCAAAGACGACGACCTTCATCAAATTCCCCACCCTGTTCAAGAGTGATTTCATTTGTGTCAAGAACATCTTGAAACATCTGAAGCGCATCTTTGTTTTGAATTGTGGTATAACCACGACCCAAGACACCAAGAACTACCTTGGTATCTTCACGAATGATCGGGAAATGACGAGTGAGCTGAAGACCATCAAGTTCGGGATTGGTTGATACAGTTTTCAGCTCATGCTTGGAAATCTGCCAATCCATTCCAGCTTCTGTGATTGCATCCTCCACATTGGTTGCGTGGATAGGTTTCCCAAGACCATGCCACTTCTGAACAGATGCTTGATAATTCCTTTCGGTTGCCAGTGCCATTTTGCTTTCCTTTCTTCCTTTCAGTTTCGTTCCTTCTACCAAGGAAGATACTGTTTCCGTTTTTTTGGGTGCCGATTCGTTCGGGGTTGCCGATAGGGACGTTACTTCTTGACCTTCTTCTCTTCGGTTCCCTTTTCCTTAGCGCCCTTGACCTCAAACGTCTTCTCACAAACCGAACAACGGTACTGTCCTGGCTTGCCCTTGAGAGGACTGCCAGACCTCATACCAGGACCATATTTCTTGTCCTGAAAATCATGCTTGCAGCTACACTTTCCAATTGCCATTTCGATCTCCTTTGATCTTTTGTTTTGTCTTGGGGTCTTGCCCCGATACTACCTATCTTGTTGTTTCCGTTTTTTTGGGTGCCGATTCGAGGCGATGCCCAAGGCATCAGTGCCGATTCGGATCAACCTGCCGTTCAGACTTGATGCTTTCAGCAATCAATTCATTTGCTTCTTTTTCGCTAATTTGATAAACCCTTCCATCTTCTTTGGACTGGATTAGTTCTTTGTTTGTGGTTACAGCTTTCTGCCATTCTCTCTTTACTGAATTCCATCTAGAGACAGATAGGTTATCTTCGACTTTCCAAACAATATCCTGAAATCGCATTGTGTAGAATATCATTTTTATTCCCTTCCTTTTGTCTACTGGTAATATTTTGTTCCGCAATTATTACATTTCATTTCGCTATAATGCAGCCTTTCGTCACAACGTGGGCAAACCTTATCTGATTTTTCGCTCATATTACAAGAAGGAATTGGGTCATTGCTGTTTGGAAGATGTTCCTCTTGAAAATCGTGCAGAATGTTAATGATATTCTTTTCTGCTTTAGATAGATCATCTTGGTCTATTCCCTTTAGATGAGAATAGATATCAAGAACAAGCTCTGCCACAACAGATTCCTTAATAGTCAGTGCCATAGCTTCTCTCCTATCGAAAAATTGTCTCACAAAAACCTTGGCCAGTCAAGCTCAAAACGCAGAACTACGTTTTTTTTTTGGCTAAACCATAGCCATAGGTGGAGTTTTCCTACCTCTGTTCCGACGAGAGTTCTGTTTGATAAATTCATTTGTCATGGTGATGATTGTATCGGTATCTTTCTCTACCTCAAACTCACCAATCAAATCAGTTATCGGGATTATCCTATAATCCTGTATGCATTCAAAACTATGCCCAACAGTTGCATGAAATCGCAATAGTTCTTTTTGCTTTTCTGTAAGAGATTTGTAAAATACCAAACGAACTATCTTTACGTTGTCTATGCTACTGATAGTTACTTCAAGCATCTTGTTCTCCATTCGGCAAACAAAGCATTTTTCTCCAATTTTCTACCGTTGTAGACCCATCCAAACTCCAGCCATATTCAGTTAAATCAAATACTTTAATAGGATCAAATACTTTAGTGTAAGCAATGCCAGATTTGCGAAGAACCAAACCATACCTTTTATTGTCTGTTTTGTTCTCTATCAAAACTTGTCCTCTATCATCAGGCTCAGACACCAAACATCCAATTTTCTTACAATAATCAATAAAATCATATTGATTCATTGTTAAAGGCACACCAATTTCAAACAAATTATTGATGTAATGTTTTATTTGATGGGGTTTCATCGTATGCGGTTCCATCGTCTTTCCCTCTGTCGATGGAGAGAAACGAGCCGTTTTTTTGGGTGCCGATAGGTTTCAATGTTCGGAAATATTTTTAGCTATAAAGCCAATATGACAGACAGGACAAAAAACAATTTCGCCCAAATATCCGCTTGCCTCTGAATCGCAATTCACACAAATAAAATAAACAAGACCATTTGGTTCTTTGCATCTAACCCACTCAGACAATCCTTGTGCTTTGTTCGTATTGCCTTGGTGCAGAGCAGCTCTTAGTTTTCTTTTGGATTTTCTTGTGGGATGAATTGTTTCGTCAACAGCAATACCAGTTATGATTCTTCTTCCAGAACTAGCTTTCTGAATTCGTGTTTTTTTATGATTGATATTGAATTCATATTCCTCGGCAATTTTTGGTATTTCTTTTCCTAAACATTTAATTGACTCTATACTATCTGTTGAGAATGTCAAATCATCTACATATCTGGTGTACTGTACTTGTTTGAAATTCCTATAAAGCAATTCCACTACAGCTTCATCGAATGAGGATGCTGCTATATTGGATACGGCTGGACTTGTTGGAAGACCTTGTTGTGGAGCTCCATCAAAAAGAACTTGTGATATTATGTCTTCTGGTAGTTTGCCACGAAGATGTTTTTCTGTAATGGAACCAAAAAAATCTTTGAAGTCAAATGAAATTGTATATTGATAGTTAGAGTGAGCCAATGCATTTGTGACTGATGACTTCCTGTGTGCGAAGCCATGTTGAACATGATAATGATCTGCTGTTTCTTGATATCGAATAATTTCTGGAATTAGTTTTTTTAATATTTTTTTTTCTTGTCGGTTAGGAATGTATAATTTTCTTAATTTTCCGTGGATGTTTTTTGTCTGTATTCTCATCTTTATATGTATTTAGAAGGGAGATTTACTGATATTGCAAAAGAGAGTTTTAGGATTGCTCTGGTGAGAGATTTAGCGAGTGGGGAATTCCCCATGGAATTCCGGCTTCAAATGAGCTAAATATCGAGCAAGAGAAATACTAAAATGATCTTGTCTTTGATAAATTCAAGTATTACTTCAGCTTGGCGAAACGCACAAGTCTAACCTGAATCGGAGGCCAATATATAAAATCTCCCTTCTAAATACCTATTGAGGTAAGTTCGGATCAAACGAAAACGAATCAATATACTCCCGACGATGCGGTTCTTTATGCTTTGTCGCAAGCTTGGCTAATGAGTCGGCAGTTTCATTGTGTATGTTCTTGCAATGTCCCTTAATCCATTGAAACTCAACAGATTTGAATTTCTTTATGAGATTTTTTATTTCATTAACCAACTCAACATTCTTTTTGATTGTCCAAGTTGGATTTGAAACTGCATTGATAGCCCATTGACTATCTGAATGAACAATAACTTCGGCAATCTCAGGATTTCGTATTTCCAGCAATGCCTTGAGAATGGCAGTCAATTCCATTTGGTTGTTTGTTGTTGTCGGATCGGGAACAAAGCCGGATATGTGTTTATGTAGAGGTTTGCCGTTCTTAGTACCAATAATAATTGCTCCCCATCCTCCCGGACCTGGGTTTTTTTCCAAATTCGATCCATCGGTATAGATAGTAATTGGTGGCATTATTTAACTTTCTTTTGCCTAAGTTCGTATTGGCAAAATGGGCAATCATTCTGTATTGTATAGATATACACGCTAATAATTTCATTGCATCGTGGACAACGAATGTTGTTATCGAATTTCTTTTCTCTTTTTTTAATTACAATAGCGCCAACAATACCAATGATAAATATAGTGGCCATTATTGCAAGAAAAATTAGAACATCAGTCCTATCGAATTCAGCTAACATGATCCACTACCTCAAATCTTTCTATCAGACTTACTGGAACCTCATAGAGTTTGCCTTTATCCTTAACTCTTCCATTAATCGGATGAATGGTCTCCAGTATTACCGATTCTAAATTACATCCTGGCTTAAACCAAACCTTTACATATTCGTTAGGTTGTTTGGACAAAAATGCTGTCTTTAATGAAGTGGATAATTCTTTCTTTATCTTGCGATCAGCCAAAAGAACCGATCTCCATTCTTCATTGACTCCAGACCTCGCATATTCAAGATACGATTTTGGGCAAAGAAGAAACTTCTCATCTTTTGGAAAATCCACTTCATCATAAATATTAACTCGCCACTCTCCACCTATGTTGACAAGTTCAAGACAACGAAGGAAAAATCTGCCATCATTGATAGAACAAAGAACCCAAAGAACAGTACCCCTCATAACCTTTCGGAAGACTTGGAAATATTCCGATTCCATGTCCTCAAGAGCCAGGTTAATAGCACTTAATTTCTTATGTATGTTCCTTGTTCTATCAGATGGCTTCTTTTTCATCCCTTGCCAAACAATCCCTCAATATAGCTTTTGATCGCCTCAGGGGAGTCCAAGGTTCCGAACTGTACCGTAGCCGGTTCTCTCGAAGGAGCTACGCCAGGAGCTTTGAATGGAGCACGATAACCACCGGGATTTGCCATTGCATTACTAACGTCTGAATAGCCACGTTTGTAAAGCTTTTCATCACGCTTAGACCAATATCCCCGTTCTCCAACTTTCGGATATATCTTTTTCTGAGGATAGGCATTAATGGCACCCCAATGAACCTCTAGATCATCATTATCGTAAAGGAACATGAAGTAGAATTTATTGTGCCCATCTTTTGTGTTCTGTAGAGCACATTGTTTTCGAACATTAGACGGCATTACCATTACTCCTTATCCTCATTCTTTGAGGAATTGAACAAATCCGACACATAGGACCGTATGCTATCTGCGCTTCGCATCCTATCGGAATTATCATTATCTTCATCGTCTTCGTCTTCATCGTTTTCGTAGTTATCTTCGTATTCTTCTTCCTCTTCCTCATTTTCTTCTTTATCGTCTTCATCGGTCAGAAGAGATACATCCCCTACAACAGCATTGCCATTACTTGGCATTGTGAATAGACCATCTAGTTCAACGAATACTCCAAGGGAATTGATATCACATTCATCTTCTTCATCCCTCTTAACCGCCTTGATTGTTTCTTCGTCAATGTCCAGAAACGAAAGAAGTCCTGCATCAACTCCACATTCACCCAATAGAGTTCCATTCTTGTAGATGGGATAACAACCATCCCCATATGCGGTAGAGAAAATAACGCAAGTACGTCCATTGATATCGCAACATTTTCCTGTACGACGAAAATCTTCAAGATAGTCACTTTTCATCTTAATCTCGCCATCCGAATCCTTATACGGATGGCCCATTGGAGAACCGCCAGGTACAAGCTCCAGCTTGGTATGCTCATCACAAAAAGCATCCCAAAGTTTATCTGGAACAACATAGCAGGGGTCAATGGCAAGATACCTACCCTTGAGCTGAAGATCTTTTGGAGCTATTCGCCAGTTTGTTATCTTGAAGTTAGACATATCGGTTCCCTACCGTTCCTTGGGATGACAATTTAGAGCTTCATTTTGTTCAAAAGGCTCAGGAGGATTGTCTTTGAAATGCTCATATGCAGCTTGAAGAGTTCGGTATGCTTCAGAACGTTTCTTATGAGCCGAACGAACCCAAACCGAAAACATTCGTGGACGACGCTTGTGAACCGCAGCAACCCGAACCTCTTCCTTCTCAACCATATATCGGGCATGGTCGATAAATTCATCCATAGTAAGAAGATCGGGATGCGTATGGACACCCTCTTGGGTTGAACTTTCCATTGCTTGTTCACGACCATCTTTACGGCAAAAGTTCGTCTTTGGAGAACAAATAGAAACACCATAAAAATGCTTAGGACGTTCCTCATTCTCTACTGGACGATAAACAACGGTAGCTCCACCCCTTGGCTTGGGAACCATATTGTTGCCTTTGTCTAATTGCATTTCACGAAAATGAACAAATTGAACTTTCTTCATCAGATTACTTCCCATTCTTCTTTTCCTTTCTTTTTTCTATTGCTAGACATTTCATAAGATCGGAAATGTCTTTCATTACTGCTACAGTAATATCACCATTTGACGGGTCAAATCTTGAACCTTTTCTCCACCGAACATATCCTAACCACATATTGTCACGTTTTCGGATGACTTCATAGTCGCCATTTTTACATTGGTTGATACGGATGTTTTTTGTTTCGAAGATCATCGTCTTACTTCTTAACTTTCTTCGCAGCACGATTGATTGCGTCGGAACGAGTATCTTTCATCCAATTAGTTCGATTAACAAGTTCTTCGGCGACATAATGATCTTTACACAAAGCCTCGATTACTTCGCTGGAAATATCTTTGAAGTTTTCATCAGAGTAGTTGTAAAGATTTTCATTCGCATTGTCAGTGAATTTACCTTGATCTGCATAATCTCCAGTAATGACAATTTGATCTCCAGCCCAACTTCCAACTATATCGGATTCCTCAATATCACCACCACCCCTACCGTTCCCATCGGCAAGAAGAATGGCCAATCCAGTCATCACGCCACTTGAGCTGTTGCCAAATTCCATCAACTTGGCTCCGTCACCAAATGACCAAGGTGAGATAAACTGTTTCTTTGTGAGGTTCACTATCTTGTAATACTGTCCCATTTCGTTTTCCTTTCTTTCTGTCTTCTTACCGAGATAGATGCACCACTGATTTTTTTGGGTGCCGATTGGGAATGTCTACTTGTCGATCTTGTCCCATTCGCTAATTAGAGAAGAAATGTCTTCCATTGCACGTTTCGGCATCCGGTATGACTCACCTTCCAATACTGCAAAATCTTGTATCAAACCCAAAAGAACGAATGCCCTTCTTGCAATGCTCCACTTCTCACCCATCCACGAATGATAAGCCATGTTTTTGTTAATCTTACTAATGAAACGATGTTGACGCTCAGCAAGTCTTTTGGCTTTATCGGAGGGGGAATGAACCACGCACCACCAACTACCTTCTTCCTCAACCGTAGCTGGTCTTTTGCAGTTGTGGAAGTAAGAGCTTTGTCGGCCTTGAATTCTATGCTGGCATTTATGTTTTTCTGTCATACCGTTCCTCTACCATCTAAGACTCTTGCTCTGTTTTTTTGGGTGCCGATACCGACCTAATTGGTGTCAACAAAACTCTAATGAATTTCATTAGCAATAAAATGAAAATCATATAAAATACCATTCCAACCCAAGATACATGATTATCACCATCTGCCATTAACATCAGAAACAACGTAATGGCACTTGGCGCAAAAACAACATACAGTATTACTTCCCACCATCCATTTATCTTTTTTATGCGAATGGACATTAGAATTATGTTTATTAGAGACATCATAGAGAATAGATAGATTAGGTAAGGAATGTCAAGAGTCATAGTGGCGGTAACGTTCTTTCTTTTTTCCAATTAGGAATAGATTTATCATTCAGTCTGCTGTTGTTCCATGCCATCATTCTTTTGGCGTGAGGAATATCTATGAACTTTGGGTTGAGATATTCGGAAAATTCAACTTTATTCCCAAATCCCATTTTACCTTTAATTTTCACAATCCATTTGAACATCTGACTCTCCCTTCGTTCTTTGTCTTCACTATACACCAAATGAAGAGTTTTGCAATGGCCAAAAAAGAAGTGGCAGAACCTTGAACCGTGTCCGGTCTCGATCCTACCACTTAATCCCCCCGATATTATTTTCGGTAAAGGCTATAGAAGAAACATAAATGAAGCACGACCCATTTTATCAAAACACACAAGAACACGATCTCCCTTATCAATTGTTTGACACAATTCATCAATGTGCTGAACAACTTTTTTTGGAGTTTTCTTTGTAACGCAAGTATCTTCTTTACTGCCATAATAATCCAAAGCTTTATCTCTTTGAGCCTTTATCATTGTGGCATGAATAATCCTTGCTAGGTCTTGTTGTGAGCCTGGATTCATTTGTTTCTCCTTCCTTGTTTGTTAAGAGTTTCAATTCGCATCCTTTTACGGATGAACTAAGAGAACCTGTCTCTTTTCCTCATTTCATCCTTAAAGCAATAAAAGACATGCTCTCCGATCATTCCCAATACCACTACATTCTTTTTGTGAAAGAATGGTGGGTTTCTCGATAGTCCTCTTTTTCTTCTAATTCGAGGACTATGAAAGTATGTTGCATATCGGTATATCCTCTGTTCTACCGCTGTTGTTCTGATATCCTTTTCTGTCAAATTCCTGATGTTTTGGTCAAATGAACGAATTGAACGGTTCATTCTAACCTTACTTGGATTTTTATTCTTCCAAGGATCAAAAACTTCAGGATCAGTTGCGATCTTTTTTTCACTCTTTCCACTAACTAATGATCTATTCTTTATTACACAATAAACGGCATATTGCCCTTTTATCGGTTGACCATTAGCTTCGTAGTAGATTGTAAGCATAACCTCTTTCGGTATAGACTTCAAAGGTTTGCTTGTCTCTTCTGATACGGCAGCTTTGAAAGCCGCATTTGTTTGCACAGTAGGCAAAGCTAATTGCCTCTTGACCTCAGTAACTCTAACAGTTTCAACCTTTCGAGGGGCTTGGACTGGTATTGATAGAACTACTTTAGATTGAACATACTCCTTCTGAACATTCTCTTGAGGCCAAATCGTACAAGTAGTGAAGAGGGCTAATGCAATAATAGCAAAGATAATCTTCATACCTCTTTTTCTCCTTATATGTTTGGTTTTGGGGGGATGTTTATTACTTCTCCTTTCTTTTGGCTTATCCCTCTTTTTCGGACGTAAAAAGCCAATCGACATATTTCTTGACTTCAATGGGATGAAAATGTATCTTGATGCCCTTGAATATAGCTTGAAGATACTGTTCCTTGTTATCCCTAACCCAACAATACGACATTTTTCTGCGTGATTTCCTAAGTATAGCCAAAACTGTCCGATGGTCGAACATATTGGTCACGCCACTCAACCGTATCTTATCAATATCCAGATAAACAGTCAAGGGCATTTCTACTCCAATGTGCTTTTTTTCGTCATTATCGTCATGGAGTTCCATTTTTGATCTCCCTAAAATAACTCTCAATACTCACTTCATTGGCATCCACAAAATCCTTGGATTCCTTCAAGCCAGGAGTTTCTTTATGAAAAGTCAAGGCACGATAAGCCTTAATGGCTTGAATTTTATTAAAAGCACCACCTGAGTAATATCCTGTTCCGCCACCAGGCAATTCTTTCATTTCTGACATTTTTTTGGCAACAGCTCGACATATGCCAGTAAGTGTCTGTGTATTTGGTTCATCAATTCCAGTAAGCCAACCAATGAGCTCCTCAACAGGAACAAAATGGCTAAGATTTGCCACAAGAAGACGAGCAAGTTCCTTGGCATCTATTGTCAAGCTGGGAGGACCATCAGGAATGTTATCTTGGAATTCTTTTGCGCAATAAGGACACTCATGAATTGACATTGTTATCTTCCTTCGGCGGAATATAAGTTAATGTATGGATAATTGGCGGATCAGTATCTTCTACATTAAGAGCTAGAAGTGTTCTGTCCCAATGCGGTTCTGTCATTACTTTGCCACGATATTCGCTGTCATTATTACAGATACATTGGTTGCCTTTTGTAACTAGGCAACGTGGACAATCAAATTGATTCACGGCAATGTCCATATCTTTTTTGGTTGCAAAGTTTCTCATTTTATTTCCTATTAGTTGTTGAATTCTTTCTTATTTGTTTGAGCTTTTCAAGGCACTCAGGGCAATCTACTTGATCCACTATGCCTTGATCTGAGTTAATAAGCATCCCACCATTTTTGTGAATTTCAGTAAAGCTTAATCCACAAAAAGATATTCGGGCATCAGGGTAACGGACAAGGTGTTTCATTTCTTTTTGCCACTCCTCAAGTGTTCTGTCTTTAATATGCGTCACCACCATTTCCTCTATTTGATCCCAAGTCAACATGGTATCGCCGATGCTATCACTAATCCTGACGCATTTATCGTCTTCAACGATTATGACAAATCCAAAGTAAAGACCGATTGAATCAAAAAAATCATTATCCAACATTGACTTGAAGAATTCCAATGGCGGCAAATCAAATGTGGAAACTGGTACTCCTGCGGGTTTGTAATGAAAACCTATGCCATCTACTTCCCAATCGACTGTGCCGTTATCAAATTTCTTTATAGTGGGTGGTTTGTTTTGCATTTTATCTCTTATTCTGCCATTTGTTTGGCTACAAAACTGATACCACAAACCGGACAACGAACAACTTCACCTTTATGTCCAGATACCATTGAGTCACAATTGACACAAACAAATGGGATCGGAATAGAAGGAAATTCCAATTGATTAAGCCGTTCGAATGGTTTAGTTCTTTCCTCTTGAACCGTACTAACAAACTTTGTCCTCATTTTTGCCAAAAAATATCTTCGTTCTTGTTTCGGATGAAGAATGGTGTCCATTTTATTCTCAACTACTCTACTGGAAAGGCATCCCTCTTCAACCATCTTATCAAGGAAAAGAGCTGCAATAGGACCACAGCCAGGTAGAAGAAGAAATCCGCAATCAGTAAGAAGAACTTTAAGCCATGCAGACTGAGCATTGAACTCTAGATTCAACGAACCTTTATCTTTTCTCTCAAGATGATTAAGCACAAGTTTTTTGGCTTTTTGATAATTCACCTTGGGGATAGTGCAAGTTTGAAGAGCATGTTTCGGACTGAAACAACCATCTGGAAGGATATGTTCTGGTTTCGTCTTGATGGGCATCTTGGCTCCCTCTGTTAAGAAAATTGGGGAGTAGACCGTCGCCTACTCCCCGTTCTGTACTATCAATTTGTGTTTTTCTTTTTTTGGGTGCCGATTAGATCGACTACGATTCGGTGGCCCCCTCAATCATAGTGAGGGGAACCACCATTTTTTACCATTCTTTAATTGAGAGCCCCGAACCTTTTTATATTATATTATATTTCGATGGTTCTTAAAAGGACTCTCTTAGTCTATTTTTTTACATTAATTTTTTCTATTAGAGAGTTTCGATGGGGTGATCCAAGAAAAAGTTCACATCGGTGCGCCTCCCGGCTTGTTTATATCGCTGTGTTGAATTGACCCTGTTGCATCTGCCACATTGGCGGATTGAAATCTTACAGGTCTGTGCGATGCCTCCTACTTCCTTACTACAGTCATAAATAAAACCAATCACAATATCATCCAAAATTCTATATCTTCTGTCTGGACACCAAATCCAATTCGAAGATTAAATATCCTATGGGGTGCTCCAATGGTTTCGTTTACATATCGTACCGGCCTTTCTAGGAGGTGCAAATGAAAACTTATTAAGTGTTGTTAGGCACGACCTACACTGTTCCAGAAGGTCAGATTTGGCGGGTTTTGTTTGGAACCGTTTATCCCGCTATCCAATGGGTCTCTCTCAAATGACATACCAAGTATGCTGACTTGAACGACTTACCATTTACATGCCTTTCGTTTCAATCCACGCACCAGTTACGATGCGACTGTCATCAGCCATCACTATACGATACTCTAACCGTGTTTGTCAAACTGATTTTTTGGCCAAAGACTCATTCTCTTCTTTTTTCTTTGGCTTAGGGTCACGAGCTGCCGTGAATAGAGCAAAACACATGAACAATATAGACACAAAGCTGATCTGTATTAATGTTCCAAATACATTCATTATTCGTTCTAGTATCTGCATTGCTCCGACCACCCTAGACCATTTCAGGAATACTAACGAGAGGATTCAAGGTAGCCTTCATGCCGTAACGAACTTGATCCACAGAAAAGATGTAGACCTTGCCAGTATGCGTTTTCCCCTGAACAGGATTTTTTGGCCTATTGGGAAGAATTCCACAAATGATAACTGGCTTATCTCGGAAAAAGAATGTTTTCCCAAAATGTTCCGGCTTGAGACCAAATGAATTGGCGTAAATATCCCATTTCTCTTTGGCACTCTCAACCGCTGACTTACCATCGGTAACTCTGACCTTAATCTTCATTACCATTTCAGTAGGGCCATTAAGAGAACCACCATCTACCTGAAATGAGATACCCTGCTCCTTGCCAAGCTCATCAAGTTCCTCAATCATTTTGCTTGAGAGCTCACGGAATGTCTGTCGGTTAAGTTCGGTAATAGGCATTATACGGTTTTCTCCTTCTTGAGAGTTTTCTTGATAAAGGCATCAAATGAAATGCCCTTGGGAAGAACAGCCGGAAGACGACGATCTTCAAGAGCGTTCTCTTCGACCTTATGAATAGTTTTCTTGTCTGTATTGACAACCAAAATGGTATGTTCGTTATCACCCATTCGAGTCCCGATACCCCAACTGGTTTCCTCATTATGGTACTTCTCAGGAAGCATCTGGCAAAAGATAATACGAGTAAGATAAGGTGCGTCATCCCACCTAGCTTTGCCAAACTTGTTCAGAGCCTTGGCCAAATCACTGGCAATGTTCGATCCATTCCAATGAGTATAAAGCCATACTGCATCTTTCGGGTCTTCACTCTGCATCACAACAACGTTTCCACGATCTCCCATGATTCGTTTCCTTCTTTCTTTTGATCGACTACGATTTTCTATCCTTCTCACAAGGATAGATGGGACTAAACAGTTTTTTTGGGTGCCGATTCCTCTCAATCCTCGCCTTCGGTTTCCTCAACAATATCACGGCAAAGATCAATCAATTCTTTCCTTGCTTGTTTCTCTTCTTCGCTTAGATCGGTATCGTGTATAGCTTCGGCACAATCCTGAAGATCGCCAAGAGTATTCTGGAACCTACAGTAAGACATGTTAGACATTTCAGCCCTCCATTGGTTTGGGATTGCCAACTATATTTAGATCAAATGGAGTATCATCAGTCTCCATTGTTTCACCATACCAATCAAATTCTCGTGCTTGATTGAAAGCCTCAGCTCTTGCATCGGACATTGAAAGCTCTTCGACTTCAAAGGTATGGTATTTTGTTACGGTCATTGCTACTATAACTTCATATGTCTTGAGTTTCTTTGCCATCAGCTAATCCTCCACAATTTCAAACCTTGGAACATCGGGAATGTCTTGAAGCATTCTCTTCAAAGTATTAATTACATTGATAATAGTATCTCCTTGCTCAATAAGGTTAAGGATACTCTGAAGATCATCCTTACTGTAGACTTTATTGCCATCGGTATCCGTTACCTCAGTCAAGGGACAATCCATCGAATCAGTAAGGTAGGAAACTTCTGGCATCAATTCATCGCCACCTTCAGATTGACGAAGAAAGGGAATTTGGTTTTTGGTCAAAAAGAATTCAAGATCACTAAATTCTCCCCAACGAGCTTCTTCATCACAAAACTCAAGAGTAAGGTTTGGACCAAGATACCGGAGAAGCTCTTCTTCGTTCTCGATGTTAAGGGTAGCATCGCCATATTCTGCGGCAACTTCTTGTTCGTTAATCTTATCAATAAGATCGGACACAATAGATCGTTTGATAGTCCCACCAATCCAGATTTTTGCAGAAAGTCTCTCGGCCATTTTGTTTCTCCTTATTTATGCGGTTTTTTCTTCTTCGAATCTCCGAAGATATTGCTTGGTATCACTTTGATCCCAAAGTTCCAATTTCTTATCTCTTGTAAGAGAATTGCCAAGACGAGTCTGATTCAGTCCTTCATTGAAAGCATCGTAAACCAGGTTGTGAATATCAAACAAATCACTTTTGTCTATTTTTGGCATTTTAGTATCCCTATACAAACCGAAGATGCCAAGGATATCCAACCTCATCCTCATCTTCAACACAACGAACTATTTGATTAGCTAGTCGGCACGAATCCTCATTCCTCAAATCCATATCTTTGGATTTATATTGATCGGCTGCTTGATGAAGAATGGGGATAACAACTTCCCTGAAGAAGCTTTGCTGCAATGTCCTATGTTCACGACTAAACACTTCCCGTACAGCTTTGATACGCTCTTCTTCGCCAGACATACAATTTACTGCATGGAAAAGAGCTTCCATTGCCGTCTTAATCTCTTCTGCATCGTGAGTCATCGGTCTTCCCCTTCCATTTGGTCTACCGTTAGAGGATACAGAACCGTTTTTTTGGGTGCCGATTAGGGCTTTGCCTCTGCTCTACAGTTGATTAACATCTATCAACTTAGCATCCTGCAAAGCCTTGACTTCAATTCCACCAACACCAGCTCCATCACCCTCTTGAATAAATAACTTCAAAGCCTTGGAAGCAATTTCTTTCATTTCTTCATGGGTTGGTTGATGATCCTGCCATTCATAGGAAACTTCGATGTTGGCCTTTATGTTGTAAATAGTTTTCATGTCGTTTCTATTCTCCCTTATTGGTCAATTCGCCGCAACGGGCATCCGTTCTATTCTTCGAATCTTCCTCTTCGTTTTCTTCCTCGAAATCTTCATCAGAATAGACCCACAATGACATTGCGAATTCACGACTATTCTCGTTCTCTTTATTCGAGATAACGCCATTCCGAATAGAGTATTCACCACAATTGTTCCCAATATCTTCATCGGCATACTGGATATAAAATGTGGCTTCAGAAAAGACACGGCTTAGTTCGTGGATGATTGGAAATGGATGAGACCAAGCAGTCTGGAATTGAATTGAATTGTCTTCTCGCAATTCATAGTCATAGGAGTTCCACTTGGTTCCCCAATTCGCACAATTCCAATCATACCAATTCCGATCACCGTAAATCTTCCGTTCCTTGTCTCCCAAAGCACCAGTAAAGATATCTTTGGGCATAGGGATAATCTTGGCGAAATCAAAACAATCGGTTCCCTTGTGTATGCCCTCTTCCTCATCCTCGCACACAACAAGCTCAATAACATCTTGTAGCGTTTGTTCGTCTGTACTAATTCTAGTAATTACATGATTGGGCATCTTCGGTTCCTTTCGTTCTTGTTCTCTCTACAGACAAAAAGACACAACCCGTTTTTTTGGGTGCCGATAGACAGATTAGCTTGAATAGACACGAATACCTAATTTATCGCCTAAAGCAAAAAGCAATTGCTTGGTATCCATCTTGAATGAAAGTTCGTAATTCTTAGAATTATTGCCAGAAAGAGTTACGCAGTTATCTTTCATAACAATGTTTAGATTTGCCTCTCCTTCTTCTTTCAGGCACTTAAGAATGTCATCAAAGTATTCAAGGACAGTAAGTTGTCTTGTTCGCATTTTTATTTTCCTTTATGTTATGTGAATACGAAATCCCAACTGGTCTGCCAATGTGATTAGAAGACAATCTGAATCAATTGTGAAATTGAGTTCATAATTGTCAGAATGCTTGCCGGAAAGACATACATTTTATCCATCATTTTCCACAACAAGATATAGGTCTTCTCTCAACTCTTTCTTGAGCATTTCAAGAAGCTCACTGAAATTCTCAAGGATTGTGATTTCTCTTTTCAACATTATACCGTTCCCTTTCTTGCCTTATTTAAGATACTGGCGAAGATTTCAAACAAACCATCTTTCGTTCCAGCAAAATACCAAGTGCCTTCTTCATCCTCATTATAACGAAATACTTCCAATCCATTTCGTGCAGCTTCAAACCCCAATTCGATTGCCCGTTCGACCTCCATTATTTGATCGTCAAAATCAACTGGATTCGATATGCTGACAAAAGCATGAGGAACCGATTCTTCATCAAAAAGAAGATCACTATTGCACAATGCAATAGAGACGACCAATTCACACAACTCTTCTGGAAGGTCTTGAAATCTTACTGTTTCCATTGTTATGACTTCTTTCCAAAGATTTTCTTTATGGTGTCTTCATATTGAATTATACGTTTGATATTGGCAATAGGGAAACGACCACCAACACCGTAATGAGGGTCAACCCACCTATCACCCTGAAAAGCCCGCCAAACCATTCCTACGGTCTTTCCAGACACTTCTACGACCTCATAGAATGCCTTGCCATCGGCAACATTGGTGGCGAATATCTTGCCTACCCCAATACCCTCAATAGCATCGGAAATAGCCATTGCCTTTCGGTATTCCTCTTCAACATACTGGTCATACTCACCACCAAAATCACAAGGCAATGGAGTTACGTTCTCAAGAGGAACGGTAAAGAATTCGTTATGAGTGGAATCTTCTATGAGCAAATTGCCTTTGGCAAATTCCTCAAGAGCATCTTCATCGAAGCTAACGGCCACTCCATACCGGGTATTGCCCTGTTCGTCTTCAAAACGAACCTGGTAGTAATCAGACAGCTTATCGTACTTCTTTTCGTAAATCTCGGTCATTTCGTTTCCTTTCTATTCACTTGATAATTGTCTCGAAAAAAACAAACAAAAGATGCAATCAAAACCAATATTCCAACGAACAATTCCGATAATGAAGTTAAAGCCGATGGGTCTCTACGCAACATAAAAGAATCAATTAAGCAACAATACGAAAAGCCCAAAAAGAAATAAGCTGCCTTCATTGTAATTCCTTTCAGTTGACGTATTTGATGCTATAGATAATTCGATCCTTGAAACTTTGATCGGTATCCATCTTGTCAATATACCTGACAAGCTTCTCTCTTGCCTCGATACGTTTCTTTACCTTTGTCTTGTATTCTGGATCAACAGTACACTCACCAGTAGTTTCTTCCCTGTCAAAATTGGGAGAAAAATGAATAGTGAGACCACAACGGAACTTTCTCTCTTCATTCCACATTCCACAAGTATGTTTGGAATAAGAGCTTTCTGCAACCACTTCGGTACAGCCACAGAAAGGACATTTTTTTGTTTTAATTTCCTTGAGTTCCATTGGTATGTTCCATTTCATTGTAGAGTCTAAGACAAACCTTACAAGTAATCATTTCCTCGCAAGGTGTTAATCTCATTTGAGGTCTTGCGACTTTGCCTTGTTTGTCACATTTCTTTCTTCCACACAATGCAATTCCTCTGAATGATGTTCCGTATCCTGTGAAATAATGAACCTTGTTTCTATTCATTTCTTTTCCTAAGCCAAGAATTCGGCAATCTTTTCACGAAGATACTTTTGAACAGCACGTTCCACATCACAGAATGTAAATTCAGGAAGACCCATAGGCTGATGCGTCAGGGTAATATCCATGAAACGTCGTTTGTCTTTATTATACTTGAAGAATTCTTCCCAAAATCCCCATCGGTCGTAATGAGCGATATGACCAAAAGTTTGGCTTAGCCTATTATAGAACCACTGAAGAAACATCTTCTCAGGATAGTCGGCTTCGATAAACCGGATAAGATGATTGGCAAACTTGGCTTTGTCTACCGCCGTACTCCATTTGGTCGGAGTGAATTGATTGGCATCAAAAATCTGTTTCATTTCAGTTCTCCCTTTGCCCGTCTACGGGTTCGTTTCTCTTCTGGTACTGGAGAGGACAGGACGGATTTTTTGGGTGCCGATAGGCAAGGCAACAGGGATTAGATGGAAGGATTATTTTGGCCCAAAAGAACTCATGCCAAATAAAGATACGGCTGAAGTACCTCACCGATCTTTTCACAAGCACTTGGCAAGACCTTTGACTTATCCTTCAAAGCATCATTAAGAGTCATGTCAATATCGGCAATGTAGGTTATCTGAAAGATTTGGCCAATATCTTCCTCAGACATTTGCAAAGCTTTCCTCATACGGCGATAACGTGGAACTACTCCATACAATTCCTTTGATGTTGGTTTGGTTAGACTGACAAAATATATAACCCGAAGAAACAACATCATTTCTTTTATTTTGCCATTACGAATGAACTCTTCAACGAATTGTTGATACATCAGCATCTCCCTTTTGACAGTCTGGATCATTCTGGAATTTTTCTTTAGCTACCATCCAATCACAATCATCTTTATGCCCAAAACGAGCACGACAAAATCCACAAAAGCCAACGGAATCCTCTGCGTCATAATAACACGTAGGAGAATCATTCGTAAATAGTTTTTTGAGAGCAAGAATTGTTTCTTTGTTCATTATGATTTCCTTTTGAAATAACGTTCGTACAGCATCTTGAATGAAGTCGAAAGACTAATTCGGATGCCAAGACAATCCTGTACCCGTTCAAGAAATGATCTACGAGTCAAAGAACGTTGTCCGGTCATTAGGAAACCAACCCACCTTCAAACACCTTGCCCCGAAAAGTCTCTAGCGCCGAATTCCGTATCACCATTCTTTGGAGCTTCTGGCAAACTAACCGTTAGCTCATCCTTAGAGGCAAAAAGATGTACTGTTTCGGGATCATAACCCTTGACCGTATCTTCTGTCCCATCTACAGTATAGGTCAACATGATATCATAATCCTTCTGGAGCATCTTCAAGAGTTTTGCTTCCAATGCCTGTTGGTTGATATCGCCAGTTACATTTGAACTTACATGAACACTCTTGATCGTTAGACCCTTTGTGGTAAGATGCCAAGACCCTCTTGTGATTTTGAAATCCATTTCGGTTCCTTTCATTCGTTCATCTTCTACGGGATAAGGGTATCGTGTGGTTTTTTTGGGTGCCGATTCGGGGCAAAGCCCTCCGTTCCCTACAAAGCTTCCATCAAGACCGCTTTTAATAATTCACAAAATTGCTGAAGATGTTGGGGGGAATGAAATCTTATCCAATACCTTTTCACTCCCTGAAAATCATTCTTTACAGCCCAAGCAAAAGTCCTTATAGTTCTATTGATTTCTACTATGTGACTTCTACCATCATACACGTAAACCAAATATGGCTCTACTAAAGTCCCCTCACCATGACAACAAGCAATAGTCCTTAATCCATCAAACGAATTGATCCATCTGACTACCGGAACAATGCCTACATCTATATCACACTCTTTCCCACCAACGAGTATCTTTTCTGTATTGTGAAATGGCTTCGCAGCAACAAAATAGTAAAGCTCCATACCTTTTGTTTCTAATTGATTTTTTAGATCGTTCAACAACTTCGTTTTATGCTCTTCTGAACGAATCCACCGATGCTGCATTCCAACATCCAAGAACATTGCAGCAAAATCAGAATAAGAACGATATCCCCTATAGTTCTTTATTTTGGCAACTCTATGGAGAATATCAAGAAGTTTCTGGTTCATTAGTTCGTCCTAAAAATTGGTACACCCGGAAGGATTTGAACCTTCGACCCACGGATTAAGTATTTATTTAACTCCCCATTGAAATTTCCTGATAATATCCTTGACTCTATTTTCTCTTTCAAATCTATCCGAATGGGCTAAAATTTTGTCACTATATTCATGCATCGGGCGAGGATAATGCGACCACTTACTATCTGGAAACTTAACAACATATTCCGCCGCATAGAGCAGAACAAGAAACCATATTAGATATTAGTATCAAAAGCAACATAAACCAAATTGCTCCATCACCAACATGTAAAAAAGAAATAAATGTCTCTCCGCACTGAGGACAGGTTTTAGCCGATTTTGATATTGATGCTCCACAAGTGTCACATGCTGCCAATTTGTTCATATTTGTTGCCTTTCTTTGCTGCTCTGCCAGACTGAGCTACGGGTGCATTATGCTACAAATCCAATTCCTTATTTTGGCCCACAAACTAGTTTTTTTTTAATTTGTAGCCAACTAAACTTCACATGGCAAAGAGTACAATGCCCCGGTGAAAACGATACCGCTTCCTCAATTGCCTTCCTGATAAACTCTGGAACATCCTTATCCAAAGTCACATTAGATGGAACAATACTATAATCAACCCCACCCAATGTCAAGCCAGGACTAGCATGAAAAGACAAATTAGTCGTTCTGAGCCAAGAAATAACATCTGCCTTTTTATCATCGGACAAATCGGCAAGCTCAAGAGCAACAAAGTAAAGAGGAACAGTTTCTTGAAGTATTCGTATCATCGTCGGTAATCCCTAACCCCACCATTAAGCGGAAAATCTTTTCGGCGCAAAGTCCTAACATCATCATACGTTACCCTATCGTGAATTTCTCCGCAAATATCACAACGTTCTCTGTCACTGTTTGATATAAATGGCAAATGTGAGTATTCGGAACTATCCTTCCCACTAGCAAGAAGAGATAGACGACGATGAAGAGCGCATGGTTCACCCATAACCCTGTAATCACCAAGTTTTGTTTGTATCATTTGTTTCCTTTCGAGTATCTACGGCAAATATCATTAGTTCGAGGGTCTGCCAAACATACATTGAGAGTATGCCATTTGTTTTTGTATTCCCTATGTTGGCAAGAATCACAAGTGGCAAACAATATGTCCAAGTAATCCAATAACTCTTCTTTGGTCATTATGTTTGTTTTCTGTTGTAAAACTCTTCTATTCTACTATTGCCTTTCTTCCAAGTGTATTTTAACATAATACCACCAGGAAGATTAATACAGTTTTGTCGAGCACGAACTACCGTTCTGAAAAATCCACTATGAGTTGAATGATTCAGCTTTATTGAGTCGGCATCTTCACTTGAAACCCAACGATGAAGAGAGGGAAAATACCAATATCCGGTAAAGTTTGTTACTTGATATAAAACATTTCTTTTTCTCTTCATTTCTAATTCTCCTACGCCGCAACTAGATCGCAAATAGGAAAACAAATGTGTTCTCCAGCAAACGAACCACTCGTTAGCTCAACAAGAGCACGAACCGGAACCTTGCCAATAACCTCAAAACTAAGGTTCTGAATGTCTTTCTCTGGAAGTATTTCGGCAACCTTGCCTTCATAATTCCCCTTCACAGTACGAACTATCATGCCAATCTGGATTTCTTTGTTTTCGCTCATTAGGAACGTTCCCTTTCTAAATCATTGATACGATCATGCAACTCTACCCCCAATATCTCTATCTCTTGATTGAAGAAATTGTATATATCTCGTAGCGTAGCTGGTCTCAAGATACATTCTGCTTTCCTATGACTATCCAAAGCAATCTGAACGTCTCCCATATGCCCAAGGTAATGTTCACCACTTTGTGGTATTCTATTTAACTTCTCTTTACTAAGAAACAAATTGCCGTCCCGATCTTCAATAAATTGCATAAACTTCTCCCCTTTGAATAGGTATTCCAAATACTCTTTTATAGGCAAATCATTTACCAACTTATTTAACTTAACCCTAACGGTACGAAGATAAAAATCGTATTCGGATACCTTTGTCCCATCAATCCACCACTCATACCTCTGTGCTCCCATTGGATGAGGACTATAACCTATTCGGTAGATTACCGCAGGTCCATCTTCATTGTGAAGCCGACCATTAGGCAAACGGTATTCAGTCTTGGTGGGAAGTTTGATTTCTTGTAGATACATTCAAAACCTTTGTGCCTATGGTGATACGGAAGTCTATTCCGGCACTTCAGTCTTTATGGTATGACGACTGCCAACGGCATAATGCAGGGGATTGGGAACGCCATTGATAGTCTGGACACCAAGATACTGAGGGTTCGCAGTGTTTTCAACGCAAACCCAAGTACGACTATCAGTATCATTTGTCTTCATTTCTCTAAGCTCATAGACTATCTTATTCGTTGTTCGACGCTTCATCTTTATTCTCCATTCTGTCAAGATAACTTGGTATCACGTTTTTTTGGGTGCCGATCAGTATGGGTTCATATTAACTATGACGATAGCAACTATAAACCCTATAATCAAGCCAATAACAAAGGCAAGAGCTACGGATAGGGCAAGAACAGTTGTAGTAACCATCAGTTATCCTTCCATTTAACTTAGGTGCGGGATAGGTCCGTTCTTCAAGCCATTGTTTGGTGGCCAAGGTGGGCATGGAGCCCACAACAATGGTTCTCCCATGAAGTCTTGTACCAATACGATGCCGCTTCCTGCGGTCGTGCCAGCCAGCCAGTCAGGATTATGCCTTAGTCTTTGTTGGTTTGGCAAGCAGTTTCTTTTGCAGGAATTTACGAACCTTATCCTTAGATACGGTCTCTGCGTCATCGTCGCAATTAACAGTTAAGGTCTGGCCATCCCAACCAAGGTAAGTCGTGACTCCATCTATTCGGAAGTCAATATCTTCCCCACCAAAACCGTAGCCGTGGCCACCACACTCTAACCCCAATATCTTCTCAAGGTTATAGAGAACTGTGCCACATCCCTTGATTGCCTTCCTAACGGTAGGCTTCAATTCAGCAGCCTGGATTATCATCAAATCTTTGTCTTTCATCGGTTTCTCCTTCGATACATTTTAGAGTTTATGGTCAAGTTCATACTTGACCAAAAGATTTCGGATATTGAGACGAGAAATTTCAAACTGCTTGATTGTTTTTTCACCATCAAGGTAACGACCAGCAAGGTTTTCCATTATTTACTCCAATCTTTGACCAAGTAAATTTTACGAATAGGGCGAGGTTCTGTCTCAGTTATTGTCTTAATCCTACAACCACGCCAAAAACAATCTTTCCGGCGTAATTGTTTTAGATATTCAAGACCTTCGAATGTATCCTCAGCACAAATACGCCAAGTTTTGCCAGCATCAGATAGCTGAGTCATACCAACTCTTTCGGCGATAGGATTAAGAATAGTTTCTTCTTCTTTCTCTTCGCTATCTTCACCGAGTTTTCCAAACACAGCCTCTTCACCCAAAACCTCAGCAGCATTATCCCGAATCGAATCAAGAAAATGAATAATGCCAGTAAGACTTTCTGCTATTTTGGGCGTGAACTTTCCCGTTGCCCGAAGATCAACAATATCCATAGATTGCTTTTTGAGCAATGCCCAATCAATGTTTTCGGGCAAAAGAATTTTCTTATTTGCCATTTTGTTTCTCCAATTCATTCATAACAGCAGCCGCCACAGTAGCTGCAAGGTCTTCAAGCTTGGCAGGAGTAAGATCCTTAAGATACTCATGGCCGCCCCACTCAATCGAATTCCCACGAACAAGATTATGCTGCATCCAACTACGGGCAGCTCCCAACCAAACCCCACCTTTGAGCTTCAGTTCATAAGAGAAATGCTGTTTCATTATTCGGTTCCCTTTCCCACTACTCTCTTAGGATCGGTCTTGATTTTTTTGGGTGCCGAATTCTAATTGGCATCTTGTTTCCCCATTTGTCAAGATTTTGTACTTGTCAAGTGTCAAGATTTTTGTATTGACATGTGTAAAGATTTTGGACTTGACACTAATCCCGAAAACGAAGATTGATATTAGCTTTTTCGGCACAGTGCATCACAATCTTATGGTACAGACCCTTCATGTTGATACTATCTCTTTGAAGTTCTTTGGATAATTGATACTTCGAACCATTGCGACCACCAAAACTAATGGTAGTTCCAACAACATTAAGCATCAAAGCATCTCCATCAGACTCAAGAACTTCAAGCAACTCTTCAAATGACTCAATCACCGTGTAGGTTACTTCGTGCATTAGACTTATCCCTTCTATCAGTTAGATGGTTTTGTTCCAGCAGCAAACAAAATGAGACCAAGGAACAAACCTATTATGGCAAATGGATTCGGAGCAACCAGAATAATAAACACATTGAAAACAACAAGAACTAATCCATAAATCCCCATTCCGTTAATAGTTATGTTCATTTGATTTCCCTTCAATCAAGATGGTTACTGAATTGCTCTACAGCAGAGAATATCCCATTAAGATACTTCGGATTACTAACATCCAGACCCGCACAATGATGCGCAAGTATAATGCTTTCAACGGCATGAACGAATGAACTAATCTGAAGAGCTAATTCTGGATTATCATCCGGTCCAGTAGGAAATTCATCACTAAGTTTGGAATCTAATGACACAATTCCATCAACCTCAGTAATGACCATCCCAAATATCCCTACTTCACCATGAAGAATTTGACCATATCGTTTCAGTTTCATTTTCTTTCTCCTTCTTTTTTTTCTTCCCGGAAATTTCCGAATTTGTACTCAAACAGAGGAAATTTCAATTAAAAAAGAAATTTCCATTTATTTCGACCCATTGTAATACCGTTAGACGTACTTCGTCCATTACCACTTATGAAGAGAATAGAAGTGGATACTATTTCCTACTCTTGGGCTATAAAAACATCTTATAGCCTTCTGCCATCGCCTTTACCACCATGAAGATATATCACTATATCTCACTATTGGCAAGAGTCAAGGGTTAGGGGCTGATTTTTTCCTATTCTCTTCATATCTGTTCGACTACGAATCCATTGTACCACAAATCAAATCGAACAATAAATGCTTTCCTTCAAAGCAATTGCCCTGTCAAGAAAAGCAACCAACTCCACCTTGGAATCAGCAAAATACCGATCATAATCAGCCACGGTATCCCCAGGATGACAATGATTCTCCTTCATCCAACGCTTAGTAGTCTTGGGAATAGCTGCATTCCAGACTAACTCACGCAACTTACGTGCCTTTCGGACAGTAAGCAATCTTTCCCGCTTGGTAAGCATCGGACCAACATCTGTCCACCAAGAGTAACCAAGACGATTCAGCAAACATGAGACATTATAGCTGTCCCGGAAGTAACCACCACCACTGTACATAAGATTGTAGAACTTCGTAACTCTTGCCTGATGCTTCGCAACAACTTCATCACGCCTTGAACCAACAAGCCTTTTAGATTTAGCTGCCTTGTCACGAGCTTTCCAAGCTTGTTCAAACTGAGGCTCATACCGTTCTTTCATTGCAGCCGAGATACTCCTAATGTAAAGATCAGCTCCCATTTTCGTTTCCTTTCTTACTAACAAATTCTTTGTGAATTCTTTGAGAATTAGTGCGTCAACTTGACTCACTTGTGCCGTTCTCTCTATCCCTATAGATGCCTTTCCCATTTATTTGGGTGCCGATTAGAGGCATAGCCCTTGATTGGCTATGCCGAAACAATATCGTCAAGCGAGGCAAAGCCCTTTTGGACACGACAACCCAAAAACTTTTTAGGGTATCGGACCCATTGCGACAATTTGTCACACCTCCGATTGGCATATCTCACCAAATATTGGTATTTTTCACCAACATAGCTGTTTTATTGGTATTTTTGTGGTAAATATCACCACCATTGGGTGGACTTACCACCATCCATGAAGAGTTGCACCAGCATCGGCGTATGCCCTAAACATTCTTACCATATCATTGCATTCTTCATCGCTGAATTCATGGATAAAATCAAAATCTTCTTTATCCAGTTTTTCAGCCATTTTCTTAATGGTATCATTTGAGATTGTTTCTTGGTATATATCCACGCCAGTAACGCTGTGAATTAACCCGGCATAAACTTTTCCACGGAAAGAACTTTGACCAGAGCCACTAAGCATTCCCCCACAAAGTTGAAGAGGGGGATTGAATTCGGGATGCTTGGGATGATTATCCTTGGTTTCTTCAGGCATTTTCCAGAAACTATCTAGTCCCATTGGTTTTCTCCTTTTTAGTCTATTGGTTCAAAATCTTCAATACGAATAATGAGCTCAAGGTGAAGTCTCATTTCCTATTCATACTACATGAATTTGACGAACGGGTTTTTTGGGTGCCGATAAAGGCAATCTCAAAGAGTGTATAGTGCGAAGTACGCAAAGCTCAGATAGGGTGTTGTATTGGTTTTTTGGGTGCCGTAGCGCTTATGGGTCTGCAATCACAAGTAAAAGAAGAGGGAAATCTTTTGGGCCCAAAAATTATTTACTTAGGATTCGGTATAGGAGGGAAATTGCTTTGCGCCAAATAAAACTAATTGCTTGGTATAGTTTCATTAGGTAATAGAAGATGGCAAATGGGATTGTGACTTTGATTGGTGGCATACCGTTACTTAATTACCTTTAAGATTGCCCGGAGATCATTAAGGCATGATCGGCAGAGACGGAATGACAGAGTTTGGTTCTCATTGGGGTGTAGTCTGATTTCGTAGATATCCAGTCGTTCTTGGCAGTTATTACAGCCACCATTGACCTTGGCATCTTGAGGACCGCTAACTGTGACATTGTGTCTCATTTCAGTTTCCTTTTATCGAAGTCTGGGTATTGGATCACAGCCATTTCATGCTGCATTTTTCCGTCAATGTAGTATCGAACCCAAATGTCTTCATCGTTTTCCCCGTTGCCATACACCTTAAACATGACTGTGGGGAATTCGCTGGAGAGTTTCCGCATGTCTTCTTCGTGCTCATACCATTTTGTTGGTTCGGTTGAATGGGTATCCTGGTTGTAACCGATGCCAAGATCACAGAGCCGTCGTTCTATCTCTGCGAAAAAGGCATCGTTTCGGTCTTTCCACTCTGTTTCTGCGATGATTGTATACTTTGTGTAATATCCCATAGGTCTTCAACTCCTTTCGATTTCTCCTTAACGATTTTGTAGGAAAGTTTTGCCTGGTTGCTGCTTCGAATTCTATTCAGAGTACATAAATTCTTTGGGCCGAATTTAGCCTAGCTGGCTGGCTTGGCCCATGGCTCAGCCTTGCTGTTAGCGTTAGGCCGGGGGCCCCACCGACGCTGTGTCTTATTCAGAGTACATAAATCTTAAAACCCAGTGACAGTTACGAATACAGAGAGACAGTTTTGGGTGATTGTGTATTGTGCTCCGAGTTGAGTAAGCTCATAGATATATCTTGCTAGAGCTTGTAGTTCTTCGGGTTTTGACATAAGAAACACGATTGATCGGGTCATTGTTAGTTCTCCTTTGAGATAAAGTTTTTGGGCCGAAATATTATTTATCGGCCAGACCATTCATAAATTCGTCGATTTTGGTATCGGTCAGGATGCTCTTTTGGTCATCGATGGCTTGTTTGAAGCAAATTCTTGTTCCTGCTGGACCTTGTGAGAAGCCAAGAATATTTTCTGAGCATACAGTTATCTTGATTCCCGATCCTTTTTCGTGGAATGTAATCCAAGTTCTGAATGACATGATTGTTTCGAACATTAGTCTTCGTACCTCCATTTGATTTCGGTATCAAGATCATCATAATCTGTTTCTGGGAAATGTATTTCTACTTCAGCATTGTCCATAGCTTCCTGTACTTCTTCGGTTGTTGGTGCGGGGTCTTGGATTTTGATACGTTTCTTGATTGTGATTTCGATGTAAGTTCCAGACATTAGGTTGTCTCCAGTTCTTTGAGGTATTGTGTTTTTGGTACTTCTTTACCAGAATTCAGCCAATTCGTGAATTCGATATTCCAACGGTAGTTTTGGCCCAAAGCAATCAATTCTTTGAGGAATTGTTTTTCATCGGGCGTAAGTTGAGATACCGCATGAGCATATTGGTACTCAAGACATCCAAGATGTCGGTGTAGTCCTTTCGAGTCTATCCTTGAGAAATTAACCCTAATTGGCATTGTTGATTTCCTTTCCGTCGATTCGAACTTTGTGGATAGATAGTTCAACTTCCTCAACACGTTCTACTTCGGTTAATGGCATATCTGGTTTGAGTAGAAGAATGAGGTCATTGAACGACATTATTGTACTTGTTCGGAAATCTTCTCTATGAAAGATACTGTTTCTGTTTTTTTGGGTGCCGATAAAGACTAAACCCTACTGTTGGAGCTGCCCCACTGAGGACTCGAACCTCCATCTTCTTGTCGAAGCAAATCCCTCAACAATTTTCCCGGACAGTCTATCTGGTTCTTTTGTTTTGGGCTGAGATGACTAGTCTCAATGCTTTCCCAAGATGCTCTAACCTATTGAGCTAGTGGGGCGTAGTTGATTCTACTTCCTCCAACTCTCTAGCCAAGTGTCAGTTGGCTTTGTAGGCGTGATTGTCACTGAGTGTTGAAAACTCAGCTACTAGACGCCTCGTTCTTCGGGCTCAAATGTTGGGCGATCAAGACCCTGCGTCGTGCAAACTACTTCATCACCCCAACGAAATCTGAAATCAAGGGGCTGATTACAGAGGCGAACACGGATTTGATCTCCTCTTGTGTTCTTTTCGTAAATCGAATGATCTCGTTTGGTGCATGGAGTAGCCCAAAGTCCCTCATCACCTTCTTTTGTATCAACAAGGTTTACTTTGATATGTCCATTGCGCTCAACAAGTTTGGCAACTTTCTTTTCTAGGGCTAGCATTCGTTTTTCATGCGCTGCTTTTTCTTTCAATGTCATTTCCATTTCGGTTTCCTTTCCGATTTAGCGGCTCAGCGGCTCTCACCCGGCCTTCTGCCACAACTACAGTTCTGTTCAGATCACATGATTTTTTTGGGTGCCGAATTGGGTGCCGAAATAGTACATCCGGCAGGAATCGAACCTGCGACTTCGTTCAGCGGCACGATAGGCCGCCCGCTCTTCCACACTGAGCTACGGATGCACATCTTTATACTGGCACGATGCCGCTACGGACGAAGTACGTCTGTCCTATCGGTCATGCCAACCAGCTAGTCATCTTAAAGAAAGTCTTCTCTGTGATAGATAACTCGTGTGACGATAGATGTTGGCATTGTTTGAAGAACATCACGAATGACACAGCGTCTAAAACGCCATGGTTCTTTTCTGCGAAGTTCTTTGAGAAACTCCAATCCCTTGTTGGTATACTCAGCTTCAACATGTATACCTTCTTTTCGATTTGTCATTGCGTAGCGGTGTTCCATTCGCATTTCCTTTCTTGTGTGCTACTTAGTGCGCCGGTCGTGGCCTCGTTGCTGCGCCACTATTGTTTTATTCAGATCACATAAATTTTGTCTATGCTGTTTTCGGTTCGTAGTTTGCTACTTGTGTTGCTTCTGCTTTGCAGTATTCCAATCCAAAGAATCCCCAACAGGAATCTGTTTCTTCGCCATCTTTTTCTTTGATTTGATATCCATAGACTTGGCCTTCACAGAATTGGGAATATGTTTCCACTTCGCTGCGAAGAACGCTCAGCACTTTCTCACGGATTTTCTTTGTGACGATTTTGCATGAGTATTCTTTTCGGATTTGTTCTTTGGTTACAAAGATGATTCCCGATTGGCCAGAATCCCACGGACAGCTATATCCAGTGGTGTTAAGGCATGTCCCGCTGTGTATGTAGGCGTAGACAGGAAGAGAAACAACATCTTTTCGGGCCAAAGTTTTGGTTATTTCTTCCGAATCAACTCTTCGATCACCAAGAACATAGCGATGGCTTGTGTAGAGGATTTCTCCCAAGTTATCCCATTCTCTTGGGCTTTCGGGATTATCATCAAGATGAATCTCAACGGTTTTCCCATTGACCTCAAAAGTTTCGATAGCGTCCATCATTTTTGTCTGTCCTTTTCTAAAGAATTTAGAACCGATTGGTCTTATTCATATCCCATAAATTTGGGATGATGTTTTTTTGGGTGCCGAAAGACAACTTCTTACTTGTGAAGTTTGAAATAGACGTGGCGCTTGCTTGAGCTCCAACAAGTAAGACAGTTTTGGCAATCGCCAGAACAACGGATTGCTGTTTTTGGAATTCTTGTTTCGGTGCCATCTTGCATCCAAGCTACTTTGAATCGTTTCTGAAGATTGGCCGGAACATCATAGTTTGGCCAAGCCGATATGATTAGCTTGAAGTTGCTTGGAACCGCACGGAATCGTAAGTCAAATCTTTTGGTAAAGGCAAGGAACTTGACTTTGGGATATTTCCGGGCAAGTCGGATTACTTGATTGAAATAGTTTTGATCGGGGAAATCGCCAGCTACATGCCAGCGAAAGAACCGGGGGCTATTCAACTTAAAGTAATGGTCAATATCGGCAAAGAACTTCTGGGGATTGAAAAGATAGGCTTCAAGATTCCTAGTCCAAGATATCCGGCAAGATGGTTGCATTTGATAGATGCGTCTTGCGTAGCATTTTTTGAAACAAGGAATGTCTTTTCGGCAACTATGCCAAGGGATAAGAGATATGTTGGGAATATCTCCTATTTTGGAATTGCCCGGCGAAATGGTAATGGATGAAATACATCTAACATCGTGAATAGTTGTCATTTTTTTCTCCCTTTCATTTGAACCGTAATCGGTCTTCCGTTTCGTCCTACAGATAAAGGGAAACTATTTGTTTTTTTGGGTGCCGATTAGTCTGCTATCCATCGGACTGTTACACTGACAACGGGAATCGGATCATAGAATGAGTAATACTTCTGGACGATGAAACCTGGCGAACACCCGCAACGGCAACCGGCTTGCTGATTCCAAACTACCTTGGTATCCAAGGGAAGGCCCAATTCTTTTAGCGCCGAAGGAATGAATTCCTTATAGAGCTGTGTTGGGCGGCTGCGACGGTTTACCAGATTGTCTAACACCGATTCGCCATCTTCCCAGACATAGATACGTGGCTTCGTTCCACGGCTATTGAACCGTTTGCTGCGTTCCGTTCTCACTTCTACTTTGACGAGTTCAAGTTTCATTTGTCTGTTCCTCCATTAGTCTTCTACTCAGAGTGTAAATAACAGAGCACATCTTTTTGGGTGCCAATTAACTGGAAGCATATCCAAAGAAGATGTATTCTCCATCACCTAGGTCGATACAACAGGCTGGCCCCCACTTATCAGCAAAATCAGCGTAATTCTTATCCATGATAGCGCTGATAAAGTTTCCCACATCTGGGAAGAGGATTCGATCTCCCTCAAGATATGGGATCATTTTGAAATTGCTTTTCTCTGCGATGGTTCCGCTGTAGCCACCATGTCCGCTTTCATACAAGGCTTCTTCACGAGCCTTCTTGAAAGCATCGTTGGCGGTTTTGCCCTTTGCCTTTGTCTCAAAGAAATTTGCGCCCATTGTTATTTCTCCCCTGTGTATGGTGCGAAGCCTGTCCCACAACAAATGATGGTTTGGTCTGTTTCGGTATCGTGAATAAGATCACCAACCGACATTGAGCGAAAACGTGACGGCGACCAAGGCTCATCAATGTTCTGTGTTCTGAAGAAAATCTCTTCTTGATCTATTTCTTGCGGAAACTCAGCAACCTTGTCGTAGCAGCTAAGGGGAAGATGCTGTTTCCCCTCAAAGGTGCTGATGCTTGCTTCGGAGAAATGATCGTTTTGGGCGAAATAAACTTCTTTCATTGAAGTGTTCCTTTCTCTGTCTCGTAAGAACAAAGATGATGTATCTGTTTATTTGGGTGCCGAAAGGTTTGATTGGTTTGTGGGATGGGGAGGTTCTCCCCATCCCACGGTGGCCCTACTAGCTGGTTGGCACGAGGGTTTTTGTTGACGGAGCCGGTGAGGCCGGGACTGCGATGGGATCACAAAGCCATCTGCCAAGTTTCTTTGGCACATCGGCGATTCGGTATTCACCGGATTTGATTTTCTCAGCTGCGTCGGCTGGAAAGTCGTATGACTTGACACTTGACCGTTTCAGTCGAAAGTTGACCCCACCGATGCAGATTGTCTCGAAGATTCCAATTCGTTCGATGATACCCAATTCAAAAGGCCGAAGCTCTTGGTGTAGAGCCGATGCCTTTTCGGAAATCTCTTCTTTCTTGAGATGGGTTTCGACTATCCTTGAGGTATCTTCGATCTTGGCAAACTTCTGTCGTTCAATTTCGGGTTCCAGTATAACCCCGTTATCGAATGGGTTCCCTACTTTGTCAACTTCTTTGCCGTCCTTATCCAAAACACCTTGAACGGTTCCGGTAGGATCTTCCCAATGGTAACGAAAACCACTGGCCAGAACTTCTTTGTCTTTGCCAAGTTTCTTTTTGAGTGCGGTAAGTTGGCCAGCAAGGAATGTTTTTTCGGCGAAAAGTTGGTAAAGCTTAACCATTCCTTCACCGAACCATTCTGCTTCTTTGCCCTCAAGCTTGGGAAATACCGGCATGTTCTCAAGATCAATCTCAATCCATTCTGAAGAGAAGTTCGGAAGAATGCTGATCGAATGGACACGTTGCCCATAATAGGGGCTTGCGATGGGAATTGTTCTGAAGCTGAATTCCCCATTGTCAAGGATGCGGCTTGACTTGTCCCTTGGTACGGTAATGAACAAGCTATCTTTTTCCGTGCCAACAATTTTCTTGGAAGTAAGACGGCTATGTCCAGTCGATTCGTCCTTGAGAGTTTCCCCTGTTTGGGTGCGGATGAAGGCGCTGATTGGCGCTTCACTTTTGCCTTTGGGGAAATGAAACATGTTGATCTTGGGATTGTCGATAATGAATTGAAGAACATCATACATCGACTTGAAGGCTGGAACTTCTAACGTGTTACTCATCTTTATGATCCTTTCCGATCATCTATTGTGATTAGGAACCATGTTCCTCTTGATACCAATGAGTGTCTTGTTGTTTTTTTGGGTGCCGATCTCCCTTTACGAACAATAGGCCATTCCATGCTCAATTAGCTTATTAGCAACTTGAATGGAAATTTTAGTGGTTGAAACCAAATCAGCATTTCCATCGAGTTCTTGAAGATATGCCGCTCTATGGTTGCCTTTTGGGTTGTTGAAGAAACGAATCTGAAGAAATGTTTCTGGTTTGTTTTCACCTTTCATAATTCATTTTACTCCTTTGGAGATTTGTTGTCAAGCCGACTATTTTGGCTTATCCTTATCGATAGAGAAATCGGAATAAGCTTCAGTTCGATCAAAATCTGGATTATCCCATTTTTCAGAATCGCATGCCGGTTCAAGAACAACTGGCTGTACCATGTTGAAGGGATGATACCAATCATCATTGTCCGGCTGGTTTTCGATTTCGATAGCTTCGCCATCTTCGGTTTCCCAATTGACTTCATCCCCGGCAATGAATTCTTGATGAATACAACGTCCATTGTCGTCAAAATCTTGAATGACAAATCCAATAGTTATTTTCTTCAACATGGTCAAGTCCTTTGTTTGGAATCCTTCCGGGGGCCGAAGCCCCCGGAAGGTACTGAGGAACAAAGTTCCCTCTTTAATGGTGTGGGTAGGTTGTTCTCCGAGCCGTCAGCTTGCTTTCAAACCATAGCGAAATGATCGGTTCCCCACTATGCGTACTTCGCACGTTCGGAGTCTTTGTTCCCAAGACGAGCCTCTTGCCTCTACTTACTACCCTCTACAACACTATTGCCATTCTGTGTGATTTTTTGGGTGCCGTTTCAATCCACATTCCTTTCGGAATGACTACTGTTTGCACTGGCGAAGCTTGACGAAATCCCCACTTGCCCAAATCTGATACTCAATCCCATCAACAAGGAAAGTGAACCCAAATGGATTTTGGGACATTGTGTGACATTTTGTCCCATAGGGCTGAAGGGCAAGGTCAAGGTTGTCCCGGTAGTCCCGGATGTCCTCATACTCCGATTCGTCAAGCCACCGATCATAAAGACTGGCAACCTTATCGGCAACGAGAGTATGGATCTCCTGAGCCTTGGCTTTGGTCAAGTCCGATGCTGCAAGATACTGTTTTGATTCGATTTTCGTTTCGATCTTCGATTCTGGCATTTTGTTTCCTCCGCCGTAGTATATCGTGATAATGTCAGACTACATATTTTTGGGTGCCGAAAAACTTTGCACTTTTGCTTTGGGTCACCGTCTCAGCCGCCCGTGCTTTGCAAGCCGTTAAAGGCTCAGGCTCCTACCGGCTAACGTCAAAAGTGCTAAAATCCGGGCTCTTGGACGTATCCAAGCTTGCCAAGGGTTTTGTTGTGGACACCACTCCACTTCGATCATGGGGAACCACCCCACTAGCCAGCGGTATTCATGCAAGGGATTCCCTTTGGCGCATGACTGGCACGGTCTTGGACTTAATGCCGTTTGTAGGCAAGTGGACAATCCAAGGCAACGGCTTCACCGCCGATGTCTATTTCGTTTGGTTGTGGATGTGTATTCGTAGCCACTTCCATGCCACAATGAACACACTCAGCTACAGCCAAGTGTGGACCTAGCTGTGTAAACTCAGCTAAATCGTGGTTTCTGAACTTGGCCGATGCTTTTGCTTCTTTCTGAAGTTTCTTCATTCGATTTGCCATTGTTCTGTCCTCCTAAGACAGTAACGATGTATTTTATTTTTTTGGGTGCCGAAAGTCAAAGGACATCTATAGAACCATATTCACATTGAACATCCCGGCAAGCCATTTCCTCAATCAAGGTGTTGTTGTAACGATCAGGAACCATCACCGCCTTCACTGTGTATTCGTGACAGTTTCGACATACTTCGATTTCCTCGCCAGATTCGAGTTCGATATACTCCCTGTCAAGACAATCAAGTCCCTCAACTCCATCATCAGAGACTTCTGTGAACATGATGGCCCCGGTCTGAGGGTCATACTCACAGTTGGTTACGATCTCAACCCCACCGTCCCATACTGTCTTGTATTTAGCTGGAATGAGATTCATTATCGAAGTTCTTCCTTTCTTTTCTTCAACTCAGCTAGGGAACCACTGAATTGTTCCGTATCGTTGTGCTGAATAGGGATGCGAACCACTTGAGGCCGACGCTCTGCGGTCAACAGACACATCAGGCCAAGTGCTGCGAAACAACCGACTCCAATGAGCTGTTCCATGATCGTCCTCTCTTTCTATCTCAGGATAGTATTAAAGTTCTTTTTTGGGTGCCAATGGCAGCTATGATGCCAGCCAGCAAGTCAGATCCCGAAGAAACATCGGTGATCTTCATCGCCCCAATTATAGAGTTCGTCAAGCAGTGCATCTATTCCCCCCATTGATTCGCATTCCAGAAGAGCTTCGTCAATGTCTCGCAGCTCTATGTCTGTTTTGTAGAATGGATGCGATTTCAACAGTGATGACAACTCACCTCGGATTGTCCGAAACTCTTCATCCGTTCCTTCTTGAAACTTATCAAATGTTGGCTTGATATTTAGTGATGTTTTCCAGTTTGGCATTTTGTTTTCCATCCTAAATGATTTGGTTGAAAGAAAACATCTCAGACACAATTTCCGTTTCTGTAGTATAGACGCTATTGCGTACTTGGCATTTTCCCCGAAGGTACTTAGCTGTTCCCTTTACGTCAGATCAAACATACTCTGTACTTTTGTGTCTGAGAATTTTTTCTGAATTGTTAGTCCAAGTCCACAGTCTTTAGCCCTAAAGAATAGTGTGGGGACCGGCTCCTTGAAGGAGGGAAGGAACCGGCCCCCTTGAGGGTGGACGAGACCCTCTTTTGTGTGGGGGGACGAGGCCCACGTTGCCCAGGGAGAGCATCTTATGCCGTCAGGGCTGCTTCGATGTCCTCTTTTGCCCCGACCAAAACGTAACGGTTGACAGCGCCAACCTTTTCCCTGTCCAGTTCAACCTTGGCATTCTCCAAGAGCATCTTGACCGCCACCGAAGTAGCCTGTGCTTTGGTAATGAACTGGCGAATCTTCTCAACCATCGTCGGCTCAGCGATCGGAGCCGGACTTACCGGAGCTGTTTCCACAATCGGCTGCGGCTTGGGCCGGGCCATGAAATCCACGAACCGAACCCACATAGCGTTGGCTCCAGACTTGCAGCGGGCGACCGTGATAACCGTGCCCGGCTCCTTGGCCCATCGGATGGCCCGATCCACCGACACGAATTCGTACTCCCGGCAGACCACGATGTCCTTGCGGGCCTCGCTGGCCAGAACCTCAACTGCCGTCGATTTGTTGTTGGCTGCTGTCGTCATTTTCTTTTCTCCCTTGCGTTGAAATTTGTGGGGGTGGGCTTTGTTGTCCCACCCCTCACTTTACTTCTGTTGTCGTCTCTATCTTCTTTGTTTGTTGTAATCTTTTTTTGGGTGCCGAATGAAGTCGAAACGTAAACGGAGGGGGATAGAAATCACAGGCTTCTAGACGCCATAGATAGTTTCCGTCGAAACCCTATCCCCCTTCATTTAAGTTCCAACTCATCGCAAATTGCTTCGATGTCGGCTTCGATTTCACGGTCTCGCTGATCGTCTTCCTCTTGAATCTCTCTGCGAGCCTCACTCTCTTCCTCAATTCGATCACCAATGATTTCAATGTCCATCGGTCTGTCCTTTCGTTCTCTGTCTCATTCTCTCTGTTACCTAAGAGACACAGATTCTTTTTTTGGGTGCCGAAACGATTCTGTAATCACTGGGATTGACCGAACCTTGAACTAATGGATTTCTCTGCCAAGCTGCCTCAGCGGTCTTGAATCCAAGACGGCTATGAAGGCTATACATTTCAGAGAAAGCCTCAAACTCAGCTTGATTGGCATAGAGTTGCCGAAGATTGGCTTGAAAGCCCATGAGGCCGGAACGACATTTCACTCTTGACATGGCTTTGTCCGTTTCCGACAAGCCGACCGGCTTGCCTTTTTCCGTTTGTCCGGAACAACCGCTGGGCGAGTCTGGCGCAGCTCACGCCACAGCGGGTTGCCCTTGGGTTTGATTTCGATTGTGATTTTCCCGTAGTCCTTAGCCATTTCTTTTCTCCCTTGAACCGTATTCCGGTCTCTGTCTCTTATACTCTATACTACAAGAAGAATTGAAATAACTTTTTTGGGTGCCGAAAACTGTCTTGTCGCCGCTCGCCTTAGCTGGCTGGCACTACTTCTTGATGGAAAACTTGCTCTTGGCAATCATCCCAAGAAGAACCACGCAAAACCAGTTCGTAAAACTGTACTCACAACCGACATTGGGCATGAGGTGGCGAATACAGAAGATTGTAACCAATGGCCCTATCACAATAAGAGCTATGATAAGGACAACAACCAGAAGCCCAGCCAAAGCATATCCGTTGTTTTGCATCTTCGTTTCCTTTCAATTGAAAAAATACCGTTGCTATCGTTTTAATCTAATGAGGCACACCAGAGTTCCACGGTGAAGTCACGGTGTTTGTACACGATGCCCCAAACGAGGGGGAGTTTGAATTCCTCCCCCATCCCGAACTACTTGGCGGCCTTCTTGCCCCCCTTGAGGAAGTAGAAGTTGCCGGGCTTGCCACGTTTCCCCTTGTGCTCATCCGGGGTTTCCTTGCGGCTCTTGATCGTTCCGGCTTCGACCATCTCCCCAAGCTTCAAGAAGACATTCTTGAGGCCAGCCTGAGACTCGATTTCCGAACGAGTCATTTCGGTGCCGGGATTGGCATTGAGAACTTCCATGATCTTCGTCTCAAGCTCACCCTTCTTGGCACGTTCCCCGGTCGTGGGGCGCTTGAAGAGCTGAAGAGCTTCGATGAGGGCCGACTTGACCTTGGCGATGTTCTCGGCCAGTTCGGCCACATCGGTCGTGTCAAGGTTGATGTCGTTCACGAGAACGAGCTGAACCTTGATCTTGCCAGCGAGTTCCGACTTGGCTCCGAATTCCTCGGCCAACTCGGCTACGGCCTTCTCGGCGGCCTTGGCGGCCTTGAGCTCGGCAATGAGCTCCTGAACCGTCTTCTGCTTGGGAATCTCGACCGTCACGACGGTCTCAACCGTTCCCGTTCCTTCCATCGTTTCCGTTTCCATCTTTCTTTTCCTCCCTTTCTGAATTTGGACTTGAAACTTTGTTCAGACTTGTTTCTTTCGTCCTTGTGATACTAAACCGAGTTCATTTGTTTTTTTGGGTGCCGATTGAATTATCATATCCCGATAATGTCTTGCCAGCTTTCCCCTGTTTCCTCACCCCATTGCTCACGAGGGGCAAGTAACGTCCCATTCCAGTTGTAATCCCTACCACATTGGCAAGTGTTAGTGAATCCTCCAAGCTCCACCGATTCCCCACAAGAGCAGCGACCTATGGCTGGCTCCACATAGGCCCGTTCATCTTTACGGATTCCTTGACACTCAACATTGTAGGTTCCGTCAAGACAGCTTTGATAATTGGCTTGGCCAGCCGGGGTCAGCTCTTTGGTGTCCACCACACCGTTTTCATCGCAGTCGAAACTGAATCCACAATTGCGATCATTGCGGTAATGAAACCGAATCTCATAACGAACCGTCTCAACTTCTCGGCTTTCACGAATGATTTCGATTGGCATTGTTCGTTCCTCCCAGAGTTAAAAAGACAGACTACATCTTTTTGGGTGCCGATTACTTAATCCCTTGCCGAAAGAATATCAGCAATAGTACCATGTATCATTGTTGTCTTGGCATTGCCCAGCGGCAACAAAAAGGAGCCGTGCCGAATTCGCAGATCTATCTTGGAGTTCCTCGGCACTCCATGCCCCGAATTCTCTGAGATGATCCCGAAGAACCGAATCGGGAATATCCTTGAAGATTTTTCGGATGCGACGGTCTCGAAGCCACCGTGCCACATCCGAATCGCAGTCTCCCATGTGATGACATTCCGAGATACATCTTTTGGGAAGTTGAAATTCCATTTGAGTTTCTCCCTTTCCGTTCGTCTAAAGAGTAAGAGACACTGTTGGTTTATTTGGGTGCCGGATGGTTAGACCAGTTAGCTTTCGGCTTCCATTATCGCTTTCTCCAACGCCAGAGCCATAGATTCCGTTCGGCGTGCCCACTCTATTAGTGGACCCTTCAAAGATGATTTGTCGAAATGTTCCTTAGCAAGCCACAAGTAATTACCTGCATCGGAGCGCATCTCGTTTGCGGATAATTTCGCTTTATCCAACAATGTTTTGATCTTGTTATCCATGGTTTCTTTCCCCTTCTAATGAGGAATGGAAGTTGTTTGTTTATTTGGGTGCCGATACGGGCTAAAGCCTCGATGCCAGCCAGCCAGTCAGCTTTGGCCGTTCATGTATCCCTGCGGGTTTTTCAGATCGACCTTCATTATGTCTTCATTTCCGTAGTACAGGAAATAAAACTCTCGCCAGAATGGCTCAAGTTCCTGGTTGCCCCCAAGCCAAACCTCAAAGGTTCCTTGGTTGCCTTGCTTCGAGACTGGCCCTGGCCATTCGGCAGTTCTCAAGGCTACCCTTGGGGCATCGGTTCGGTATATAGCCGCCCTGATAGCGGGCATTGCAGCCATAGGATAGATGGCGACCTTGTGATAGACACCTGGTTTTGGCGCAAAGTAAGGATTTTCCATTTTCGTTTCCTTTAGAAAGATTAGAGCAGGCAAGATTGAGGATTCTTACCCCAAGTCAACTCGCTGAGCCACCTTGCCAGATGCTCTTGTGTTGACCTACATTCCCACCAAGTGGCCATGTAGAGTTGTGTCGTTACTCCACAATATCAAGATGGTTTACTACTACGACTTCACAACACGGCATCCATTCTCTTTCTTCCGTTGCCGTGCCATTCGTTTCCACTCCTTGATTTTCTCTTCACCCCCATCCTCAAGCCAGACACGGTATTGTTCCCGGACAACTTGAACGATGAAAGCGGCAGCTTGATCCTCACGCTTCCAAGGAAAGAATGCCCGTCGATTGCGATAGGTTTCTTCGCTGGGAATGTTGGTTTGATTATTGAACGGTTCCGGTTCGTAATTGTCAAAGGCTTTCCCAAGCGTGTTGCTTTCCGTTGTGGGTTCGACATCCTTTTTCTTTTTCCATATTGGCCCCCAATAGACAACAATGTCATCGGAGTTTCGATTTTCGGCGAAAGAGAATGCAACCCCACTCAATCCGCCAAACGAAACATGAAGATGCAGCCCTTGTTCCCGGCAGTTGGCATAGCTGTGAACCCATGCCGACATGCCATAACCCTTGATGCTCCGAAGTTGTTTCGATGCCAACCGAAGAACTTTCAAGGCAATGTTGATTTTCGTCCTGTCTATTCTCATCATCGTCCTCTCTTTCTACCTATGAAGAGTTATGAATTGTTTTTTTGGGTGCCGAAAGGATTTATGCCAAGCCAATGATAGTAGCTGGAGCCGAATGTCCAACTACTTGGACTTGTGTGAGGGCGATAAAGAACTTGTCGCCGTTTTCGGTTTTGATTCCAACGGTTTGATTGTGAAGGGATTCGGGGCGGTTGTAGCCGTTCCGGTAGTAGGTGCGGAACTTATTTGCACCACGCCAGAATATCTCACCGACCTTGCCTAGGTGCTTTCGTCCCACTACTACCCGGACAACCTTGCCCCGATCAGGCTCAGCTTCTTTCTGAAGCTTGTAAATCAGATTGTGCCATTCGGCTCTGGTTGCCTCGTAGAACTCATAGGCGGCCTTGACTTCATCGGTGGCATCGACTTGGCAGCCGTAGCCATTGCCCAGACAGGCGAAGCGGGTAGTTCCCCACTCGAAAGACCGGAAAGTCTGGCGGTCCTGGTCCCAAACGGTACAGTAGAAATCGCTGTCGTTGTAACCGTTCCGTTCCGTTTCGTTGACCACACAACCGACATACTCGGCCGGTCTGTCCTTGCCTTGATAAACTGGCATGATCGTCTCTCCCTTCGTTGAACTTGTTTCGTCCGTAATCGGTCGTCCGTCCTTCTGAAGTAAAAGAGAAGTAGTTTGTTTTTTTGGGTGCCGAAAGATTTCTTCCTAATTATCCTTTAGGAGTTTCTCCCTCAATTCGACACTTTTGTCTCGTTCTTTTTTAGTTCTTGCCATTGGCTTGGAAGTATAGCAATCCGGGCAATACCAGAAAACATGTCCCAAATCCCATTCGGGATACATAGAAAGAAAAGGAACAATGTTGTCGCAAGAACTGCATCGGCGTGTTCTATCTGGCATGGTAATTTCCTTTTTGGGCCGAAGATAAATCTTCAGATTTTCATCAGTTGACGGTAGTAGCCCGAAGCCACAAAGGCACGTTCCAGAATACCTTGGTAGACTTCAATGCTCCCACCTTGACGAATCCAATCCAGTTTGATAGACTGAACGGCTTCATCACAGGAAACACTATTTTGATTTGAGAGCCAAGCTTTGATTGCCAGAACAAGACGCTTGCCGAACGAATCCCCGACTTCATTCCCGGCAAAGTCACCATGAAGAGGATCGGCATGTTTGTCATACCAATCGGGCTGAGGTGAATCGTTTTTCCAAAGGCAAAGTGGTTTCTTTTTCGACATCGGTTTCTCTCCCTTTCTCTTTCGTTGAACTTGTTCCGTTCGTCCTAATGATAGATGGGAGTTAATTGTTTTTTTGGGTGCCGAATAGTTGGGATCAAAGCAATTCCCAAACCGTTTTTCCGGGCGTGAGATACCTTAGCTCAGTGCAACCAAAGTTCGGCGTTCCGAAATCGTCAAGAGGTGCGTGGCTGTAACGGTCCATCACTCCCTCATAGACAAGGTTCATGTCATCGTCAAACATCCGAAACTGAATCGTAGCACGGTCAGCTCTCGACTCATCCCAATCGTTGGATTCGATGCCGACTGCATTGCCGTTTGTCCCCGGCTTGTCTTCAGGCTGTGCGAAGTAGTCTTTCGTGATTTTCCACATCGTCCGTTTCCTCTCTTTCGTTTCTCTGTCTACATATAGATGCGAAAGGTTTATTTGGGTGCCGGAAGCTATGCAGGAAACAAACTGAGTTGCTCAGTCTTGGGCATGATTGGCGTGGCATTCGTAACCGAACTAGCTGGCTGGTACTCTCCAAGGTGGAACCGACACAGCTTGCAAGTTACAAGCTTCGGTTCCGTTGTCAAGGTGACTTGGAGGCCGTGAGACGTTGCGCATAGGGTTTGATGGCGAATCCGATCCCCAAAGTGAACTACACTGGCTCTGCTTCGCATCTGCGACGTTCTCATCGGCAATGTCTCCTTTGGATTCGTCTGGCTTGGCGCTCGGCATGTTTCCGACGGCGTTCCTTGTGACTGTATCCCCCACGAGAGACGAAAGGCTTTGTCTCTTCTTTCTTCTCAAGAAGTGGTCCGATAGGATCAGGGTAATGATGAAGAAACATTTGGGTGCCGAAAATATCTTCACCCATTGCGATCATCCTCCTCTTCTTTGGCTTCGAGATATGCTTCGGTAACCGATTCCTTGGGAGTCATGCCACTCTGAAAATCGGCATGGTAATCGTAACCATGTATCGTATCCCAACCCACCGAACCAAACTTTTTAATTCGTTCGGTCAACTTCTGCTTTCCACTCTTCGTAAGTCATCGGTTTTCCTCCATGATATATGAAAGATTGATTCGGTTTATTTGGGTGCCGAAAAGAATTTGGTATTGGATCTATTGCGAACTCTATCGTTGGCAAACCGATTTAATTACATTGCATTCACAGTAATCCGGCTATAGACGGTAAGCTGTAAAATGAATGTTACCAATACCGAGCCCAACTAGTTAGTCGATTCCCAAAATCTCACAACCAAGGAACGGGCATCCCATTCTTTCCTTGTGGCAAGATCGGCTTCTTTACAAGCTTGTTCGTAGTCCCGAATGTTCTGCTGTGCCTCTTCAAGAGAGATCATCTGAAGAGGTTCCCAAGGAGCTGGCGGCGTGTTTAGGCGATTACCGATTTGATAGTCTGCATTGAGGTATCGGCAACCGCTATCGCCCACATCGTGGGTTATGTCCATATGGACGTAGATGGCGTGGCTGTACTGATACGAAACGAAAGCCCGAAGGAATTTCGGCTTTCCCTCTTGGAGAATTTCGTTGGCCCGGCGATGATCCTTCTCGAACATCTGTCCATCGTTCTTGAACTTGGCCTTGCTGACAACTTCCCGAAGCTTGGGAACCACACGATTGGCATAGTCTCTCAGAATGTTTCGTGCCGTTACTGCCAAGGCAACATATTTGTCTTTTGGAAAAATCCTGTCTGACATTTCTTGTTTCCTCTCTTTCTTTTGAACCGTAATCGGTCATTCGTCCTAATGAGTAAGAGAACAGATATGTTTTTTTGGGTGCCGAAGGTCAGGCATCTTGCATATTATCCGAAATAGAATACCGAACCTTATCGCCTTGAACCAATGTGTAAACTTCTCGGCCAAGCTGGGGTTCGTAAAAATTGGCGATAATGGTATAAGGTCCAGAATCATCACCATTGAGCAAGACCTTATCCGTTACCAAGAAATCTGGTTTGTTTTTCCGAGCTTCTTCAAGCCATTCATCGTAAGGCGTTTTCATCTTGTCCCTCTCTTTCTATCTGTTAAGAGAAACTAATGATTTATTTGGGTGCCGAAAGAGCTTGCTCCGAATCAAATGTCGTTTGGATTGAAAAGGTTTGTGATGCCACGCCGAACCAAATCAGCTTCTGTCATCACTTTCTTGCCACGAGTCCAGTTGTCACCATTGGGCGCTTCAATCCAATCACCCTCCGATTGTTCGTCGGAAATGTCCTGGATTTCCTTGTAGACGATTTCCTGTACCTTGTCGTAAGGAACACCATACCCACAAAGAGCCGTTGTAAGCCGTTGGGCAAGACGACACCCGATGGGGCGATGTTCCTTTGGCTTGTGGGCTGGTCCGGGAAATGCAGAGAATTCGGTCAACTCGTCACGAGCATCCACAAGAACCTGGAGGAGAAGGGGATCTGTGCCGTTCTTTCCCCACTTGGTCATGTCAATTCGTAACTGAAGTTCCGTGAAGTATTCCGAAAGAATGTCCGAAGGTTTCTTGTCCATTTCGTTTCTCCTTTTCTTTTCCTTCTGATACTAAAGAGAACAGATATGTTTATTTGGGTGCCGAAACTTAACTTCCCCAAAATTCATCATCCATCGAAAAGGCGGATTAGCTGGTTTTTTTCTTTGGACTTTCCCAATCAGGATCATCTTCGATGTCCCAATTCTGAACAACGGCTTTCCTGTTAGCCGGTGCAATGCCCCACTCGCTCGGCATCGTATCCCCAACACCCAAGCCCATGAAATCGTCGGGAGCTTCGACAAAAACGTATACATTCGGGGCAGCTTCCCGAACCAATCCGCCGCCTTGAGTTCCCCAAACAGGAAAAGAGTATTCGGTTGTCATTGTTGTTTCCTCTCTTTCTTTCTGAAGATAAAGAAACTGAATTTGTTTATTTGGGTGCCGATGAACCGTAGCCGGTCTTTAGTCCGATTTCTGGACCAAATCCAAGGCAACCATTACAACCATGTTGGCAATCAAGGCCGTGATGATAACCGGCCAAGACTTGGCAGTCAATCCCCATCCAGCAATCATAGACCAGAGGGAGATAATGAACGCCAACACCATCAAAGACAAACATGCAATCAGCTTAGCCATTTTTGTTTCCTTTCCGGCTTTCGCCTTAGCTGGCTGGCATAATTACCCATCGCAGAAATATCATGGGATGATATACTCAACCCCAAGACGCTGCAGTTCCTCACAGTCCGACACAACCTGTGCAAGATGAGCCTCACGGTTCTTTCGATTCCGACTGATCGAAGCCGCCGCCGAATGAATGATAACCGACAACCGAAGTTGGAAAATTCTCTGTCCCATTGTTTGTCCCTCTCTTTCTGAGTTAAGAACTATGTTATTTGTTTATTTGGGTGCCGATTCGTCTTGAACGCTGAGCTCCCGGCTCTTGTCTATCAGATAGTTCCGAGCCCGATTCATTGCCTCAGCTTTGGCAACGGCAAGGTGTTTCCTCTGCGGACCTCTCTCAATCTCTGCGCCCCGTCCAGTGTATTCCCGAAGCACCGCCTCATATGCGCCTTTTTCGGTTTTGACAGCACGACAGCGAATGATCGGCTGCGCCACCGCTGCGTAGAAAAAACTCACGATGCATTCATGCACCCCGTCTTGTTCGGCCCATTCGCTGAAGATAAACATTTCACTGTTCCTCTCTTTCTGTCTCATAAGAGATATGAATTGTTTTTCTGGGTGCCGGTTGCTCTGCGTGTCGAATATTCCACGAATGATCGGCATCGGCTCCGCAATTGAGACATTGATAACCCTTGCCGCCCCAAGTTATATCGTGGCAAGTACAAGCCCTTGAAGGTTTGTTTTGTTTTGGCATTTCGTTCCTCTTGTGTCTATACTTCACTGCGTTGTTTATTTGGGTGCCGAACTTATGAGCCGAAAACAACACCGACTTTCGGAAGCTGTACCAAGGAAACACTCAAAACCCGGTAATCGTTTCCATTGTTTATTTCTTCGGCTTGAGCGAGAATTCTAGCTTGCTCTTCACTGAAAGCCCAACGCTGAATTTCTCGCCCAGTACGAAACCGAACTAGCCAAAGCTCCTGTTTCATTGTCAATTCCTTTCGATTGGGAAAAGGGGGGATTTGACCCGTAACCGGGCTTTTCTCCCCCCCCTTGTTTGTTTTACGCTGCGACTGTCTCGGCGGTTTCAACTTCCGGCTCTGTGGTTTCGACACCCCGCTCCTTGAGTGTTTCCTTTGCCGTCTTGATGAGAAAGTTGGCAGCTTCCGAAGCTTTGGTGGCGGCCTCGAAGAGAAGACCCATATCCATCTTGAGACGGCCAAGCCATGTCTTGAGGTATGCCGTTTGACGGTCGATTTCCTTTTCCCCCAAGTCAATCCCCAAGTGACTGAGAATGAAACTCGAACCGATGCACGCCACCAGTTCCTCGAACGAGTAGGCTTCACGATTCGAGACTTGCCCTGCTGTGTCCCGATTGCAGCGACTGGGTGCCAATGTCCAGTGGATCAATTCGTGTGCGTATGCCTCAGCGAACCCGAAAGAGCTTTTGAATTGCTCATAGGGCGGAACGTGAATCTTGTCCGTGCCGGGGCAGTAGTAGGGGCGAGGATCACGACCCTCCTCCTTGCTGGCTGGTATCAACTCGAACCAGTCCAGAACGTCCGGGCGACCTTCGGGATTTTTCTCAGCCCAATCGGCAGGGATCAAGCCCTTGGCAACCAAGGTTGTTTGTGAGACATGAAGAACTTGGATGGGGGCGAAACGTCCGGTGAAAACCTGGACCGTTTCCTCTCGACCATCCTTTTCGATTTTCTTGGGTGCCGTTACTGGCCGCCAGATGGGAGTGAAGACGGCCCCCTTGTTGACCCATCCCCCCATTGCCTTGCATCCGGCAAAGGTTACGAACCGGGGATCGCCACCGTAGCCAAGAGCGGCAATCGACAGGATGAAGTTGTTGACGAACCCGGTATAGGTCCGGCCAGAGTGGGCATTGTGAAACCCGTTTCGGCCAAGGAGACTGTCCCAAGTGAGTTTTTCATCGTTCTGGACGGCTTTTTCCAGCCGGTCGTAAAGGGATTTGAAAACCTTCTCTTTGTCGCCACCGTAGGTATCGAAGAGAGACATTTTCTTTTTCCTTTCCTGTTAGTTTGATCGGTTATTGTCTTTCCCGATATGTCCTAAGAAGATGATTTGTTTTTTTCGGGTGCCGAAAGATGAGAGAAAGCAAAAAAAAGACCCCCATCGTGGGGGCCTTAGACCGATGGGATTGTCCTAGACGGCAACCCCAAGGTCCCGGCAGAGAAGCTCAAGTTCGGTCTGGACCCGGACAGGCTTCGGGTCGATCCGACGAATCTGTCGATCATCCTGGCCCCTGCGGATGGAGTCGGTGCGCATCTTCTTGCTGGAACTCTGGCGAACGATCCGACGACCCCAGAACTCCCTGGCGACACACTTCTCGTTGTCATTGACCAGAACCGAACCAGTGTTGTGAAATTTCTTTGCCATTTCGTTTCTCCCTTTCATCCTTCGGATACTTAACTCAAGACCCTTTTGATTATTTTGGGTGCCGATTATTTGCCCGTCTCAAACTTATCGTTGCTACGACGAGCTTTCTTGGCATACCTTTTGGCATCGCACTTGCGACCCCAATAAGCACCTTCCCCATGCTTGGCCCCGTTGTGTTCAGACTTGATTGCTTTGTTTGCCATTGTTGTTTTCCTCCGATACTATCTTGAAGACCTATATTGTTTTTTTGGGTGCCGATGCCCTTGAGAGGCCATGCCGAATAGGTCGAGTACGACTCCCGATGCCAACCAGCTCTTGTGTTTCACGTTAAACAATCCAACCGGATCGGCACCCAAAATAATCATGTTGTTCTATCTATACTTATCAAGACAAAGGCTTTAGCCCAAAAGGGAGGAAACGATCATGGCATGGACAATCGAACGGATCAAAGAGTTACTTCTTACTAACCCGATCATGTTGGAACGTTCCATCGTCAAGATATGGGAAAACCAGACAAACGATGAACAATCGTCCCTCACGACCCATCACAATAACGGGATAGGTTTCAACGGAACTGACGCTCATATCCTCAGCTCCTTCGCCGAATGGATTATGAAATCGTACCGTCCCGAAGGGCAACGGTTGAGCGACAAGCAACGTGCCTTGGCAATGAAAAAAATGCCGAAATACTCCAGACAACTTCTCATGTTTTGCCCGAAATAGATCGGGGAGTCGGCACCCAGAAAAACCAATCCAAACGATCAACCTTCACCAGACAGAAAGGTTGGAGGTGCAATCATGCGTTACTAATAAACAACTCAAGTAGTTAGTACAAACCAATCGGTTTGTTTTAGGCCCGAATGAGAGGATCATATATATGAGAGTATTAGATAATGCCTGTAGGGGCAGCCCGCAATGAGCCCAACGTATTATTTGGGTGCCGATACTGTCCACGATATGAGCCAGCCAATATTGACATCCTCATATGAGGGTAGACGGTATGCCAGCCAGCTCGGGAGGGCAGGGAATATATGATCTAATACGCAAAGCGCTGGTCAGGGGCTTGGCACGATATTTGCCCGTTAAAAGCGACGGCAGGGTTACTTTAGGGGGTCCACTAGGAATTTTAAAATACTAAAACCGGAAAAATAAATGACACCCATTTTTCGAATTTTTACCCCGTCATAGAACCAACTATATAGAATCTCTCTTTATTGGAAAAAGAAGTATCGTGCCCGACCGTCGTGACTTCAAATCCGAAATTTTTTTGAAAGTAAAAATCGTATATTTCACTATGGATTCGACTAATAAAAAATTTTGCAAGAAGTGTAATCTATTGTTAGATATTCGTTTATTCTATAAAGATAATCGTAGTTTGGACAGACATCAAACATATTGTAAAAAATGCTCTTATACTCCATCTACTAAAATACCTAAGAAACGTATTTATGGAAAAAGAAAAAGTCATTCTCTTGGTTTTTATGGAGATGGGCTTAAAAAGTGTACTTGTTGTGGTGAGATTAAACCAGCCGAACAATGCTTTATGAAACAATCTCACAGAAAAGATGGCTTCCATTACAGATGTAAACATTGTCACAATACAATAAAAAGACAAGAATATCTGCTTAAACATCCTGGACAAACATATAATTCTCGTCTAAATAAATTAAAGAAATGCAGAAAATGTGGCAAACTACTTCTTCTCTCTTGTTTCGAAAATAACAAAGAATATTGCTTTTTATGCGGAATCGGGATAAAACAGAGATCGGTTTCGTCTGGTAAAGAATATACGATAGGTTATTATGGTGATAATCTCAAAAAATGCACTAAATGCGGCACCATTAAGGAATTGTCCTTTTTCCCTAAAAGAAACATTAAAAATAAAATATCAGATTGTTATCCATCTTGCAAAGAATGTAAAAAAATTAGAACTAAAAAATACAAGGAAAACAATAAAGAAAAAGTATCTTTATCTTCTAAAATATATTATCAAAAAAACATAGAAAAACAAAAAGAATATAATCGTAAATATAATAAAGAAAAATACAAAAATAATAGAGATAAAATAATAAACAAAACAACTCAATGGAAATCTCAAAATAGAGATCTGGTTAATGCCTATAATCGTAAATATAAACAAAACAATCGTTTACGTGTAAGTATTTCTAAAGCTATACGAGATAAATTAAAGGCAAAGGGATCTTCTAAAAATGGTCGTGCCACATTCAAGGATATCTTAACATATTCTATCGTGGAGCTTAGGCAACATTTGGAAATACTATTCCAACCTGGTATGACTTGGGATAATTATGGCAATCGTCCTGATTGTTGGACCGTAGACCACATCATTCCAGACTCTTGGTTTGAGTATACTTGTGCCGAAGATGAGGGATTTCGCAAATCCTGGGCATTATCGAATCTTCAACCTATGTGGTTTTGCGAAAATTCGAGTAAAGGTAATCGTTATTCTGGGCCTTATCAACTCAATCCAACTCTACAGACAGACATGCCCTCATAATTCAGGAGTCCCACCGATTTCCCAAATAGTCTGATCCAAAATTTTTTTGGAGGCTTTAGCCCAAAATTAATTGTGAAAAATAAAGGTCTTGTGAAAACAATACTGGTATAATAGATAAGATAGAAAAATGATTTTAATTTTGGAGTAATGAATTTCGGAGAAACGGATTTCGGAGAAACTAGGATGCCAGCCACAGCCAAAGAATATTCTATTGATAATTTTCCAGACACGGCCACAGCCATCGTAATAGAGAACCGGATTCTGGCTCATCAACGGAGTTGCAAGGGAAGTTCGTTTAAGACAAGTTTGTCTATTCTTGCTATTGTTTTGGTGTTAGTTGGAACTTATTGGGGCAATTATTTTTTAGAAAAAAACAAGAATGAAGACAAACTGGATAGTTTTGTTTCGATAACTACCTCGACCAATGCCACACAATCGGCAGAAATTGCTGAATTGCGTAGAAATCACGAGGAAGTGATGACGGAATTAAAATCCATAAAGGATATCTTGCA
>ERZ1292632.40-Hain-H43-01um-R2-40-length-121462-cov-6_pt1 | contig 121462 bp, 203 predicted proteins | sample MGYA00564407_ERZ1292632 | MGnify/ENA primary metagenome ERZ1292632 (study PRJEB36523, sample SAMEA6512637) | groundwater metagenome | collected 2019-01-08 | study: AquaDiva: Metagenomics assemblies of 32 groundwater samples | reverse complement strand
TATTGACCCTGTCCCGAACGTACTTTAGCACAAACGGCATTTATTTCTTTTTTGTGCTTGGAAAGCAAAGCCAAAGTATCCCACATCTTCTTATAATACGAAGGGCTGGTATCTCTCATTTATTGTATCTCCTTATATTTATTCACAAAAAGAATTGGCGGGAGTATTAGTCCCGCCAATTACATTACGAATTACTTTGTTTTATTTTTGTCGTCTGTGTCCGGAATAACAGCAGCCCTAACGGTATATTTTTTGGCTGCTCCACCAATTGCCTGTCCAGTTACCTGTCCCGCATTAGTATCTGGCAAAATAGACTGTCTATCTTCTTCTGTTTCAGCAGTAGAAGAATAGAGATTGAAGCTAGCCATTTCTCCGTTTCCAATTCTATCATAATAGGCATCCATAGATCTGGTAGTATGAAGAGATGCTGTGGCAACGCCTTTTGTGTTAGCTGCGAAACTTCTCATATTCCCGGCATGAATTCCAAGCTTCTCAGATGCTTTGGAAAGATCCTGATTAGCTCCAAGATAAACAAAAGTCCATCTATTGGTATCTTGAAGAGGCTTAACCAATTCGGCAATTCCATTGTGATTAAAGTTCTTGGAATTGTTTTCTTGCCCATCACTTACTATAACCATAAGAAACGTTGTGTCTTCCTTATCGGCATCTGGAAGAGCTTTAAGCCGATTAATCATCGAGCCAACGGCATCCAACATGGCCGTCATCCCATCTGGCTTATAATCTTTAATATCAAGATCCTTCATTTCTTTAATTGGCTTTTCAAAAAGAAGTGGCTCATCAGCTTTGGTGCTGAAGGTGGCGTAGGTAAGTTTGGTGTTAACTTTCTTACATGCCGATCTAATTGTTTTTAGCTGTTCATTAACAGCATCAATGGCTTCTTTTGAAATCGTTTCCATTGAGCCACTTCGGTCCAAAAGAATAGCAACATGATTAGTAATTTTTTTCTTCTTTTCTTTCACCGGACCCTCATCCAATTCAATGTGAGGATTGATTACATCTTGTTTCAACTCTGTCATTTTACTTCTCCTTTTTTCTTATTTTTTTCAAAATAGAGTTATTTAACATAGAGTATATCTTCAACATAGACCTTGTTTTTTCTATTTTATCAAGAAATTCATCCATGTTGGATTCAGAAATATTATCCATATCGTTCTCTATTATAGAAAACTTTTCATTGATTATTTCATGTTGTTGTCTAATTGTCTCTACATGTTCTAATATCCATTTAGAGCAATTTGGACTAATTTTCCTAAGTATGCCTTCCGCTCTCTCCATATCTTCTCTACAAAGAGAAATATCAATTTTTAGAGCTTCTATTATATTTTCAATTTCCATTTCAATACCATTATACGACTATAGTGTCTTTAATCTTAAATAAGATTAACTTGGTATCAGGCTCGTCCCACCCGCCCTGAACAATACCTGCCCGGATACAGGCAGCATCAAGAAAATCTTCCAATGTCATGTCGTAACGAGTAGCTATCTTTGGCAAAAGAACGGCTTTTCTTCCAGACCTCTCAAGAGAGACTCCGTGTACGCCTATTTCAATATCTTCTATTTTTTTTGTATCGTCAAAATCACCCAAAACAGACACTTCTATTGATATCTCTTCTATTTCCCAATCCATTACTGGTGGAAATCTTGGATCTTTAAATGCTGCCGACATTGCATTGGCAACAACATCACCATAAAGTGGTCTATGTGGAACCATACTGCCAATACAACCCCTAAGAGTACAATTTTTTTCCAACTCAACGAAACAAGCTGCCTGTTCTTTCAATATCGGAAAACGTTCTATTTCTTCCTTAAATAATTTATCTATAATGCCTTGCGGACTGGCGTTCCAATGCATTAGACGTTCTTTTATTGATTCCTTGGCCAATCGGCCAATAAACTTTCGTTCTTCTTTAGTAAATGGTTTGGTATCCATATATCCCCTTTTATCTTAAAATAAACTGTTTATTACACTTTGGACAAGAGATCGGATTATCTTTCTGATATCGATCTATTATTTCTATACGATTTTCACAAAAAGGACATTCTTCAGAATATGGATATTTTGGCCTAAGAAAATTTTCCAATCTCTCGTTTCTCTTTATTCGTTTAATTTGTTGCTGAAGTTTAAATCTATCCGATAGTTCTTTTTTTCTCTCATCACTAATTTCCCGATGAAGACTATGAAATTCCTTGCCCATTTTTTCACAATAAAGCTTGTATGCTCGATCCTTGGCTTTCCATCTTGATCGGAACATTATGTATTTTTCTTTTTTAATTTTAACGGAAGAAATTACTCTTTTGCTAACGGGAGTAAGCACTGACGATTTTTCAACTTGTATATGGAAAAAGTAAAAACCTAATCTTTTGTCTTGGAAAGGAGACTTCTTATATATAGCTTTACCAGTACAATATCCAATAATATGAAATATTTTTCCTGTACTGTGTTTTAATGTCCAATATAATGGACTAGGGTAAGAACCATCTATTCCATGTAGATTATTACAAATACTATCTCTAATGCCTCTAGATACTTCTTGTGGTTTTTTATTGGGTTGGATCTCTGTCATTGTGGACATTTTGTTACCCTCCATAAACAACGATACCACAATTATTGGCCAAAGTCAACCTCGTTCCTCTTCGGTCCAAGAACGAAATGGCTTGTGAGCTAAATTGAAATTAGAATATCTGGACTCTCCAGTCACTTCCCTTATGATCCAAGGTGGGAGGTAAAGAGGATAATCTATTTGTGGCAATTCTATCTCGGCAACAAACAATCCATTATTTTCTTTTGAATAAACATCTATTTCCCAAAATAATTTATCTCTCTTAAACCAACCTGTACGTTTAGGATATTCATAAGGTATTCTATATCTTGTTTTTTCTATTATAATTGTATTTATCAGAATTCTTTTTTTAATAATATTAAAACAATCTAATCCAAAGTTAGAAGCCAATTTAAATTCTATCTCAGTAGATTTCCCTGGTGCAAAACTTTCTTTCATTGCCAACATAACTGTATTATCTTCTTCAGTATACCTAAATCTCATTTTTGGATTTTCACAAATATATCCCTGATGTATTGTCTGTTTTTTACCATTTGCTGGCATTTCAAAATCTATATAATTTGAATGAACAAGAAACTTTCTTTCCGTTTCAATAAAAGTCCAGTTAGACATATCCATCTCCTACTTAAAATTAATTTTCATCAAAACAAAACCGATCATAACCATTGCTACGCCAAACCAATTTGGCCAAGCAAACTTTTCTCCACACCCAAGATAAAACAATGTCGAAACAAAGGTTAGAGCTATTATCACATCATATAAAAGAGCATCAAAAACTATATCTTTGGATACTCTACTGACTGGAACCCAAAGAATTCCTGTCATGCCGTACAGAACCATAAACCAAAACCATTTGCCACCAAGATCATTATTTTGCTTGCTCATCCACGAATAAACAGCATACCAAACAATAACGCTTGGAATCCACCATAGATAATGCATTATTTTGATTTTTTTCTTTCTTCATATTCTCTAATCTTTATTTCGGCCAATTCTATTCGTTTCATCATTATGTTTTTGGCCTCTTCGAGAGTATATACGTTATACCCGTCTCTTGATATATCGGTATCACTATCTTCATACCAATACTCTATGGCCAGCCACCCAGGAGTTAACTTACAATATATATCTTTCCAAAACTTATTTTGATATATTTTCTTAGAACTGCAAAGAAATATTCTTTTCATATCATCAATAAATGATTCTGGTATTGGATCTGAAATTTTAATCCAGTACATTCTTTTAACTTGTTCGTATGGATCGTAGCTAAAAAACTGAGTATCATCCGCTATTTCTTCATATGAATATGAAGATCTTAGATCTTTTAAATCTATTGTTTTTTGCCAATTAGAAGCGTCCTCAGATCTGTTGAAAACCATGCCATCAGTAGTTTCAAAGGTTTGTACGGTGTATTTTAATTCTTCTTTTTTGACTTTTTTAGTAACTTTAATTCTTGTATCAAGTTTCATTTTAATTATTCCTTAGAAAAGAAATTATCATCCAGAGGGATGTCTATTTCTTTTTCCTCATCTGTGTTGAGACCTATAAAACGACAGCCATTTGACACCAGATCAATACTGGTATGATAATGGGCGAATACCCACAGGAGAGGTTTTACGTGACGAAATACATCCTCCAGTATCAACCCAGTAGGCAACATCATTTTAACCCTTCCATGAGGAAGGGGAATGCCGTCAAGAGCAAAGTGCGGACAATCGTGACTAACCACAACGTCTATACGGTTACGAATGGCAAAAATACGATCAACCTGTACGGAATTAATCTTCTCTTCTTTAAACCAGCTAATTCCGTCTTTTCTGCTATCCCGATCAATGCTGTCTCCACCGCCAAGAAACAATGTTCTACCTGATACATATCCTCTAGGAATATGATAAAGATTAGGAACCACTTCGTATGGCTCATCAGCATTGCAATTGAGCTTAGGAAATTGTTCGTGATTTCCCTCAACAAACATAACTTTGTTTTGGAACTGATGCTTACAAGATACTACGCCAGATACCTTGCCAATCTCCATTATCCAATTATCATAACCATAGAGATTAAGATCGCCCAACTGTATAGTGTTGGGCTTATCAAGAATGGAGAGTGAACCGGCGAAGCCATGTACATCGCCCACAAAGTGTACTTTTGTCATTTATTAGTCCGTTTTTCTTTAGGTGGAATGCATATCTTTCTAAGCTCTTTTTTCTGTTTTTCTGTCAATGCATAATCCTCTGGAAGAACTATGTGCTTCCTCTTCCTCTCCAAAGACTTTACCATACCGAGTGCCTTCTTTGCAAACACTACTTGTTTGGCCTTGTACTCTTCGGCTGTACCATCTTCAACAAAATAAGGATCGGTCAATTTAGAATCAATAATCATTTGTGCGCATTCATTAATACCATCAAGCCAACACCGTTCTATATTGTTAGGGAAATTAATCAAATGCGCATATTCTTTGCATATTGGATATATCTCTCCAGATTTCATTTGAGTCAATAGGTTTCTTAGTTCAACATCTTGAGGATCATAAACAAAGTGTTTATACTTTTCTTTTATAACTTTGTTACACCAATTATTTTCTTTTTTATTTGTTTTTTTACTTAATTCCTCTTTGGCAATTTTTTTTAGTAATATATGTTCCCTTTCTATTATCAGATCCTGTTCGGCAACATTTCTCTCAACTGTTTGAAAAAATGCTCTGTCTGTTCGCCCAGATAAATTTTCACCTTCTTGAACAAGACGACCACCCTTCCAATCATAACCACCGCCAAGTATACAGAACAAATGATCCAATACTCTAGCTCTAGTTGGAAATATAGTAGGATAAACCGCAAGACAATTGTGAACTGTGCGCTCAAAATGATTAAGCATAGTTATTCTTTCGTCCAAATGCAAAGACATGGCGCTGCACCGAATCCGTCATAAATAAATGCTCTACAATCTTCTGGGGCTGCGACAAATGGTATTCTTGATTTTATTTCTTTAGCAAGATAACCTATCGATTCTACTTTATTCCGATCAGGCATTGGAATAGAAATTAGATCAACACATATGCCAACAAATATCCCATTGACCATTATGTCGTATCGTTCAGGCATGTTACTTAACCTTTTCTGCTGGCAATTCAATCCCCTGAACCGGAACGCCATCAACAAGATTGAGTTTGAACGGAACCACAATAATACGTGGCTCAAGGTATACTGGTCTTGTTTTGTTACTATTTGGATCTTTCAACATTACCCAAGTACCTTCAGCACTTGATGGACTAAACAATCCATTGGGATCTGCTTGAGGGGTAGTTACGCCACCTTGTCCCACATATATAACTTTTTCTGGGTTGGTGAATTGAGTTGCTGCTGGGATTCCGTAGCCAACAGATGGCCCAAGATAAATTAATTTGCCTGTTTGTTCTGCAAACAAATACGTATAGGTCACCAACCCATCTTGATCACGCAATTCAAGAATATCTTTGAGTATCTTTCTCTCACGAAAATTCTTAATTGCTGGCATTCCTACTTGAGATGTTCCTTCAGCCAGTAATGTTTCTGATTGTTTTCTTTGAATTTCGTCGCTTGAACTGCTGTTATTACAGGCATCCTCAGCTCCACACAAAAACAACGCCAATGCTCCAGCTACAAAAAGTGCTACTGTCTTCTTTTTCATCATAGATCCTTTCTTTAATTAATTGCTACCCATTTCATCGTCTTTAAGCTTCTGAATAAAACTACGTAAATCTGTTGGCATCTTATCCATTGGATAATCGGCTGCACGATGCAGAATTATAGATGCCATAGCTTTTTTACTATCTTGATCTTTTGTTTTGGCATATTCGAACATCATATTTTGCAACTCCTGCGTCATGCCCTGATTATATGCCTTTGATTGCTCGAATACTTGTCTCCTAACAGCTTCTTGTTTGGGAGCAAAGACTTTGTACATAAAGAAATCATTGCCCTGTGCAATCCAACCAATACCCAACACCAAAACAATTACTGCCAGAAATATACAAATACCCAAGAACACTTCTTTCATCTCATTTCTCCTTTATTTTATTTATTAACTACAATTATATTCTATTGTCTTTTTTTGTTCTCAATCTTTCTGTCATCCACGATTTTTTCTTTTCTATTGCGGCTTGAAGAGCTTCCTCCCTTGTCTTGCCAACAGCATAGAATGTCATGTTTTTAAAATCAGATATGCCAACATCGCTATTGCAACTAAGATACACCGATTCTTCCCTTCTATAAAGACTGGAGAAAATTTCCTTTTCCTCCACAACCTCTCCTTTAATGTTTACTGTAACTTCATAGGAATATGGCTTGGGAATAGAATTGTTCTCGTCATCCATTTCTTCAACAAACCCGCCAACGATATTTGCTATCTTTTCTGCAACGGATTCATCAGTTCTAACGCAATGAATATGATAACCATGAGATTCGTATTCACTATTGGGAGTGACTACCAAGTATATCTTCATGTTGCTTATCCTTTCATTTGGTGGGAGGGGAGGGATTCGAACCTATATTATCCCATATCTCCTTGCCCACTTACGTACAGCATTATCAGACACGCCATACTTCCTGCCAATACTACACCAACTTTTCTTGTTTGTCAAGCAAGCCAATAATATTTCTTTCGATGGCCATTCTACCCTTCGTTGTTTTATTCCATGACAATCTTTACATAGCCCCATATGTCTTATTTTTTTGCCACATACTGAACAATATTTTTTGATGATTTGTCTAATTTCGTTACGTTGAAAAACTTTTATTTTTTTAGGTATAATATTTTTAAGTTCTTCATCGGATCTTAAAGAATGTATCTCTTTCCATTTATTGTTAAATATACCAAATATTTCTTCTTCAGATATTATTCCAAATAATTGCTCTCTATGGCATCTGCAACATAACAATACACACTTTTTCATTTCGGAATATACTTTTTCCCAACATAAATTAGTAATTTCTCTTGCAGATAATGCAAATTTTTTATCTCTAATATGATGAAAGTCTAACATTTTGTATGAATTTTCGCCTATATCATATCCGCATTTCCAACATGCCGTTCCGGTTATTCCATAGACAATCTCTATTCTGCGTTTTTTCCTATTCCTAAAAGTACATTGAGGACAAAAAAGTCTTCCTTTGCCGATAAATTCTTTTTTACAAGAAAAACATATCTTCCTATCTTTATCTCTTTTCCATACCTCTTCTTCAGATAATAAATCTAATTTATCCACTGATGTTTTATTATGAAAGCCGAATGGAGAACATTTATAACAAAGAGTTCTGTTTAAAACGGTTTTTTTCTCTCCATCCACCCATATGCACCTTGGAATTACAGAACCACATTTTTTACATTTTCTTTTGCTCGGAACCATTATCAATACCTCCTTTAAGGTGTTTGATAATTAATTCCGAACTTAGTATTCATATTCCTTTATTATATGCTGTATCGCATAAAAATAAATTGGTGGTCCCCCCCCGACTTGAACGGGGATCTAAAAAGTTATGAGCTTTTGGCTCTACCATTAAGCTAGAGGACCACTATTTATCAAAGATTCCCCGTTAGTCTTCCCCCGGACATTTCATGCGGACTAGGCGACCCTCCCACATAAACCGACTATACCAAAAACGAAGCCACTATGCAAGTGCCTATTCGGGCCAAAATTATATATCGCCGAATCGCACACCCAATTTACGACATGCAAATTCTAAAAAAACGTGTTCATCAACCCAAAGTATATCCTCAGTTGGAAGGTCTTCCTTTTCGTCTTCATTGTATTCCATCCAACTCATAATTATCTCTCCGGAATCCAAATATACATATGGATCTTTCAATTCTTTGGATTCAACTTTTTTAAAAAACTCTTCAATATTAGCTATTTTCATTGTTATCTCCAAACTGGTTTTACTTCAAATGGCAAATCCGAAACAAGATTTGGAATTTGTTTTGTTGATTTTAATGGCAAATACAAATTATTTTTTTCTATATAATCTTGAATAGATTTTGGAATCCAATTGCTAACTGTATCGTACATTCTAATGCCATTACTAAGCCATTTTCTAATTTCCAAACTGCATATTTCTGGAATAGGAGATATTGGTCCTCTTGGAACAATAATAATTGGAACTAAAGATCGGATTTCTTCGGCATCTTTCCATTTATCAAACTCACCCCAAACATCAGACCCAACAACCAATCTCAGGTCATCTTCTGGACACATCTTTTTCAAACCATGGATATCATCAATGGTGTAGTCTGCACCATCAGGCGGATCAAGTGCCTCTCTATTGACAATCGAAACCATAGTTCTATCAAAACAACTACGAAACATCATTTCACACATACGAATTCTATGTTCAAATGATGCTAATTTCTTGCCAAATGCATGTCCACGGCAAGGCATAACAAAAACCCTATCGTGAGTCCTATCAAGATGATTGGCAAACAAATAGCTCACTATGGCAAGATGACCATAATGTGGTGGATCAAAACTTCCGCCAAATATTGCAGTAACAGGTGGCCGAATCATGTTAGTCTCCTGTCACTTCATCGTAATCTTTTGGCGTCGATTCCCAAGCAGGAAGAAAAAACCAAAGACAAAGATATAGAAAGCCACCAACTCCAAAATAAACCATGGCCATTGCCCACACAAGTCTAACTATCCACACTGGCGCTCCAACAAAGTAAGCCAATCCTGCGCAAACTCCACCAACCCATTCCCTTTCAGTAACTTTCCTGAACTTTCTATTCTGCATCGGATTGCCTTCTCTTTCGTTTCCATACCAGTTATTTGTTTCGATCTTCCAGCGCCTTAACTCTCTTCTCAAGAGATTGAATTTGAACTTGAACTTTGGAACCATATGACCATTTCCAATTTGCCCAACGTTCAAACTTCCAACCATAATAACTAACAACAATTACTACAATTGCCATCACGACATGAAACCAACTATTATTAAGCCAACCATTTCTATTCATCTATCACCTTCCTTTCACTAACAGATCGTACCAAAAACACTGGCTTGGTGCAAACTGTAATTTTGGCCAAAATTACTCGTCGGAAAGTCTGGCTTCCATACTGGCAAGACTTTCTGGAACAAGATGAAGATATTGGCAAAGATCCATATAGGTGTGTCTAGCCGTTCTTTTTATTATTTTATCTGGATGCTTCTGGGAAATAATTTCAAAAGCATTTAGAAGGTGGGAATAAAAATGAATACTTAGCATATCAATACAAGATGGATAAATCTCTGAAATTTCATTTATTGATTTAAAACTCACTTCTTTCATAAATCTTGATTTGGTATCGGCATTTTTCAAAACAACAGACCTAATCCATCTAACCATAAGTTTTAATTCTGGATTAGCTCCTTGATCTGGACCACGAAGAGAACAGAAAAGAGTAGTTTGCATTTTCCAGCTAAGATCCGATACCCAACAATGCACAACCGATCCAGGCTTACTGTTATATTCATGTTCTACTTCTTCGGAATCAAGTTCTAGGGCACGCATGGAATTAATCTCTTCTCTATATACTTTTTCTTCTTTTATTTCTGGCTCTATAGTTGGAGGAACATATGGAGAAAGAGTAGATTCCAAAAAACCGGATATGTCTTCACCCCTTGAAGCTCTTACGGCAAGCATAGCATGATCCACTCCAAGTCTGCGAGATACTTGTGTTTCTTCCCTAAGCAATATATTTATTTCGTCTTCAGAATCTTCTTGTGTTTCTTCTAAAACTCTTCTTTCTCTTAATTGCCTATCCAATTCCCTTGTTTCTTCTGCTTCTTCTTTTATTCTGCGCTGAAGTTCCGCATCTCTATCTCTCTTTTCATTACGCTGTCTTCTTATTTCGCCAGCGTGCTTAATTCTATACCAAATAGAAGACGTATCTGGTTCGAATGGATCTGGAATATGTCTTCGATCATCACTACTCGGCATAAAAGCACCTACCTGGTTTCCTTCAATATTTTGCTAAGCATCTCAACTACTTCATCTCCACCTTCTTGATTCCCACTGACGGTAGAGAAGTAATGGCCATAACGATTAAGGTATTCCATGATCCTGATATCTATATCCATTGATTGCTGAAGATCATGGACTCTTCCACGTTCATCAAAATGCTCTGTTCTATTTACGAAAATATTTATATTGTGATATCGGTTGAATTCGGAATTTACAAAATCGACAAACTCTTTTCCGAATTGTTCTCCGTATATAATGGACATGAAAAGAGGTCCATCGCAAAGAACCAAATCTACCTTATCCTGCAACCTATCTATCCTTCGATACATTTCTCCAAACATATATATTTGGTTTTTCAACATGTTTGGAGTATCGTCCCAAACAAGATCCTTGGCAAACTCAGTTACCAGCTCTGTATGAACACCCTGCCATTTAAGTTTGGCGAACACATAAGCTGCAAGAGTTGACTTTCCACACCCTGGTCCTCCTAGGAAATTGGCCACGATTGTTTTATTCATAATCAGTCCTCCATCGTAATAAATACGACGAAAAACCGATTCGATCAGGCGACATTTCTCTCTTTAATTTTAACCATTCTCTCCTCGAATTTTTTTTGGTATGTAGCGGTAAATTTCAATAAACCGCTTTCTATCAATTGTAATATTTGTTCTTCTTTGATTGTTTCTGGATCTTTCAACCTATATCGAAGCCCATTATCCGAACAAAAAACGATAGCAGCCTTTAATTTAGATGTTACAAGCGGCGTTCTCCAAAGCCTCTTTGGTTTTACATCCACCATATATTCGTTATTAACTATAAAATCTGCAAAATAATTTCTTTCAGTTCCCAATGGATCTGTATATGGCATCATGTATTTACGACATTCAGCTGTCTCCCAAACATCTCCGTTATTTTCTAGCTCAATCATAAAAGATAATTCCCTCAAACTTCTAAAGAATTTCTCTTTATACCAACCAGACCAGCCATTGCCAGACCCTTGTGGCGATATTTTACCATACATTGGATTATTTTCGCCCTTGCTGTTAATTGACTGTTTTTGTTTATATTCAAACATTCTCCTATCTGCTTCTTCTTTTCCATATTTTTCCATCCATACGCCATAAACAGTCTTGCCCTTCATATTCCCGCCATTACTGCTATTTATTATTGACATTTTCTTTTTAAATTCTTCCAATTTCCTATCAGCTTCTTCTTTACCATATTTTTCTATCCATATATCATAGACTGTTTTTCCATACATTTTATTATTTTTGCCACTAGAAGCTATTGATAATTTTTTTCGATATTCTTCTGTTTTGCATCTTTTACGAGTATCCTCTATCCTATCTTTTATCCTACATTTATTACATATTAAACCACGTTTTTCAGAAACATTTCTTATAGATGTATTTTTATATGTGGCTTCTTCATGACATCTTGGACATATTCTAGTAACATTTATTTGTTTAGGTTTACTACATTTCCTGCAAGGTCTTTTGTTTTTTTCAGCAGATCTGCAAATATTAACAGTGGAATGTTTTAATATTTTTCGACATATAGGGCATTCTCTTTCGTTTTGTTCCATATAATTATCCTCCAAGATACAAGATAACTATATGTACTTGAAAACAATAGTCAATTCCTTTGCCAAGACCAATAAAAAAATCAATTATTATAGATTATTCGTCTTCCATCGAAAACCCCATCAATTTGCCTTTAATTTCGCTGCTTACCTTCTCTCTCATGCTCTTGATTGTCTTAAGAGAACGTTCATAATCTTCACCAAATATAACAACCGAAATGAACAGCTCTTTAAGATGGGCAAAAGAAAGGTCCTTGGTATCAGATACCCACTGATCAATATCGTGTCCAGTGATGTTTTCTGCCGTCTTAAACAAGTGCTCAAAATAAAGCCTTCTGGCATGTTCCTCTGGCATTCCGATCTTAAACCTCTTATCAAAACGACTTGGCCTATTTACAATTCTGGCTCCAAGTTTCTCTGGATAATTTGTAGTAGCCAAAAACACACATTTACGAACATCTTCGAGACCATCAAGAATGTTAAGAATGGCTGTTTCACTATCATCACGAATAATAGACTCAATATCTTCTAACAAAACAATGATAGGTGTTTCTGGCTGAATTTGTCTAAATTTTCTAAGTCCAGCTACAAACATTCCTGCATTAATGAATTTAATGCAAATACCATCACGATCCACAATGTCCTTAACTAGCAATTGTGCTAAGCTGGTTTTCCCGGAGCCCGCTGGACCCCACAAAAGTATGCCCCTTTTATATGGAAAGTTGTATTTTGAAAATTCAGGCTCAAGAGTCCAGAAATGTTTTATTTCATCAATTACTTTTTCCGAATTGGTATCGGACAACCTAACCAGATTCTCGGTCTTAGTATTAATTTTCTCGAAAAATATACCAATTTCGTGAGAATGTTTAATCTCGTAAAAACCTGGTGGAAGTTTCTTAGCAGTAATACCAACTGGAGAGAATTTGTTGCCATTAATTTTAGACCATTGGATGGCACTAAAATCTATTTGTTTTTCATCTTCGTCTGGAGCTGACTCTACTACATCTGATTGACATTTTCCAACTGGCCTAAGATGCCAATTCAAAATATTTGCTACAGCACCACCTTTTATTGGACCGTTTTCTTCTTCAGATTCAACAATTTCGTTCAATTCGGTATCTTCGTCGGACATCATTGCCTTCTTTCTATGTTTTATTTAGCTTTGAATTCTGCATGGAACTCAGGATACATTTCCCACCATTTTAGATTTTCTGGCAATACAATAGGTGGGGGGCATTGAAGCATCTTAAATGCATTTTTCTTCATACGCACTACTGCTTCCATTGCAACAACAGATGGGAATATTTTTCCATATTTATCATCAATCTCTGTCATATCTGGATTGAAAGATCCACTGCTTGTAATAAACGATGCGTTGGAATAAGCCATCTCATAAAACACATATGCAGTCAATGGATCAAGAATGGCATAGGTAGATCCCAAAGATCCCTCATCGGTCTGTCCATCGGACAATTCTGCTGTTGGCTGTCTATCTATAATTTCTTGAGGAATAATTAGTTTCTTCCTATTAATATAATTAGCTAGACGATATACCATTAACTTGCCAACACGACCCAATGGAGAAATAGAGCCAGTAACATCTCCGTACATTGTTCCATAGCCAAGAAGAGCTTCTGTCATATTGCTTGTATTGACAACCAAACAATTATTCTTATTGGCATATGCATAAAGAGTAACCATTCTCAATCTTGCCTGAATATTTTCTTCGGCAACATTAGGAATAGGATTCCAATCTTCTCTAAAAGAAGAGGCACATTCTTCTACAAAATATTGTTCCATATGACGAATATTCATCGTCTTTAATGTTATGTTAAGACTTTGTGCCAAATCTTTAGCTAGTTTGGAGCTTTCTTGACTTGTATGCGATGCTGGCATGAATATTCCAGTCACGTTTTCCTTGCCAAGAGCAGCAACAGATAAGGCCGCAACAACAGCCGAATCTATTCCACCGCTAATACCAATAACTGCTTTCTCAAATCCCACTTCCTTAAAAAACAGCTCCAATTCCTTAACAAGATGATTGTAAAGAATTGTCTGTTCCATCTCTTGTTTAACCATACCCTTACCTTCTCCTTAATTGTCTACCTTGTCTCCAAATTGACAATCTTTTGATTCGTAGTAACGATTGGAAATAAGCTTTAACTGAACTCTTCCAATACGCAATTCTGTTCTTTCTGGAATTGGCTTAATAACCAATCCTTCCTGAACACCACCTTCCAAAGTGCTGGCAATCGAATCTTTTTCGGCCAGATCACGAAGCATTACTTCACTATATGGACCTCTATATCGAAGAGGAACCCATGGGATCTGATAATCATTTGCTATTTCCTGACTTTCATCCCAACCAACGAATTCGTTGCCACGTAAAATATCAAATGCAAAGAATCTGACATCTTCTTTTGAGCCGTAATGATAACCCTTTTGGATAGGGCCATAAACCTCTCCGTAAATAACACAATCCGGATTATCTCGAATAAATTTGGCTACATTTGGATATGCTATCAAGGTATCCCACCAAACGTTTTTACCTTTTCTTAGAGATACCTTAGACTTTCCAAACAATACAGATAAACGGAATTTGAGTTTTTCCCAAAAACTATTTTTGAAAAATATTTGCTCCTTCATTGTGCCCCTAAGCCATCTACGGTGAGAGCCACAATAAAATTTGTTTTTTTCTTTGGAAAACTTAAACCTCACATTGCTCCCATGGACTTTCTCTGTACAAACGATTTCTTCGCCTTCTTGTAGAAGAAAGCCATAACGATTAAAATTGGTATCTATATCATACTCTGGATTATAACCATCCGGTGGAATGTCTTGTTCCCCACCCATTCCCTTAGCGGCAAATCCACTATGAACTTCTGGATCATAATGAGTAATTTGAAGAATATCACTAACATCATCACCCTCTTTGGAACCGTCTGGAGCGGCGACAACCAATCCCTGGCTAATCACTCCCCGAAGGCGACGTACCTTAATTCTTCTACGTCGAACTGGAAAATCATCACCATCGGACTCACTACGAAGAAAATTGTAGTCATCTGTTGGAGGAACTATGGAATCAGGCTGAATAAAAGCAGCTAGATCACCAACTTTGAATTGACCTTTTCCTACGCAACAAGTAAATCCGTATATTTTTAAAATTTCCATTTTATCGGCATTTTCATGCTTGAAAATTTCTTTAATACGAAATACTTCTGTCTGGTGTGTTAGCGGTTTATCTGCCATCTTAAAGACTTATCCTTTTCCCATTATCTATTATCACTTTTAGTTTACCGTTGCGTTTCGCCCTGACAAGCCTTCTGGTAAACCTGGCGTTAATGGCACATGAACGTTCATATGCATAACGAGCAATACTACCACTACTCCACGCCAAACTCAAGGACAATCCGACATGGCCAACATCCTGTAATTCTTTTTTGGAAGGTAATTTTTTCCTTGCTGTAGTCCGACCCCATCCACACACTTTAATACAATTCCTTCTAAACGGATCTCTTCCACCATCACACCTGCCAGTACCTTCATCGCACCTACACCCATCTTGTGGATAAATCCAAATAAAATGTTTATCCTTCTTATTTTCTATAAAATTAGCCCAAGTTCCTTCATTTAGGGATAGTGGGCCGTCTCCATCATTACTATAATCAGACAAATCGGAATGATGATCTATATTTATTATTCTGGTTGCGCCGGAACGATTTATATCATACAGTATCTCATCATGTTCGTAAGCGCATACAATTGGAACTTTTAATTCTATTATTTGATCTAAATACTTCTTAAATAATGATAGCGACTCAAAATAATCACAATCAATTGAAAGATACGTAGATTTGAGCATACAACATTAATCCTTCTTTTTACAATCAAGATATTCATCCTGAGATGTATGGTCTTTATCGTAAATTGGGTTTGTTGCGTAAAGAATTTCTTGGCCGCAAGAAGGACATTTGTAACGATCTGAAGGATAGACATGCCCGTTGCCGAAATCAGCTCCGACTCCGTTTTTATCACACCGCATTTCTTTTCGGCACTTTACGCAAATAAACATTTTATTTGGTCTCCTTAAATATGTAGTTGATGTACTTCCTTATTCCATTGGGACTTTTCATGTCAAATCTTTTAGTTTTCTGGAAAATTCTATAAAGACCATCAGCTAATTTCAATAGCTCTGTTTTTGTATAATCAAATTCCTTGTCTTCGTCTTTAAACCTATCTTCATCTCCAAAATGGTTAACATCAAATCCTATCCAATACCAACTATCGTCAGAAATTATTTTTATTATTTTTTTATAATCACTATCATATTTTTCGTTAAAATCAGAGTAGGTTATTCCACCATGAGGACTAATCTTATCGCCAAAACGTTCGTATATTTCGTGATCATTTAGATTACAACAAGGATGAGTGCCACCAACCCCAACGTAGCCACAAAACCATTTTTCTTTTATTGCCAGAGGAGTCGGAACAGCACCACTAAATCCGCTAAACCCACTAACTCCAACAGATCCAGACTTTCCAGAATAACCACTTAAACCAGTTAGTGTTCCAGAAGGAAGATCAAAGCCATTTTGGCTTATCATCAATGGCCAACCTGATTTGTGATTTATTATCCATACGCCCTTTAGTTCCATACAATAACATCACATATTTATAGTAACCAACCAACAGTAAAATGTCAACGGCCAAAAAAAACAGGAAGCCGTTTCTGACTTCCTGAATTTATTTAGGGGACTTAGTTTGCCGAACAACGAGTTAGGACGGCTGCTCTACCACACTGAGCTAAAATGCCTTTCGGCATATGCAAGGACTCGAACCTGCGACCAGCTGTTTGGGTTAACGTTGAATGTCCGACTTTCACCCCTAAATTTTTGTAACAACAGGACTCCCGATTCTCCAACCTGTACCTCTGTCCTTTTGGACCATTCTATCCAAATCTTTATAGGCTTGCTAGACAGCGTGCTGTTTTATTGATCGTTCTTTTACACCATGTTGCACAATTAATAAACTTTTGGTATTGACTGCTCCGGACTTGATTCCGGCTCCAAGGAGTTTTCCTTGATTTTCCAATCAGGACTGCCCACACCTATTCTCCTTGCCACGGCAGCTCACATGCTTCCTTCAGCATCGATCAGTCAACCCTCACCCAACCTTTCATGTCCCATCGTAATGGGTGTAAAAGATCAAGAATTTCGCCAGAGGACTTGTTTTGCCGAAACTTTTTTTTGCTCTAACCAGTTGAGCTATCGGCCCGTAAAAGTGGACCGAATGGGGTTCGAAAAAGGAATTCCAATCATATTTACAGAACATATCTGTATCTTACTATAAAAGGAATTTACAATGATACCTCTTTTTTCTGACCAAGAATTCCAATCCTCATATCATTTAAACAAATTGCCTGTAAAATGCATAAATTGCGAAAAAACTTTTTATGCTTCGAAACACGACATAATAAGTTCTATTAATAAAAAAGGCAAATCAACATGCAACTTTTGTTCAAATTCTTGCCAAAATGCTTATCAAAATCCTCCTGTTTTTGTAAAGTGCCTTCAATGCGAGAAAGAGTTCAAAAAACATCCAAATCAAATTAAAAGATATTCTAACCATTTTTGTTCAAGATCTTGTGCTGCCACTTACAACAATACTCACAAAACCACTGGCAATAGAAGATCAAAATTTGAAATATGGCTCGAAAAACAATTAACCTCCTTATATCCAGATCTTACTATTCATTACAACAAAAAAGACGCAATTGGATCAGAGCTTGATATTTATGTCCCTTCTCTAAAAATTGCTTTTGAACTTAACGGTATTTTTCACTACGAACCTATATACGGAAAAGACAAACTAGGTAGAATACAATCTAATGATGAAAACAAATTCCAATCTTGTATCGAAAAAAACATAAGCCTTTGTGTTATTGATCTGAGTTCTATGAAAAACTTCAAAACTAATAAAGCTGAAAAATTCCTAAATATTATAACTCAGATAATTGACAATAAACATTAATCTTCGTTTTTCATAGACGTTGAAATTCCAGCTATTCACCTCCAGCAAACTTGTTAGGTAGGGACTTAATAGTGTTTCAATCCGCACATTTTTACAAATGTGACAACTACATTAATTGAGTAAGGACTTAATATTGAACGGCATTTTTCAATTAGACGTTGAACGCAGTTCTGTTCACCTTACCCAAAATAATCACCAAGGACTTGTTTCGAAAAACCTCTTTTTACGGCGCTCTACCGCTGAGCTAAAGTGGCTTAAAACGGTGCCACCTGAAGGAGTCGAACCTACCACATCCGGCTTAAATGGCGTTGAAAGTTTCTCAGTTCACCTTGGTAAAATTTTGTGTTATTCAAAAGGACTTGGGGCAAAGAACCTTGTTTAAGTGTGCTACCGTTACACCATCAGGCCATAATATTTTGGCGGCCTTTATCGGAATTGAACCGATCCACTCGCTTAAGAGGCGTTGAAAGTCCTTCAATTCACCTTTCGAACAATACAAACCTTTCTTTTCAAATTTTAATACGAGGACTTGGTTCGAACTAACTTGCACTACATTTCTGTAGTTGTGAGTTTCGACACTCACTCGACAAGGGGCCTTGCGACCTCTATCTTTACCGTTGAAATTAGCTCATTCACCTCGTAATATTTTTCAGGGACTTGGGTGACACAGCTTATTTTTGTTTTATAGTCACGTTGAAACTGTATCGATCACCCTGAAAACTTGTCTTCCCATCCTCAATCACATTCTATATTCACTATACGATTTTCAAATTCCTTTGTCAATAGCCAAGTGAAACTTTTTTAATTCCGGCGTGAGGCTAAAGCTCACATTAATATCCGAGATAACCGGAATCGGTTGCATGAGCAGTGCATCCTTATCCAAGAACAACATTCTCAATCCAACTCAGAACGTTGTCGTTCCATCCAAATACCCGATAGATGCCGTGCTTCTGAGCATCTTCATCAGAGAATGGTCTGGTGTTGTTCGGATCAACTCTGATCAGAACGGCTTTGGCCTTTGGCGCAATCTTACGATAACGCTGCCAAGCTGCAAGCCAACCTGTACCCCATTCCATAGAGTCGGTGATGAAGATGGATACGTCAGACATGATCTTATGATCAATCATGTACTCAACTGGACGTTCCATATTTGTACCACCACCGCTAGCATTCTCAATGGCATTGATATGAGAAATAACAGTATCTTTCTTGGGTCTAACAATACCAACATTAACATCAGTTCCCCAAGGAAGTACACGACAATCCTCAATACCCTTGTATAGAATACCAGAGAACATACCTGCGATCATAGCAGGTTTTGTTCCGCCAGTATAACGGCCATTTTGAATACGCTGACCAATTACACTTGTCATAGAGCCAGAAACATCAGGTGCGATGACAAACTTCTGATTCCACTTACCCCAATCGAAGGACTCAACATAAGAATCAAGAACATCTGCCAAATGATCACGTACCTTCTGAGCCTTATCGGAATCACCATCAAGTTCAATATTGCGATATGCAATATAAACTCTGAATGGGAATACCTTAGCTTTCTTAAGGTTCTCGACAGTCAACTTTTTCTTGAGAGTTACAAGAGACATAGCGCCCTCACGAATAAGCTTGTTGAGGTACTTAAGATACATCATTGTACCCATCTGATCACCAAGTGACTTCCAAAGCTCCTTTGCAGGATTGAGTCCAATTAGTGACATTGGATCAAGACGGGCATCGGTAATAAGCTTAATTGCCTTATCCCATTCCTTGGCATCAATGGCAACCTTGGCATCTTCGAAAGCCTTAAGCTGTGGATACTTAACCAAAGCTTCCTCATACTGGTCAATGGTCTTATCCATCTTAACCTTGGAGTTTGGTCTTGAGCCATAGGCCAAGAAATTATCCTGACCCTTGGCATTCTTCATCAAGTAATCATAGATTGGATCAGTGCTCTTTGGACGAGCAATACGAACCGCATCACTGATTTGACGAGAATATTTGATGGCGTAGTAGCTTGACAATTTCTCACCAAGCCAACCAATCATAGCTTTCTTGACAGAGCTACCATAACCACGACCGATAGCTTTGCAGAATGTAATGAAATCTTCCATATCATTACCAGTCTGAACAACTTGATTGAAAATATCTCTGAAAATCCGTGGAGACTTCTGAGACAAAATAGTCAATGCCAAAACTGGAGCTGTACGGATGTAACCTTCATTACGACCAGCTACAATATTCTTAGCTACCATTTCAGGGTTCTTTTCGATTACATCACGAAGAAAATCAACTGATTGCTCAATTTGTTCCTTCTGTGTTGCATAGAAACTTGCACCCATTGTTCCGGTGAACATAAGCTGACGAACAGCTTCCTCATCGGACAATTTCCAAGCTGTGAAACCTTCCTTATTGACTGTATTGGCAGTCTTATATGGATTTGTTTCCCTTACCTTTACTGTTGATGCTACTTTTTTCATTGACATGTTTTGTCCTTCCTTTCACCCATCTGTGATGGGACTTTTTGTTAACTACTTCGAAACTATACTATTTATCGTTAGCCAAGTCAATGGCCATTTTAATCTTTTATAAAGGGAAGGGAGATTTCTCTCCCTTCCCCGCCAGTTGTCAATAGGGAGGTCATAATGCCCTGTGCAGATGCGCAATACCCTGTGTAAACGTGTGTTCGGATGTTCCAATTACGCTGTGCGGTTTATATAATTGTTTTTAGGTCCGAACCATTTAGTTTTCCAGGAGGGTTTATACCTTTCAAGGGTAGTTGGTTTGCCTCCGTGATCCGCTTGGGATCGAATTGACCGCTGACTTTCTTGGCGAATTACCATTTTAGGCACCATCGCCAAGACACTTTAAATTTCCTTTGTGTTGTCTGCAAACTGGATGCGAGCATCAACCTCATCGATCCACTCTTGCAAATTAGAAACTTCCTTGAGAACCGAATCAAAATCGAAAGTTCTCTTTTTCTTAGGAGGATCTTTTTCCTCTCTATAATAACCCCTTTGGCTATCTGTCGGCATGTCAACAAGTTGTTTAACAAGAGACAAACGTGATTTCATGTCATCACGAAGAAGAACTGCCTCATAGAGAGGAATATCACGTATTGAATCCGTTCCCAATATCTCAGCAGGAATTGCAACCATGATGTTGACAGATGCACGAGCTACACTTGTTTTTGTGGCACGAAGCTGTGCCTGAAGATCAAGCATTTCCTGCATTGTGTCCGAAACCTTAAAATCTTCTGTACGATCTTCGTCAATAACCGCTGAACGAAGAATTCGTGACTGACACTCTGCAAGCTTCTGTGCAAGTGTTTTTCTTGATCTGAGTGATTTTGCTATTGTGGTTGCCATTTCTTTTATCTCCTTTGTTTATGTGCCGAACGCTTTGCGTCTTGCCCTTTGCCCTTTGCCCTTACTTTCTTAACGATACCTGATACGACAACAGAAGTCAAGAGCCACTTAAAATATTTTTTGGTGGGCCAAGTTGGGAATCGAACCCTACGACCTTCCTCTCCTAGAGGATGCTACTATTCTGTTATAAAAGTCATATGCCCCTTATCACAGAACCATTATATACGAGAGAACCTCAAGCATACAATGACCATTCAGCTTCTGGCCCATAATAATTTTTGGTGGTCGGTATTGGATTCGAACCAATTGTCTAGCTCTTATAACAATCCATACCCTGTTCGAATTGGTAGAGGCACCCGGAGTTGAACCGATTATTTGGAACTGACAATTATAGGTTGTCTGTTTTACCATTAAACTATACCTCCACAAATTTGTACCACTTAAACTTCCCGACCCTTTAAACCATATCTTCAAAAAGAATATCTATATAAGTCCTAATTAATTCAGGAGTCATTTGGATATAAGTTGTCTTTGGTAGCCATCTATCCTGATAATCCACATAAATCATATCTGATTTAAGATTCACGCCATTAGGCAGCTCATCAACCATCAGAAGCTTTTTGCCTATACTAGAATATTCCAACACCATTTAAACCATGTCTCCAAACAATTTTCCAATATAAATCTTAATTCCTTGCGGAACCATACTAACATACTTAGGCCGTTCTATATCGGTTGGAAACGAATATGCCCGTATCGATTCTCCATAAAAAATATCATCGGGCGGGTACAAATGTCTATCTCTAGTTTTAAGATAAAACACAATGCCAGTTGGACCTTTCATCGGTTGTATGCCAGCAATAGTACCACTTATCAAACCGACACCAGGTATTTTAACCCCACTAACCAATCCTTTCATTTTATTTTCCAAACAACCCGTAGATATACCGTTCAATTTCACCCGATGTCATATCGACATACTTAGTCTGAGGTACATTCATCGGCATCGAATATGCTGCAATTGGGTCCGTTCCAAGTGTATTTATAATTCTATTCCGTTCTCCATACTCTCTAAGATGATTTATCAAGCCAGTTGGACTTTTCATCGGCTTTGGTTTATATGTTGGATCTACCGATATTTCAAACAACGGAACTCTTACTGTTGGACACTTTTCAACATATTCTCTAAATTGTTTTTCAAACTCTTCCATTCCAGTCGCCATCGTTTAAACCTCAAACAACCGATCAACATACTCTTTGATTTCTAGTGGCTTAGTTCCGATATATTTAGTATTCTTAATAACAGGTTCTCCGCTAAACAAATATTGACTTGTTGCCTTTTCTGTTTTATTTTTAAGATAGTTAATCAAACTTTTTTTAACAGAATCATCTCTGGTTGGGACTTCATATGTTGCATACAATTCAAATTCAGGGTAAAGTACTTCCTCGCCATCTTCCATTTTTAATCTCCAAACAACCTATCAATATACTCTCTGATTTCTCGTGGCCTTATTGCATCAAGATATTTTTGTCGTTCTATATCTTCTAAAAATCTGTAAGATCCATTCGTCTCATCGGCAGTCACAACTCTTTTTTCAGGGATGATCCAATGCGTAGGTGTATGTACTGGACTATAAAAAGTAGTCTCAACTTCTTTTTTATTTTTTTCTGCCCAATATTTCTTCACTAATTTCATCATGATTAAACTCCAAACAACGCCTTAATATATTTCCTAATTTGTCTAGGTTTGGTATCTATATACCTTTGTCCAAATTTTTTATTTTTAGTAATTTTCGTAGTAAAGGCAAAGCCAACTGGCTTTTCATCACATGGATTTGTAAATATCATTTCACCTTTATTGTTCCAATAAAATACGCCTTTTGGCTCAGGCATAGGCTGTATATTCAAAATCTTATCAACAACAGATACCTTCTTCCAAGACTCCCGCACCTCTTCTGCACTTATTGTTTTTGCAAGTTTTACAATAGGACTATCCATTATGACTCCAGAATATCTATCAATTCAGACCATACTGTTAGTGGTCTTCTATCTCCACGTTCTTTATTGCTAGTGCAACCTTTGTTGATCCATCCTGCAATTCTACGTCTCTTCTCTGCCCTATCTTCACCACAACGGCATCGAGGCGGCTCTCCCAAAGAATACATTTCATATCCACATTTCATGCATTTCCAGTTGCCATTCCCCAATCTCTGCACTCTTTCGTTCTGAGTGCTATCGTTAAATAAACGCATACGATATTGATATAAATCAGTAATATGCAACTCAGTCATATTTGGCTCTTCTTCTCCATCAGTCAGGGCATCAACTCTTTTTAATTGATCCTCAGAAATCTCTGATCTGTGCCATGCCAAATAATAAACACATAGATTGTTTGTAATTTCTCCATTTGTCAATAATCTATCTTGACAATCACTTGTGACCTCAGTTGCGGTTCCGTGATATCCCATCCAATGATCACCTTCTTCGAATGGCCCAAAATTTTCGAGATGATCATAATTCTTACAAACTCCACGTTTAGACTTACGCAGACTGGCCGTCATCTTTCTAACATATCTATCAATCAACGGCAAACGAGATAAACTTTCAACAGATGGTTCAATATAAAGCAATAAAGTTGGGTTAACAGCCATTTCGTTTATCCTTACCACCCCAGCGACATAAAATGTTTTGCAAATAAATCCATTCCTTCTTGATACTTTTCATTCAATCCACCGAGCCACTCTTCTCCCGGCGGTTCATCAAGGCCATGACAACGAATAACCAACTCAAAAGAGAAAATCATCTTATCCAATATCTCGTCCCAGCTCTCTTCCGTCAAATCAAAAGGATATCCATTCTGCAATTCTTTCAAACGTAGAAGCCTTGGCAAAACAAATCGAGCTATTCGAACATCAAGATCCCAAGTTTCATCATCCGAATATCCCTTGGTTCTTCTTTGCCAAAAAAACCTAATTTTTCTTCTAATAGCATGAGGACACAGATGATAACGCCAAAGACGAACGAGAGCCCAAAATTGACATTCCACGAAATACCAGATATTACTCAGCAGTTTTTTCATTATCCATTTTCTCAAATTCTTCAAGCCAGTCTACCTTTACATGAACTCTGCCCAATTTATCTAGTTCCTCTTTACTTGGAGCAAATCCATATTTCCAACCAACATCCTGATACTCATAAGCCAGTGCGCAAACTCTACATTGTTTTTCAGAGTACGAATCTTCTTTGTTCTTACATGCACCTACCTCTCCGTATCCAGCATTGCAACAATTGTTTCCACAAACAGGACAACGAACATATGCCGTTTCGCATTGTTCACACCAATGCCATTCAAACGAATAAGGTGGTTCATCTACCGATCCCACAGGATAAAGATGAGTATCTGGGAACCAATAACGCTCAGAACATTCAACAACACCTTGTTCGGTCAATCGATACCAACGACTGCCATATTGAGCCAAACCTTTCTCAATCAATCCATCCATCGAGTCTTGCCATTCGGATAGTTTAACCCTAGTCTCATGAATAGGATGAACAAGTTCAGTCAAAACCTTAAGTTCTTTATCATTCAAATCAATCATCATATCTCCTCCGTATTATCTATTAAAAGCTTTTACCAACGAATCTCTTATCATATCTTTATTTTTGCCATCATAAAGGATTACGTTTTGATGCGTGTATCCTTCATTGTAGTCATGCCGGGGCATTATACCAAGTCCTCTTGGTCTCCACCTTAGCCAATCTTCCATATATGCAGGATAATCATCCACCAATACTTTTCCATACATCATGCTCTTGTCTTCAGTGATGGTTATTTTTACATCCTTGGACAAGTTATCTTTGCAATACTGAACTTTTTGAGCCCATGCACTTGAGTTATATGATGGTCCTTTTGTTAAAATATGAATATCAAATCCAATGTCCTGAGCCATCTCCAAAATATCCCAACCTAATTGAAACCGAGGTAGATTGTACCACCAATTATCAGAATTTTTTATCAATGACAATCTTCTTTTGATGTATTCTGGAATATTATCATCCCAAGCTGCACTGTAGACGTACTTTTCATCTGGAGATGCAAGAGAATGCATATCCCTGATGATTGTGTTGTGATAATCAACTAAAGTTCCGTCCATATCAAACAGTGCGATGTTGGACATAATTTATTTATCTGACCTTTCTCGATATTTTGACAAATTATCTACAAGACTGCTAACCATTTTTTTGAATTCATCTGAATTAAATATCTGGTCCATCTCTTTTATAAAGACTTTTTCAGAATATACAATAACTTCTTTTCCTTCCCAAAAATCTGTCATCATAATAGGGAATAATTCTTCCTTCTCTCTCAATACTAATTTCTTTTCTTGCAATCTTAAAAAACTAAACTCATAATTTTTCATATTTGGAATGGTTATCTTAAACCTGTATAGAATGATTTCGTCTCTTTCATCTTTGTATTGTCCTGGCAACACTATCTTCTCTACAGACAATCGAAGCCCTTTGGGCATCTTAACATCTTTTATTGAATTCAATATTGCTTTAGGTATAGTAGTAGATTTTTTTTCGCTCACAGTAAAGTTCCTTCCTTGGCAGATCAATCAGATTATCATATACGACAACCGATGTCAATCAGCCAAAATATCACGACAACGATCACGACATTTTGTCGTGATAATGGCGGGATCGAACTGCCAAATTGCCTATCACGACACTATCCTGCCATTTATCCTGCCATTATGGCGGGATAGACACCAAAAAAATGTCCGAAAAGACCTATCCTGCCACTATCCTGCCACTATCCGGACAAATATCTGGACATTATGTCCGGATTGTCCGTCGAACAAATCAAATAATGTCAAAGAACAAACTATATTATCGAGTATCCTCTTGCCCATTTCCTAACTGCACTGTCAGAGATACGATACTTTTTCCCGATTGCAACATATGTCATTGTGGACAACATTTCTTCTAATTCTTCTTTACTTGGCCTAACCAAAACTCTTCTGGATACCATTCTTGAACATTTTTGTGAACAATACTTCTGATAATTATTTCTTGGTTTAAATTCGATACCGCACTGAGAACACACTTGTTTTGACAGAATGATACCACCACTTGTTCTTTTTTGGAATAATTCATATCCATCTTTTTCTATCTCCTGAATTTCCATTCTATATCTCTCTATGGTTCTCTGTCTTTTTTTATCGTTAATTTCATCATGAATTTCTCCATGGCAATTAGCGCAATATAATTTACATTTATCAACTTCTTTTTGCATCACCTGATAACTTGCAGATTTGGCGCTAATAGAGAAATCTTTTTGATCTGGGTCAGGATGATGAAAGTGAAAAGAAGACGGCGAAGATATATTGTCGTAACCACATTTCTCACATTTTCCACCTTTATAAATTATCAATTTTTGCTTCGTTCTTTTTCGCCAGTTAACCACATGATCAGCTCTTCTTTTTCTAGATATTTCTTCTTTTTTCCTTAATCTCCAAATCTGGTATTCTGCCCATGCTTCCTCTCCCATCTCTTCTCTTTTTTTAGAAATCTTTCTCATTAAATATACCTCCTGAATTGGTTTCAAGAGATATATTCTGCAAAAATATCCAATTAACCTTTTTTGTTAAGAGAATATTTTTCTGGGTTCGGAATGCCTATTTTGTTAATATTTGTGAGAATTGCTCCAGGAGTGGGGATCGAACCCACCTATCTCCGGTTTACACCTACCCCTATGTTTCCATAAGGAGTGGACTATATCATCTCCTTCGACTTCACGTTAAGGAGTGGGATGCTCTTGCCTGTACTCAGGTAGTCTCTGCACCTTCCGATTTCTCGGCTCGGCTCAGGATTAGCATGTTCTTGCGAATTTAGCTTTCCCTGAATTCTTCCCATTTTCATTCTGTCATTTCTGGCAGAAGCTGCAATTGCCTTACAGACCGGCGCAATCACCTTGTTTGCTATCCTGGAGCAATTCTCACAAATATTTCAGTCTCCTTTCCTTATCTATTTAGGGCTCCGTTGGAGGTACTCGAAACCTCATTACGACCGGCCAGCCGCAGACCTACCACTTAATCGACACCGGAGCAATATTTCGATAGGCATTGGGAATTCGAATCCCTACAGTCCCTGTGGAGTCGAACCACCAAGTTCCGTCGAACCTGCTCCGAGCACATGCCTATCAAACCCTATCTAATCAATTCCTCTTTCTCCATCGTCATCATACGGACAAATTATCTTTGGATTCCTTTGTACTGGTTTGGATAAACATTCCTTCAATTCCTTATCTGATTGCCTGGCAGCTTTTTTCAAATCTCTCAAGTAGTTCTTTTCCAATATCTGTTCTGGAGTTAATTTCTTTTTCATCCTATTCTCCTTTGTCCACATAAACAAAAAAGCCCCGAAGATCGGGGCTTTCGTTGCGAATGTATCGACGCACGATTCCCCGATTAGGTCACGACCTTATTTATATTTATTGAGTTTTGGGCTTGCATCGAGAACATTTCAATTATTCCTTGGGCTTGGAGCCTTGGCTCCGTGCCTCTTTTTTTCACTTCTGTATCTTTATACGATATTCCTTTGTTCGTGTCAAGATTTTTTTTCAACTATTTTTTGGCCATTAATCTTCCAACTGAAAATTCAAAAGTTTTTTCTTGGTTTCTTCAGCTTTATCTGCATTTACCATGTTGAAAAATCTAAAAGCCTTGGCAATAGCCTTTTGCTTCTCTTTTTGCTTCTTCGACTCTTCCCTTTGAAACTTCCGATATTCCTTCATCTGAGCCGCATAGACTTTAGGATCTACTTTGACAACGGCATAGATATCCAAATATGCCTCATCGTGATACTCTTCAGCATCTATAACAATATCTTCAGTATTAATTTTGTTTTTCTCTGCCCATTTAATCAATGCAGACAACTTAACATAGCCTATAGTTTCATCTTCCTTGACTGGATATTTTACGTGTTTTACTTTTGTCGGTTCTTCCATGATATCAAGATCCTTCCGATTGATTGTATTGGATGTCTGTTCCAATGGTATGGGATAAATAACTCAAGTATTGATATCGAGCCAAAAACAAAAACAATTAACTCGAATTCATGAAACGTCATTTCTTGCATCCAAACAAACATGATAAAAATGACCAGAAGGAACACCGACACTCTTTGGATGTGTCTTTCTTCTTATAATATCTACAATGTCCATCCTTATTAACTTTAGAGCAACATTCTATTGTTCTTCCAGTGATAAAATTAACTGGCAAAGATGGGCTCATACAATAATGAATAGAGAATACATTGTACATCAGATATTCGCAATTAGTACATATTTTTATTTCATTCTCTGCCATAGTGATCTCCAAAGTAGTCTCCAAAACGATAGTTTTTTAATCTTTTTTTCTTTTTTCTTGTAGTATGGACACTTCCCATCAGTATTTATATCGCCGCAAGGCCGACAGCTCCCATACACATAATCACATATTGGAGCCTCTGGGCTTTCACATATTGCTCTCGTTCTCCAAGGAATAATATATTTACATTTACAGCAAAGTGTTAACTTTTCTCTATCAAGAAGTAGGAGAAGTGGCTCTTTCTTATCTGTCATTCCATTTCCCCTCTCAATCTATTTATTTCTTCATTGGCCTCCTCAAGATCACGATAAGCCCGTTCCAATTCTCTCTCTTTCTCATCAACCCATTCAGCAATTTGTGGAAGACGAACACACACTTCAATCAGACCGAGAGTTTCCAGTTCTTCCAATTTCTTCAATTTCGGACCAAATTCACGTTCAATAGTATCTGCCAATCTCTCTTTCGTTTCAGTCCAATGAATATTACTAAGAAAAAATTGATCTATTATTTCTTTTAGAAGTTTTCTAGAATTACTCCAAAGTTCTTCTTTAGTCGCTTGTTTTGGCGTATTGTCCTGCATATCCTGCTCCTTAAAATTCCAACAAATCAGATCTATTTCGTTTGATTTTTTCTTTTTTAACTTTTTTCTCTTTATTCTTATCTCCAAAGTCATCAAAACATTGCTGACATCTTATTTCTTGCCGTGTTTTTCTTCTGCCATTTGAATCAAATTCCGAACATATAAGAATTTGGCCATACAACAAACATTCAAAAAGCTCTGGACCCCAATCAGAATCAACTATTTTTAGAAATTTACAACAAAAATTATAACTATCATGGCAATAACGTTGATTGGGAATTCCAAGGTCAATGGATACTTTTGATTGCATATCTTTTACCAACAAGTATGGTCTCTTGGTATTTTGATGCCAACTACCTTAATTCCATGATTCTTCATATACAATTTTCTTCCACATCTAAAAGAACAAGTCTTTTGTGTTTTGTGGCTCTTTGTAGTAAATTCTTCGCCACAATATTGGCAAATATTTACTTTTTGTTTTTTGTAAACATGGCTATTAGGGCCGCCTCTTTTTCTCTTTGTTGCACCATACCCAACTGCCACATAAGATACTGTCTTCACACAGATACTATACTTTTTAGCTATTTCGGTCAATGGAATAGTCATGTCACTATACATCCGAACTATCTCATCTTTGGGTATTGCTGCGACATGTCGGTTCATTGCCATTATTATTGCCCTTCCGGCCAAGTAAATATATCTGCCTTATCTCTGAAAACCAACCATGCTCTTTGAAATCTTTCCCAAACAGTATAATAACTTACTGGTCTAGCTGGAACCCATTTCCCATTAATTTGTTTAGCACATGAATTTGAATGATTTACTAATCCAGTTACTGTCCACGTTACAATCTTATTTCCCATGATCAAATCTTTCCAATGCAACACTTTTTGAATTTCAAACCAGACCCACAAGGACAGGGTTTATTTCTATCGCTACCCTTAAAAAACACAGTCTTAACAGATCGGACATTTGGTCGTCTAATGGCATGATGATGTTCGTGATCGCATTTTCCATGAAGACATTCTTCGTTTTCAGCCTCAATTAATTTTCTTTCTACCGAACCATCATTGAATTCAACTTCTTGCATTTACGATGTCCTTTCTTAATTTATTTTTGAAATTATCAGCCATCCGGACTGGATATTGAAATCCTAGAAATACGCCAGAGATCATATTTCCGAAAGGATTTATGAGTCCTTCCCCTAACCCTAGGTATCCGGATGGCCTTTCCGACCGCAGCGAGGCAAGCGGAGGAGAAAACTTTATTTTTGTCTTGTAGTTGACTAGGATTCCACACTCTAGTTCCTGTTTGCCTGTAGGACATGACTCCTACGCACCATAGTTTCTTCGTATCACAAGTGATGTACTCTATTCTGTCTCGACAGAGACTTTTACCCTTCAACCTATGGCCTTACCAGTGCTGTCGCACTCAACTACAAGACAATCGTATACTACCAAACCTATCTGGACAAGTCAATGTCCATTAGTTGAAAAAGCTGGGTATTGACTTTTCTGCCGAAATATAGCCAGTTACTTGAAGCTCATGATTTGGACTATTTGAAATATTAAAAGCAGGAGACTTCATCCCGACCGGATATGTAAAGGTATTATTATTTGATTCAAGAAAAACAAAGCTATCGTTAGATATGTTACCACGCTCCATTTGTTCATCAATATATCCTATTAAATATCCCAAACCATGTGTCCCAATAGGTTCTCCAGACATGATTTGTGATTCAAGAACCAATGCAAACCCATCATTGGTGTTTTTCAAATATGCTCCAGTAAGATAAGATACCATCGTAACCGATGGCCGAATAGTTCGGTTCTCAATCTTAATGATTACCTTATTCAACATTCTCTGACCATTGGCCCAGTCTTTCAAATTCCTAACAGTAACCATCTCGATCTCCTTATTCGTAATACCAACTGGCTAGATCGTGGAAATCTTCCCAACTAATCTTCATTGACGTTTGGCCGAACTGTTCTGCTAAATGAGCTCTTCCAATTAATTGAGAGCAACGATCATTATGCTTTACACATACTTGACAAATACCCTCAGATGCGGATATATATTTCGATACATCGTCAAAAGTCAATTGTTTAATTCTGAATAATTTGCGCCAAAAATTAACCCTTTTCATTTCCTTAGAAATTAAATTAATTCTCACACTTTCTTTATGTATAGCAATATCCAGCATAGCTGCCTTGCAGGAACTAATTACCTTATCGACAGGAATGGATATTGTATCGTTTGGATTATGGCAACAAAACATTAGTAACGTTCCACCATTTCTTTAATTCGACGTAGAATTTCTATCTCCTGCCCTTCGATCACAACAGCTTTTTCCAAACTGCCGTAATGCAATTCAAGGCATTCGAGCAAAAGTTTCTTGATAGCATGTTCATCTGGAGAATGACGAAGAGTACTATTTGTATAAAGAGTTTCAAGTTCTTTTTCTTTTTTATCGAAATATTCTCCAATTTCATTCAATGTCCATTCGCCACGACGAATAGATTTTAATTGCTCTCTGTTTCTTCTTAAATCCAAATCGCCTTCAATAAGGATTTGCTCTATCTCGTTCAACAAACGAACCAAATGATAAGAAAATTTATAATCGTACTCTTGTGATTTTACTTTCTCAGACCTATTTGGAGCCGCTTCGTGCATAATTCTAAACAGATCTCCATATACCTTAAGATCTTCATCTGACAACATACTTAACGGTTCTGTTACAGCATTTAGGGATCTCATATTTAAAGCTTCGACCACGCAATCCCATTTCATATTGTGAGAAATTCCATGATCTTTTTCGAATTGCTTTAATTCATCCAAACCCTTATGCTTTTTAGTCATAATTTTTGTTTTCATAGAATAAGCATAGCCCTTGAACTTAAACCAAGATCCTTTATGTAAGAAAAGTTTCCTATTCTCCCGTAAATGATTAGCTATTTGTGTAGAATGAAGAATACAATCATGACTAGTGAATATACTATCCAAAATATTTGGATTATTTTCCATTAAAAGTTGGAAATACTTAACAATATTATAAACTGAAAAATCATATTCCCTGCCTTTTCCGCCCAATGCATCAGAATCCATTACATGCACTTGCTCCCATTGCTCAAATCTTTTAATCTGTCTGCCAAACCCAATAATCTCTCCAGCATATTGACATGGAAATACAATATTTTTAGGCGGTATGCAAAAACCATATAAATCATAGTCTGAACTATCCTCTGATACTCCGTAAGCAACAGACCCCATTACAGTCAAATAATGCGTATTATCTATCAACCAACTTGGAGGAGATATAAGTTTCTTATTATATAGTTCTTTTATTAACATTATATTCTGTTACCTTTCTACAAAATTCTAAAAACTCGTCAATTGGTAAAATATTTCTCATAATATTAACTGTTTTATGTACCCATTGTACATTATCTAATAAATATCCTTTTGAATTATCTATCCTATCCAAAGAAGCTGTATTGTTGCTTTCTTTTCCTATATAATTAGACTTTAACTCGATTGGAACTCCGCTTAACGCACACTTTCTATCTTGTTTTTCAAATATTTCCCAAACCTCTTCGATAGTTATTTTGACTTCTAAATTTCTCATTCTTGCTTGATGTTTTATTCTTGACCATTGTTGTCCACCAAGATCCATATAGCCACGATACACCTTTTCTCTTCTAAGACAACCACAGGAAGCTGTTCTCCCTGATCGTAAAGACGAATGATCTACCATTGTTTCTTTGCCACAATCACATCTACATAACCAAACTTCTCTATCTGGATTTTTCTCGTAATAATCTTTGGTAGGTTTCAATGTCAATAGCCTTCCAAATTTCATATTACATTCTATTTTCAATACATTTTTTCTGTGTCTTGATATTATCCCATATTTATCAAGCCAATATTTTATTGCACTGGCCGTTACATTATATTCTTCGGCAATTTTTTTATGAGATAAACCAAGATCAATATATTTTCTTTCGAGCAACTCTTTTGATATTTTTATTTTACAAGGCATTTTCTATCCTTTGTGAAGTAAATCTGTTTTATAGATACTTGCTTCACATCGCAAACACCTTTTTATTTCTTTCCCTTTTCTTCCGGAAATGCCCTACGTAACATCATCATAATGGCATCCGATCTTTTTTGCAAGTCCGAAAGTGGTGATTCGTGGCTTATTTCTGGAATATCCGCAAATTCATCCGTTTCTGGAAATTGCCAATTCATTACGGAATAGATAGTATCACTAAGATCGAATATATCGCCAATCAATGCATTGGGATTTTCCATACATAGTTGTTTTAACAAAGAACATGTATATCGAATTGGTGCCATTTTGTTTCTCCTTTTTATCCAACCCAATGACAATTTGCATAAGGGTATATTCGGTATTGTCCAGGATTGTCATTTATCAGTTGTGCGAATTTTTCTTCCATAATATCTTTCGATGCATTTCCTATTACCGATCCTGGATCACCAGAAGCTTGAGCTGGAACCCATCTGTTCTCATGCAAAGTTTCAAGGAGAAATACTTCGAATGGAACTAATGGCTCAATATAGTTTTCTTCCTTTTTAACAACATTATCTTCTTCGTAGGTGATGAAACTAAGAGATCCATCCGGCTTGTAATGCTTTACTTCTTTAATTTTATTTTCCATTTGACATTTCCTCTTTTGCAACAGCTTCCTTGGCTAGACGGCTAACCATTTGCCCATCGTAACGTCCTGAGAAATTCCTCTTAAAGTATAACATAATGCCTCCGACATCCCATGGATTGGTATCTGGAAATTGCATATGCTGAAGACCATATATTACCAATTCCTGCTGAATTTCATCCTCTGTTAATTGAGAAGGAAGATACTCCTGAAAAAATCCCATTTCATTCACCATGGATTTCAAGACTTCTGGAACATTGCCATCTTTTTTCAAGAGCTCAATTGTTTCCTCAGAAGTCTTGAGTATCTTCTTGATAGTTTGAACTACTTCTACATCCGTTGATTCACGATTGCCATCATTTTTTCCAATCTTCTCTGCCTCGCCAAGCAAGAACGAAAGACATTGGGAACGATGCTTCTCTCCCTTTTTCTTGGCTTGCATCATATCCGCACGAATTGTTTTGATAAGAGACATCTTATTCTTCTCCTTTTATTTGTTTAGATTTAAACTTACGCTTACAATAACAAAATGCCATACATGCATAATATATAATCAATAAAAGAGCATATGCTGCAACTGGCCATACAAAGCAAGATAAAATAAAAGACACAATAGATATGATAAAGCGTTCAAAAAATGAATAATTATCTTCAATCCATATGTAATGACAAATTCCCCATTTTATCGTTATGGCAGTAACTAATGTTATTGCAGATAATATACAAAAGGCGATTATATTAGCCAAAAATCTTATCACCTTTTATTCTTCTCCTTTTATTTTACCTGTCTGAAACAACCAAACCCAAAGCGCCTTCCAATACGAACCGCTATATACCATAAAATTAAACCCGCCACTTTGGTTTAGAAAACCAAAAAACATTTCCATCCTTACGCTGATACGAGACCAAAATCCCCATACAGTATTACAACCATCATTTACGCACAAATAAATTGGAAATCCAAAGTGAATTACCTTTAGTGCTTCTCGGTGACATGCTGGACAAATTGTCTGATTGTCTTTATTTTCCTGTTGCAATTGCTTTCCTCTTTTCTTTTTTCTCTTTCTTATCTCTATCATACACGAAATTGATTAGTTTGGATAGGGACTTTGCGGCTGTATGGAACAAACTGTCAGCCACATCAGAACTATCTTTTGCATCACACCAAGAAATATCAACATATGGATGAGGACCATCTGGTTCTTTCATCCTCCAGCCACAAATATAATTAGATGTCAACATACTATTTTAAATTGACATAATTATGGTAAATTTAGCACTTAACATTGTTGGAACAACATGTCTGAATACTTCATTCATATCTGAGTCAATGGCAAATTTGTCAATGCTTATTTTTTTGCCATTATGGTTCTTAACAAAACCAATTTCTTTATCACGTGCGAAGCCCAATACTTCTACGCACCACCACTCTTTAAGTTGGTATGTTGACTTGCCCTCGTAGTTAAACCTGGATAGTTTCTCTGCCATTATATTTTTAGTTTTTCTCATCACCAAAGATGCATTTTTATTTTATTAATCTTTAGGCACAAATCTAGCTCCGGACATTCCTTTTGCTCTATCGTGTAATTCCTTTAGTTTAACAGCAGTCAAAGTTGTGCGAACCCGGTAATATTCTTTTTCTTCTTCTGTGAGATCCGTATAGCCAAAATCTTCAGAAAATTCAGTACCATAACAATTATGGACAAATCGCATTCTTCCATCATTATCTGGTTTCGTGGTAACACAACCACAATGCCATTTAACTAATATTTCCATTATTCATCTCCCATTTCGAAAATACACTCTTCTTTATTTTTATCTGGCCTTGGGCGTATAATTCTAGGAAACTGTAAGCAGTATTCTCCAAATTCATTTGGCTCTGTTATACGGTAATCGAAGCGAATTTCAAACACTCTTCCCACCCAATCCCAAGCTATCGGTTTCTCTTCCTTTTTAAGACCAGATCCACAATTTCCACAGTTAATTATATTTCCTCGCCTATCAAATTGCCCAATGATTAGTGCCCCTACCAATGAATCATTACCTTTCTCTGGCTCAAGACCAATGACAAAGAAATCATCTTCTTTGGGAAGTTTCCACTTCCAAAAATGTTGTCTTTTATGCTTAGAGTTTGTTGTGAATGTTTGTTTTTGAGAAATGTCGTAAAGAACCAGACCTTCCCATTCATTCTCAATCATAGAATAAACCGCTTCTTCAAAATCAGCATATGTTTCTGGCAGCTTAACAATACATTTTTTCATACCGTGTCCTTCCTTCCATTCGCCTCAAAACAAATAATATCGCATCAAACCACAAAAGTCAATGGCCAAAATCGTATCGAATATCATATGTTTATTGATTCTAAGGATAATATATCATGCCAACAAAAAACAAAATATATTATGTATATATGTATCTTGATCCTAGGAATTGGGTTCCATTTTACATCGGAAAGGGAAAGGGCAATAGAATGTATGCGCATATTCGAAATAAAACACAAAAAAATGAAAACAAACACAAAAGAAATAAAATAAATAAAATTTTAGAGTTAGGTATGGAACCTATTGTCTTAAAAGCAAAAGAACATTTATTTGAAAATAATGCTCAAGAACTTGAAACGGCACTTATACTTCATTTCGGAAGAATTGGTTTTGAAAACAATGGATGTCTAACCAATATTTTACTAAATAGTAACCCTCCTTGTAGGAAAGGAGTTAAAGATAGCAATGAAACAATGTTAAAAAAATCCATATCTGCTAAAAAAAGAGAAATTACAGATGATTGGAGAAAACAAAATAGTATAGGACATATGGGACATACCGTATCTATAGAGTGTAGAAAAAAAATTTCCCGAAAACTTACTGGAAGAAAACTTCCGCAAGAACGAATTGAAAGGGCAAGAATTGCTCGAATGGGATATTCAGTGTCCGAAAAAACCAAACAAAAACTTTCTATATCTAACTCTAAAAAAACTTATGAAATATTGCTTCCTTCTGGAGATATCGTATCAATAAAAAATCTTGGAAAATTCGCTAAAGAAAATAAAATATCTTCTTGGGCAATGTATTATTCGGCTAAAGATAAAAACTTTTCTCACAAAGGATATAAAGTTCTAAATGTTATTAACTAGATCTTTCACAATCCCATATCTTTCCATATATGTTTTATTCCTATATACACATTCTCCATCCCAATAAATCACATCAAACAGACAACAAACTATTGGTATTTGTGTTTTATTAAATTCTTCTTCAAACCGTTTTCTTGCCTCAGCTGCATTTTTCTCAGGATCTTTTGAGTTATCATTGGGAGCAAGACCCTGAATTAGCTGGCATTGTTCGTATGTGTATCCACCACCAATAGTTAGCTCAAAATCAAGCATTGAACCATATGGAATTTTAAGACAATTCAATTCCTGCATAACCAATGGGAAGTGTTCTGTCATATCGACCATTGATCTACTAAAAAGTTTCGAACTCTTTGCAGTCTTGACATAATAGGAACGAATTCCGTTGGCTTTTCTTTGAGCCAAAAGATTTCCTTCTTCTTGAATTTTCCTAAGGGCTTTATTTAACCTATGATCCTTTGGATCATCATCCGGATTCTCACAAGGCTTGATCTGAATAGGTTTGGCAGGACTAAATGATCGAGGAATATCATCAAGATCTATATCAGCTGAATAATCAACCGATTTTGCCTCTTCAAGCGTTTCGAAATAACCATGCTCAAAACGTTTCTTAACTTCACGGTCAAATTCAATAGCAGCTTGTTCCGATGGAGATTTGAAACTCCGAGAGCCTTCCTTTCCCTTAGATTGAATCTTGGCGACCTTTTCCTGCATTTTCAAACTATCGAGCTGACCCCAACGGCTGGTAATTCGATCTTCATCTACAGAAAGAGTAAATTCGGTAATTTTACCTTTAGTTGTTTTCTGATAAAATTTCTTAGTCTGTTGCATTACAATCCCTTCCTAGCTTCTTCGGTTATTTCTGGAAATAACTCAGGATACGACTCAAGGGACGCATCTATCGTCTTACTATCATCAGGATACTTCTTTCGGAGCATAGAGTCAAGGGTAGATAAATGGCTTATCTGATCGTCCTTAATCTCCGTCCTTCTAGTCTGATATGCATCTACAAAATCACAGATGGATATTATTGTTGAAATTTCCAACACTTTTTTAATGGTTCCCATGTTCCAATCCTTGGGAAAGTCATCAACACCCAACCCATATCCCTGTTTATAAATCGAATGATGAAGACCCGCACAAAGTGCAGTAAAGGCATGGAGATTTCTCAATGCCTCAAATCCATCCTGCGCATGTTTCTTTACTGCTTCATATTCTGATGAATTGATATTGTGACCATCGAATAATTCATGTGGAAGAAGAATTTTGCCAACATCGTGAAGAAGACCTGCGAAAAAAGCCGCTTTGGCATCTTTGCCAGTTTTGCTAGCTACCGCCTCACTAAGCAACGCTACCCTCTCCATATGCTCTTTTGGTTGATTATGATGGATTTTCCCGATAGCCATAAATACTTTTGCTGTCTGATCAAGTTTGCCACCTGGACTATACTGATCTATTTTTTCTTGAATCTTAATATCTATATCCATATCTGTTATTTCTACCGCCCTTTGATTCATCATTATTGTGCGCAAAATACCAAAAAACACATTGAATTAATATCATTACCAATACATATACAAAATAACACCAAGTCGGCGGCTCTATTGTTATGTAGTCAAATTTATGCCAATCCTTAATGGTGTAGCTCTTCTCAATCTCCTGTCGAATTAATGGCAATATCTTATTGTCAATTGTGTTATTCAGAAGAATTGTTTCAAGGTTTCTTTTAACTATTTCCTTTTCTGTCCATCCAAAAACCTTAGCCCATTGTGGCTTCGTATCTGTGCCACCCCCATAACATAGCACAAGATCGTTTTTTCTTCCACCAATATATTTGGCTTCCTGCCATTGTCCAATCAAACTATCTGCATCAGAACCAAATCCAATCATTAGAACATTGACTTTTTTATTTGGGCCTAATTCGGTATTCATCTTATCAAACAAATACAAATCTATTGTCTTGACGGATGTTCCAATAAGCCTGTCAGAATGCATGAAATCCTTATTCCGAGGATATTCAAAAACCCGAATATCCTTTGGCACTTTTGAATAAGAAAACACAGATGGAGCTGCCTTCACTCTATTTTCAAATTGCCTCCAAGTATTTGTAGGAAAAATATATCCAGTTGCGTTATGTGCCACATAGATATTTGGGTCACCACTATCAAAACCACTTTTATAAACTTTCTTTGTTTCAACGGCATTTCCAAAACGTTGCCTAATTACATCAAAGAGTTCTTCGTCTATATTGACCTGCCCATTTACAGTGCAGCTTAGCTCCCAATAACGATTATGAGTACGATGCCTTGTTTCATAATGAGAAAAGACTCTTTCTGTAGTTCTATTTTTACCACTGCCTCTAGTCACAGTCTTATATATGGCTTCCTGATATTCTTCAATCCATTTCGGGTAATAAGTAGCTTCTTTTACGAATCCTGACCAAGTTTCCTGATCCGATGTCATCCCCCAAATAGATAAGCCGTGGAAGCCAGCAGCCACCACAAAGGCAACTGCTGACCCCACAAGCCATTCCCACCATACAACATTTTTATCTTGATACCAGAGGGCGAAACCAACAACAACGGGCAATATGGCAAACAAATAAAAGAAAATCATGGTGTGGTGGTTCCTTTAGATTCTTACTTGGATTTTTCGGCGGAGAGTGGTGTCGAAACAGGGAATACCTGCATATCGTCATCCTTACCCGTCTCAAACGAACGCTCTGTCTTGGAAGAAGTGACGATCTGAATGGTCAATTCTTTTCGGCCCAAAAACGAAAGAACCATGCTTCCGGGAAATGTTCGCATCAACAGGGAGTGCTCTCTATTAATGTCAATCAATTCTTTCTGCCTCATTGTCCAACTATCTCTTGCCGATGTAATAATGTTTTGAAGGTTATTGAATGTAGACGTATCCACATTAGGAACCGATTCCTGCACCCACTTCATCAACGCTCCGCCGCCATCCTTTGTTCTAGCCTCGGCATAACTGGTGAAGATTTCCAAAAGAGCTCGTTTTTGCCCATCAGTTACTTGGGCAACCTGTGAAATCTTTTTCCACATATTGTCAAATTCGCTTGTGTTATCCCGCTGCTTTGCCTCGATGGTTGTCCTGAGACGAACTTCCTGATTCGACAAACTAATTCCATAGCCAAACAAAATAAAAACTGTGAGAAACAAAACCGCCACAACACCGATAACCACCATCCATACTTTAGGCATACCCTATCTCCTTTATATTGATCTTTTTTCGGGAATTTCAACTCCCGCCATTATACGAATAGACTATCAGAGTATTGGCTGGAAGTCAAGTGGGATTTTGGCCAAAATCAGAATGGCAGATCATCATCATCATCGGGTTCATTGGATTGGAAATCTTCAAATCCAAATTCGGTATATTCTTCACAAATAGTGAAAAAATCATTTTGCAATTCATGATACTCTTTTTGTCTTTTGATTATATCGGTACATTCACTATTTAAATTTTTGGAACAACATGGATGTATCCTATCAACCTTATCCTTATCTCTAACAATATCCATCACAAGTGATTCACAGTGCCCACAAACAAACTCTTCTTTCTTAATAAAATCAAAACATTCTTCCACCCAATTCGATTTCAAAACAGAAAAATTATGGTATCTGCAAAATGGGAAAGTTTTACCTCTATATAGATAAGAACAACCACAGCACCTATGTTCCAATCCAATATCATATTGTTCAATTATATTAATTTCAAGAGAAGAGTCAAACAGACAGCTAATATATTCTAGAATCTGTTCCGGTTTCATGGAAACACGATACGATTTTATCTAGCCAAAATACTGCTTCTTCACTGAGATTGATTTGTTGCCTTATTTTGAGCTTCTCGGTATTGATCGGCATTTTCTCCACAAAAATCAAAAACGGCATATGCACCGCCTGAAATCCATTTGAATCGAGCTATCAATTGGCTTTTCCAGTAAACAGAATCTTTTGTAATTTGAGCATTGTCGGAAATTTCTTTGCCGCAATACATAGAAAGATATTGCTGGAGTCTTCCTGTAGAAAAAGCTTGATTGGTTGCTCTTACAAACATATCCGTACCTCCAAATTATATATTGGATTATCTATACGATTTTTTGGTGGCTCCACCCGGACTCGAACCGGGAACTCTCTGCTTAAGAGGCAGTTACTCTATCCAATTGAGTTATGGAGCCAAATTTGGTGGAAGAGGAGAGGTTCAAACTCTCGACCAACGGTTTAAAGGACCGCTGCTCTATCGACTGAGCTACTCTTCCAATTTTAACAGTTAGAACAATCCGTAATTTCTGCACCATTTCCTTATAGTATTATCTGACACTCCAAATTGTTTTCCTATTGTAGAAAATGAAGTGGTTTTAATAAATTCAGATAACTCTTCCTTGCTTGGCCTTTCAACTTTTCTTTGTGACATTTTGGAACAATTATCAGAACAAAAAATACGTCCATTTCCATTTGGCTTAAATACAATGCCACACATTTTACACGATATTGGTTCTACATATTTAATTTTTTTAATAAATCCCTTCTCTATTCCATCTTCAATTTTTTTATCATAACCATCATATCCAACTCCATTTATTTTATCTTCTATCTCAGTATGGCATCTAATACACAACAAATCGCATTTTTTAAATTCTTCTTCAATTAAATTCCAAGTTTTATTTAATGTTGACATATTTAATTCAAATTTTTTTGTTGTTGGATCTCTATGGTGAAATGTCATAGCTCTTATGCATTTATCGTATCCACAAACAATGCACTTGCCACCAGCCATTTTAACTAATTCTTTTTTTCTTTCATGCCTTTTCCTTAATGTTCTCAATTTATGAATTTGTTTTTGATCGTCCGTCCAATTCATATAATTTTTAGTGTGTTTTGCTGTATTGGACGGCAAGCTAGGATCATCTGCTCTTCTATTATTACCTCCAAACGGGGAACACGATAAACAAAATTTTCTATTTTTTAACCCTCTTCTCTTACCGTCAATAAACATGAAATATGGAATTATTTCTCCACATTTTCTACACTTTCTTTCTTGTGCCATTATCAATCTCCTTTGAAAAAAATATTGTCTCAAGAGATTAATTCTGGACTTTGTTGAAAAACTCCTTCTGTTTTTTATCAAAGATCTTTTTTGGTAGGTTCGCCGGGACTTGAACCCGGAAAGAAAGATTAAAAGTCTTTTATGATACCTGTTTCATCACGAACCCATGATTGGTGCGCCCTGAAAGATTTGAACTTTCGACCTTCTGACGAATTGCCAGTTGCTCTACCAGGCTGAGCTAAAGGCGCACATTTGATGTGTCTTATCGGATTTGAACCGATACGGAGACTTTGCTTTGCGGTTTTATTCTCCTTTATTCCCGCTGCCGGAAAAGATTGTGTCCCACCACAACGTAGACACATTACAAACAAAAAACCCCCAAACCTTGCGGTTCAGGGGCTTCTCGAAATCTCTATATCAGATTACGATCAAGCGTCTCCATAGCCGCAAAATATACATTTCTGCTTTTTGCTCTGTTTAGCGGAATACCGGGCGGTGGAGACGATTGAAATTATCTGATACATCGAACTATCCTTTTTAGACGGCATCGTCGGGTACTTGGCGTGTCCCGTATCAGCTCATGGCTGGAGGTCTTCTGGCCTTGGGGAACGTCCTCACCAGTTGTTTCAGACCGTACATCACTTGTCAATCCCCATGGATTGATCTGTGCCAAGTTTCGAGGTTACCCTTTTCCGTTCCTCATCCGTCTTAACTCTATACGACATTCTACACACAAATTCCTTCTTGTCAAGAATTATTTTTTAGACATTTTCGGATCAGTCCATTCCTTGGACAAAATAGACATAACGATATATCTGCCATTATATGGATCAAGATCATCTGGCACCAACATTTCAGATGCCGCATCAATAACATGTTTAACATGCGGATAATTACGTTTTTTACTTTTATTTAATATGCTCATTCTAGATTTATCTACCACGCAAAACTGAAGAAGCTGATCTTCTGGAATATCTTTTAGCCAATCTATAAATTGGTTGCGTGTCATTGTTGCTGATGATGATTTTTCTTGTTTATTTTTGTCTTTCATTTCTTTCATAGCCTTTCTTTTCTACCAAAACTGCGTAATAAGACCTTACGCTCATCGGGCCATATCTTTCTTCTATCACGAACTTACCTATTTCCTTATTTTCAAACACAGTTTGACTTCCAACCAAAGTATAGAGAACGTGATCCGCAACAGCCCATTTGTTTATTTGATATCCTTCAGTGACATCACAAACAAGCCATTCTTTTTCATTTCCAGATTGTTTTATTCTTTTCTCCAAATACCAATCGACGCTTTGGTTGTTATGATCCGAACAAATCGGTATCGATGGATCATTAGTCAGAACTTCCGTTAAGAAATCCCTGCATTTTTGAAATTCTGTTATTTCCATAATAATTTCAATTAGAGATAACTGTTTCCTTTCCATCATAACAATCAATATAATATCCCACTTCTATCTCTTCTACGGCAAGATCTTCCCCGACATTATCGATCCCCATTTCATCAACAACCCTTAATAACATTGGGTCATGACGATCAATATCAGAACTAACCCAATAATGTTCGTTTTCTTTTGTCACATGTTTCGGATAACGAAATTTATTCCAACCAAGCTCCACTATCCTACTTGCTGCCTTTGGAAACAAATTAAAGCCGCCATAATTTCTATTATAAACAACTCTAATTTTTCCATAAGTATGATATTCTTTGCTCATTTATATCAAATCCTTTTAGATGTGACAATCAACAATAGTCAAGAGAGTATCATCCGGAACCGAATCGATGAGTTCGTTAAATTTGCAACACCATTCATCCTCATCCTTTTCATCATGAACCATAGCCCACCAACCCATGCGGCCCTTCTCATACCACTTCGAATCTTTAATCACGGCAAAAGTTGAAAATCCACTGGATTTACTAGCTTTCTCAAGATATTCTTCTCTTGCGACACAGTAATTCTCTATATCATCAAAGAAGAATTCATGCTGAAAGTCCTTAATTACCTGTTGTTCACCATAGATTTCTCTAGACCGATTTATATCTTGGCCATTTTCTTCCTTTACCCGATCCCAGCTAACGAATGACCTTCCTGCGATAATTGATACCGCCTTATCGTATTTATCCATCTTTTCCTTGAGAGATTCGGCTCTCATTCGCTCAAAATCAATATCACCCTTAAGGGCTTGATCGGATGTTCCAGGTTTGGCCGGATCACACATAAAAGCTGTCTCGCCAACTTTGCCCTTCCGGTTGTCTTTCATTTGAAACAATCCAGACCAACGACCACCAACTTGATACCAATCCCAATGATCATTCGGGTTTGTGCGCCGAATTACCTCAATGACCTTTCCATCTTTATCCACACGACACCAGCCATACTTGTGCTTTTTACCAAGATCCGGCTTTTTGGCTTTGCCAATAATTTCCATTCCGTAATAATCTTGGACGAATTCAGCGAAATCCTTGACTTCCGGCGTAGGAATTTGTTTTTCCTCAAATCCTTCTGGAAGGAAATGAACTTTTGGCCTATATCCCTTCCCATCGCCCCAATCCTTGCTTGTGAAGCCAAAATCTCTACAACAACCAGTTCCACCAATGCCAATCTGTTTTGATTCCTTTTCGGTTGGGTCTCGATAGAACCGATCATCATAGGCATCTACTATTTCTCCAGATTCAGAAACATACATGCGTTCGGTATCCTTTAGATATTCCTCTCTCGCCTCTTCGGTCTTATCGATAGTCTGAACATACTCGTCATCACGACCCGTACATTCGAACTCGTGAAACGGCGCAAGTTGCCGATCTACATCTTCCCCAATAACCAATACTGTAAAGTGACTCATTAGATTTCCCTTTCTTCCGATATTTTCCAACTACACGATCAAGATATACCAAAAATAACCCGTTGTCAAATGACTTTTGGAAAATCCTATTGGCCAAAAAATATAAATCAAAAAATTAGTCGCCAAACAAACTATTGATTAAAATTAATCATTATTGCTGTACCACTGCATCTCACCCTTGAGGAAACGATCCAACTGAAATGTGTTTCCGTCATCCGTTTCCACGGAATTTCTCTTGTAATTGTAATTCCTATGATAATTGCCACGCTTTCCCAAATTCTGATTCTGTTTTCGTTGTTCTTCCAAATTATCCTGAACAAGCCTACGTGACTCAGTTTCTTTTATTTTTTCTCTAAGTCTTTCAAATGCTATTTCTTTGTTTTTACGTTGATCCCTAGTATCGCAACATTCAATCTTAAGATCTCTGTATTGCAATCTAACGCCACTCAAGGTCTTATTGCGATGTTGTCCACCATTACCAGAATCCTTATAATACGTAATACGGACATCACTTGGTTCTATCGTGATAACCTTGTCTTCTTTATTTTCAATCAAGACAACAGCAATAATCGAGGTATGCACCCTACCATTATGTTCGGTGGGCGGAACCCTCTGTACACGATGAAGCCCCGGTTCTTTTCCGAAATACCTTTGTATTCAGGCCGAACCAGAAAGAGCAATTTCTATTTGTTTAGTATCTTGAGAAATAACCTGTGCCACAATTCCGTTGCGTTGCGCATGACGGACATAAACCTTGGACAGATCTACAGCAAAGAGACGACTATCCTCTCCACCTTCGCCAGGAAAGATTAATAACCGATACGAGCTAAAGTGACCTCCGTTGATACGATTGATTGTTTAACATTTCTGATCTCCTTTTTTTATTAAAAATACACTTATCAATTCCATTGCAGAATCGTAAGCTTTTTTTGGTTCTACCGTTCTACCTGCAACAATTTTATTTAAATTCCATATTGCATCTTGAATCGCCAAATATTCTTCCTCGGACAATGCATCAGGTTTGGGGTAATCAAAGCCATCTATTCTTTGCATTTATCTATCCTTCGGATCTGGCACATAACCGCATTTCAAACATTCCCATACCCAATAATCCAAAAGTGGTTTTATTCGCCCGGCAACTTCTTCTTCTAATACGACATCGTTATTGATATTGTATTCACGAACCTCTATGAATTTCCATTTTTCTTTTCCACAATAAAAACATTTTCCAACAGGCTTGCTAAATTCCTTATAATCAAGGATCGTTCTCTCTTCTGGACTAATATATCTGTATGGTCTTAGCCATTCGATTGCAGAAAGATAAGATAGTGGATTAATTGAGAAAGTAATACGACTAGTGTCTATGCTGGCGCAACCACTTAACAAGATACAGAAAATTAAAATTAAACATTTCATTTTATTCTTCAGAACTATCTATATGTCTCTGTATTTTTCTTTTTCTTTTCAACAAGCTTGTCTCTGCCCTGTCAAGTTCCCGAATTCTTTTTGCGATACCCAATCTTTCGTTTTGTATCTGCCCAATTTTTCGGTCCACTTCCTTCAGGATCGATTGTAAAAAATATTTTTCCATCTTTCTCCACCGGCTTCTTTCCACCAATAGACATTGCTTCCAATTCTTCCCTGACCCTTTCGACCTTGTTTATTCTTTCCAATCTTTCACGAAGCCTTCTTCCATGAAAAGCAAGTTTTCTAGTAAGTCGTTTTAATTCGGCATTATCTGTTTCGTCAAACAGATACTCAACATAGCTTCGAATATCTTCTGCACTTTGAATTTCTTTTGGAGCTTCTGCTTCTATGGCATTAACTCTTATTTCCAAATCATTTAACTTTTTCTGCATATCGGCTAATGATTCCATTACAACTTCCTTTTGGTAGGGGAGAGAGGATTTGAACCTCCAACCAGCGACTTCAGAGGCCGCTGCTCCGCCAATTGAGCTACTCCCCAATAAATCAAATTATCCTTCCATAAAGATCTTTTGAATACTTCATATAGGACTCCCAAAGAAATGATTTGGCTCCGCTATATTTAGTAAACAATTGATGCGCCTTCCCAATAGGCAGTAAAGAAAGTCTTTGAACCGATAGGTTATCTTCAATATCCTTTACCTTGACCATTGTTGCGAAAAGATTACGCTGAACAACCTTGAGATATCCATCATAAGATCCTGGCCCAAGATCTCTTCGTGTAATTGCTTCTGTTGCTGCCAGTATATCCAGATCAAACCCTTCTTTCGAAAGATCTTCAATGGTTATGTCGGTATCCTCTACCACATCATGCAAGAACGCCACTGTCATTACTTTATGAAGAGGAGATAGTGCCTGTGCTATTCGGAAAGGATGAAGAAAATAAGGTTCTCCGGATTTATCAACATCCTTCTCATGGGCTTGTGCCGATATGGTTGCGGCTCTGGCTAATTGTCGGGCTGATTCTGCTGTATTTTCCATAATATGGGACTCTGTCCTGTTCCTTTCTAAATTTTGGTAGAGGAGGAAAGATTTGAACTTTCGGCCTTGTGATTCAAAGTCACACGCTCTAAACCAGCTGAGCTACTCCTCTATATTAATTAATACGTCTCTTCAATTATACACCCCTTTGGAGCTACAACATATTCTTCCTTAGTTGAATTTCGTTTCAAAAACCTGTAATCTCCATTTTCCTGTATCTTTGGTTCCCCATCTGACTCCCATTCGTGTTTGCTTCCATCTGGAGCAATGTAGGTTATTTTGTATTTTTTCAAAGAAATTGGAGTCGCTTCTGCCTTGATCCTGGTCTCCTTAGTAACTCTGTCGTATATTTCTTGTGTTATATCTCCTGAAGTTTTATCCTTTCCCTTTTCAACTTCTTCTTTTATTTTTTTGATATACTCGTTTGCTTGACTATCAGACATATTCGGATTTCGGACTAACAACTCTTTCTTTGTTTTGGCACGAAGTTTTGCTTCTAGGAAATTAGGAACTACTATTGCGGCCAAAATAGCTATAATTGCCAAAACTATTAATGTTTCTATTACTGTAAATCCTTTTTTCATTATAATATCTTTCTATTTGTCAAAATATGCGTTGATTATACCGATATCTGATTTTGTTCGCCAACTTAATCCAGATCCAACTTGCTCACAAGACAATCCGTTAAAATTGCTTGATGACATCTCCCTTAAATCTCTTATGGCAAATTTAACTTGATCTATTTGCGCTTGAATTCTCTCTCCTTGATGTTTATTCTCTCCTTCGTATCTGGCATATTTCAAAAACAAATCCAATCTTTCTTCAAATGTTATCATATCTGCCGATGGACCGTGCTTGATCGAACTTATTTCCTTTTTCAAAAATTCCGATGTCTCCGATACCTTTAAAATGGCCTTTTCTTGCAAATTAGCCATATAGGTAATGATAACGAACATCGATACCAATGTCAACACTATATTTGTTGGCCTATACGGATCGAATGGACTCCTACGCATCATCACTCTCCAGTTTCTATCCTTATCCTATCTTTATTAACAATTGATGCCGAACCTGGAATATCACCATCTTTCTGCATTACGGTTGAACCCAAACAATCCTCCAACATCTCCCTCAATAGCCTCAAATCACTTTCTGACATTCCCTTTGGAGTTCTGACCAATATGGTGCCATCTTTTCTGATCCTTATCTCAAAGTCTTCAATTTTCATGGTATCCGAATTCCTTGTTGTTGTCAAGATTTTTAGGCCAAAAAAAACCCCGAACTTTAGATTCGAGGATCAGACAAGCCAATATGTTTAGCTAATGGCTTAGCAGATCCTCACTCTTGTTTGTTGTTGCTGATAGATCATCGTCACGTTCATGCCCTCCCGCCTACAAAATAACCACCTATTGCAAGTGCTAAATCTTTTATTCCGCCCCAAAACCTATCCCAGGCTTTTACTGAATTATTTGTATTGACACCAATCGAAACAGTTATAGTATCGGATGTAGCTGTTGCCGTTGCTAATGGTGCTCCAAAAAGTGGCCATCTGCCAATATATTCCAAACTTCCGGTAGTGGTCTTGTTTTGAACTTTAATCTTCAGCATGCTTATTCCTCTTGGGTCCAGCACAGAACCTATAGGAAACTGATTAGAGCCTTCCGAGTACACCTTGTCTATATCCTTAACGGACATCACAACAATTGGTTGTGGCGTTCTAGAACACCCTATGATCAAAATAAATGAAATTATAATAAATATATTTTTCATAATGATCTATACGGCAAAAATAAACAAATTTCCTTCTTAAAAAGAAAATGTCCCCTTGTGTTTTCTACAAGGGGACGAGACCAACATAATTCTACAATCTATTGAACATTTTCAACCTTGCGTTCAATTGATTTGTTGAGTATCGTAATTACAGAACGACGATTTTGGGCTTTGCCCTCTTTGGTTAAGTTGCTGGCTTTTGGATGAAATTCTCCAAAAGTCTGAGCCGAAATAGTATTGGGATCTACACCGCATCGAACGGCATAGTGAAGAATAGTAAGAGCACGACCAGCTCCCAACTCCCAATTAGATTTCCATCTAGAATAACGAATTGGATCGCTATCGGCGTAGCCCTCCACAACAATTGTCTTGCCGGGATATGCAGACTTGACATACGAAAGAACCTTGTCAAGAATGTCTTTGCCTTGCTTGGTCATTGTATTCTTCCCTGGCGCAAACAACACATCATTAGAGAGTTCAATTTGCCAAACAAGTCGTCTATTTAGACTATCTATTTCCTTTTGAAGCTTGGCAATCAATTCATTCTTGGCAGCCAATTCTGCTTGCAACCTGGCAATCTCCTCATTCAACTTTGCGATTACCACGGCTTCCCTGTTCTCATCAATTTGATCGGCAATCAACCCACCAAGCAAACCACCAGAAGCTGCACCAATAGCAATGCCCTCAATAACCTTACCATGTGGAGCTACAACGCCACCAATTGCTCCACCGATAAGACCACCACCAGCCATACCCTTTTGAACAGCCGTACAACCAGTCATAACAAAAACAAACAACGACATCACTAATCCCAACATCAGTAACTTTCTCATGTCTTTCCTCTCCATCGTTTATATTGTTTGCAACCCACTACAGAACTACCAATGTATCCGATACGACAAATCAATCCCTTTTTTTTACGTCTTTTCTCCAACTGTTAAGGCCGCTACAACATCCAGCCCCAGCATAAAGTTTTTCCCTATACATTTCTCCGTATTTCGTATCCATCATCAATTCACAAACATATCTCTTGCCATTCCACTGAAGAGAAGGGCATCGTGATGTTGTGTATGTTCTATCTGAATTTGCTGCCAATCCAGCCGTACAGGTGGCTTCCATGCAACAGTATCCACACCCTACACACTTGGACATTGCCCTATCCTTTATATCCAGTAAGCTCACATGCCTTTTTCCTATCCATCAAAACAAACCTTCTTGGCCTTGGATCATTACTCAAAGTAAATGCCTTGAATTCATTTTCACTATAGGCAAATGCAGCTGCTTCGAACGCTCCATTATCAACCACAACAATCAAAGCCATATCCTCTGCAATTTCCTCAAAATATATTGGCCGATCTATTTCAATAGAATCATAATTACGAAGAATGTAATCAGCCTTATTTCGGTTGCTGTCTGTTTCGATATAGTATCCCATTAGACCCACATTCCTCCTGTTTCGTAATCAAATTGCAATCCTTGTTCCTTCAATCTTGGATCATGATGCCACTCAAAAATAAAATTCCACTTATGACAACATCCCTGAGTAGGAAATTCTATATGTATATTCAGACAAGTGAATATCATTGGCCCACTTGACCAAGGTGCTTGTTGTACTGATTCCATCAAAAAAGTAGGATATTCAACATGGCTTATTTCTTTTGGAGCCTTCCACTTACCCAGCTTAACTTCTTCGTCAAACATACCAAGAGTATAATTGTCAGTTTCTATTTTTTCAAGATCTTGAACATATTCCTTTGCTTGGCTATTAAGACCTATGAATTGCGTCGAACGTGACATGCGATTCTCCTTAGAACAACTTTCCTACCCTGTACTTTATACCACAATCCCTATCTTGAATGCAAGCCAATTTATTTTGGCCAAAGGTCATGAGTGATGGTGCGATATAGTAACGTCCAACCCGATAATCGGCATAGGAGACTATCTGTCTCTGATGATAAAGAAAAACCTTTTCATCACAACGACTATTTAGTTCTGTAAAGTAAACATGTTGTTGCGGAGGCGTTTCAAAATTTTCAAGAACAATGTTTTGATCTTCAAATTCTACGTATGGTCCACGAGCTCCAATAACAACTCTTTTGAAGCCATTGGCAAGAAGAAGTCCACATTTAGAGCAATAAAAACAGATAGATTTATCACCATTAATTGGAACTTTTAATCTCTCTATTGTTTCTTTTTTTGTATGCATAAATGATCCAACAAACAGATAAGACGATTGGCCACATTAAAGATAACGTCAATCTATTTATCGAAAACAATAGTACATTATTAAAATCATACCATTCGTAACTATCGTCACCTGTTTGTGCAAATAATGTTATGGCCACAACAATCCACAAAACAACCAAAACAACCAAAACAAACAATACCATTTTATTCCTCCGGAAATTCTGAGGATATTTCCATCAATTCATTAGCTAGTCCAACGATTTGTTCTTTTGTTGGCGCATATATTTCAATTGTTGTGCTTCCAGCGGAATCGGGGTCTTGATAAAACTTAAACGACAAAATAGAATTATTATACTTTTAGTCGTTTGATTTTTTGGCAGATGTCTCAATATTCATATCGAGACATCCTACTTGAACTTCCCTTTGAACTTCGACGACCTTTTTAGACATTTGTTTTCCCTTATTGATAAGAAAAATGGTGGAGCGAATTGTTTTTAAAGCTAAAGACAACGACCGTTTCTCTAACAAAGACGGCACACATTATAGACATTTAAAAACAATCGCTCCATATTGAGAAGATGTACCAATCATTTCCAATTAACTGGTAAATCCACCACCAAGACCAGCCTGAGCCACCTGAGAGAACGACTGAGCTCCCTGACTGGCACGAACTGCCGACTGGCTGAAGACCATAAAAGCCTTGCGGATTTCACTTGGAGTGTTGCCCGGAGTAAGAATCCATTCTGGAAGAATTCCCATTTCCTTAAACACTTGATTGAAATCAGTTCCTTGGTCGTAAATACCCATTGCTGCAACGATATGATTTTCCTGCTTCAGCATATCCTTGATAACCGATTTCACATCAGATGCTTTCTTGTAAGAGCTACAATCAGCTCCATCAGTGATAATCAAAGTTACGGTACGAACAGGAACACCATTCGATGCAAATTCCTGAGACTTAGCCAAAACAGTTCCAAGAAGAACAAGAGTCTGATCATAAAGTGGAGTGCCACCATTAGGATCATAATTCTTGCTGTCCATTTGGATAGCCTGGCTGATTTCACGATACGGAAACAAAACATGACCATTAAGATAACGAGTATGCATCAAAACAGAGTCAGTTTGTTTCGATTTATTCAATGCGTCGATGACAAGGTTGTGTCCATCACGAACAAGTTGAGCATTCGATGCAAAACGAATGGAGCCGGAGTCATCGGGCATAATAGTAACGAGTACAACTTCGCTTGCCATTACACCATCAACGGAGATACCAAGACCATCCTGAATAGCTTGACCGATATCAACATTGCCAAGCAAATCCAAAGATTTTTGAGACAACTTACCTTCATTACGAGCTTCCTCAAATAGACTCACAACACCAGATTGCGACATGATCTTTCTTCCTTTCTTTAGTTGCTTTTATTTTTGGCAAATCCATACCTAGCTTTCGAAAACAAAATAAGTCAGTGGCCATATTTCCTAGGTACGTATTGCGACTCCACCAAGCCGTTGCCACATCTTACAGTTTAATTCCGGGCCAAGTATCCAATGCTTGGTCAGAACGAACTACATGCATTCCTGCATCAGCAAACTTCTTCAAAGCTGCCTCTGCTTCTGGAGTGTAGTCTGCAATGAAACCGCCCTTGCCATCAGGAACGGCAACTGCCGACATACAATCTTCGATGATGTAGACCTTCTGAGCCAGAGTTGGGTCTTTTGCCTGAATTTCGGTCAAGAGATCCTGAATGGTACTCTTAACACAATGGCTTGCAGCCTGACCAGCGATGATGACGTTATCGGCATCAATGAGGGTTTGGATGAACTTGGTATTGCGCTGTGCCATAGCATGTCCATCATGACGCATCAAAACTTCCGGGCTAAGAACCGAATAGTTTTCGGTCAGAAGGTTTCCGCCCTTGACCTCTGCCAAATCTGGAGAAACTCTGGCAAAGGCATGAAACAAACGAGCTTCATGGACCACACCAACCAACGAATGTCCCTCATCACCGATCATGCAATGGAAAGGCCACAAGTAGAGGGCGTATTTTCCACCCTTCTCAAGAGTGTCGCAATAAAACTCAGCTTGTTTGCGAAGCCAAGAATAATTGCCGTTACAAAGCCAATGTGCCATTGCCTTGGTCGGGGACCATTTGCCGCTACGAACTTCATCAGTAGTAATTACGGTATATGGACCTGCTGGATTGCCCTGATCATCTTCCCAAAAGGACGGGAAAAAGATTTGATAGGGAAAGTGGGTATCGACAGTAACGGTAATGTTAGAGATCGTTCCCAAATTCTCATAAATGAAGCGGCAAAGACGTTTGTTGTCTTCAACTGCTCCTGTGCCGCTACGTCCACCGACATAAAGACTTCCTTGTGGGAAACAAAAGTCTTTCTGAACATCAATCAGAAGAAGGTGGGTATTTACCTTGTCTACTGCGGTGGGCTTAATGTCATGCATTTTAGCCCATTGTTTTGCAAGATCAAAAATCTTGCCCTGATCTGCCCTGTAACCCCATTGATCCGCATTAGAAGCTTTAAAATGCTGAGGTACTGGTAGTGGTGCCGCTACGGTTACCATTTTTCTTTTCCTTTCTTTTTTTACTTCGTTCTTCGTTTCGATTCGTTCCTACTCACTTGGATCAGTCTAAAACAATTCTAGGCCAAAGTCAAGAGCCTATTTTCTGGCCAAAAATATACTCGACATATTGTCTAGTCGGCAAGGAATTAACTCTCTCATCTAAAGGCTTCTGTACAGTATCGTAAGATATTTTACGAAACTCCTTTTCAGATAGTTGTTTTCCATCAAGCCACCATTCTTTTGTGCCAAGCCACCATTCTTTTGTGCCGTAAGGATACTCAATAGCAGGACCATCTAGACGATGAAGTTTGTCGTCTTGATACCAACGTTTTCTGCCGTCAGGATACTCAACAGCAGGACCATCGACTCTATGAAGTTTTCCGTTTAATCGGTATTCAACAGTTCCATCAAGTAGTTTTGTTTTTATAGATTTCATTAAGATATCTTCAATAAATAGATTTTCTTGTTATTGGCCACAAAAATTCCATCCTTAGACGGATATAGATACGACTCAGAGTCTACAAATGGCTCAGTATCTGGAAACCTCTTGGTCTCCACAACTTTGTCCGAAGTTATTTCCGCTCTAATAAGACCATCATCCGATGGAGACAAGATAAACTTGCCAATAACGCATTTTCCACGGATAGTTCCAAGCCAACTATCTTGACCCTTCTCTTCTTGTGCGGTAGCCACTACCCGACCTAGATGGTCGATAACTTGACATTGATTTATTATCTTTCCACCGTACTCAACCGATGCAAAGAACCATGCAAGGCTATCGGTAAAATAACAAGTAGTATCGACAATACCACCTGGTAATAAAGAGATATTGACGCTATCATTGATACCCTTTACCGATGGGTCAAACACAAATGCAATTTTTATGTTTCCAGCTCGATAAAATCCAAACCCCATCTTCTTGCCAGTCCAAAACAAAGTCTGTTTTGGAAGAACATCGCCAATATACTCCGATGCCCACTCACCATCTTTCTTGAGCTTACCGCCTTCAACCCAAAAAACATGATTTTCGTTAACATCATATACTGGCAACACGCCCATGCAATCGGTATCAAATTTTCTCTTATCTCCGTTGTTGTTGATCTCTACAATTTGATTACCCTTTGCGAAATAAGTTTCTTTCTTTCGCATTCTAAACCTGATCTGTGCATCCAACGGACCAGTCAACACAACGGAACGATCTTCTCGACGGTATTCATTATTTTCGTGATACAACCAAAAAAGATCACCGGATTGACAGGCAGTTTGAAGAATAACTCCGCTAGTTTGAAAAACCATGGTTGCAGTTACCTGCCCTCTCACTACAGTCACTTCCTTGACAGCAGCCGGAGCTGCCTGTCGGCATACTGGACAAGTCGAACGTGCGTGTTCCGCTCCACAAGCAGAACAACGAGTCCATGCCATGTTCTCCAACAAACGAACAGGCATTTCACCACGAATATCTTTCTCAAACAAACGGTGAAAATAATCAAGCAACTCATCTGGCAAAATAGAGTATGGACGAGCCGGTTTTGGATAACGAACCTCTGGATTAAATACAGTAATTCTCTTCAAAGGTCTTTGATCGTGCGGAATAAGATCCTTCTTGTTCTTCGGCGCAAACACACCACCATACGGACCAACAAAAAGAAACGACTGCATCAACATAACCGACAATGCATACCAATCAGAATTCTCATTGTGTGGTCGGTATAGCAAAAGATTATGCTGAAGAGGATTACAAAGAATTGGATCGACAAAACGACCAGTAAACACCTTGCAAAGAAACCCGCCGAATTGAAAACTATCGGCATCAATCATGTATGGTTCTTCACCCTTGACCAATACATTAAGATCGTTGAAATCGCCTAAAACTACATTTTTAGAATGAGTATCTTGAACGATATTGTGCAGATTAAGAAATATTTTCCTGACTGTTTCATCTGCAATACCAGAAGATCTAAAATTCTTCTCAGAATACCTAAGAAGAAGCTCGGCTCCACGAACCAATGGCATGGTATAGCCAATAATTCCCCTACCCTGTTTGTCTTGAACCAAATCAATTGGCCGGACCACATTCGAGTGAAGATTTTTGGGAAAAAGAGGAAGCTTCTTTTGATGCTCATCAATTCTAATCCGAGCGCCTTTTTGTTCTTCTGGCAATCCAGTAAAATCAGGATGGGTCGGACCCTTGAATATTTTAGCTGCCTGTCCATTGCCAAGATCAAAAATATCAGCTTCGCCACCCTTACCGATGGCATCTTGATCCTTAAGTTTAACGATTTTGCCAGCAATCATTACGTCAGGCATTATACTATCTTCTTTCTACGGAGAGCAATCAAGGTGGTGTCATCGGACAGTAAGCCATTGTTCACATCGAATGTTCTATTATCCCAATCCACATTATATCGGGTTTGATTGAGGAGAAACAATTTTCTTCGTATGGCATCCGGATTTTTAAAATACTTATCTTGTTCAACAAATTGATCGACTGGATCTTCAGGAGTAAAATCAGTCAAACCATCCGTGCCAACGATTAGGGTTTGAAGCTCCTCAGTTGGGATAGTATGCAAAATCTTAAAATTCATATTTTCCTTATACCAAGGCAATAGAGAATAGGCAAGATATAACGGTGCATTACCCTTGAAAGAAACTGTAACTGGATTTCCATTGACAATATACACTCCATCCCCAATTGCAAAAACAATAGTTTCTTCCGGCGCTACAATGAAGCCCATCAGTGTAAACAACAAATGATCTTCGATGATTTTGTCCTGAGAAGTATTTGCCATTGAAGATATCATTCTATCCATATCGTATTTCAAATATGATATTTGAGGAAGAAACATTTCTACATTTCTATTTGGGAAATATCTATAGCTGCCAATTCCATGTTTTATGTTGTTCATCAACATATTGACACCATAACGAGCTCCCCACTCGCTATAAGGGCTCGATCCACAACCATCCGCAACTATCCCGACAATATGATCTTCATCTTGCCAAAACGCATAGGCATCTTGATTGTTTTTCCTAGAGAAAAGATGATCTTTCCCTACTATAGAGCCACCAGCAATTTCAAAGTCTTCAGAACCAGCCATTTTTCTTTCCTTTCATATAACAAAGCCACCCAACACGATAACTATACCGCAAGGTGGCTTGGAAGTCAAGTGTTGCCCGACTACGGGTCTTAAGCCAAAATCAAATCACATCCGTATTCTCTTCACATTTTTTGTCCTCATAAGGGGACATCAAACGCCTGTAGAGCTCTAACTGGCAACAAGTCAATGTTCCACCAATGAGATCCTGTGCTCTTGCATACGTCATTCCCTTGCCCTTAAGAATTCCGTTAATAACACTAAATATCACATAGTTAAGATGACCCTTAACAAGATCTTCATTCATTGGAACAAATTTATCTACAAGAGAGTTTATTTCTTCTGCGTAATAAGTTCTATCAACTTCTTTAATGTATGGCATCTTTATCTCTTTCATTTATAATTTCTTGAAGATTTTCAGCAGATTCTAATATCATCAAACCTATAAGCCTTAACTTTTGCGGCGTTGTTTCGCCAAAAAAAGATACATTGCCATCTAATCCACTAGCGGAAAATTGAACTCCCAAATATGCCACGCCATTTTTATCTAAATCTTCACAGTTATCCTTGAACAAACCCACAGATATTTTAATATGTGTATTGCCAGGAACATGAATTGATTCTGATCCTATTTCTTTCTTCATTATTTATCACAATTATCCTTAGTAAGAATTCCCATAAACATTCCAGCTAAAAATGGAAACATAACTGGATCTATTATCTTTTCTATTGATTTGAATGATTTATGTATTTCCTTAGTAATGAAATATTTTTCTCCAGACAATCCTCGTCTTTCGATCAATTCCGTTGCAGTTAAATTTGAAAAAGCTTGATCCAAGGCTACACTTTCATGGAAAAAACCGTTCCAATGGAATTGAATTTGCGAAAAATACAAAGGATAGTCTTTCCGAATTTCATAAAAAGCGCTATGTAATATTTCCCTATCTGATGTAATTGAAAATTCTCCTAAATACTGAGATATGTAATGAAAAATACCTACAATAACATCATCTGCCAATAATGGTCCAGAGTCTTTCATTATTCATCTCCTTCATTGTCATTTGTGCCAGATATACTTATGGTTCCACTCTGCCACCTAAAAGGCAGATTGCCAGTAGTCGTAGATGGCCAAACACCATAAACAATCATTGTTGTGGGTTGTGCAACACCATAAACAAATGGTGTAGACATACCGTCATCTGGAGGGTTTCTTATACCACCACCCCTAATCGGAATAGCCGATTCTTCCCTAAGTCTTCTAAGAAGATTTTCTTGAAATTCATTTGGAGAGGTATTTCCTTCCAACGATCCAGATCCATCTGTCTCTTCTTGAGTAAAAAATATTTGTTTATTATGACAAACATCTTTACAACAAGAAAACTTGCCAAATCTAAAATCTAAAAATCCATGCTCCCAAATAGTTTTCAAGCTATGGGTCAAGATATTGCCTTCGGGTTTAATTTCTTTTTGATCTATCCAAGAACGCATAGAAAGACAACCGACAACAGATCCACAACTAAAAATACCTAATGAATGATGTCCAGCAGAACATGCCCCACAACCAAGATTGTCGGAAAGGACAACCTGAGTTCCATTGTTTATAGATTTTTGAATTCTAGACACAAGATTAAGAAGAGATATTTCGTTCTCTGGCTCATAGAGAGCCATCTCGTTCCATCCACGATACATTGTGTATTGAACCATCCAAGGGCAACCATTGTCGCTAACGCTATCTCCCATCAACCTAACACGATTTTCAATGTAGTCGTAATGGAAAATATTGCCTAGGTTAAAATTTGTAATTATTGTAATTGGGGCCGTTATGCCACCATCATACAGATATGGATAATCTTCGGCATCTGATTTAGAATTAACCGAAATTCCAACTCTATCGTAAAGATTTACTATTGCCAGATTTCTATCCGTATTCTTAAGAAAACTCTTCGGATTTACAATTATCTTGCATTGAATATTCTTGCTTTTGAACAATTGTACTATTTTTTTGTGAACATCTACTGATACCAGAAGAGGATCTCCACCAGATATATTTACTGCCTTTGGTGGATATTCAGAAATAGCCTGTGCTATCTTAATTATCTTTTCAGAGTCTATCTCTTCATTCCAACCATCCTTGGACCCGCAGTACGTACAATGGTTTTCACATTTTTGAACAATCTCCCAAATAATTTCATCTAGAGATATATTAGGATTTTGCATTGTTATTTACCTCTTCCTTCAATATAGACATAAATTCTTTCCAAAGAATATCATAGAAATTTTTCAAATCAGCACGAACTTCACTAACTGTTTCTGGGTAATCTCCACCGTAAAGAACTTGTGATATTTTGCAGTCGTATCCAATCAAATCAGAAATTTCAGAACTATAAAATTCTTCAATTTCTTCCCACACATCCCTGGCACCACCTCTGCTCAGTTCACCATGTCTCCTATTGTATATAACTTTATCTCTCCACATTTTCTTTGTTTTTTCAAGATTTATTTCTATATAACTTTCTCTACACTGTAATAACTTTACAAACAGATAATCCATATCCAATTCTATGAGAAAATGCTTGAAACTTTCACGGCCATGGTATGGCCAAACATAGCCATAGTTTCCAAAATCAGATACGATATTAAGCAACCCGCCACGCTCATCCAAGGTAAAGATGCCCCAAGTTCGAAATGGCTTCTGAACATGAACATCGTAACGTTCACATTGACTCTTGTTGAAAGTTACATTTTTTTCTTCAATCGTAGTTTCTGTCATCTTCACAGATCTCCTTTTCTTTAAACGATCTTCCCATTCGAGCCGCATTTCGCAAAGCCATCAGATCAATCTGATCTTTTGTGATCCTTTGTTTGAGACCAACTTGAACATACCTCCTGAAAAATTCAGACTGATCTAAATTACTTGGTTGCCTATTCTTTTTCCTATCCATTAGCGGTTGTCTATAATACTCTTGGTATCATTATCCTTACGATAAATAACATATATTCCGCCACCTTGAGGCGGTGACCAGAACTGTATTATATCATAAGAACTGATATTTCCTATGGCCAAATTTCTATCTATCATTTCAATTTCTTCAGCCACGGTAGGGGCCGTAACATAAAAGAAATCCACTACTTTCATTTCTCTATATTCATGTTTTTTGTATTTATAATTCATATAACTACAAGACGACAAGGAGAACATGATCATCGCAAGAACAAACGTAAAGACTACTTTCATTTTGTTTTCTACTTTCCTAGTATTTAACTCAATCTATCAATCTATTTCTGGATTATCAGATGCTATTGCTTCTTCGAAAAATTCTGGCATATTTCTTTTAGCCCAAATTAATATACTCTTAAGGTCTATGGAAACCGCTGCTCTTGGCTCGCCATAATTTTCCGTAAAAGCGACAATACAAGGTGGTCTAATCGTGCCATCAAGATTATATGAATTAATTCTCACTTCAACACATTTGTCTTCAAACTTATTATGTTGGTTAATATCTGTTTCTATTATCTTCATATTGTCACGAAGAGCTTTATATTGTTCTTTGCTAAGAAGTTTGGACATAATTTTTCCTCATTTATTTATTTTTTTTGGAAAGATTGCGAGCTATACTAACCGTCAACAACACAACTAAAATAGCAATCACCAAAGCTGCCAATAAATCGGTGCTCATATCTATTCGCCATCACCCCAAATAATTTCATCACCTTCATCATTTGGATAAAACAAAGGCAACCTCTTTCCGCATCTAGTACAATAACAACTTGAATAAGCGTATGGAAATAATTCTTCTTTACAATAATGTCTTGGTTTGTGATCAAATATCATACAGATTAAGGACCCTGCGAAACAAAGAACTTTATCCAAAAAATTAAAAATTCTTGGGTCAAACTTATCGATAAAAAATATTATTTTCGTAAATATGTATTTCATTTCTGATTTTTGGCTTTCATATCTGCAAAAAACTTACCATGTTCACACCATTCTTCATGGTAGTGGGATTTTTCACATTCTGGACATTCATCATGCCAAGTATCCTGACCATCTTCATCGTAATGATAACTTCCGTGAGAAAACTCAGCCTTGTAAATTCTTTCATCTAATAGCCTATTTTCTGCCTTCACCGTAGATAATTCTATTTTTAAAAGATAGTTCTCATCTACAAGACGCTTGAACTCTTCCCAAATAGGTTTTAATTTCTCAATATCTTCTTGTCTATGGGACATTATGAAATCTGTAAAATCTATGAGAATTTTATTGTCCATTTTATTGCCTCAAAAAAATTTTGTCGGTGAGTCGATATATACTGGACCTATATCGACAGTTTTAACATCGGGGCTAACTACAGAGAAGTAATAGTCCGTCAAGTTAGTCACCATGTCCAGCTTTCCCTCGTCTATTACCCGTCACCAACAAATTTATGGTACGCCTGACTGGACTCGAACCAGTGACCTATTGCTTAGAAGGCAATTGCTACTTTCCAGCTGAGCTACAGGCGCACAAACTTTACTCAACTTTCATCAAATATTCGTTTCGACCTTCAAGATGCATAAGATAAATAAGGGTATCGTGCAACCTCACAACTCTTTCCTTGGTTGAATATCTCGTTGCAATAAGATAATATTTTTGATTTTTCTTTGGTTCCAATGAAAGTTCTCTAATGTCTTCTTCGTCTGGCGAATCCATCCAATAATCATTAGAACTTCCAAGCTGATAACGATAACCACTATCTTTCTTAAAGGCGGACTTTTCTGAAAAAAGGATATTGGCTATCCAGTTGGCGTAGACCATATCGCAATACTCATCTGCATCGCAATATCCAGATTTGCCCGATGGAATAGTAACCTCTGGAACACAAATAATAATTTCAAGATTTCGATTAATCATTGTTGTTCTCCTTTAATCAGGCTAACGAATAACCATCTTCGGGAATGATTTTTTTCTTAGGCTTTTCTTCTTCTTCTCCAGGCCAAGTCGAGACCCATTCTTTAAAATCTTCCCATTCTCGTTCAAGCTCACTAAGAATAGTATCCTGCTCATCATTCTTCATCCATTCGTCACTAATTATAATTTGCATACCAAAACATTTTATTTCCCAAACTTTGCCATAGGAAATAAATTGCCATGGGGAATAACCCGTTCCACACGGACAATGATCCAGTCCCCTACTATTCATTTCCAATACAGCAGCCTGTGCTTCTTCAAAAAGATCTTCGCCTTGTATTTCTTCGAACATATTTACAATTCCTTAATGTGTTCCCTTATTTTTTCCCATTCTTCTTTTTTTATGTAATCTCCAGAACCATTTATAGCCACTTTTCTTCTATATTTATTTCTCAGTTTTTTATCTTCTTGTCTGTATTCGTTTTGTTTTCTTATATTAACTCTAAAAATAGAAACCATGGTATTTCGAAGATGTGCTCTAACGTTCAGCGGGATATCCAATAACATTACTCTTTCAGAAGATGAATTCAACCATACCCTGCCAACTCCATGAGCAATATCAGAATAATCCATATCCTTGAAAATCAATCTAATTCCTCTTGTATATGAATGATATTCTTTAGAAATTTTCTTGACTGTTTTTGGATCATCAAGCTCATTTAGAATTTTAACAAGATTAATTCCTGATTGAAATTTTCCAAATGTATCTGTTTTTAGATTCATATTTTGCCTATTTTAAAACCATTTCTATTACTTGATCTTATCATAAAGATATTGAAGCTCAGTCTTGGGAGCCCAACGACATTCTCCAGTAGTATCTTGATTGGCCATTTCAAACAATGTGGGAATGTTTGCATCGTCAGCGAACTTATCCACACCAACAATAATCTTACGAAGACGATCAACGCTAATCCAAATTTGTTTATTGCCCAATTCATTCGCAGACTTAAGAGAATCCTTAAGAAAGTCTTTATCGTTCTTTACAATACGAAGCTCCTGCTGTTCTTTATTTGAAGCTGTTTTTGCACCTGCCATTTTGTTTCGTTCTCTCTTTCTTTTATTTATTTAGAAACTTATCTAATTCACAATTTTTTGAATGTTTCTTGTCTGACAAACAACAAATAGGACATTCCCATCCATTCTCTCCGCAAATAAATTCTAATTTCCTTAATAATTCTATGGCTTTGTTTAGCCTAAAATCCTTATCGATATTCTTATCTTTTTTGTCGATCACTTACAATCTCCATGCCTCTCTACTTACGATACTATACCTGTTTCACAAACCAATGTCAAAGGCCAAAACGAAGCCAATTTTGGTACGCCCGGAGGGACTCGAACCCACGACCCCCGGTTTAGGAATTAGTGCCCCTTGAGGAACTCGAATCCCCGACCTAGTGAGTAGGAATCACTCGCTCTATTCCAGCTGAGCTAAAGGGGCTTATAAAAGACCGTATGCTTTCAACCATTTCCTTATAGAGTTATCGGAAACTCCATACTTCCTGCCAATACTACACATAGACTCCTTATTTGTCAAACAAGACAATAATATTTCTTTCGACGGCCTTTCTACTTTTCTGTTCGCATTCGCCGCACATTCAGTAGAACAATATTTTGTTCCAAAAACTTCCTCATGACACAATGGGCATTCTCCAGTAGATTTGAAACGAACAAATTCTCTATCTAGATTTGTATTGCCCTTCCCATTACCTATAAAATCCAAATTATCTTCTGGCCAATGTAATTCTGTATGGCAATTTCCGCACAATAGAATACATTTTGACATTTCTTTTATTAATTTTTCCCAACTCATTCTCAACATTTCTATTGTCGAAAATTCTTTTATTGCTGGATCAAGATGATGAAAATGGAAAGCAGCAAGATTTTTATTATATCCACATTCTTGACATTTTCCACCGAACAACTCAACTACTTTTCTTTTCCTATCCTTCCACCTTTTAGATTGACTTGAGTATACACAATCCTTACACCAGCTATTATATCTGTTTTCTTTGATTTTAAAATAAAAACTATCTAACGATTTAATAATTTTACATTTACAGCATTTTTTAGAAATACCAAATCTTTCTTGCGTGTCGCTACAAACATGAATTTTTTTGGTATTGTGCAAGCCAAATGGAGAGCAATCAAAACAATATTTTCTCCCATGCAATATTCTTTTCTTTCCTTCAATTTTGATTGATAACGGAAACTCTTTACCACATTTTTGACATATCTTAGGCATAATAGATCATCCTTTATAAGACCTACCATACCAATTCCGAACCTATACTTAGTTTTCCTTTATTTTATTTCATAGACAATTGAACTAACTGATACTTTAATACAAAAGGCGATCTATCCAGCTGAGCTACGGGCGCACGATATTATCATAACGATCTATACAGGTGAGTTTGCCATCCAGACTCATTGCTTTCTGAACTGCTTCTTCAAAAAGAATTGGCTTGAATTCATTATTGTCCACTCCACAATCATAAGAGTTCTGTTGGCATAAAAATGGAGCTCGTGGACCGCTGTGAACATGCCCGAAAAAGTGAATGGAGCCATGAGTTCTTTTTTCCCAGCTAAGCATTGGACAATGACCCATTATGACATTCACGCCATTAATATTTAGATCAACAATTGTGTTCTTGAAATAATAATAAGAAAAAGTATGTCGGTTATTAAATGCCTGTTTGTCATGTGAGCCGAAAACAATAATAATATTGCCATTAAGGCTTTGAATGATATTTTCTACTCTCTGATCTTGATCATTTTGTGTAGTGTAAATTCTACGATCCGGCAATGCGAAATCACCAAGATGATAAACAGTATCTTCTTTAGAGACTACTGAGTTCCAATTATCAGTCATTGCCTTATCCATCTCCTCAACCGAAGTAAATGGACGGTCACAATACTTGATTATATTGCGATGTGAAAAATGCGTATCACTAGTTAGCCAAATTTTGGGCATTCGTTATTCTTTCACCAAATAGGTATACGAACCTTCGTTCTTCCGCAATATTCCAACAAACCAACTCTTGCCATTTCATCCATAAAATCTCTCGCACAATCTCCTGGACTGAAAACAAATCCAGATGTTCTATTAAGAACATCTTGGGCTTTGGCAATAGTCATTGTTCTGTTACGAGAAGTCAATGCTGCCTCAAGAGCCGTGTGAGCTATTGAAAAAGGAGTTGGTTTTATTTCTTGTTTTTTCATAATTTTGGTAGCCTCTGAGGGGATCGAACCCCCGATGCTGCGATGTAAACGCAGAGCCTTACCACTTGGCGAAGAGGCCATTAAGATATCAAAACCAATCCGATGGCAACCACCACACATGCCAAACACATTAGAATTGTTCCTAAAATATTATCTCTATATCCATTCATAATTTGGTGGGCTCTGCAAGGATCGAACTTGCGATGTAGCGATGTCACCGCTATGCCTTACCACTTGGCGAAGAACCCTTTTTATCCTTTTCGAAAAGATCACGAACATATTCCTTGATCTCTTCTTTTCGAGTATCTTTCAAATCTCCACGAATTAATCCGTATTGATTTTTATTTATGTTCCAGTCCTGATACAGATCATTCTCCGAAACATCACCTAACTCTATCTCAATTGGCTCGCATTGTCCAATATTTTCTTTATGGCTTACCTTCAAATAATCAAATCCACCGTCTACCGACACTGAACCACATGGACAAGACCTATAATCGTGCCTTGCTCTTGAATAAACCACACAATTGCAAGCAGGGCAACGTATTCCGGTTATTTTCATTCGTGAAGCTTGTCCCATGCAGACAAAATTAACGGTTTTAGATAATTCCGATACCAAAGATTTTCTTCAGTCCACGTTCCCTTATCAAGCCAACTATCCAATGCCTCTTCAACCGTACAATGTTCTGCATTCTCCATAAAATCAAACGCCAACCAACAATTAAAAGCCAAACTATCTCCAAGGGTTATTGTGGCAAATACACCAGGCGTATAAGATGCTTTTGCCTGAAATGCTGGAGTCCATGAGGTTTTATGATACCTTGCTCCCTCCACTACCATATTTATAAAAGATGAATAATTGTCTTTATCTTCTTCGTCTTTTCCACATTTAGGACAAACAATATCTTTCGAATATGGAATATAATGTGCTTCACAATCAGGGCATTGATGACGAAATGGCAAATGTGCTGTCATGATCTATCCTATCTTAAAACATTCTTTTTCCGAGTAGAGCTATTAATTGCTCAAATGAATTCTGTTTCTTAATCATTTTTTCATCTCGCTCCGTAGAAAAAGCAGTGCAATTATCTGGACCCCAACATGGATCGAAATTATACGGAAAAATAAACCACTGTTGAGCATAAGATGGATTAGAACACCGTGGATATCCCTTTCGGACTTCATCGGTAGATCCCGTCCAGTCAAAACAACATCCGATATGGGTATTGCCAGGAATATTTTCTTTGTAAGCACATCCGTTATGACAAGGCAACATCTGATTTCTCCGGTAATTTCTTCTGCAATCTTTGTGTCGTTATTTGATCTATAATACTTGTTGTGCTTGGATGCTCAACCAAATCAAATAACATAATCAATTCTTTGCAATATTCTGCCCCGATAATATCCTTCCGATCCATCCCAATAAAAGCATCGTTCTTAAACATATAGTCAGGCTCAAAAATCTTAGATATTTTCCTAAGATCCTCTACTGTATTCATCACACAAACATAATTGACTGCTTTTAAGGCATCAACAATGTGAGATCTTCTGGCATCACTAAAGATGGGTCTTCCCTCACCTTTAATGCCCCTCACGAGCTCATCCGAGTCAAGACCAACTATCAAGATGTCGCAATAACGACGACAACGCTCGAAATAAATAACATGCAGGAAATGAAACAAATCAAAACAACCGGAAGTTACTCCAATTGTTTTGCCCTTCGCTCTCTCAGCCTCTATAGAGAGCTTGACCGAATCAACTTCCTCTGGTCTATGAAGGTTGAATATCATTTTTAACTATCTTCCGAACAGTTACTTCAAAATTGCCTAGATCTCCACTATCCTTATAATGAAATCCATCTACTTCAATTGTCAATACCGTATCCTCTGGCTGTCCTGCTTCATGCTGTTCGTGAAGATAACGGCACAGATAATGAGCTGTAGAAACAATGCCAATGCCGCTCTTAAGACCTACATCTTCCAAAACATCCATACATCCACGAACAAGATCAGCAATTTTTTTGTCGTTAATAGGTTCGCCATCAATATGCGTGATGTTGTCTCTATCGAATACCATAGTCGTTTTCTTTCATTAAATTGGAAGCGGGAACTGGACTTGAACCAGTGATCTCATGGTTATGAGCCATGTGTTTTGACCATCTAAACTATCCCGCATCAAACCCAATTACTTCTTTTTGTTCTTCTTGGAAGAAACTTTCTTGCTCTTTTTATCTTCTTTTACTTCAAGAACTTTTTGTGACTTTTTAGACGCACCGTTCTCAAGAGCTTTCTTAGCATATGTAGCTTTCTTCTTGGCATCTTCCTTAAGAACATCTTGAATTTTCTCAATAACCTCAAGAATATCAGGACGATCACAATAATCCGTAATTTTCCGGATTTGTTTCACAGAAAGACGCTTGGCTTGATCGTAGTAAGCATTAAACAAAGCTTCGACTTCATCCAAGCCAAGAAACGGAACCAAGGCACGCTCAAGAGCAATGTGACGACCAATGGCCTTGTCATACTGTTCTTTGGCAGAACACTCAGACAATCCTTGAAGAATTGATCTGTCGAACTTTCGAGCATCTTTCTTTCCGGTAATTCTGGAATCATCGGGATAGATCATAGCAATGGTCCCACGATTAGTGCTTCCATCTTTATATCTTTCCATGCTTTCAATGTGTGAGAATGACAAGAAAAACAATCTCTCATCTCCGTTTTTTTGTTTCAATACCAGCTTCATCTCAATAACCATCCTTTCGATTTGTATTACTTCCTAACTACTTTTAATCCTAACATAAGTCCACTCCGTAGTCAATAGCCAAAATATGGTCGGGGTGGTCGGACTTGAACCGACGGCCTCTGGTTCCCAAAACCAGCGTTCTACCAACTGAACTACACCCCGATATTTAACCCTTCAATCAATTTACTAATATCAGCATAAGTCGGCTGAACTTCATAATGAAAACAATTCTTAATTAAGAATGTTCCATTTTTAATCATTGGCTCAAGATCCGTTGTCCAGTTTTTGCCAATATCGTGAAGCATATCGTGCATATCCGAAACCGTCTTGTTGTGAAGTTCTTTATGAGAGAAAAAAGAACGGCAATACATTTGAATTGAATTTCTTGCCCAATCTTTTGCTCTCCAAAGAAAATAATTTGCAACCTCATCTTTCGGAATAATAAATGCTCTCGAATCAAATGTAGCCAATTTAGAACCCATTGGCGAACCTGGCAACGAACTAACCGATACTATCTGGTTAAACACGGCTGTCATTACGGAGGCAGATATGGAAACTATTTTCTGAAGGTTGTAATCGAACCAACCCTGAGTTTCCAATTCATCAAAATCCGTTATAAGGAAAGAAGCTTCATCTGACTGAACATATCCAAGCTTAAATCCCTGCATATCTTCCGAAACTGCTTGTGCAGAGCCTATCATTGCACGTATCAATTCCATATCAAAGGGTTTCGAACATCCCTTTGTAAAAGTATGGAATGCACGACCATCAATCCTGATAATTGCACAAGAACGAGGAGTAAGTTGAAGCTGAGTGACAGCTTCATACCGCTTCATTCTGTCACCTAGACTTTGTTCTTTTTTCATTACTCAGTTTCCTCATCAATATCCAACCAGCTTTTCTTTTCAAGATATTTCTGGTAGTGAAGATCACAAGCTGTTTTTTGCCAATCTGTATCTCTTAGTTCTCCTGGCTTACCACAAAACTCACAAGTAAGATACGACTTATCCTCTGCATCTCGACAGAGTTTCCTTATTTCTTCCGTATTAACTTCAACGTTGACACCATAATAAATTCTTATGCCGCCAAATTTTTCTTTTATCTGCAATACCTTCAGATCTGGATCTATCATTTTAGCTTTAGTTAAGAATTCTCTAACCAGATCATTCCAACCATTCCCAAAAGAATATCCCAAACGGCATTCCGACATAATTTCAGGAAATTCTTCGACTATCCAATTCTGCGATTCACCTCTCATTAGTTTCTCCTAACTGAATTGCTCTCCAATGGACTCCAGATATTGTACTGGACAATTGAAATATAACATTTCTGTAAATTCAGATCCAGTATATTCGGTTCCATATTCATCCACAATAATTCGTTCATCACCCTTTTCATTGCAGACACGAATTACAATATCACGATCTTGTGCCCAACTAAAAGAACTGCAACTCTGGACACCTTTCTTCATTGTACTGACTGGCTTGGCAAATCCAAGTTCAACTCCTCCAGAGCTTTCATTAAGACTTTCTTCTTTCTTTTTAGCTCCGCATTTAGGACAACGTTCATGCCATTTTGATTTTCCAAGATGAATTCCCTTTTCTCCATCTCGACATAATGTAATTTGGCAATCAAAACAATATGGACCAGAAGCCGATCTCTTACCGAGATGAATTTTAGGGTCCATGTCGTCAACTTCTATACGAAGTTCATACGGCTCCCCTGTCGGAAGAACAACATTCTCCGTATGTGTTACAAATCCAGTTCGCCAGTAAAAGTTTGTGCCCATTATACAGATTGTTCCTTATCTTTTTTCTTTTCTTTGTTTTTATCTAAATCTGCCTGAGCTGCTTTATCGCAACGGTCGCAACCATGAACATCTGCCGGAGTCGTACTAAACATATCTCCTTTTGGAAGATCTGCAAATATTTTACCGCAACATGTCGATGTTCCCTTACCAACCGGAGAATAATGTATTGCAGCAGCCATCTGTTTCTCTCTTTCTATATTTTCATGTGAAATACTATTGTCATAACGAATGATGCTATTGCCGAACCTGCCACCAAAAGACATGATATTGCAATAATATTTTCTCTAACAGAATGTTTATCGCAATATCCAATCATATATTGAACTATTTTATAAATAGGTATCATGGATAACACATATGCCAATATAACTCCCAAAATAAATCCCCAACACTTTAGAAACATTAACATACGTGCCAAATTCCTTCCTTACTTTCTATCTTGACGATACGCCAATAGTTCCTCCAAGTCAATAGCCAATTTTGGGGTGGCTGGAGAATTTCGAAATCTCCCCGTCTCTTTCACAAAGAGGTGTGCTGCCTCTACACCACAACCACCATAAAATTTGGTCTAGTGGGTGGGCCACGATCCCACAACCCCTCGCTTCCAAAGCGAGCACTCTACCTACTTGAGCTACCACTAGACAAATGGGGTGACCGTCCGAACTTGAATCGGAAACCAAGAAATCCACAATTTCTCGCTCTACCAATTGAGCTACGGCCACACTTGTTTGCCTTACGGCAATATCTTGGAGCAACATATCAGATTCGAACTGATACCCAATCCTTGGCAAGGACTTATGCTAACCATTAACACCAATGCTGCCTATTTACCATAAACGGTTCTTGACTATCTCCTTCGGCTTATTTTCTTCCTTTTTTATTTCAACTTCGACATGCTTTTCTTTCAACAACCTAATTAAAACCTCACCATGACAATGTTGACCTTTAACGCAGTAACAACCAAGTATCTTATTTTCCAATTCACCCAAACTATTCATCAACTCTTCATTTGATCTAACATATTCTTCGTATTTGCGAATTACTACGTTTCTTGTACCATCCGTTCCGATACGAAATGGATTTCCCCACTTACTTCCTCGGCCAATATATATGTCGTAAACTTCTTTTCGGAGATTGACGACTTTTGTTTCCATATTTTGGCACCGATGGCAGGACTCGAACCTGCGACACTTGGTTTCGTAAACCAATGCTCTAATCCACTGAGCTACATCGGCACATTCCTTTCAATTTGGTCCGCCAAGTAGGATTCGAACCTACGTGGAACAGTTTCGAAGACTGTCGCCTATCCGCTAGGCTACTGGCGGAAATTTGGCACCCCCTGAGAGACTCGAACTCCCGACCTTGCGGGTAGAAACCGCTCGCTCTAATCCACTGAGCTAAGGGGGCACATATAAATTTGGTAGCGAGGAAGGGACTCGAACCCTCTATATCTGGTTTATGAAACCAGCGCATTTACCACTTGTGCTACCTCGCAATAAAATCCTTTCTTTGGTAACGAGTGAGGGATTCGAACCCTCGTAACTGACCTGAGAAGCCAGTGGACTAGACCACTATCCGAACCCGTCACGTTTTCGCATTTTCTTCATTCGGGCATCCTGCCTAACCCTACATGAATTTTCAAGCCTCCGAACTCCTTTGTTTTCAACTAACTACTTGCCTTTTTCTATTTTCATTTTGTCAGAAATAGTAGGTACTTTTCGTGACAGAATGATTTATAAAATTTGGTACGGTAGATGGGGTTCGAACCCACAATTTCAACCTTGAAAGGGTTGTGACTTAACCGATTTGTCCACTACCGCACAATTCCTTGCCTCCAAACAAAAACCCCCGAAATCTTTCGATCCGGGGGTTTCGACCAAAACTATTTATCGAAACTTTAGCACATGGCTCCCCGGTATCCAGTTCTACCTGGATGTTCTCTATGCATGGGGCGCTCTACGACGACGATCTGGCTTTTCATTTTCCTTCTTCTTTCTCTCTTCATGACACCTTTTAACTTCACGGCGATGGTGTCTTTACCTTACTTCTGTACTATACGACATAATTCCTTTCGAGTCAACAACTTTTTTTCAACTATTTTTTTCAGCCAAAAATTTTAGTTGATAGGTCGGGCTTGATACCGACTTCCAATACATTTGGTAGCTCCATGTCAATTCATGGCGTTATCCGTTGACCATCCCGCAGTCGGCCATTGTCGATTACCAATCGCTTGACTCTGCGGCCCGCATCACGGCCTACAAGAGGCTACCACATAAGTTAGTAACTCCTATGTGTATATTGGCTTCCTCTTCAAAGTGTGTCCTTCCACACCGCTATCAACTCGTTCTACTATACCCTAAAACGTCTCCAAGTCAAGGACTTTTTTCTGGGCCACTACTTCACTATTGAAATATGGCTCAAAGATCTGTCCTGCCGCAACAAATGCACAACCACGACGATTATTAAAATCAGATAAGCCATGTTTATTAAACCATCCCAAGTTTATCACACCACCAAAATTAGTAAAATATCCATAATGAACCAGCTTCATCTTCGATTTAATTTCCGATGGCAATGTCCGGAGATCACTAAAATGTGCATGTACTCCAGATCGAATTGGAGTGCCATTATCGTCGTAGTATGTTTCACAATCTTGAAAAATTAAATCTACTGCATTATACGCCATCCAAACATCTATATTAGTTCGTTCATTGCCTACAAACTGCATATCTGTTGTGAAAAATACGCTTTTATCATATCCTTTTCCCCTTGCAACAATACCATAAGATGGATGTATATTCCCCTTGCCAACAATATGATCACAACACATTAATTCGAAATGCAGCCCTTCCCAATTAAAATGACGATCAGACACAAAATTAGTATCGAAATAATGGTCTGCTCCATCTGCTGCCTTTTCTCCACTAAGAACTTTCATTCCATTATAGAGAGTGCCAAGCCAAAAATCATCTTCAAACCATGCCGACATAAATAACTTAATTTTTCTACCAGAGAAAAAAGTTTTATATGCAAGCCATTCTAACCCACCACAATGATCGGCATGAAGATGCGAAATATAAACAGCATCAATCTGATCTACGTCGATATTGCTGTAACGAAGAGAATGACGAATATCCGAACCACAATCAACCAACAAATATCTGCCGTTTTCTTCTATGGCAAAATTAGTGTGAAAGTTTCCTTCTGCGGCATCATAATTGCCTGATCCCAAAACTACAATTTTCATTTTTATTCTCCGTCATCCTCATCTTCTTCGTCATTCAATCCGATTGCTCCACTATCTATATCGCTCAACTCCTTGTTTGTCAACCGAACAATGTGTCCGTCTACTTCAAGGCATTCTTGTTCAAAAATGTCCTCCATTGCTGGTTCCAATTCTGCTGGCCAATCATTCTCAATCATATAAAAGAAAAATTTCTTTGGTTGCATATCAAAATCTTGTTTAGAAAGCTCGCAATGAGTGTATTGAGTTGTGCCACATATCATTACTCTTACACCATAGCTCTTTTCTTGTTTATATTCTGGAGATTTATATTGAACTTCATATCTATCTATAACAACAGAATGTCTAACTGATTTGGTTTTCTTTGTCATTTCTACCATTCTTTCTTTCATCAAGAACTTTCTGCAATACTCTAATTAAATCTTCTATCCATTCAGTACTTCTATCTTTATAATCATGCCCACAAACACAAGGCGTTTCCCAACACTTAACACAATCACTCATAGACATAATCAGCTCCTTTAAATTATATTATGCAGATATGCCTCGACAACATACTTGAGAAATTTTGGCCTGTTCCATTAATTTTGCCATGCGCATTTTGGCTTTCTCAGGTAATTAACGGTAACCTGTGTGTCCTTCCACACCGCTGCATAACATTACTTCTTCTTCGAAACTAATGTATTTGTCGTAACCAATGACCGGGCTAACTCAGTTCTGCCTTGTTTGGTTTCCAACGCCTTAGAAACAACACTTTCTTTGTTTTTATCGTTTTTATTTTTTTCTGCATTGTACTCAGTAGCCAACATCATAAATAATAATAAAATCAAAAACACAACAGCTATAGATTTTTTAATAACCATAATTTCCCCTTTATTTTAATACATTTAATTGACCAATAGGTATAACTGTAATAGAAGTATTAGATACTATTCCAGACCAGCTTCTTATTGTATCGTATTGAAGATCTTCCAAATAAATAACAGGAGTTTGTGAGCCATCAACAATATAAGCTCCATAATCCTGCAATGCACGAGCTATAACCTGTGCCTTAGCACTCAACGAAGATATATTATACTGTGGATTGAGTTGAACCCTAGAACCAATCGTAATGGATCGAATATCTGTTGATCCTGATTGAGCCGCAGCTGCTGGAGGACTAACCATTGCTGGAGAATTCCTCAAAATAGGAAGTGACATTGCCAATGCATGTGGGATTAAATTTTGTTTCATTTCGTTATAGGTAATAATTCCACCAAGTAGTGGAGTTCCGGCTGCACGACAAGCTCCTGTCCAAGGTGTATTGTATCCAAGTCCACTAATATTCCATCTAATTCCAGTAGTTGTTTTCCAACCAGTTGTAGTCTTTACTGCTTGGTAAAAATCATAACTATAATGATTTGACAAATCCACAACAGTCATGTGTCCATCTGTTCCACTTGCTGGTCGAGCCGAATCTGGTATTGGTACGGCAGTAGGAAATCCTGGACACCAAGATGGCTGTCCAATCGGAACAGTATAGAGTGGAGTTGTGCTATTCGCAAAATATATAGGAACGGAATAATCAGTCATCGACAAATATATAGCTCGATATGTCGTCCCTACTGAAAAATTAATAATATCTTGTGAATTTGTTTGAATTAAAGTTCCGGATGAAATTTTCGTATTCCATGGCGAAGCAGAAACAAAATAAGTTGCCGTAACTGTGCTAGGAGTTACTGTTGGTGTGGCTGTCAAAACAACAGTTGAAATTGGAGTAGGAGTTATTGTTCTAATTGGTGTTGCGGTAGGTTTTGGAGTTGGAGTTCTAGTTGGAGTTGGCTTATGCCAAGGCCACCAAGCAAACGATTGACTAGATATAAGTAAAAAACAAATTACAATTGAAATAAAACGACACATACGGATCTCCTTCGGTAATGAACGCTCTGCGTCTTACGACTTAACTATATATTTCCCCAAACCAATATACGATTATACTAAAGAAGTTGTATATACAACAAAACAACAATATGGCTGAGTCATCTCAGCTGTCATCATACTTGTCATGGTGACAACCTTGTACTTTTTTTCATTAAGCCATTCTGCCATTTTAGTTTCCAAACCTGAAATAGAATAGCTTTGGAAAACCTTAATATATTGCAGCATTTTACCATCTCCTTTATCAATCACTAAAATGTTTAATATGCTCGTCAAAATAATACCCTGATAGTTTGCTATCCAGTTCCTTTATAATCTCTACCAATTCTGGAATATTAACCTTGTGAAGTATATCATATTCTTCTTTTATTTTGTTGTCTTTGGCGCAAAAAACCCTATAGTTATCTAAATATACTTCGCCTTTACGTGGAACTCTGCATTCTCGGCTCCAAGTATATTGTTCGCCATTATATTCATAAAATCTTGAATATCCATGATACGTCATTCGTCGTATTCCGTTCCTTTAGGCACTATTTTGATTATATGATCAATAGACCATCCAACCTCAACCCATTTGTCTTTTTGTTTTTCATAAACATATATCCATTCTATATTCCTATCATGGTGTAACTGTAACATTTGATATTCAAGGTCACTAATACTAGAAAGACCCAAAAAACGAATTCCATTGATATTGGAATAACTCATTATTGTATATTTTTGTGAAAAATGTTGCTTTATAATAAATATATCTACTTCGGAATCTAGCATATCGCCAATTCTATTTTCAGAAATAAATGGAAATGCTTTTTTCATTTTTTCGAATTCGATATCACAAATATCCTCTTCCACACAATCCTCATGGCATGGAGAACCCTTATATTGGACCAACTTTTCATCATCCTGGAAATTATTTTTGCAAATTTTACATTTCATAATTGTTCTCTTTCAGCCAGGAAAGGTATCTTCAGAAAAATGAAAAAGACCGTTTTCCATATCTTGTATTTCGACTAACTTCGCCATTTCAAGAAGTTTGGCATTAACGTATTGAACTCGATCAAGCAATTTCTTCCGAGCATCTTCATTGTTTTTGGCAACCACAATAAAGTTGTGATAAACCCAACACTCCTGAATAGAGAAATGATAAAGTTTTAGTTCACTCATTCCCCATCATCTCCTTCTCTATATGTATTTCTTTCAGACTAATTATTTGGTTGCTTTTCTCTTCAGGTATATCACGGCTGCAATGTTTCAAATAGAAATACTCTGCTAGCCACCTATCATAAGCTCCAAAACTCTTAAATACAATACCTTCACCGATATAACGCATGATTTCTCCTTTTAATCATTCTCCATCATCTCCTTTCAATCCGGCCATCTTAACAATTCTTGGATCAAAACGAGCAACAATATCAACCAATTCTTTCTGAGCAGCCATAACCTTTTCGATATCCTTATATCCGAAAGGAACCTCATCAAGTCCAGCCGATATCAACACAACTTCCTTTTCAGCCAAGAACTTCTTAGCTGCATTCCAAGTTGTTCCTTCTTTTGTCTTTTTACGGCTCATAGCACGACCAGCTCCATGGCTACAAGAGTTAATTGACTCCGCATTACCCTTGCCACGAACAATATAGCCAGGCGTAGCCATTGATCCTGGGACCACACCAAGAGTACCAAGATGTGCTGGAGTAGCTCCCTTACGGTGAACAATTACTTCTTCACCATCAAGAGTTTCTTTCCAAGCAAAGTTATGGTGGTTCTCAACGTGCAGCAATACTTTTGTCTTCAAAGCACGTCTGATACGATCATGGATTATTTCATGATTAGCAGCTGCATAACGACCCATCAGGTTCATAGCTGCCCAATATTCCTGCCCTGCCTCATGATCCATATCAAGCCAAGCAAGGTTAAGAAGATATTTAGGCAAATCGTTCTGATGATTACGCTGAGCCATCTTTGTATAGTGTTCGGCTATCTTAAGACCAGTGTTACGGCTTCCACCATGAGTAAGAAGCGCAAAGTAAACACCAGCCTTGAGACCAAGTTCATCTTGTTCCAAAGTCAATGTGCCAAATTCACAAAAATGGTTGCCAGAGCCAGATGTTCCAAGCTGTGACCATGCATTGGCTTTTAACTTTTCTGTTATTTCAGAAAAGCTCCAGTCTTCTTCCATTACGGCATGATCGTACTGTGTGCCTGTAGCAGCACCAACACCGAAGACAGTGTTGTCTTCAATTATTTTGATTAATCTCTTAACCTCACCTTTGATTGCCTTAACCGGATAATCAAAAACGGTCAAGCTCATACGGCAAGCAATATCACACCCTACAGCGTAGGGAATTATTGCATTTCGAGTTGCAAGAACACCACCAATAGGCAAGCCAAAACCTGAATGAGCATCGGGACACATTGCTCCACGAACTGATACATCCAATGAGCAAGCATCTTCCATCTGCTTAATAGCTTCTGGCTCTATCACGATTCCTTCTGCAAATATTCGGTATGGTACTCTCATTTCGTTTCCTTTTATGTGCCAGCTAGAATTTGTGTCATTCCACGATATTCATAGAATTTTGATTCTTCGCCAGTCTTAACCAATCTATCATAAAGTACAAGATTTACAGCTGCTGCCAAATTCAAACAATGCCTTGTCGGTATTGAAACAAATCTATGACAATGTTGCAAATGTACTCTATTTATTCCTCCATCTTCTGGACCGAAAACATACAATGCATGTTTGGGATGTTCAAAATGTGGCAATGTCTCTGCATTTTCCCTAACTTCAATTGCCACAGGAACGACATCATCATCAAACATATCAAACATTTTACTAACATTCTTTAATTCCACTTCGGCATAGCCTCTCATCCGCTCTTCTCTAGGCAATCTGTAATGTTCCGAAGCAGTCAAAGAAACCCGATCTCCGGTAAAGTAAACAAGATCGGCTCCGAAACAAGATGCAGCACGAACAGCCGCACCAACATTATGTGGGAACTTGGGATTAATGAGACCTATGCCAACAACACCCGTCAGTAGTTTGTGTGCCATCTTAGTTCCTTTCTGTAGAACCTAAATGACTATACCTAATTGGCTACTGATTGTCAAGGGAATTAGGCCAAAATATTAATCGAGAAATGCCACTCTTCCAGATCTGATTTCGCTATTTCCGATGACTTCGTGCCATCCCTGAAGGAAAACGGTGCTGTGATCAAGATGAGTTATTTTCCCTCTTGCGAAAACTTTGGCATTTCTTGTTCTTGCTTGCCAATGAATTGATTTTGCTTCGTCTGGATGGTCTTTGCAAAATTCTTTGAATTCTTTATCGGTCAATCCATTTGGAAAACGAGTTGAAACCTGAACCGAATCACCACCGTAACGTACAAGTTCTTCAACCATGTGTGGTTTACCGCCAGACCGTGCAATTGGCTCATTTCGGTGAATAATCAAATCTTCTCTGCCGTCCATTTCTGGAGCCGGAACAAAGAACCATTCGCCCTGACGGGTATATCCGTCATTTTTTCTTTTATTCCATTCTTTTTGTCTCACGCCAGATTTACGAAGAGCTTCTTGAACAGGAGAAGGTCTAAGGGAATTTTTGGCTTGAAGAACAGATGATGCAGACCCTGTAATTGGAGAAACAAACCAATGACGCTCATCGTGCCCACAAAGAAATTTTTCTTTTTCGTAAAAATTGGGTGTAACTTCTCTTCGAAGAAGAAGAAGAAGATGCCGATCTTGTTTATCGGCATCAAGAACAGTGATGTCGATTTCATCTTCAATTTCGGGGCTTCTATCGATTACGAATGTCTCTTTGCCCTTGTTTATTTGAACATCAATTGAAAATCCGTTGTGATTTCTCACTCTATCGCCAAATTTAATGTTGGCTCCAATTTCTTTGAATTTCTTTTCAACCGATTCGGTATTCATCAGATCTCCTTTGTCCTTCTGTCAATACTATTGCAGAAAGATAAAACAATGTCAAGTCTTTTTAGCCAATTTTTTATCACGATTTTCTTTTTGTTTTTTACGCATAACATGTACTACCCAACGATTAAGATCCTCAGAGGCATCTGGATCATCCCTATCACATTCTACCCAACCTTTTCCAGGAATTAATTTAGCATACCAACCAAATTCCCTACATTCCAAAACTCCTGGCCATTCTCCAGTCCAACGACTTTCTTCTGGATTATGTTGTTCGCAACCACATGAAAAATACTGTCCAGCACAAACGCTACAACGTTCAACATCACAATTTGGTTGATGGACTTCGCCTGGACGAGCTTGACAATCTGGACGATTATTCACGATATACCTTCTTTCTATTTCAACGTATCTTTGTATTTGTAAAAATCGGCATCAATCGTCTCGTAATCTATAGTAAATTCTTCTCCAACTTCGATATCCATTAAAGCTACTGTTAGCCAATCATCTATATCTTGTAAATTAGGAAACTTTGAATGATTAATAAATTTAGCGTTATCGGCACAATATATAAAAATATCTTTATCTGTCATCCTATATGCATATTTTTCAAAATCTCTTGATGCGGCTTGATTTGGCAAAGATAACATAAAACTACAATCAAGCATTAAATCAAAACCAGATTTGAATTTCCAAATATGTTGTCCCTTTCTAATAGGTTCATCGGCAAACAATCCAACGCCATCTATTTTGCTTTCTCTAACTACTGTTCTAACTAATAACATATCTTAATCTTTCTTTGGAGCTAACGAGGAGGCTCGAAAAGAGGAATTTGTGCTCTCCTTTCGGAATAGAACACTAAAGGAGAATATCATGATACCTCTATATAGTCAAGAACAATTTATTTTGGCCAAGTCAAAAGATCTTCTTCCTGTTCAATGCAAACAATGTAAACAAACTTTTTTTATACCAAAAAAAATGGAATAAAAAATAAAAAAAATTATCTTTTTTGTTCTCGAAAATGCTATACCGATACTGTTAATTTAACAGTTTACACACAATGTAGTAATTGTGGTAAAGAAATAACCAAAAAATTAAATCAATTTGAAAAATCAAAAAATCATTTTTGCTCTTTATCTTGCAACACAACGTATCAAAATACCCATAAAACAACTGGTACGAAACGATCAAAACTTGAAATATGGCTTGAAGAACAAATAACCTCCCTATATCCAACATTAATGATATTGTTCAACGATAAAACAACAATAAATTCAGAACTTGATATTTATATTCCCTCTCTAAAGCTTGCATTTGAACTTAACGGAATATTTCATTACGAACCTATATACGGCAAAGATAAGTTATCAAAAATAGAAAATAACGATAGTAGAAAAATACAAGCTTGTAATGAACGTAATATAGAAATATGCATAATAGACATCTCTTCTCTTAAAAATTTCAAACCACATAAAGCTAATTCTTTCTTGAATATAATAACAAATATTATTTCAAAAAAATAACATCGATGGAGCTGACAGAAAGACTTGAACTTTCGACCTCTTCATTACCAATGAAGTGCTCTACCACCTGAGCTATGCCAGCTTATTTCCATATATCTTCTGCTTACCATGCAGATGCATTGCCTGTTGTGCTACGTTAGCTTATTTTGAACATTTTTTTTGATATGCCAATTCCGGCGAAATTATTCCCTCATGATTGAATTTTTCTTCAGCGAAATCTTTTGTGTATGGAACGGCATAATCTATCCATTTTTTATTATTTTCTTCTACCAAAACTATAACCGGATATCCCTCGCCATCAGATGTAAAATATTCTTGCCCTAAATTATTACTTTGATCATCAAGACCATTTTTCAGTGCAGAATTAATAGCATCTCTCAAACAAATAAGAGCTTCTCTGTTTCCTATAACGAAAGCCGGATCATGCCAAGCTTGTTGGGCGTAAATATGTAGATTTTTATTTTTCATTGTTTTTTCTTATCTTTTGGTTCTTTTCCTGGCGCATAAACTGGCAACAAAATAACACCAAGTCCTTCTGATGCGTTTGGAACTCGATATGGATCTGAAGTTTTTTCTTTTATTTCTCCAACGAATGTCTTATCTTCAAGTGATTTTATTTTCTTTTTTAATTCTTTTATTTCGTATTTTAATCCAGACATTGGGTGACTTGGACACTTCTCAATATGTTGTCGCAATACTTCAGCCATACTCGTTGGAGTTGTTTCTTTTGGGCCATAACGATGTCCGCAATAAACACAATTTATATACATTCCAGACTGAAGATCATCAACCCATCTTGCGTATCTAGTCACTTCTTCTTCTAACGAACAAACTTTGTCTTCAAGCTCCAAGATATAACATCCATCACGATGTCCACCTTCATCATCGCCAAAACATATCGGACAAGTTCCGCTTGCGAATGCTTTGGTTGCTTGTTCCCGCCAATTATCAGAATAGAAATCTTCCGTTCTGATCACGTTCCATTCACACTGACGGCTTTCCCATTCTTTTTTACTTTTGCCGCAATGATTTTTTCTAATCCAGTTCCATGCTTCTGTTTCGGAATAAAAACCAGATCTGGTACGAGGCTGTTCCCCATCTTCCAATGTAGGGAGATATACTGCTGTCCATTCTTCAAACATCAAATATCAGTCCTCTCTCTTGCGTGTCGGTAATCTTCTCTATGAAGACCCATATCCCGATCTGTTTTTCCATAAACATTCACAACAACCGCATCAACTCCATCTTCCTTGTGCTTACCAACTATAATAGAACGATTACGCTTGGCAAATTCACTAGGAATCCAACAAACTTCAGTCGAGCCAGTTCGGTATCGAATTTCACATTGAGTATACATGTCAATTCGTTCCATTACTTGAATATTCTTTTTCCAATTCGCTCAAAGAACAAAGAATTACCGATATCCTAAGAACACAATCGTTAGAAAGGCCATTTTCATTTTCTGGCCCAATTTCCTCACTGTATTTTTCTCTATACCACTCTCTGAGTTTTTCTCCATCAATATTCTTAGTGGGTATCAAGTTGTCAAGGTTGCAGTAAAGAGACCAAGACAACGTATTGATCACTTCTTCATTCATAAAAACGCCACGATCAAGATAATCTTCTATTGGTCTGCCATCAATAATCTCTTCTGTAAGAGATTCTACATTTCTGTAATTTTCAATCAATCTCTGTTCATACAATTTAAGGGCATTGGACCTAACAATACTCTGAAAATTATCTATTCCGCCAAAAAATCTGTTAATAGTGTCCATCGTATCCATATGATCTCCATTCCACAGTTATATATCATATTTTTTAATGCATTCTTCTATCATCTCTTTAGTCCACAAAGTCTCCACAAGACTTTCTCCAACATTATGTATGGAAATAACAGGTCTTTGGTATTTTTTAAAGCACGAAGAAATAAATTTCTCCATTTGTTTAACTTTATCCAAATCTACATAAAAATCAAATCCAAGATATTTAGGCCCACCACAACGAATATCTACACTGTCGTTTTCTTCACAATCAACACTAATATGTGCGGATTTGTAAGCTAAAACTTTTTCTGGCATCGTTTTTCTTTCTTTTATTTGGAGTCTCATTCCGGGTTCGAATGGGAGCTGGATCATGACAACTTATCTGTTTGATGGAGCAGGTAAGGAGATTCGAACTCCTGTCTCTTCGGTGGAAGCGAAGAATAATAACCATCTATACGATACCTGCGTGTTACCACTACACTAATGAGACATATTTACTCCATTTCTCTTTCCACTATATCTTTTTTCGATTGGCTTGTCAACCACTTTCTCCAATAACGTTTCCAGAAACCTTTTATTCTTTCTCGATGAGACATTCCATCCCTATTGTAATCAAACCAGATCCCATGTCTTCTTTTAAGTTTCCTAGTATGTCCCATTACTACTCTTCCCAAATCGAATCAAATATATTTGGCATAGGTCCGGGTTCGACAGATCTTTCAGATGGCCTTTCTGGTCCGCTGTCTACATCAAAAGTTTCTACCCCATCATTTGGGATTTCTTGTCGTGGTATTGCCTCGACTCCTCTTCTTATCGATCTTCTATTGGGCAATGTTCGAGCCGCTGCAATATCTCTAATGTTTCTCACAGTTTCCGTGGCAGTTGGCATAGCCTCTGGTTCCTGAAAAACTTCTCCTCTTCTTCGAAACATATTGCATCGTCCATTTTCAGATACATCTGAAGACATGGCAGTTCTGCGATCACATATAAATCCGACTGGAGTAGAACCATCTCTAGCTAGTTTTAATCTACATCCACCACAATCCGTACATTTCCAATTTCGTTCCGGCTCTCTCACGTTGCTACGCCAAGCATCACAATAAGGAACCGTAATCTGTATCTCTACCGTACCTCTCCTGATAGTCGCCAACTTCTCCATTGAATGTATATCAAGATAACAAACCTTTGTATTAGAATCTCCACTTCTATCATGATACCATGTGCAATTGCCACAAGAACCTATTTCTGTACTATTTGTCTTGTTTTCAGTAGGTTCTATTATTCTTTGTTCTATGTCCTCGCAAACAACTTCCTTGTCTTCCTTACCCTCTTCATCCAACTCAATAAACCTATTTATCATTTCATCTGGCATACGGATCATCCTTATTTCTTTTTACTATGCTTATTCTTAAGAAATTCCCGATAATCCTTATCCCAATCATGTGCATAATTTTTAAAATCCATTAAACAATCAATCATATGATTAAATGTTGCTTCTGTTATTTGTTCTTCAAGTAGAAGACAATGTATAAAATTAAATAAACTTTGCCAGGAAATTTCTTTTGTGTCTTCAACAAGAGATTTCTTGCATTCCGAACATCTAGCCATTGGTTTCTTCCTTTTGTTTATTTTCCTCATCTATTGCCATTTGGTTATCTCTTTCTATTTCCTTTTTTCTTTCAATGAAATATACCAAAAACTCAACTGTATTTTGAGCTTCTTCTTCAGTGAATATAAATTCATCGTAATGTCCGAAACGTTCATTACATTTGAATACATATTTAATTGCTTTCCAACAACGCTTAAAAAAACCATCAACCTGACATAAATGAACGTATAGATAGCAATCTACTTCATCCATTTTTGGCTTTTTTTCCCAATTCCATTCAATAGTGCTTAGTTTGACTATGTGGTCGAACGACTTACATGCACACTCAAGATATATTCCCTTGTCTTCATTTTCCTCTTCATTTTTTATTTCTTTTTTCTCTTCTGTCATTTTTGTCCTTCTTTAATTTTAATTTGAAACACGAAATACACTCTACCGTATATTTCATTTTCTCATAATCTATCATAAGATAATCTGTTGGAATTTTCTTCCCACAGAGCGTTTTTGTTTCATCTTTCGGGTTAATATAATGACTAATAGACCATTTTCCAGATCTTACAGTTCGGCTATCACGAACCCTTTTGTCCCGCATGCTCCACTGTATAGTTTTCATTAGTTCAGATCCCAAATATTCGTTATTTTTTTGATAATTTGTTTTCACCACGCCACCAAGGCTCCACAGGTTCTGTTCTCTTCATATCATTACGAATAAAACTTACAACATCTTTTGGCCTAATTGCTAAAGAGTGATTGTCCGTAGACTCTTCTACTGCACTCCAATTCCAACCAGTAAAATCTGTCATGAAAAAAACATTTTTTCTGCTCATTGAATCAAATATAATTATTCTGGAATTCTTAAATTGCCAATGCCATTCCTGACCATCAATTACAAGTTTACGAAGACCTTTCATTAGTCTCTCCTTCAAATGGTGGAGATGAAGGGATTTGAACCCTTGACCTAATGTCTGCCAGACATTTGCTCTCCCGCTGAGCTACATCCCCATTATTCTATTGTAAACCAATCTACGCCTTCTTTTTTATCCCGATACTCCGAAAGGAAAAGATCCATTTCCTTTTTGCCACTTTTGCCATGAGTCTTCAAGATAAAACGAGCTTGAGCTCTTCTCCATCCCTCAAGAGTAGACCTTTTCTTCCCAAGACGACTATTCTCCATATTTTCTCTCAAATATTTTTCTGCATATACTCTGGTTCTGATAAAATCCCCATTAAGATTAAGAGAATGTCCAACTGGTTCATCAACATCAACAAATGGTTCGTCTCCCGGCATTGGATCACGACCCCAATTCATTGGTCCCACTACATTGCATCTAATTGCCAAAAGATAAGGATGCTGATATCCTGGGATATACCAACCTGCCACTTTTTTACGCATAATATTATTTCTTTCTTAATTGTTCTTCAATTATCATCATAATATCTGTTATATCTATATTTTCTGCAAATTCTGCATTTCTATTTTTAGCAATATTAAATTTTCCAGATTTATTTTTACGAAAAACAAGATCTGCTTGAAACATAGGGGCATCTCTTCTCTCCCCATCGTGTAAGAATATGACATTTAGCATTGTTCGCCAGCCTCTTTTTCGTAAAGTTCCAGCCAATAACGTGCTTGAGCGCTTGCAAACATATACTCCATATTCCAAGCTTTAGATTCTACCAAAGAATATGCTGTATGACAAATAGAAGCAACTGTCATTTTGTGTGTTTTGGTCATATCCTTATCCCAATTATTTATAGTGACCTCAACTAGACGGCGCAAACCTTCATCGGATAAATCAGGAACAATCAAACATGTAATGCCAGACAATTCTATTTGTTTGTTTTCCATCTGGTAATATTGCCTTCCTTCCTCATTCTTTCATACGATAACACAATACCACGAAAGAAGAACCTGTGCAATAGCCAAATATATGGCGGAACTGACCAGATTTGAAAAGGTATTTTCGAATCTCCAAGAGAATATAACAACAAGGAGACAAATATGATACCTCTTTTTTCCGACTATGAATTTAAATTGGCCACTTCTCGTCAAAAGCTGCCCCTTCAATGTAAATATTGTAAAAATACATTTTACAATATTAAAAGATACATAACAAACGCCTTGAATAATCCAGAAAAATCAACTTGTAATTTTTGTTCTCATTCTTGTCAAAGAAAATTCGAAGAACCTCCTATTATTGTAGAGTGTAAAAAATGCGGAAATAAATTCCACAAACAATTAAATCAAATAATAAAAACAAAAAATAATTTTTGTTCTAAATCATGTGCCGCTATTTACAATAATAAGCATAAAACAACTGGAACCAGAAGATCAAAATTTGAATTATGGATTGAAAAACAACTAACCTCTTTATATCCTAATCTAACTATACATTACAACAAAAAAGATGCCATTGGCTCCGAACTCGACATTTGCATACCATCTCTTTCTCTTGCGTTTGAGTTTAATGGCATATTCCACTATGAACCAATATACGGAGATGATAAATTCATTAGAATACAATCAAACGATGAAAACAAATTTCAAATATGTATTGAAAAAAATATATCATTATGCGTAATTGACATATCATCAATAAAACATTTCAAAGAACACAAATGTCTTTCTTTTCTAAAAATAATACAAAACATAATTCTATCTAAATTGGCGATCCCAACGGGGTATGATCCCGTATCTCCGGAGTGACAGTCCGGTGCCTTATTCCGTTTAGGCGATGAGACCTTGTTTTGGCACCGGAGAAAGGAATCGAACCTATCCACAGGGTTTTGGAGACCCCATCGCCAGCCTTGGAACATGCCCCGGCACTAATTTTTCTTACTTTACCCACTTTCTTATTGCTTTATCTGAGACACCATATTTTCTTCCAACTGCACAATATCCGACATCTCCAATCTCTCTTAAAAGAATTTCTTTATCCGGCCTTTCTTTAATTTTTCTTCTTCCATATTGAGAACAAAAAGAAGAACAATATCTTGAAGTTTCTTTTACTTGCCTAAATTTCTTTCCACAATGTTCGCATTCTATTTCATACAAATTGGGACTTGGAGGCCGAACGCCTTTTGAGAAATCATATAAAAACGGCTTAAGTTCTCTATTTTCTTGATCCTCTATTTCTGCATGACATCTTGAACAAACAAGGATACACTTATCTGCCTCTTCTTTGATTTTTTCCCATTTTCCAACATTACTTTCACAGATATTAAATTTTTTTGTTCCTTTATCTACATGATGAAAATGAAAAGCACTAGGATTCTCTATCTTATCATAACCGCACAAAGAACATTTGCCACCTTTATAAACAATTAAATCTATTTTTCTTTTAATCCTAAATCTAGTGACCATACAAGAACTACATACATTACCAATACTTGACTTTGATCTTTTACATATTATACAAATATTTTTAGGATGAATAATTTTTTTATCCAATTTGTTTAAATGTATCTGTCTAGTATTACGACTTCCAAATGGAGAACATTTCAAGCAATATTGCCTACTATTGAGAATTCTATGTTTATCTTCTATTAAAATTCTATTAGGAAAACTTTCTCCACATTTTTTACATATTGGCATAACAGACCTCCTTAAATATTATGCCTTTATATACGATATACGTAGCCCAATACCCTTTATTTATTTTGTAATGAGCATAAATTACATTTTTGGTTGAGAGGATGGGATTCGGACCCATAACCACTGAATTATCGGTTCAGGGCACCACCAATTGTGCTACCTCTCAACAAAAATTTGGTGGAAGTTATTGGGCTCGAACCAATTGCCGTTCGCTCATCGGGCGAATGCACGACCAGTTGTGCTGAACTTCCATAAACTTTTATATGGTGGAGCTGGAGAGGTTCGAACTCTCGACCTCGACCTTGCAAAGGTCTTGCTCTCCCAGCTGAGCTACAGCCCCACATTTCAAAGAACAGACTAAAAACTCTTACCTTCTGAATATCTTTTTCTCCTACTGTATCTTCCGTTGCCGAAATTCCTTCCTTTATAAGTCGGTAGTTGCATATCGCAATTCCCACAAACTAATCTCAAATTAGATGGTAAATTATTTTCTGGGTTTCCGTCTATATGGTCCATAATAAGAGGAATCGGTTGCCCCATCCATTTATCCGATCTACATATCGAACAAATATTTCCATCTCTTTTTAGAACAAATCTCTTCATTCTCCTTTTATCCACATGCTCATTATTCAATATTCTTTCTTCTGCCAATTCATCATTCTTTTTCTTTATACCAACACGAAAACATTTTCTAGAGCAATATATAGCTTTATGGCTTGCTGTGTCGAGTCCACAAATAGTGCATTTATTTCCATTTTCATTAACCTTTTTAACATTTCCGTTATAATGACTATACGAGTCATTATGATCTACTCCATTTCGGCCAAACGGGTTATTGCATTTACCCAAATTATTAACGCTAGCGCAACAAGAATGAGAACAAAATTTATTGCGCTTTTTTTCATAATCCAGAACCTTTCCGCATTTTTGACACAATTGCGGATCTTCATAATACTTTTCTCGTCTTAGTTTTTTCCTTTCCTCAAATAAATCTTTTACTTTTTCAAAGCCAATTTTTCCTGCTTCACTGCATGATATGCCATTTCTCATTTTCGAACCTCCAATTACAGACTAAACTGCTACCTGTAATTTGGTTCAAAAAAACTTTTCAGCACACCTTCTTTTAATTTTTTGGAGCACCTAGTCGGAATCGAACCAACCTCTTAGCCTTACAGGGGCTCTGCATCTCCACAATGCTTTAGGTGCAAATCAATCGTTTTACCACTAGAACTATAGGAGCTTAACCTTTCACTTCAAATATGGTGGCCAGAGACAGAATTGAACTGCCGACGCTCGCCTCTTCAGGGCGACGCTCTACCAGACTGAGCTACCTGGCCAATAAAAAACCCCCTGACCTTTCGAGGGATCAGGGGGTTCGAAACCTTATGTTGTCCAGTTACGAGACAACCCCCTTCCCTTCGTCCGCATCAATTGCGGCTCCCCATGTAAAGGTATCGGTTGTAATAATCGTAACTGTCGTTTTCATCGTTCTATCCTCTATTTTCTTCCTTCTCTTCACTACTATACGACATCTTAGCAGGAAATTCCTCTTTGTCAAGAAATATTTTTTCAGCCATTTTTTTGATGGGTCGGAGTCGAACCGACTGGATGTCTCAGGGGCCTTGACCTTCAGTCACCCTTTCGCATTCCTTATTGGTCCCTTGGTCTTCGGGGCCAATACGTGTCACCGTCCACGTCGCCACCAAAAAACTTTAATCGATAGGTCAGGTTCCCCAGCTGACTTCCTCTACTCATAGCCCTGTACCTTTTATGGCAGACTGGCCTCATTGCTATTTTCGACTCAGGTAACCTAAGCATTGCTGCCCTGTCACTTCCCCCTGGCTCTGCCAAGCCACTATCGATTATCCATATATACGTTATTGCAAACCAAATGTCAACGATATTTTTTGGCTAATTTTATGTGCCTATTCCAAATCGTTTATCATTACGCTTTCAAAATACACGAAATTGCACTTACCTGTAAGTATCGGACTAATTTTTGGATTCTTGAATTCTATATTCGAAAATGTTATGTAGTTCTTGTTTTGAATCGACACACAATAGTCTCTAGTCTCAACTTCTTTTGAATCAATAAGATCGGACCCAAGAACTATCGGTTTTTGGCCTGTTCCATATGCTCCAAAAACTACTTTTTGAGAATCCTTAATGCCAGAAACTGGAACAATAATTGTTTCTCTCCACACACACGAACGAGCCAAAGATATTTGTATGCCATTTGGTTGTGTTGCCATATCAAACAGAGAACGATTAACCCTATCTAATGTACGCCATGGCTTTGCTTTGGTTCCCACATTAGAATCATTACCAAGTTTGCTATCCACATAAAAATATCTCTGTCCAGCTGTAACCGTAAATGGAGTAGGAGTTACGGTAGGAGTCATGGTTGGAGTTTCTGTCAAAGCCATAACGGTTACGGTATTAGATTTTGTTGATTCATTATTTGACGTATCTACGGCAGTTACAAAATAAGAGTAATCTATATTGGGGGTATTAACATCCATATATTCGGACACAGTAACAGATGTTTGACTTATTTTTGAAAAAATTCCATCATTTTTTGAGCGATAAATATTATATCTGGAAAGATCTGGTTCGGTATTATCATCCCAATTTAAGTCAATTTGCCTACTTGTAGATTTAACTACAATCCTATTTTTAGGGTTTTCAATAAACAGATATTTACAACTAAGCAGCACAAAAGCAAAAATTACGACGAATAGAATCATAATTAATAATTTTTTCATTTCGATTGTCCATTTCTTTAATTAATTTGTTTTATAATTTTTTTTATTTTTTTATTGTATTTGTTATTATTTGGCTACATCTTGATTCGGTCAAACCGACAGATTTCCCCACACAAGACATAGTTTTGCTTTCAAAAAAATATCTCTTAAAAACTATATAATCTTTGAATGCTATTAATTTTTTCATATACAAAAGATATAGAGCCGATTGAATTATTCCTAATTGTTGTTTTTTAAATATACCGTTAATTGTATCTTCGTGATAATTCATTGGAATATCGCAATTAAATACAAGTTCTCCCGTATTGCCATCTCTATAATTTTCTGCATAAAGAGGCTGAAAGCTACATTCCATTATATTCAAATACTCACTTAAATATTGATCCATTGTTATATTGAGAAGATCACACAATTCTTCTTCTGATGGCTGTCTGCCATATCGGCTATAAAAAAAATCACGTTTTTTCTTTAATTTTGTAATCTTTTCTCTAATAGATCTTGGAATAAAATCACAATTTCTAAAATAATCTTGAATATGATGCCTTACTTTAATTCCACACCATGTTTTTTTTTGATCCATATTTATCAAGATAGGATTCATTGGCTTTAATTAAGCCAATGAATCCTATCTTGGACTATATCGTTAAATTCTATGTGTATTTCTTTTCCGTTGTTATAATTTTGCCAATATTGTTTTGCTATTCCCAACACCATAGGTTTGTATTCTTTTATTTCTTCTTCAAGTAGAACATTGCTTTGTTCCATTATATTTCCCCCATAATTAATACCCGTTCCCCCTACGGATAGATACCATACCAATATCACGAATAAAAATCAAGTTGTATTTTAGCCAAGATTTAAAAATGAGCCAATTTGCCAATTGGATAGATAAATATTGGTGTTTGTTCACCTACAAATGCGCCTTCAACATTAAACTGGAAATACTCTTCTGCTTCTTCTTCAGTCATATGATCTCTTTTGACCAAAATATCAATACATTTGGCTCTATCGTAAATAGCCAATTCCACAACCTTTGTTTGCCACCGTTCTACCGAATATCCAATCAATGCTTCTTCGAATCCATCTGCCAGCAACAATTCAATTTCTTTTTCTTCGCAAAATTTGTTAATTTCTTCTTTTGTCATTTTTTTTGGCCTTTTCTGTAATTGTGTCGTATTAGATACGAAGTATCTTGACCTTAAAATACGACATAGGATTAAAATGACAGAAGAAAAAAAGACAGACATCACTGGTAGTTTCTCATCGGCCAGCTCTACCTATCCAATCAAAATTATACTCAACGACAAAGTTTTGTCAATGATTAGAGAAAAAAAATTGGCTCCAGTTAGCATAGCTCTTAATCTGACTAACCGTTGCAATCTTAGGTGTTCTTTCTGCTCATGCGATGGAAGAGATCGAAATCTTAGCTTATCATTCAGCCAAATAGAGAACCTGATAGAGACAAACCGAACAATTCAATCGGCAATACTTACTGGTGGTGGAGAGCCATTGCTATGCAGTTTTTTTAGTGAGCTAATCAATTATTTATATGAAAAAAAAATATCTATCGCATTGGTTACAAATGGCTTGCTTCTCAAACGGTATTCTCCTTCTCTTCTCGACCAAATAAAATGGACAAGAGTTTCTCTATCCAGTGCTTCCGATCACAATGGCTGCTTCGAAACAATACAAGATATGATAAACAAAACCAAAAAAATGAAATGGTCGTTTAGTTATGTTATTGGAGATGACGAAGAAAAGGATTTTCATTGTATAGGTAAATTCTACAAGGCTTTCTATGAACAAATAAATCACATGAGAATAGTAAACGACTTATTTGTTCTTAGCAATAGAGTAGAGCGACTAAAAACTACATTTAGTTGTTGTGCCGACATTGATATAGATAAGATGATTTTCCAGGAAAGAACCGATCATACTCATGGCTCCAAACGATGCTACATATCTCTCCTCAAGCCAAATATAACAGCCGAGGGATTTATTGCTCCTTGTTGCGGAACACAGTATGCTGTATACGGCAAAAAAGAAGATAGAAAATATAACAGTAATTTAATTCTTGGAACAATGGAAAATTCCCAACAGGCTTTCAATGTTCCATATTTCGATGGAAGTAATTGCGATGTGTGTTACTATAAATCGTACAATGATATTATAGACAAATTAATAAATCCAAACATTGAAGACATTGAATTCATATAGGACTGTAATAATGAACTGGATGGCTGATATTATTAAAAATTACATAAAAGAGGACGATACCGTTCTAAGCCTTGGCTGTGGAATATGTAACGAAATAGAGGGCATTAAATTCAAAAACTTTTTAGGAGTAGATATATATCAACCATATGTCGATGAACTAAAAAAAAGAAATATAAACGCTATCTGTCGGAATATCATTGATTTCGAATCTGATGACAGGTCCTATGATATTGTTTTACTTATGGATATAGTGGAACATCTCGAAAAAGAAGATGCCATTAAGGTAATAGAAAAAGCCCAACGAATTTGTTCCAAAAAAGTCATTCTATATACTCCGTCTAAATTTATTGACAATAAAACATCCTCTTCTTATTTAGGGCACGGCGATGTTTTTGAATGGCTTAACAACGATCCTATATCTCCGTACAAAGGTCTTGGAATTAATAAATTCCAAGAACATCGTTGTGTGTTTTCTAAAAAAGAGTTAGAAAATATGGGGTTTGTAGTAAATGTAACAGAAATAGATAATAATTTTTTTGGAGTATATGAAAAGCCAAAAATATCTATAATAATACCATCTTATAACTATCCAGATCTTCTTCAACATTGCCTAAAAAGCATAGAAAACCAAAAAACAAAATATAAATATGAAATTATAGTTGTAGATGATGGAGAAATGGATTTATCCAATATTTGTAAATCTAAAACAATTCCAATAAATTACATTAAACTTCAAAATAACTTTGGAGCCAGAGGATTATCGAAATCGGTCAATACTGGTTTTTTAGAGTCCAATGGAGAAATAATAATTCAACTTGGAAGGGATATTTTTCTTTTTGAAGATAATTGCATAGACAATCTATGCGAATCGGTTATTGAAAATGAAAACAATGTGTCTTTCCCTCAAAGAGCAATGGACGATGATGGGAAATTTCTCAATGCATTAAATTCCAATGAAACTTCAAGAAATTTAAATATTATTTCAAATAACATTCCTATTCTAATTAATAAATATTTTGGTTTTTGTTTTTGTTATAGTAGAAAAACATTTGTTGATTTATTGGGATACGATGAAGATTATTCTCTTGGTATTTTTTATGATGATACTGACTTTATGGATCGTCTGCTTAGATATGGCAGTGTTTTTAAAGAAGTTAATTGCAAGGTTATACACATGTGTCATCCGAGAGACTATCAAAGCGAAATAGCCATGCAAAAAATAAATAAAAATGCTTTAATATATATAGAAAAATCAAAAAAGAATCATTATAAAAGTGAAAACAGTATATTGAAAAACAAGGTAAAAAAAAACATAAATACAAGTATAATAATAACAACGTGTGGAAATATAGAACGTTTTCTCAAACCTTGCGTAGAAAGCATTGAACGATATACCGATCTTCAAGATAAAGAAATAATTGTTGTGGCTAATGGATGTTCAAAGGAAGAGATAAAATCTATACAAAGCATCACCACTCCTCTACGACTTGTTTCTTTTGACGAAAGAATCGGTTATCCAAAAGCAAATAATGTTGGGATAGAATATTCGAATAGCAAATATATCGTTTTGCTTAATGACGATACTGTTTTGCTTGAACAATCAATTAATAGCTGGATCAATATACTTCAAAAACCATTTCTTGAAAATGATCGAACAGGAATAACCGGACCAGTTAAATTCACATGGGATTGTGGAGGAATAGAACGAACCTCAATGGCTTTCTGGTGCGTTATGTTTACCAGAAAACTAGTTGATGAAATCGGAATTTTATCTGAAGACTTCGAAGAAGGTTGTGGAGAAGATGGGGATTTCTCAATACGATCTGAATTAGCTGGTTACAATCTAACACAAACTCCAATAGATCAAGCATGTAAATTTGGAGAACAAATAAGTGATTTTAGTTTTCCGATATTTCACCACGGAAATGGTACTTTTTCAAACATAGAAGTTAAAAATAAAATAATAGATAGAAATAATAATATATTGAAAAATAAATGGGGCAATAAAAAAGTGGAAATCAGTATTATTGTATCTACCTGCAATCATCTTGAAGATGCACTTCGACCCTGCTTAGATAAAGTATTCCAATACACTGATCTAAAAAATAAAGAAATTATCGTTGTGCCCAATGGTTGCGGTGAGGACACAAGAGAATATCTTAATTCTCTTGGAGATAAAATAAGATATATATGGATCAACGAAGCTTCGGGAGCCATTATTCCAGTAAACCGTGGCATTGAAGCTGCTATTGGGAAATATGTAGTTCTTCTAGATGACGACTCTTTTCTTTTGCCACAACAAGTTGACGATTGGATTAATATCCTTCAAAAACCATTCCTGGAAAATAATCAAACAGGAGTAACAGGTCCATTTATACATCATTACAAAGATATTGGCAATATTATCCATAGCGGTTGTGCCATGTACTTAAAAAAAGCATTATTAGAAGTTGGCTGCGGCGACACAGCTTTTGGGTATGGCTATTTTTATGATCCAGACCTTTCCTTAAGGATTAAAGACCATGGTTATAATCTTGTTGGAGTGCCTATAGACAAACCACTTGAAGAACAAAACAAAAATGGAACATTTGAAATACAATTTCCAATATTCCATTCCGCATCGTATACGACTATGGATAAGGAAAAAGACATAGATCTTCTTCGAAAAAATAGAGATTTGCTTTACAGTAGACATTCAACAAAAAACAAAAGAGAGATAACGATGGAAAAAACAAACACAATAGGCAGAAACATAACTGCATATATGTATAGGGAAATAAAAAATGCCTAGATTTAAAGATTTAACTGGTAAGAAATTCGGAAAACTTACAATATTGTCAAACTCTGGGAAAAAAGATAAACGAAATTATGTTATTTGGAATTGCTTGTGCGAATGTGGAGCAACCAAAGAAGTTGCCAGCCATACTTTGAACAAGGGATCTACACATTCTTGCGGATGCTTAAGAAAGCAAGCTTATCATAAGGGTATTTACGGCGAATCTCTTGCTCGAAATGCCTACAATAAAACAAAAAATGGTGCAAAAGTACGTGGCTACATTTTTGAAATCACTTTTGAAGAATTCAAATTAATAGCAAGCCAAAAATGTTTTTATTGCGGAAGTGAAGCATCAAATAAATGCTCTGCAAAAGGATATTATGGGGTATACAGATACAACGGATTAGATAGAATGAATAGCGATTTTGGCTATACAATTTCTAACGTAGTGCCATGCTGCAAAACATGCAATAAGGGCAAGTGGCGCATGAGCGTTAAAGAATTCAAAGAATGGATAGGGAGAGTTTACCTATGGTTAAATTTAGCATAATTATTCCCACATATAATAAATTTAAGGAATTATTACGCCCGTGCGTAGAAAGCATTATAAAATTTACTGATTTATCAACTGTAGAAATATTAATTTCAGCCAATGGCTGCACCGATGAAACAAAAGAATATATTGAAAGTCTTGGAGAGCCATTCAAATTAGTGTGGAGTGACGAAGCTCTTGGATATACTCGTGCAATAAACCTAGCCTTGCCACATGCCACAGGAGACTATATTGTTCTTCTAAATAATGATACTATTTTGCTTGAACAATCCAAAAATGCATGGCTCACAATGCTGCATGAACCATTTTTAGAAAAAGGCAAATACGCAGTATCCGGACCTCTTCAGCTTTTCGATAATTATGCTGGAGAAACAGTTATTATTTTCTTTTGCGCAATGATACCAAGATCTATTTTTGATGAATTGGGTATTTTGGACGAGTCATATTCGCCGGGAGGTGGAGAAGATATAGATTTTTGTGTAAAAGCAAAACTCAAGGGATACGAACTGGCCGTAGTGCCACTAAAACATGCAACCGATTTTGATCAAACAAAATTAATAAACACTGGTAGTTTCCCCATATTCCATCAAGGCGAAGGCACATTCAACGATATGGAAGAATATGGGAAAAGAATTATCAAAGAAAATGGATTGAAAAATCTAAGAAAATTTAACAAACATATCCGACTTAATTTGGGATCTGGTGGAGTAGAAATACCAGGCTATATTAGTGTTGATAAGAATGACACCAGAGCTTCCATACTGATGGATGTATTCGACCTGGATTTTGAAGAAAACTCAGTGGAAGAAATAATAGCATCGCATCTTTTTGAGCATGTAAATCCATATCGATCTGTTGAGCTATTACAAAAATGGTTTAAGGTTTTAAAGCCAGGCGGCAAACTTATTATGGAAGTTCCAAATATTGAAGAACTATGCCGACATTTTATCACGGCGAATAAACAAGATCGCTATGGAATATTGAATTGCATATACGGATCTGTCAATACTACTGAAACTGGAGAAAAAGACGAAATAACGTCTCCTCATCTTTGGGGATGGTATCCAGAAATAATGCAAGATCATCTTATGTGGGCGGGATTTACAGATATTGTAATGGGGCCGGAACAAATTCCACATCCATGCTATAATTTTAGAGTAGAAGCAACAAAACCAGCATTGGAACAAAAAGAAGAAATTACCAATCATTTCGAATCAAATAAAATCATACAAATTACAACCAATGAAAAAGAAATAGAAGAAAAAGTAAGTATTGAGATTTCCGAACAACCCACTATTAGTGCTGTTATTTGCACTAAAGACAGATACTACTCCACTCTTCCATTGGCAATAAGATCCGTTTGCAATCAGATATATAAACCAAAAGAACTAATTATAGTAGATGACGGAGAGCAAAAAGATCTTAGAACAGAACCGATATATGCCAATCTTTTTTCCATGCTAGTATGCAATGGAATAGAATATAAAGTTTTTTTCGGACAAAAAAGAGGTCAGGTATTCGGACATCAAGGAAGTATAGATTTTGCAGTATCTGATTGGATATGGAGAATAGATGACGACAATATGGCACAACCAGATGTTTTAGAAAAACTAATTCGCAATATCCAAGATGATGTTGGTGCTGTTGCTGGTTTGGTAATAGATCCAAAAGATCCTAGAATTTTGCCTCCTGGAATAGAATGGAATCGAATAGATAGGGTTGAAGAAGACCCAAATATACAGTGGCTATTGCATCCAGACAAAATAGTAAAAGAAGTAGAACATCTATACAGTACATTTATATTTAGAAAACAAGCTGCCAAAGAAATGGGAGGATATTGTTTGGAACTATCGCCTGCTTGCCATCGTGAAGAAACAATATTTAGCCACGAATTATATTTAAATGGCTGGAAACTTTTGGTTGACCCAACAGCCGTTACGTGGCATATGAGATATGGAGAAGGTGGCATTAGAAGTCATACCGATCAGGGATTTTGGGCGCACGATGAACAAATATTCCAAAAAAAGAAAGAAGAATGGAAAGAAAAATACAAAAACAGAATACCTCGAAAAATAGGAGAATAAAATGTATCTTGCCACACTAATGTCTTTTGTAATAATATCTGTTTGTTATCTATACTATAGAGCAAATTGGATAGCCAGAAATAAAGAGCTATTCCGAAGTATGTCGTATCATTACTGCGAAAAATGTAAATCTAATGGCATAGACAAAAAACATTATTTTTTTATGAAAAATATGTGGGAATACAAACGAATGTTATTGTCTTTTTGGGAATGGGATTTTAGCAAAATGTTCTACGACCAAAATAAATACAAAGAAGTTGTATCAAATTTCCATAAAAAGAATTTTTAATTAATGAAAACAAAACCTACAGTAACTGCAATAATATCTACTCGTGATCAATATTTCACAACATTGCCGTTAGTCATAGAGTCTATTATTAGCCAAACATATAGGCCAACGGAAATGGTCATTTATGACGATGGCGAACAACAAGATCTTAGGGGCAATTCTCTTTATTATAATTTATTCAAAACTCTTGATCTTTTGGGAATTCAGTGGAGTGTCGCATTCGGAGAAAAAAGAGGGCACAATAGAAATTTAGAAAAAGCCATAGAAAAAAGCAAATCTGATTGGATATGGAAACTAGGCGGAGGACACTATCCAGAACCTGATGCACTACACCGTTTGGTATCCAATATAGATGATCGTACTGGAGTGGTTGGAGGATGTTTTCTTGAGCCTATGGACTCTAGAAAATGCCCAGATTGGCTAACTAACAATATAGATGAAGCTCACTATTCTCCCAATATGCAAATATTTCTGCACGATTCGAAAGAATCTAAAAAAATAGATTATCTAGAAGAAAATTTTATAGTTAGAAAAGAAGCAGCCAAGGGAATCGTAATATCTGATTTTTCCCCGGCAGGAAACAGATGCAATGTGGCATTTACATATGAAATCAAAAAAAGAGGCTTCGATATTATTTTTGATTCCAATTCTATTTGCTGGTATATGGGAATAACCGAAAATGAGCTCAAAGATGTAAAAAAAGAAGATTATTGGAAACACGACAAAAAAATACTATTGGAAAAATTAAAAAAATTAGAAGTCCGACCTAAAAACGGGAAGCTATTTGTTCTGAATTGCGGCATAGGAGATCATATTGCATTTCGAATGATTTTGCCTGAAATAGAAAAAAAATATGATGATCTTGTAATAGCAGCATGTTATAGCGAAGTAATTCAAGATTATGGAATAGAAAAAATAATTAGTTTGTCTGAAGCAGACAAATTAGCTAATTATAAATCAGAACAATTAAACATATATTGTTGGATGATAAATCACAACTGGAAGGGAAAGCTCAAGGATGCATTCCTTGCTGCTGCATTAGAAGAATGATCGAAGAAAAAAAGACAATCATAATAGCCCCATTTGCTGCACGTTTAAGATCAGGTAGCAAAAACCCAAAAAATTACCCATTTTGGAAAGAAGTGGTATCCAATTTAAAAAAACACAATTTCCATATCATTCAAATAGGTTCCATTGGAGAGGAAACCATAGGTGCAGATGAAACAAAATTCGGATTAACTTTTTATGATTTAAAAAAATTAGTTCAAGAATGCCATCTGTGGATATCTATAGATAGCTTTTTAGGACATCTAGGAGCCTTGATTAACAAAAAAGGAATAGTAATTTGGGGAGTTAGTGATCCGGAATTATTCGGATATGAAAGCAATATCAATTTGATCAAAGATAGAAAATATTTAAGGCCCAATCAATTTGATATATGGGATACATATCCATATAAAGACGAAGTATTCGTCCATCCGGATGTTGTTCTAGACGCCGTATTGTCTTATTCGGACAACGAGGCAGAGTTCAATGGAAATCTATCTTGATTCGGAATAAAATCAAAATCCTTGTATTCTATGAATCTCCACTTGCCGTCAAAACCTGGCCAATGATTTTTAATCTCTTCTTCAACCGAATCTTCATCTTCCGAGTCTATCAAACAACAAATAATCGAATTTCCTTGAGAGTCTAAGCCGTCCATACACCAACCAACCATTCCGTTTGAAGGCAAACCGACTGGAATAAAATCACTTTCCTTGCAAACCCAACTACACCAAAACCTAAATTTATCTTCTTCCATACCATTCCTCCTTTAATATGAATTCTTTCTCAAAATAAGCTTTATGTGAGTTCTCTCTTGAAGCTGAATGCCGAAATATCTTTCAACCTTTCTCCTTAAATAAGGCAAAGTATAATGCTCAATGAAATCTGGAACAAAATTATTTGGATACTTACATGGCATCAAAGCGAGCAGTCTTTCTTTATTAATAGGAAGATAATTCTCCCTATATTCTCTTTCCCAATTATCCTCATAAGAATAAGTTAGGAAAAAATGGATTAAACTCCAGTTCTCATCCAATGCTCCCCATTGACTTTCCCACTGAGCAATTTTATTTGGATCGAAAACTTGTCTTACCCTTGCAACGGAAATAGGATCTGCTGGTCTACTAGCAGTCTGACTAACACACATATCCCTAATGGCCACATAATCCGCACCCATAGACCACACATTGGACCAAAACTGATCGACCTGTTCAGGACCGTAGCTATAGACCTCATGGATAACACTTAGAAGCGTCATACAGACGTTTCTACAAGGTTCGGCATCATGTTGCTGCAAGACCCACCACTGAGCTTTACTGAACTCGCTAGTGAACTCTACGTTTGTTAGTTTGGCATCAGCTAATTTAGAATTAGCCGCATCGATCATTTTGGGATCGTTATCGTAGCCAAGATAATGATTTTCAGGAAAAATTTTAGCAAAGAAAAGAATAAGAGAACCATCGGCACAGCCGACATCAACAAAAGATTCGGCATCAACCTTATCGAAAAAGAACATTTTGTCGATAAGGCTTCTGTTCATCCTTTCATTATATTTGCTTAGGTCTGCGATGGGGTGTTCTTGGCCGTTCATCAGATTCCTTCCTTTCTCTCTCTCATAGGTATAATACCAAGAGGCAAGAGAGAAGTCAATGTGATTAGGCCAAAATTATAATGCAAAAAATTACCCCGTTGAAACTATGGTTAGCCAAGATTTATACAAGGCATTGTATCCCGCATCTCTCAGTTTATCTACCATAGACTGTCCAGCCGGAACGTTAAGGGTGTGAACATAAATTTGTTTTATTACTGGGACATTCTTTTCTATCCAACGAACAACTTCCATCCCTGTGTCTTCCCTACTAGAATCCACAAACACTTGATCGCCCAAGTCATGGTCCAAGAATAAAAACTCCCATGCGCTTTCATCAAGTTTTTTTATACACTCCTTAGCAGTCTCGACGCAAATAGCATTGGGATACATGCTTTGAAATTTTTTTGTTCTTTCTTTAGAGTCATCAAGAAATAATATATCAGGCATTAGAATGGTTCCGTTTCTCCAAGAAGTTTTTTCATCTCATCGTTTTCTTCCATCATAAAATCTATTTCATCTTTGTTGAATTGAATTAATTTTCTAATATCTTCTTCGTCTTCTTTGCAATAAATAATTAGATCATATCCAGTAAGAGCATCGTAATCCCATTCCTCCATACATTGTACCAAACATGGAAAATGTTCTGGCCAACTAAGACCCTCTCTTATAATTGCTTCGTTGGCATATATACCCTTTGTTGATTTTGTGACGAAATCCACTAATTCCTCTGTAGTTTCTATGTATTTCATTTACGTTCCCATCTTTCTTTATAGTTTATGAGTTTTCTTTAAAACCCACGCTCTCTTATAGTATACGGCAATTACCTGATCTCCAGAATTAAAATGTATTTGAATATTTTCACCATCTCTACAAATAGTCGTAACCTGCTTCTCTACACCATCCAACAGTATCTTACTCCATACTCTTCCTTCTGCCAAGCCCAAATAGGTATAATTGTCATGAATATTTTTTGTAAGTGCAATTTTTTTAGCAAAATTTTCTTCGAGATTAGCATCGAAAATCTTAAAATCTCCCATATGCCCATGGTTAAGATGACAATCTTGACACAAGGTAATTAAATTTTCCCACTCAAGAGCCAAATCAGGAAAAAGATGCCTAGGAAGCTTATGATGCACTTGTAACTTTTTTACAGACCCACAGATAGCACAAAAGGGATTTTGTTTTATAAAATCCCTTTGTAAGGTAGACCAACAATCTTGCTGAGTAAATGCGTTCGCCCTAAAATAATTCAGCTTGATCCGAAGAAGGTTATTGAAAAATTTCATTTCATAATGTTTCCTTTCTTTGATCTGACGCAACGACTAGACCATCAAGGATTAATACTTAGAAATGTACAACAAAACCTTTATTTATTTTCCGATGTGCAATTTTGGCCGAATTGCTTCAAATTCTTCCGGTGTCAATAATTTAAATCGCTGCGCAACAGATATATCAACCCACGGATAATCATTAGCATCATACCAATCTAAATTAATTATATCTTTCAATCTAACTATATCTTTATTTTCCCTATTTCTTGGCATCTCAATATAACCATAACGTTCATCACGATTTATAATTCCTTCTTTAATTCTAGATAAATCAAGATGTTGTATTTTCCAAGAACAATCATCACCCCAAATACAACCTGCTACAAAACCAATACGACCATTAATATGTTCCCGAATAGTACTAAGCCTTGGATCTTCATCTATTTCATCAACAAAATTAGGACCATATGGAACGTAAAAATCAACAGGACAAAATCCAAACGAATCTGATTCTTCACCTGCTATTTTTTCACAGCTAGGAAGACGCATGACTGATGTTGCGGTATAATCCTCAGAATATAGTGCAAACCATTCTCCATCTTGTTCAAATGGACAAAATGTATTATACATTCCGTGATACATTCTAATATAATCGCCAATTTCAACACCATTGTCGAATATATGAACTTTCAGACAACTATATTTCCCATCAACAACAGTTGATTCAGTTTGTATTGTAAAACGTTCTTCAGGCATAATTTCTCACTTAATATAATCTTTGAATTTTCCTTCTTCTATACCTCTGATAAAAACAGGATACTTCTCTCTCACTTCATCACTACATTCGGCACGGATAGTGCCGTCAAGCTTCATCAATATTTTAATATTTCTTTCCTTTAATTGATCATTGAATCTTTTCTGCATCGACTCAGTAATATTACTACGAAGCTTTTCTTTCACTTCTTCCCAAGGAATACCAGGTTCTTCGCCCCTCTCAATAGCTTCATCAATTTCTTTTTTTCTATCGTTAAGCTCTTCAAAAAATTCTTCTCTATTTTGTGGCGGACCATAAAAAGAAATTTCCCAATAAATGGCATCAAGCAATTCCATAAGAGATATGGCATATCTGGCACGAAACAATTCCTCATGTTTCTCGCCCAAACGATACACAATTATGTGATGATCGACACGAAGTTCTTTATCGAGAACATCCCTTATGTCTTCTCCAAATCCGTAATTGCACTTATCGCCAGGCTCTACTTTGAAATTTTTCTTATCTTCTTCTGAATATTCACCAATACCACAGAAATCTACGGAAATACTAAAATCATCTTCCATATCAGAATAATCAGTATCATCCCCATCAAAAAGAGGTGGCAAATCTTTCATATGGCCATACTGACCATGCTCTCCAAAAACACCAACCTTAAGATATTCAACACAATCAGACGGCGCAACTGGCGCATCATCCAACACAGCATTCCAACTATCAACAGATGCCCAACTATAACGTGAAATCAAGTCACAAAGAGGCTTGGAACCCCTTACGACAGACATGAAATCTCTAAGCGTCAAACCCTTCTCAACTTCACACATATTTCTAAGATGCGCAAGACAATCCGGGTCACTAAGATCTATCTTTTCCATACCACCTTTTTCGTCATCTTCTTCTATTCGTTCGTCATCTTCATCATATTCTGGCATAGTGTAGTAATGATCATAAATGCCATCACGACGAAATTCCAACTTACTGGTATGTCTGGACATCATATCTCCTTCGCTACGAACTAATCGCAATTATCGCCTAAAATAAACAAGTCCCATCTATTAAGACAACCCAACGCTCTATCCAACGGAGTTTTAAACTCAATCAAACTATCAAGATCTTCTGGAAGTTGATCTTTACAAAGTATCTTAAGATATTCTGGTTTCAAATCAATAGGATAGGCAGCTTCGGTCAAATCAAGATACGAACAATTACAATCTACTCCAAACCGATTTAATATCTCTTTGTACTCATTGGCTTGTTCTAATGTAGGACCACCAAACCATCCGATCTCCGAGTCAAGATAACGACGATTAACCTTCATCATCAATTTCAATCCAACTTCTGTTGGCTCCAAAATAGTTGCATTGAAATACAATTGGCTACATGAGTGTCCGGCTGTTTGATGTGCCAAATTAATAAACTCACGACCTTCTTTAAAATTATAACGTTCCTTATCGTCATCCAGAGATCTTGCCCGGATGCCAAGAATCATCAATGGCAGATCTATCTTGAGATCTTCAGCATACTTGAAATTTTCTATTTTCATTTTTTACCTCCCCGATACAGAACTATATTCGGGATACGATTTATTCATTCCCTTCAACCCTATCAAGTCTAATTAAATCACGAGATTTAGTATTGTCCCAAAATCCCCAACCCTCTACTGATCGAAGTACCCATCCGATCCATCTTGCCGCCTTCAATCTATCAGCAAGAATATCTCCTTCTAATTCTTTTATTTTATTAATCATCCAGTAAATATAAGGGAAACAGTCAGTATCTGCGTTTTCGTTTGGCTGCAACCTTGGAACCCTGAGAAGCAAACTCTTTTCTATCTCATCTATTGTATTTTTATATAAATAATTATTTTTCATTTAAATTTACGATCCTTTACATATTCGTTGTACTGTTTGGCAGCTCCATGCATATCGGAACATGAAGGCCAAAGAGGAGTATTGCCCACACGAACTTCAAACCAAATGGTAACATTTTGAGCAAAATCATACTCAAGGATCATTACTATTTTTGGAAGAGCAAATCCATCCAAAGGTGCTTCACACCGATGAACTAAAATTTCTTTATGTTTTTTTGCTATTTTATGTATTTCGTATGGATCAACAGGTTTTGGATAATTTTTGCTGGACATATCATGACTTTCCGAACAATTCATCTAATCTTAGAACATCTTTTTTCTTATTTATAAAAACAATTTTATTGCTTTTTTCGGAATGAGCAAAAGATATGCCTATTTTTTCACAATAATATTTAAACAATTCTTTAATGTCACTTGATTTGTTAGAGAAACTATATATTGTTCGCAAATATTTTTTAACAGTATATCTACATCCATCACTTTCAATCAATCCTCTAATGAATTCTACGCTATTCCCATCCACTATTTCTCTTTGCCATTCTTCTAATTTTATATCTCTATCGTGCTTTTTACCAGATCCATGTTGAGGAAAAATAAATGGCAAACTATTAGAGTAACAACATATTGTAACACAATTAGCTTTTTTTTGCTTAAAACACTTCACTTTATTTTTTGGAAAAATATCTTCTATGGTTTTCTTTATCCTATCTATCATATCGGTGTATTTCGAATTTTGGAAAACTCGCAATCTGTAAGTGCGGGGTTGTTTGTCAATATATCCATCTCCAAGATAAATCCCCAATAAATAAGAATACTGTTTGCCCTTTTCTATTAAGAATTGGTAGTGGCGGTCGGATTCGAACCGACACTGTGCAAATTTTAAGTCTGCTTCCTCTGCCAGTTGGGATACGCCACCAGGATATCTTTTTACAATGTCTCTTATAGTTGGTCTAGATATTCCTAATAATCTAGATATTTCCGATTTATTTTTCCTTTCACTACTTAACAATAAAATACTTTTTGTTTCTTCAAAAGTTCTCATAGGTAGACCTCCAGTATTGATCTACCTATTAATTTCTTATCTTATACGAATTTTCCCTTTATTTTTTTGTCTACCATTTCGCCTTTTTTAACGCCATTTTCTCATTCATTGGTCATCGTACTACATCCAATCTAATATATCAAATTGTTTTTTCGGCCAAAAATGGTGACCCCGGTCAGATTCGAACTGACACTGTTCAAGGTTTGAGCTTGATCCCTCTACCAAGTTGGAGTACGGGGCCACATAATTTGGTGCTTCAGAAGAGATTCGAACTCTTACTGTTGTGGGCTTAAGCCACATGCCTCTACCGTGTTTGGGCTACTGAAGCTTATTTAATTTTGGTACTCCAGAAGGGATTCGAACCCATACTGTCATGGTCCTAGGCCATGTGCCTCCTGCCAAATTGGGCTACTGGAGCTTACTGTCTATTTAGTGCCGCCAGTGAGATTTGAACTCACAGCATCTCACCTTCTGACGATGAGTGGTCTGCCAATTGCCTACAGCGGCATATTTTGTGTTGCCAGAGAGAGTCGAACTCTCAGCATCCATCCCTATGGTGTGGGAAGGTGGTCTACCATTGCCTACAGCAACGTTTGGTGCCGGGGAAGGGACTTGAACCCTTACGGCCTTTCGACCATAGCCTTCTTAGGGCTACGTGGCTACCATTACACCACCCCGGCAAAATCCTCCTCAATCAAATCATTTGTGGCCAATTATCTGGAGGTTTTCTACATCTTTCACCGTTACGTCCATATACCTCCAGTTGCCTTGCAACTCTAAACATATCTTCTTGAACAACCATTCTTATAGGGTCTTGCCAAGTTAAATCAATTCTTTCTTCAAAATGTTTTGCAAGCTCATTCCAATATCCCTTCATATGATAAAGTCCAATGTGTTGTTCTATTTCTTTCCCGTCTATCATCTCGATCCTCCATTTCATCTTATGCCATACAAACAAAAAACCCCAAAACCTTTCGGCTTGGGGCTCGTTTCAAAAACTTTAATCTAACTTCTATCGAATATGGGAGCCCCCAAGCCTTGTAGTAAGACCGAGTAGTAAGAGGCTCTGCAAGAGGACCATAACGGTGTTCATTTCAATTCTCCGTCGATAGACACTTTATGTTCAGTCGCTGTGTCTTATCTTATATACGACATCATAACAGAAAATTCCTTCAAGTCAAGCACTTTTTTTCGAAGTTTTTTTCGGCCAATCTTTCAAGCCAATTTCTAGTAGGTAACGAAAATCCAATTCATCATATTTCCTTGATATAATTATGCATCCCTAACAATAACCAGATCCACCTTCGCTATCCCATAGATCGTCGCTCCACCATTCTGGAAGACAACGTTTAACTTCTGACCAACGAAGACCTTTTGATCGAATATGCTTCTTCACAAAACTTAATCTTGTTTTATTTTTGGACATTTTTATTTTTTCGAGCTGGCTTTATTTTTCCGGCCAACTTAATACTGATTATACCGATCATATTAGCAATGCAATGATCATATCCATTTGGATGCATTTTCTTCATATATTCTGGGTAACAAGCATACCCACTATCATAATGAAACAAAACTTCATTCCAAAAAGATTTATCTTCCATAATTTTTGACTTAATTTTCTCCAGCCGCTTCGTAGTAAATGATTTTGGAAGAACACAATCGTATATTAGATGCATCCACCAAATATCCTTCATCGTGATTGGTTCTCTATCCGGACATTCAATCCTGACTTTTCCATCTTTTTTAATCATTCTTGAACTCCAATCTTGATTCCCCTTTATTGAATCCATCCACAATATTCATATCCTGAACTTTCAAAACAAATTCCAATCTTGGATCATTTTCCATCAAACTTGTATTTTGAAGTACATATGCGGCAGCTTCTAAAAAATCAGTCAAAGATATTTCATAATCTCCCAAATATACGGTATTCTCATCACCCAATAATGGTCCCCATGTTTTTATTTCCAAATCATCTGGTTTGGAGTTAGCAAGATGTAAGGACATTTTATTGCTCCTTGTTGTTACCATCTAAAGATTTCATATACTCTCTATGTCTAGCAAGCCATTCAGGCAACAATGAATTGGGTAGTGCTTTATAATGTTCCTCGCAATACCATTTCCCATATTTATCTTGGCCATGATAAGTCGGTGTCTGGCACACATGACAATGTTCTAATGGCTCAAACACCTTAGACATAAACAAACCACAATGACCACATATTCCAGCCCCACTTCTGTAATTGCCTCTTTCAAACTCATGTGCATTGCAATTTATAATTTTTTGATATTTTTTGTAACAACTTGCTTCGGCCTCTTCTTTTGTTTTGCCTTCGCCACGAATAAAAGTATCTGGATCTTTTGGAAATGCTTCAAAAAAAGCTGTTGTGTAGGCAACTTTAGAATCTATATAAGACAACGGATCTTCTGACTCAAAACATTTTGCCAAAGATCCATCTCGAAGAACCAGTCCGTTAGCACCCCATTGCACAAAACAATCATCCGGCCAAACACAAAGTGGCTTCCAAATATCTATTGTGTTTTGTGCATTATATTTTCTTGTCATTTTATCTATTCCGTTTAATGATTGTATCCAAAGAACAATTCTCATAATGTCCAGCTGGAGATTCTGGCGCATCACATACTGGACAACATGATGCCATCCCGCCATCAACAAGTTCGAATCTACCGGACCATTCTAAACGATTTAACATTTCCTTCATATCATTAAGTTCCAGAACAAGTCTCTTCAGGCTATTTTCAACCATATAGTCTTCCGACTCCACAAAATCACCAAGTGCCATCTCGATAGTTTTTTTTAGACTTCGGTGCATCTTCTTTTCGTGAGCAAGTAATGCATTAGCTTTGAAAAGCTCTTTATCAACACCTTTCAATTCAGCATAAACCTTAGAAGGTTCTTTTGTTTCCACTTTATCTTTATTTTCCGAAGTGGTCAATTTACTTGGATTTGCTGAGCGCCATTCAGTCGTGTGCATTTCACTATTTCCTTTATCCTTATCTTTATTTTCTCTGTTCCACACTACACATTTTTCTTTAGTCCAGCAATCACTACAAAACCAATTGTCTTCTGTGTATGGCTTTGATTTAACAACAATGCCTGGAACCCATCCCTGCACATAATCGCAATCAAGACAGATCAATATAACCTTGCCATCACGTTCTACAGGCTCAAGATTGCGATGCGCATGTCCATGTCGGCAAGTCAAAGGATGAACCCTGTCACAATTTTGATGATCTCGTATTCGTTGAATTTGCTCTTCATTTGTCATTATTTTCTCTTTCATCAAAAAAATTCTCAGCTATCTTTTCTGCCTTGAGTTTTTCATCATCGGTAAGGAGATACCAATACTCATCCATCTCATCACTGATCCTATCTGCAACAATCCCGTCACCATCGTCATCGACTATAAGATTCAACAATACATTGAGTAGCTTCGAATGCTTTTCAAAATTAGATACTTCTGTATTTTTCTTAAAATCTATATTTTTTATAAATCTATCCTCATCGTGTCTAGTAAAGCTAAGTAGCCTTTTTATTTCTTCTGCTAATTTATTGGTCTCCATATTAATATTTCCCGATAATGTTGTTATATTATTGTAAATACTTTTATCTTTTTAAGTTTGGGGAATTCTTCTGTATGTAAATGAAGTCCTAATTTTTTCACATAACAAACTTCCTGTGGACCAGCATAGACATATTCATAATAAGAATAATGTTCGTCTCTTCCCATTACAATTTCATTTGGATCTTCTTTTTCCAATAATTCAATCAATTCCTTAACTTTCATCAAACTAGTCCTTTCTCACAATATAGACCTCGACCTTATCTTTCAATACCAGATCTAATTCTACCAGCATATTTCTGTATATGGTCCAATCACCACCAGCAAGATTACACCCTATCCTGTATGGAAACGCAATGCTTCGGAGCCCATCAATCCTGGCTATCTTGTTGAGACATATCTGAAAAAATGTCTGTCTGGCTCTTGTGCCGTCTTGAGTCGAATCTGGATAACGTGGTCTTCCTGGAAATAATTGAGCAATCATATTGATAACATAACGCTGATCCGTTCCATTGCCACGGATAACAATATCGCCAGGTCTGTTTCCTTCTGGCAATTTTTTGTAATCAATATCAATACTTCTTTCGGCATAAATATTAGACCAAGGGAAAGCATTGAATATCGATTCTGCCATTCCTGCCGAATTTATGGTAAGACAGTTGCATTGATGTGCAATATATTGTGCTTCTGTAAACTTAATAAGATCTCCCTTAATTTCCGTCAGCATTTTTATGCTCCAATCTATTCTGTCTGTCTTTACTGTCTTTCATTCGCATTAAAAGTTTAACGAATTCGTGATCCTCGTTAAGATAAATTGACTCATCACCTAGTTTGCTGCACATATCAATAATTTTTTTGCAAACATTAATATCTTCATCAAAGTATTCGTTCATAGATTTGCTTTCTTTGAATTTATACTCTGATTTTACCTTTTCTCTTTCTTCTTTGTTGAATGGTCTCCGAAATGTTATTCTCCTGAACAAATCTTTTCGTATCGCATACAGTTCTGTCTTAGCCATACGTTCTACAAAGAAAAAATCAATTCTGTTTTGTTCAACCCATTCCATAACCTCATGGCAAAGCATAATAGTTCTTTGACAATTAAGATGCAAATACATAGAATTTTTATCTATAGAAGTGTAATCATCATCTGTCGGAAATAATGGAAATATTCTCATCCGATATCCTCTTTTTTACATCAAATGGCTCAACTCTTCTATACGTTTCTTAGTTTATTCCTAACATCCATTAATATTATGCCTAATTTATTTTGTCCTATTCCATTACAAACTCCCCAGTAAACATCATGCCACCAATTGCCCTCAATAAGCTCAGCATCGCCGGTGTCCAGAAGCTTCTGTCCTAATTCTTTGTTCTTGCTGAATTTCTGCCACACAAGATCCTCCATAATTGAGATCTTCACTTCCTCCCAATCTTCTCTCAATTTGATTTTTCGGCCAAGCCTCTTGGCTTGTCCAGAAGTTGGGCATTCACGAACTTGTCGTCTTATTTCAAGGTCTTTAGTTTTTGCAGCCACGTAGGCATATTCAACTGATCGGTATTGTTCGTTTTCAAACCATACCACAGCTGGCCAAAAGTTAGACAGAAATCTGTTTTCTCCATCAAATGATTCTATCTTAGACATTGTTTGACATCCTTTATCGGTAAGTTGTAAAATACATTCATCGCAAATCGATTCTTTATTTTCGTTTTTTGTCATTTCTGTATACACATCCACTTTATTGCATATTATACATTCTTCACATTCTATGGAATCTCTAATTTCATCTGGCATTTTATCACAATAATGCATTTCATTGCATTCAGCGCAAAGTTTTTTATGGCAATATTCACATTCATCAAACCAAGTATCTATTTTGCCACAATCTCCGCATGGCTCTTCAATTTCCTCTTCTTTCTCTTCTAAATCTTTACTCATTTCAAATCTCTTTCATCCACTTTTGATAATTTTCCTCATCATCTATAGTTCGTTGAAGATCTTTCCTAATTCTTTCAATGGCTTTTTTTCTTGTATTAATAAGTTTTCTTAAGCTTTCACGAGTCCACCGATCTATGCAGCTATCATCAAACTTACCCTTAGATTTCCATTCTTCTGGAATTTCTAATTTCTCAGCAATCCATGAAGGACGTGAATGACACGGATCTTTCCAATCCTTGGGATATAGATATAATCTCCCATTTTCAAACTCAACTACTAATGATTCATATTCTCTAATAACTGGCATCTATACTTCTCCATATTCTTCTCGTAATACTTGCTCTACCCATTTATTATCGCTAGTGTATTCTTTAAAATCAACTTTATTTGGAAAAAAACTTCTATAGCAATCACATCGGTATATTTCCTCAGAAAGAAATCTGGCTACCGCAGCAGATCGACTAACTCCTCCAGCACAATGTACGACAATCTTCTCCGTATCCGATGGCAATGAACGGATAAATTCCATTATTTGTCTAGCGTGATCCCGATTAAAACATTTAGCCGGATAGCCACATTGTTCTGCCCAGGCAGCTTCGTATTCTGGCCATTTATCAACATCGATATCGTGGAATCCCAAAACAATTGAATGTCGCCATCTATCCCATCGTGGAACATTATAATAGGGAGACTCAGGTATTGTTCTTTCGCTCTCCACAATACTAATTAGAGCCCAATTATCTCGTGGCTCTATTTTAGTGGCAAGTTGTTCTGATGTAAACTCAACTATCATTTCACCTCACAATATATTTACATTTATGATCATTTTTAGATTTACCAAAAGCCAACCGATATTGATCATCAGTCATCATATGACAAGCATTTGCCCTAAAAACCATGCACTTGTAATTGTTTATTAGTGGCCTGATTAAAATAACATTCATTATTTTTCTTACCATAGACTGTCCAAATATAGAATCAAACTCTTCCCACCATTTATTGTTTGCTCCAAATCTTTTTGTTCGGAACATAAGATGAAAACCAAGTTTCCAGTTATCCCGATACCAAAGAATTCTATCTTTCATAAATGCCATATTCGTTGCCCGAAATCTTTCTTTTTTCTTTAGACCTGCGTTTCCTATCTCTCTTTCTATCGAAACCAAAACGCTGCCATAATCGTTTGCATTCTTGGCATAAAATAACATTAGAATCTCCAACGTTACATTCTTCCAAATGATATTGATCGGATGGTTTGCCGCAGCTTTCGCAACTCATATTCGTTCTCCCAACAACTTCAATATACTATAAATCGATAGCCAATGCAAGTACGATCTCACATTGGCTAGATTGGAGGTAGGGGTGGGATTTGAACCCACGGAACTGTTCATCGCAGCCCAACAGTGTTCGAAGCTGTCCCAATAAGCCACTCTGGCACCCCACCATTATAGCAATTTTAAATTACCAGTTACCTTGTCAATTTCATCTTCCCAATCGGGTCCGATTGCCACACAAGTATTGGTTTGAACTCCACCAAATTCAGTGAGTCCTGCATCGGTAATAAGATGTGCTTCAAGACCTTTCTCTTTGGCTTCTTCATAGATGCGAAGTAATTCCTCTTCACTATCTACCCTAAGGCATATTTTAGTGAAACGACCATTAATCCATGCCTGTTGTGCTGGAGACATCAATAGATTGTATTGTAGTTTACGAGTAAGAAAAGAAATTGAAGCATGAGCTCCTTGGGCAATCATCTTGCCCTTTCTCATTCCCAAATCATTTCTCATGACGATTACTTGTTTAGCTTCCATTGTTCTGTTCTTTCGGTAAAATGGCGGGGAGGGAGGGATTCGAACCCTCGAAACCGTTTCCGGTTTGCAGATTTTCAAGACCTGTGCCTTAAACCGCTCGGCCACCTCCCCTATCTAAATAACTCAATTTGGCGGATGGCGAAAGGGTCGAACTCTCGCTGGCGTACCAGACCTCCGGGTTCAAGCCGGGTGCATTACCACTCTGCCAGCCATCCATAAACTATACATTAACTACAAAAACTTTCAAGCCTTTATTTTTGGCTATATCTATCATATGTCCGGTTCCCTTACTATTGTTGAGACTGACCGCTATCAGCGCATCTGCGTTATCTGCCATCTGAACATTTCTCTTATAACCAGCTGATTTTCCATAAAGAGTCCAATCAGCTGGAAATAGTTTTACTGGAATGTTATTTATTTTGCCCCATTGTTCACCAAGGGTATCGACTCCTCTAGCGCAACCACAAATAACTTCCGTAATATCAAAACCTGAGTCTACGATTGCCTTCTCAACGAGTTTGTAGTCTGTGACATCACGACTACCTGCTATAATTGTTTTCATCACATTCTCCTAAAAATTTTCCAGAGTTAAGTAGGATTCGAACCTACGAGGTTATTTCAAACCTATCCCCTCCATGGGGATTGCCTTCAACCACTCAGCCACTAACTCCAGAAATTTGGCGGATCGGGCAGGATTTGAACCTGCGGGACTGCTCATCACAGCCCATGGCCTTTCCAGGACCACACCATAAGCCACTCGGACACCGATCCTTAAATCATATCCTTCTTTTCCATTCAGGCCAACTCTCAACTATTTTTCTTGCTCTTTCCAAATGTTTAGCAAACTCCTCAGGAGTGCTGGTGATTTGACGAGTCTCAAGAAACTCCTCAGTAGTCATTTGATTGGGATTCTTATCTTTTTTCTTTTTCATAACATATCCTTTAAATTTTGGCGGAAGGCAGTGGTCTCGATCCACATGGCACTAAGGCCACGAGCTGCTTAGCAGGCAGTCCCAATCCCCGACTGGTTTACCTTCCGTTATACGATTTTGGTGGGTGCTATAGGATTCGAACCTATTGGCCTTACGGCGAGGGGTTACAGCCCTGTGCGTCTCTCCAACTACGCCGAACACCCAAATATACCTTTCCTTTCAAAAAATGGTGGGCAGGGTAGGACTCGAACCTACGGTGTTTCTTAAGTCGAAGTTTTACAGACTTCTGCTGTCGCCTCTGAAGCCACCTACCCACAATTCCTTTCACAGTCAAAAATGGAGCTCAGGGTGGGATTTGAACCCACGAATACAGGTTTTGCAGACCCGCCCATTAGACCACTGTGGCACCTGAGCCTATAAAAAAACCCCCGAAATCTTTCGATCCGGGGGTTTCGTTTATTTTGTTTTACGAAACTTTAGCACATGGCTCCCCGGTGTCCAGATGAACTGGAATACGAACATGAAGAGCTTGTTGAATAAAGTTTGGCGTTCATTTTAGTTTCTTTCCTGTGCCTCTGCACTACTTATACGACTTTACTACATCGAATTCCTTCTTGTCAAGTACTTTTTTTCTTGGCCATCTGAATTTTTATTTCGGTCTTCTTAAGACGATCCAGTTTTTTGAGTTCTACTTTAATCTTTTCCAAACCTTCTTGATTACGAAAAGGAAATTGTGACGAAATGAACTTAACTGCTGACCTTGCCGTTGATATTACTTTCTTTACTTGACGATCTACTTTATCATAAAGTATCGATTGCAATAGTCTCTTCTGTGTCGTATTCCATGCCCCGGTTGCATCATCAGAACAGTTTTGCTTTACTTCTTGTTTGCAATCAAGACAACAAACCCATGCAACATTAAAACTACTATATCCACAATCTCCCTTTTGAAGATTAGAGCTACCACATTTGGAACAACAAATCAATCCGTTATACATCTTCATCCTCTTTGTCTGGAGGGAAAGCTATCCTATCCCAATCTTTAGGAATGCTATCTAGTTTGAACGTAGCCACAAGTTTGCACGGATAGTATATTGAATCGGAACTATATTTGGCAAGAGGCATATCACGATATCTATTTTGTGGATTTTTGTCTTTTTCGTGTTGAAATCCGACATATACCTCAAAAGTGTTTTCATCCAAATTGACAATATACCCATATTCGCAATACAGAGAATCTGCTATCCATTCTGGCTTATGTTCGATATATCCAGACCTTAATGTTTTTTTCAATTCTCCTTGCAAATTCCTCAACAGAACATACCACTCAGTTAAATCTCCTGTAGATACGCCTGTATTTGCATATTTGGAAAGACGTTTAATTTCCTTATCCGTTGGCTTGCTTTTTGGTTCAATATCCTTAAGTTTGTTGGCCAATTCTTTCCATCTAGGCAAATTTTTAACCATTGTTTTTATTTCTTTGACTAGATTTGCGCCAAGTCCGCTTGGATAACAATCAAAATGAACATACTGAAAATGATCTTTTGAATCTGACCGAATGCCCATTAATCCTCTAGTGCCCATTGCGATTACCTTTCTTCAAACATTAAATTCTACAACATCATCAATGGCTTGTGCCCAACGTCTAAGATCTTCTTGAACCTCATAGGAACCTTCCTGACCACCCCATCGGCCATTTTTTTGTTCCATATCCATATAATCGGCGAGAAGACGAAGTTTGTCAGTGTCTATCTCAAGTAAGCCCTTCATGGCTTCTTCTATTGTTTTAGCTTTGTGGTCTTTCATTTGACGAAGTTTCTTTATTCCTGGAGAGTGTTTTTTAATGCCGAATTCTTCCATGAGGTTATTTTCGTCTTTGATTAGATCCTCTGTTTTGATGATTTTTTTTGGGCACATACATCACATCCTGTCTACAGTATAGCCAATTATTCTGTGATGTCAAGTTCTTTTTGATCGGCCAATTTCTCTGGTTCGCTTGGAGCCATTATTTTATCTTGCTCATCCCAGCCAGCTAGCCAAGCCGAATATGCGCCAGTCTTTTCTCTGAATGGGTTCTTCTTGATGATCTCTCCGTGCTTAATCTTTGCGTACTTCCTGTCTAGTTTACCTTGTTCGTAGCCAATAAGATCCATTTTGTTTCTCCTTGTTGAATTTGTATTTTGATACGATATTTACCACATTGGATAAATCTTGTTATTTTTATTTTTTTTTGGCTTACCAATACATCTAAGCCAAGACATAAATATAAGCAAATAAAAAAATAATCTGGTTTTTATCTTCATAATATTATCCTTTTGCCTAATTGCATTGTTTTGTTATATTAATTTTTCTATTTTCTATAAGATCTATTAAGATATCGCATATCTTATCATTACCTATTGCATTTGGATGAATATCACCATCCGATAAAGTCCATCCCATTTTATTAAAATAACTTTGTTTCAAAATTCCAGTATGTTTAACATTATTTTCATTAAGATATTTAACTACTATATTAAAATATTTATCATAGAAAAAAGAAGCAAAATTCAATATATCATAAGTTATATAATAATATAGTATAATTATAGTTTCAGTTCCAATTTCTTTATTGTTTTCTATAAATGTTGCCAACCTATTGTAATCTTCTTCTATTAATTTATCGCACATTTCAAGCAAATTCATTTTATTTAATTTATTATTTAGATAACTAGTTACATAATTATCTGTAACATTTCTTGTATCCGCATTTTGCGGTTGTCTTAAAAATTCAGGCAATTGTAATATACAAATATCTGGATTTTTACCAAGGTATTCCTGTGATTTATTTTTAAAGGAATTTATGCAATGTATCAATCCACAACCACTAACTCCAGCATTATATACCACATATTTTCTTGCATCTAATCTGTTTTTTAATATACTGCTATATAAATATGAAGAATTAATATCATTGTAGACTCCAGAAGTACAAGAACAACCTGTGCATATTATATTTTTCATTTTATAATCTCTTTAAATTTTTTAGTTTTTTCTAAAAACACATCTTGATACCCTGGATCATTATCGTAATCATCTCCGTTTGAATTAGAATTGTATGGCTCTATTTGAGTATCTTCATACCATTCATTAAAACTAGTTATAAGTAATATTTTGTTTTCTCCATTAAAATAATTACTAGACATGTTAAAATATTGTTCAAAAAAATCAGTTCCAAATGGTCTTATTGGATAATGTCCTTCTTTACTCCTGATTGACGAATCGTTATATCTAGGCATAATTGTTGGGGCTAAACCTATTCCGTTAACCTTGCATGACTCATAAAACTTATCATAAATTGGTTTAATAAAATTCAAATAATCATTTCCTTCGTACATTTTATTACCAAATAATCCATCTGGTATATATAGATTATAAGCATATATGTAATCAAAATATTTAAGTCTATCGTCGTTACCTATATCATGCTGGTCTGGCCACCAAATTTCATCTCCAAAAATGGTTAAATTAAATATTTCCCTTACCTCTTCAATAATAGAAAGGTCTAAAATTCTCCTTGAAACATAGAAAAAAACGCATGGATTATCATTTAAAATTAAATATGATTTATTTCTAAAATACATACTCGAAATATATTCTACCAAATCTATGAATTTTTCTCTTCCATCGTGATCTAGTGCAATAGGATCACCAAAAAAATATGATGTTTCAAAATGAATACAAAATTTAAAATTCTCTTCTTCACATACTCTCGAAAGAAGTCTTATGCTTTCTGTGTCCTTATCTCCCTCAAAAGAAACCACAAAAAAATCAATTCCCGATTTTTTTGCCATCATAACATGCTCTCTCACAGCATCTTCCTTTGAGCTATCATACCAACCTATTGATGGAGATCCACCATATTTTTTAAATCTAACTGATTTGTCACAATAATTACCTCTATACCAAGGATAATAAAAAGCACCTACGAGAGATTTGTTTATTGTTTCTGGAACAAATATTTGTTCTTTTTCACCATCCTCTATTTGTCCATCAGAATCATAACAATAACCAATAGGTCCGTTAGTAACAATATTATTTCTATCTATATAATCCTTTACTTTTTTAATTTCTTTATTGTAAATAACTCTCCATTCTCTATCATTGAAAACAGATTGTTCTTCACACCCACAAACATTTTGAAATCCTATAAAACTGGCCCCATTCTCTTCTATAGATTGTTTTACAAAATTAAATATATCGTGTATTGTCATTTTCATTATAACTGTGCTAAATCCATATTTAAACAATGGATATTCAGTTTCTTTTAATTTTTTCAATATCGACAAATTTTGAAATACTCTAGACAAATCAAAGCCTCTTATTTTTTGATGTAAATCAGAATTAAAAGAATCTACAGAAAAGTTCAAACAATCCAATACAGATAGAATTTTTCTCCATTTATTTATATCAACAACAATTCCGCCATGGGTAGAAGACCAAACTTCTTTTGGTTTGTTTTGTGAAATTATATTTATAAATTCGTCCAAATGTGGATATAATAAAAATTCTCCAGCACACCCAAAATTCAAAACATTTAATTCGGAAAAATAATTATCAGAAAGCTCTTTTACAAAATCTATTGGCAAATATGTAGCTTCATTAACTCTATTTTTCCCCTCATATTTTTTCTTATAACCACACATAAAACAATTTATATTGCACTGTTCGGTCAAACCCAAGGAAATTGTTTTCGGATTTTTTGAAAATTCACTAGTTATATTTAATATATTTTCATTATTTATATCTATGTTCCTAGTTTTGCCATATATACATTCTTCACAAATTCCAATTCTTTTGCCATTTATTATATTTCGTCTTTGCTCTAAAGCATTTCTAGAATTCCAAATTAATTTCACATCTTCCAATCTTTCATTTTTATCTATTGGTTCAGCACTCTGGCAAATAGAATATTCTCTGTTAGCGTATACCACAAGATCCTCCCACGGTTTGCCACAAAATGCCATAGATGATTTTTCTTTTGCCGAACAATTCTGTTTTGTAAGTTCATATTTTTTAAATGTATAATTTTCGTTTTCAATGGATGGCGGCAATACATATTCAGATCTAACCACATCTATTTCATATTTTTTAAAAATTTCTTTATAATAATCAAACAAACAATACTGTTCTGGATAAGAAACCAATGAAACATAAATTTCATATCCTTTGTTTTTCAACAATAAACATCTACCTAAAAAAACATCAAAAGAAAATTTCCTAGATGTTGGATGTATACTGGCATTAATTTGCACTGTTCTTTTAGATTTATTTTCACTAACAAGTTTATCCACAGTAAATAATAAAGAAGTATCTATATGTATAACGATATGTTCCGGCAAAGTATTAATCAAATTTAAAATATTTTCTATTTTAAGCAAAGGCTCTCCTCCAGTTATGGAAAGCCTTCCCGAACCACATCTTCCATATATTTTAATTAAAAAATCTTTTATCTGTTGTTCATCAGACAATTGTTCTTCTTTAATGGTCTTGCATCCACAATACACACATCCGTTTGGACAACTAAGAGTCATATAATAAACAACATTTAAAAAATTGTTAAAATCTTCTTCATAAATATTTAAATTTTTATATCTTTTAGAATATTGTTTATCGCATGCTGCTTCGCATATTATTTCATCACATGTTTGAGGTTTTCTTAAAACAATATCGGATATTGAATTTTCTCCAATTTTACCCAATTTACCCTTATTTAAAGAAGACAATCTACAGCATCTATAAACAGATCCGTCTGGCAAAATATTAAAATAATTAATTCCGGCAGTACATAATATATTTTTCATTTTATTTATTTAATTATTTCTTCCAAATGTTTCGCCATTACAGTCCACATTCAATATAAAGACGACATGTCTTTTATTGTTTTTTCAAAAAAAGTATTAAAATCAAATTCAGGATACCATCCAAGATCTTTATTTATTTTGTCGTAAGATATTGCGTATTTTCTATCATGTCCCAATCTATCTTCCACATATTTAATTAAAGATTCATCTTTCCCAAGGATTCGCAAAATTTTCTTAACCATATCTTTATTTGATATTTCGTTATTATCGCCAATATTATATATTTCGCCAGTTTTGCCTTTCCTGATAACACAATCTATTGCACGACAATGATCCAAAACATAAATCCAATCTCTAACATTTAGCCCGTCTCCATAAAGAGGAAGAAATTCATTAGATGTGGCTTTTTTTACCATTAGTGGTATTAGTTTTTCAGGGTATTGATTTGGCCCATAATTATTGGAACATCGAGTTATGCAGGCGTCTATTCCATATGTCTTCACATACGATTTGACTAAAAGATCTGCCGCTGCCTTGCTAGCCGAATAGGGGTTGTTTGGAGATAAGATTCTATTCTCTGTAAATTTATCATTTGATTCTAATTCCAATGATCCATAAACTTCGTCGGTACTTATTTGAACCAATCTTAATTGTTTTTTGTTTCTTAAAATTGCTTCTAGTATGGAGTGGACTCCTAAAAAATTAGATTCAATGAAACTATTAGAATTGTCAATGCTTCTATCCACATGGCTTTCTGCTGCAAAATTAACTATACAGTCTATATTTCTGCTTAAAATATTATCTAATATTTTTGGATTATTTATAGAACCGTGGTAAAAACAATAATTTTCTTTCTTGGTGTAATCGCCAAGATTATTTGTATTTCCAGCGTAAGTCAGTTTGTCTAGATTTAATATTTCATCATCAGGATATTTATCCATCCAATAACGAATAAAATTAGATCCTATAAAACCACATCCACCAGTTATAATTAATTTCATTATTTTTTTCCAACCAATATATTTGCTAATGATAAAGATTCAAAAGTTCCAGCATCAGTCCACCAACCAACCAATTCATTAGATTGCATTTGTCCTTGTTTTACATACCAATTATTAACATCAGTAATCTCTAATTCCCCCCTACCGCTTGGTCTCAATCCCCTGATAACATCAAAAACTCTATTATCATATAGATATATTCCAGTTACAGCATAGTTAGATTTTGGTTTTTTAGGTTTTTCTTCTATGCTTACTACGTTTCTTTCAATACCGGATGCAAATTCAGCAACACCATAACGCTCTGGATCTTCCACATTTTTCAATATTATTTTAGCTCCACAAACGAATGATTTAACTATATCAGATAGATCATCCTCAAAAATATTATCTCCAAGGATGACCATCATATTGTCATTGCCAATAAAATCTTCGGCTAATCCCAGCGCCTGCGCTATGCCTCCTGACTCATCCTG
>ERZ1292632.37-Hain-H43-01um-R2-37-length-126985-cov-8_pt1 | contig 126985 bp, 155 predicted proteins | sample MGYA00564407_ERZ1292632 | MGnify/ENA primary metagenome ERZ1292632 (study PRJEB36523, sample SAMEA6512637) | groundwater metagenome | collected 2019-01-08 | study: AquaDiva: Metagenomics assemblies of 32 groundwater samples | reverse complement strand
GAGAGAGCGTGATCTCGGCGGCGGAGAAAATGGACCTCGGGGCCAGCCTCGGGGCCAGCCTCAGGGCCAGCCTCGGGGCCAGCAGCCTCGGGGCCAGCCTCTGGGACAGCCTCGGGGCCAGCCTCAGGGAGAGCCTCAGGGCCAGCCTCTGGGACAGCCTCGGGAACAGCCTCAGGGACAGCCTCGGGGCCAGCCTCGGGGACAGCCTCTGGGAGAGAGCGTGATGACACAAAACAGAAAGGAACAAAAATGATTGAGAAGCTAACTAAGGCTCAAGAAAAAAGGAAAATAGAAGTGTTGAACGAAGGGTTCAAAATAGGGGCCTGCACAGACCCGGTGGACGAAGTTTTGGCGGAAGTAGCCGTAAGGAAAATGTATGTGTTGGCTGGGCAGAAGGAGCCGAGGAGAGTTATTTTTGTTTCCTCGCCCAAGGTGGCAGAGGAAATCATAAAACTCAGCACGGGATCAGAGGGGTTTACAGGGACGTGGTTCCTTGGGAATCAGGACCAACATTGGATTGGGTTCTACCAATTTGGGGCGGAGATCGGAGTGAAGTACAAGGCCGAAGACGCTGAGAAGTTAGATGTTTTGTCTATGTTGGCAAAATCGGCGGGGTGGATGTATCCATTCGAGAAAATCGCCCTTGTGTGTGACCGCCCAAAGGAATGCCACTTCGAGGGTGGTCCGGGAACGGTGCTTCACAAAGACGGCGGACCTTCCGTGGCTTATCGGGACGGAGACAGTTTGTGGCACCTTCATGGGCAAATGGTTCCGCAATGGCTTGCCGAAACTCCCGCCGACCAACTCGACGCCTCGAAGGTTCTAGGTATCGAGAATGTTGACCAAAGGCGAGAGGGAATCCGGAAGATTGGGATAGCCAGGGTGGAATCAAAGTTGGGAGCCAAGACGATTGACTCTGATTCAATACCCACAGATTCGGTGGACGATTCCGGGGAGAAAAACGGAGAGAAGGAAGTCCACGAGTACGAATTGAGGGAGTTCCAGCTGTCTGGGGTCCAAACGAAAAGCAGGGCGCTGAAGATGCTGAATCCATCTTTGCCCGGAGTGTTCCACTTTGAGGGAGTCCCGCCGTGGATCAACACTTGCCGAGAGGCAAGGGCGTGGAGATTTTTGGGGAGCCGGGAGAGGAAAGAGTTTGACGAGAAAAAGAACAGCTACGTCGAGCCTAGGATTTTGACATGACCCCGGACAGGAATGGCGGGGAAGGTGGAAAGTGGTAGTTGGAAACGAAAGCGACAACGGAAGGGATTTGTACTGGTATGGCGTAAGGAATATGCTTTTCATTCTCGCCACGCCGCTTGAGTCTGCGTATGACGAAGCCCTAGAAAAGGAACGGGGGGGTGAGTGATCGAAAATCAGCAAAGGCGAGTAATAAGGTATGAGCGTAAGACTGTGCTTATTCTGCAAATCTAATTTAAAATCACATGACGAATATAAATTATTTTGTTCTGAGGATTGTGATAAAAAATATGATACCGATAGGAGAATTTGTTATTATTGCGGCAGGAGACTAAAACATGGACAGGTTAAAAGAGGTAATCAATTCTGTTCCCCTAATTGTTTTTATTCGATGGGAAGAAAGCCCACTAGTATGACAATTATTGAAAAAAAACCATCAGAAAAATCAGTTCTCGAAGATGAGGATCAAATAGAGGATCTAAGGGGCATGGTTAAAGAATGTTTGGAGGATATAAATGCAAATTAATCATGATTTACAAACAAAAACTTCTGATTTAATAAATAAATTAGAGTATGATAGAAAGATTATAAAATTATTACAGGTAAATAGCTATAAAGATTTTTCTGATACTGGAAACATAACTAGATTTTCAGGATACGAAGTTGAAGAAAATGAGAATGTACCATTAGGACAGGTTCGCGCTATATTAAATAGGAATCCATTAACATTTATGCAATCAGATGGTAAAGAATTTGGATTTGCTACTGGCGGTATAGTGACCGGTGGGCAGGGAAACGTAACAAATAATTCAGATTTATTGTCCGTATATCAAAATTTTATTAATTTTAGTATGGGTGCTCATGTACGGGAACGAGAAATAAATCATAATACCTCTTTCGTATATGCACTTAATATAAGTGAATAAAGAAATTGCTGTAAAGATTATAAAAAAATATTTTATAAATAAAGACATCCCCAATTTTGTTATAGAAAATTTGTCTCTTGCCATGATAAAACTGTCTAATGAAAATTTATATAAGGATGCGGCACAAGAATTAGAAGAAGAATTTTTAAACGGAGATGTCTTAAGAAGCGATTTAATAGATAATATAGGTGGCAAAATAAATTGAATTTAGATATAAGATATGTACTAGATAAACACAAGATTGAATACACAGATAGAGGCAGTAGCCTTGTTGCCCGATGCCCTCTCCACGAAGAGAAAACAGCTAGTTTTAGCGTAGATCCCGAAAAAAATGTATTTTATTGTTTCGGATGCTCTGAGGGCGGAGATTCAATACTGCTAGAATCTAAATTATCTAAAAGAACCATAGGACAAGTGCTCAGAGAAGTAAACCCAGATTTCAAATATGAGAGTGTGAAAAAAGAATACACTTGGTTAGATCAACTTAAAAGATTAACTTATACTGAGGATAATATTTTAATATTAGATACTATAAGAAAGTTTTGGCCTATATGGAGGGCCTGTTATGTAAAGGTATCTGAGGATTCAATAGTAAGTAAAACTGATATGGATGATTGGTATTATGGGGCAAATATATATGGGCCTTGGAATGCAACAAGAAGAATTTTTGGAGAAAAATACGATATAAAGCCATTAAAAGACGGGTGGATTCTAAACGGCCCATACATTAAGGATTATTTTATCAAATGGTAATTAAAATGCCCGTTTGCGAATATGGAAACCTGGAATGCACCAATATAGCTAAGATTAGATTATTAATTAATAATGAAAAATACAATATTTGTGAGTCACACGCGTCCTGTTTGCAAGCACCAGTACAGAGAGTGCTAAGAGATTTTACTACAGAACAAGTTGGAATGAAGATGTTTAATAAGAGTCTTAAACCGGTTAAGGGGTAAAATGATTAAGAAGATATTGCTAGATATGGACGGAACTATTTGTGATTTCTGTAATGCGGCGCTAAAATTATGGGGAACGGATTTGAATAGAGCTAAAGAACATTGGAGGCCCAGAGATTACAAATTAGAACGAGCACTAGATGTTTCGCAAAAGGAATTCTATGACAAGATTGAAAAAGAAGGAGAGAGATTTTGGACTAACTTAAAGCCTTATACTTGGGCCAATGAATTATATTCGCTGTGCTGTTCTATCGCTCCAACATGTATATGTACGGATGTTGGTCAATTTTCTGGGGCTTTTACTGGAAAGATAAAATGGATAAAAAAGAACTTAGAAAATCTTGATCACGACGATTATTTCAAACACTATATGGTTACTCCAAGAAAAGAATTTGCAGCATCGCCAACAACTTTATTGATAGATGACGATTTAAAAAAGGTTTCTTCTTTTAGATTGGGCGGTGGTCAGGCCATTTTGTTCCCGCGCTATTGGAATCCTAATTATAAATTAGAGAATAAAGCGTACGAATATACGGAACGAATATTAAATAGAATTACGAAAAATTAATTAATGTCACAAAACAGGATTCAATTTTTAAAAGATATATCTCGGGCCGAAATCGATAATCTAGAACCTAGGGCATTGCTCGTATATCATGAAGATTATAAAAATATATTGCCTAAAATAAAAAATATAGAATATATGGAATTTAATAAATTTCGAGTTCTATACTCGGAATTAGAAATAGATATGTTAGTAGTGATCGGTCTTAACAAAATCATAACACCATCCAATAGGTGTGATATGGTCAATGATTATATGCAAACAATGACAAGAAATATAAAGAAAATCAGTATAGATTCTTCGCCGTTCATAGGAGAGCCATGGAGACTATGGTATCATTATGATGTGGGGAATTGTAACACCTTTAATATACCGCATGGATTTGCTATAGAAACAGAGTGGAAACATTGGTTTTATAGAAATAGACCAGATTGCCGTTTGGCAGCGAACAATATAGGGACCTTTATAAATAGTACTTATTCGGATTTAGAGACCCTTACATCGTCATTTGATTTTTATGAAGTCAGCGATAAAGAGACGAAGTATTATGATAAAATAAAAGATGATATAATAAATAAATACAATAGTCCGAAACTGTTTCTTAAACATATTCTTAAGATTTCTAATGATTATTTCGATATAAAAATTGATTGGGATTCCTATAGAAACAATGATCTTTATAGGGTCCCGGACCTAGGTATATATAAATTTTTAGCGGAAGAAAATATACGAAGGAGAGACATATATAACGCGGTTATTTCTAAATGAAAATATATGGGGATAAAAATGTTCTAGACACATCTAGGGAGAGAGTATCCCTTTTGTTTGATAATTTTGAAACCATAAATGTTTCTGTTTCTTCCGGGAAAGATAGTACGGTATTATATTATTTAGCCTTACAAGAAGCTATTAAAAGAAATAGGAAAATAACGGTTTTTTTTCTAGATCAAGAAGCAGAATATAAATCGAGTATAGATATAATTAAAATATCAATGAGGCATAAGAATGTGGTACCTATGTGGTTCCAGATCCCTATATATATGACTAATGCGACAAGTTACTCTGAATATTTTCTTTATGCATGGGGAGAAAATGAAAAATGGATGAGGGAGAAAGATAAAATATCTATAAAAGAAATAAAAGAAAATTATCCCAGAAGATTTTATGAATTTTTTCCCTGGTATGAGAATAAGAATCCGAATGCCGCATACCTAGTTGGACTAAGGGCCGAGGAGGGGATTTTAAGATATAGGGCGGTGACCAAAAATCCTGGTTGGAATGGGCTATATTGGTCTACTACAACAAATAATACACACAAATTTTATCCAATTTATGATTGGACCGTTTACGATGTGTGGAAATTCATATATGATTATAATTTGCCATATAATAAAATTTATGATCTTATGTTTTTGGACAATTATGGTATTTATTCAAAAATGAGAGTTTCTAATTTAATACATGAAAAATCTTATAAATGTTTAGTGGATCTTCCTAGATATGAACCAGATACATACAATAATTTATGTAAAAGAATCGGGGGAATAGCGACTGCCGCGAGATATGCAGGAGAAAAACTTATTTTTAATAATAAAACATTACCGAAACATTATAAAACTTGGAAAGAATTTAGAGATTTCCTTTTAAATAATGTTGAAAATCAAGATCATAAAAATCAATTTATTGAAAGATTTAAAAAACAAAACGAAGATGAAAGAATTTTCAAAGCACAGGTTGGACAATTACTAATTAATGATTATGAGAATTCTAGATCTTTTGATCCAAACAGAGATAAAAAAATACAAAAGGAGCGTGATAAATGGATGGAAATATTATAGATATAAAACAAAGAGTCATGGAGGCCAAGGTTGTCCCTTTAAATACTTTATTCGCGAATGACTATAACCCTAATCGTATGCCGGATAATGAAATGTCTTTATTGAAATCATGCATACTGCAATATGGTTTTTTATTTCCTATTATTACAAGCTGGGATAATGATAAAAGGAAATATAGGATTATTGATGGGTATCACAGATTTGAAACTCTCAGACGAATAGGAGCTAAAGAAGTATCTATAATTGATTTGCAACTCAATTATCATGACGCCGTACAATTGACGGTTCTAATGAATAAAATTAAGGGTCTTCATCAAGTTGAATTAATGAGTGATTTGGTTATGAAATTAGAAGATCTAGGACTGGAGGATGAAGAAATTTGTAAAAATCTCGGTATGGAAACAGAGGAATATATTCGACTGAAACAACAACTAGGCATAGCCCATGCTTTTAGAAATCATGAATATGGTAAAACCTGGAAAGAAGAAAGTGAAATAAATAGCCAAAAAGTACCCGATAAAGCGCGTTAACCACATTACTTTAGTATTATTTTAGAAAGAAGCTATGCCCAATGAAAGTAGCTATAGTAGGTAGTAGAACTTTTAAAAATTTAGATGGGATAAGAAAGTTTATAGAGCTACTAGATAGAGGTACGATAATAATATCTGGCGGAGCAGTTGGAGTCGATAGATGCGCGGAAAAGAAAGCTAAAGAGTTAGGAATGAGAACTTTAATATTTCCTGCTAACTGGGATAGGTATGGTAAGAGAGCGGGATTTTTAAGAAATCAAGAAATAGTTAAAAATTCAGATTATGTGATTGCTTTTTGGGACGGGACCTCTAAAGGTACGCAACATTCTATTAATCTTGCGAAAGAAATGAATAAAAAGTTAATCGTTATTAGGGATCAATAAAATATGGAGAAAAAAATATGAAAGAAATAAAATTAAAAACCCCTAAAGACTATAAGGGTTTCATTGTTGTGTCGGTGCCCGATACCTTTAACCATAGACAAATGTGTAGTATAGCCGAAAGTGCTAATGAAGCTATGAAGAGCAATAAGATATTAGTTGTATCGAGAAATATAAAAGTTAAATGGGTTGGGCCACCTAAAATAGTACTTGACAAATAATAGAAAGAATGCTATAGTCTATTCATGAATATCAAAGTAGTAAACAACCTGCCACGACCCAATCTGAACCCACTCTCAATGGATTCTGGTCTGGCCTAATTAGGTAGGTTATATATAAGAAGTGAGAAGTGGGGGCCAAGCTAAAAACTTGGCCTTTTTTATTTTCCAGGGAATAGTGTAATTGGCGGCATTTACGGCTTGGGACCGTAAGGTGAGGGTTCGACCCCCTCTTCCCTGATTTTAGTGCTATAATTAACGGAATGAGATATGCCATGATATTTGATGTTCTTAAAAAATGTAATAATTGTAAAAAACTTCTGCCAGCGACAGCAGAGTATTTTTATAGAAATTTAAAAAATAAAGATGGGTTCCAATATACGTGTATAAAATGCAGAAAAGATTATGATATTAGAAATAAAGAAAGAATAAAGGATCGTAGAATTATATATATTTTAGAAAACAAAGACACCATAAGGGAACAGAAAAAACACTATGATAAAATAAATAGAGAAAAAATAGGAAAAAGAAAAGCCAGATATTATGTAGATAATGCCCCCGATATAAATAAGCGCCATGCCAAATATAATTTAAGTAAAAAAGAGCAGTGTCTAGATCATTACGGCCACAAATGCGTTTGGCCTGAGTGTGAAATAACCCAATCTGAATTTCTTGCCTTCGACCACATAAATGGCGGTGGAGGAAAACATAGGAAAGAAATGGGCGGAAATAAGATTGTCTCTTGGATAATTAAAAATGATTTCCCAGATTCAATCCAACTTCTCTGCCACAATCATAATAGATTGAAGGAAAAAATAAGAAAAAAAGAGAATACGTCTAATAAACAACACGATATAGTCATGAGGAGACATTATGTCAAACTGCGTTCAGAAATCTTCACCCACTACGGTTTAAAATGCGCATGTTGCCCAGAGAATAATTTAGATGTTTTAGAGATAGATCATATCGGTGGCGACGGAGCAGAATGGAGGTTGTCCACCGGCGTTCACAGTGGTCAAGCTACCTATCAATGGCTGAAAAAGAAGGGATTTCCAAGCGGTTTTAGAACATTATGTGCAAATTGTAATCAATCTTCAGGTTCTCACGATATATGCTGGCATGAGAGACAATAGATCCAAACAAGGTCAATTAAGGAATTCGGCCCACCTGAGAGATAGTGGTGTTTGTCGAATATGCAAATTAGATTGCATAAAACTAGAAAAAATATATTTATATTTAAGAAAACGATCCGGCAATTTAATCGTGCGCGGAAATCTATCTTAGGAGTACGTAGATAGTATCGATATATTTTCTGGCTTGTTTCAAAAGAAACATCAATCAAAATGGTTAAGAGATTTTCTTAGGAAATATCCTTGGATTGAGAATGGGTCTACAATTTGGGAGGCCGACCATATAGTGCCACTATCTTTAGGCGGAAAAAATGAAATAGAAAATATCCGTACTCTGTGCATACTATGTCATAGAATAGAAACACAAAAATTATTAAAAAAGTTGCGACAAGCATCTAATTAGTTTTCACCGGACATATCTGGGAAAAGCTACAATATTGGCAGGTTCTATAATCCCCGCAACCAGGATACATTTCTTCGTTAAACGGCTTATTTGTTTTTTGATCCTCAATCATCGAAGCTATTTCATTGGAATGTTCTATAATATCTTTCTGAACCTTGTCTATATCTTTTTGCGTAACCACATATTCGAATACTTCGCCTGTTGCTAAATTTACTTCTGCCGTAATTACATCTGAATGTTTATAATTCCATTTGTCTCGCGCATATAAGGCGTATAATGCCAATTGATCTTTCGCGCCGAGTGTACCGGCCTTCCCACTCTTCCAATCCACAATATATAATTTGCCATCTACAATCGCACTAAAATCTAATTGTACGAACACCTTAACTCCATTTATGGTTATATTAGATAGATCTTCAATTTCCATGAAACTCTTCGGATCTTTAATCAATTTTTGGACATACGGCATTGAATAAAAATTTTCCATACACTTAAGGACCTTTTCTCTAACTTTTATCCATTCGCTATCTTCGACAATTTTCTTGTATTCGTGTTCGAAAAGTCCACATGATTTTGGGGCTTTCCAATAACCGCCGGACTTGGAATTTTTAAAATCCTCCCGCATTTCATTTAATACCGCTTTTTTAGCCAATTCTATATCTGGTAAGGGATTTCCGGATTTTAATTTTAATAAAACATCTTTACAGAAATTATGAACAGCAGAACCAGGGAAAGTAAATCTATTTTGTAATTTGCCTAAAATATAAGCTTTTCTTTTTCTTTCAGGAGCGCCCGATTCCCATCCCCCCCAAGATTCAAAATACCTAAAATAGAATTTTCGCAAGCATTCTTTGAATAAACCATATTTTGATTTACTAAAACTAAATTCATTTTCTAACTTCCTACCCAAGGGGCATCTCCGGTGAATCGAAAACAATCTCTACTCTCCGGAGAGGTCGTTTATTTCTATCTTCGAAAATTTCGAATCTTGTTTCGAAGTCTCTTCTAAGTCTTTGTCGATTGCATTTTCTACAATTTCCGAGAGATATTGAGTTGCTAAAAGGGGGACTAAAATTATCACTATACCTAGTACCACAATTATCACACTTAACATTTATTGCTCCCATAGTTTTTAGATATTATACATGAAAATTTTATAAAGTCAAGCTTTATTTTTTTAGACGATATAAAAACGGCGATTTGAAATAGGCTAAAATCAATATTATGAATGAGAATTTCATTATCTTCCCGCCTTTTTGAAAAGTTTCTTCTATGAAGGGTTTCTAAAACTATATGTAATTATCAATTTATTAAATAATAAATATATCACATAAAATCTAATAATGGGTTGTTGTTGTTGTTAAAAACAACAACAACAACCTAAACACGAACTGTCGATATTAATTCCCACTCGCTATATTAATACAAATATCACCTAAAAGATGTTCGAAAATAACACTTGACAAATTTATATTTTGTAGTATAATATCTAAGTAGCATTATATCTAATACTTTAATTCGAAAAGGGGAAAAATGGATTTTAATAATACTAAGGCTAAAATTCTTGAGTTTATAAATTCTGATCAATATATCAAAGGCACTAAGCACAACGAATATATTAAAAATTATCCTGGTTTAGACAAGGTTTTTATTGAGTTGGGAAAACAATTTGTTACTGCCTTCGCCAACACCTATGAATCTATTTTTACAGGTCTATCGGAAACAGAACTAAAGAAATTTAGAGAGAATATGCCGAAAGACAATCCCGAACTTTGGAAACAACATGATGCGAGAATGCAAAGATTTTATAATTTTCAATTAGAAAAAGTATCTAGTATGTTGGTTTCCGGCTTTATTATTGGCGCAGAATTTATTAAAAATCCAGAAGCTAGTGGAAATGAGTTTGTATTTAAATGTGAAGATTGTGGAAATTTTGATAAAACATTAAATTCAGATGGTAATAAAAATATAATTTGTTCTAGTTGCAAATCTAAAAATGTTAAAAAACTATATCGAACTATTGGAAAAGACTCTCTTGAAGATTCAGAAAAACCTAGTGACAAATATTTGGGCGCGATTTGGGAAATTGCTCATTTACAAAAATTTGATCCAGATAATGTTTGTATTTTTTGTTTCAACTCTTACCCGATACATCACGAAGATTGTCCAATTGGTTTAGCGCAGAAAAATCTAAAGTCAGAACCATCTCAAGCTAAAATTGTACTAGAAAAAATATATTCTTTTGAAGAAACTCTATCTAAGAAACGGAAAGATTGCTGTTTTTGCGGCGGGGTATTCAAGGAGGAACACGCCCCACTATGCGTCATCTCTATTTCGAAAGAAACATTAGATGGAAAATAATATTTCTAGAAGTTTGGACCTTGTATATCTGGGTCTTGGCGAAGGTGGAGGTAGACTAGCTTCTGCATCGGAGGTTATGGGTTTTGCTATAAATACGACTAAAACTGATTTGGATGGTTTGGCTATACCGGAAAATCATAAACTTCTACTTAGCACCGGCGGCACAGGACGAGATCCCAATGTTATCCGGGATGAATTCTCAAGATCGGTAAAATTCCAGAAAGATTTAGATGATTTTATAAATAAAAATTTATTGCATTGCGATATTGTTATAGCAACTATCGGGGGGGGAGGCGGATCTGGTTCTGGTTTGGCTATCCCCGTAATTAAGGCGCTACTATCTAAGGGGATTAAAGTCGGGGCCATATACACGCTTCCCGAAGATTTCCAAGATACCATCGTACATAAAAACGCCCTTGGTATCTACCAGCAAATTTATTCCGAACTGGCAATTAATGGCGATATTTCACCGTTGATTTTAGTGGACAACGAATTCATTCGTAGAAAATTTAACGTAAGTATTGATAAAGCTTACCCGATTATGAATTCCTTTATTATTTCTATGCTCGAAAGCTTCAATATATTCTCTACCTACAAATCCGAAATAATGAGCGCCATAGACAAGAATGATTTCTTGAGATTACTTAATACCGGCGGATGTACGACCATGCAGCATGTAGTTATAGGAGATTTAAAGGAAATAGAAAGCGCAATTGAAGCCTTGAATACGGATATCTTTCTAGGAGATGGATACGATCTAACTACCGCGAAAACTGCCGGGATTATAGTTATAGGTTCTGATAAAATTTTCTCCAACCCTCTTTCAACGAAATTTATAGATAAAATATTTGATCGATTTAGAATGGCGCTAGATGAACCGCAATTAATTTTTCGCGGCGTATACAGGGGAAGACACGATGACAAATTAGAGATAAGAAGTATGGTTTCTGGACTTTCTTTTCCCAAATCTAAATTTGATGAATTATTTGATAGAACCCGCAAAGGTGTGAATAGAGCCTTACGTAAGCAGAATAGACTAGATACAATCGGATATGATCTGGATGGAGCTAGCGCGTTAGATAATAATTTTTCTAACGAGCGAAAGAGGAGAACGAATTCCTCTACCGGTGAAACAGAATTGTCAAAAGAAAAAGTTAGGAAAGTTCCCTGTGATAATTGCATTCTTGACGAAGGTGGTTCGAGCACCGGAAAATATAATGGTTCTGGCAAAAGCCCATTCGAAAATTCCATTTGCCCAGTCTGTAAAAACAGCGGATTAAAATAATTTGGACCATGCGTCTCGCAAAAGAATTATTAGGAGCATTCATTATTTTATGTATTTATTGTGGATGCGTATTATTTAATATATTCGATTCTAAAAACTAATTTAGAGAGTCTTTGAACTCCGCTTTTATTTTTTAAGAGCGGAGTTTTTATTTACAATAAAAGTAAGAACAAATTTGATAAAACGATCAATGGAGCGGAGATTTATTGTTTTAAATGCCCCCTCAATACCGTGTGCCACGCATTATGCGATGATATGCAATCCTTTATATCGGAAAAATCTATGATTCTCGCAGAAAAGAACGAGATATTATTGGACCCATCGGAATTAGACCATATAGCTAGTGACAGAGGTTTATATAGAATACATTTTCCGGATACAGATAAATTCACTAAATCTAGGAATATCATTATAAGTTTCGTGTTCGAATACATGAACACTATGACATTTAGCCAGAAAAGAATTTTGTATCTCTATTATTATGAGGGTTTGGGAGAGGAAGAAATAGGTAAAATCATGAACGTTTCCCAGCCAGCGATTAATATGCATAAGTCTGCCGGTCTTCACAAAATAAAAAAGTATTTAAATAAGTTTGGATTATGTTAAGAGCATTGTTCGCATATAACTTATAATTTGTAAAATTTACTTATAATCATAGCTCTTTAATGGTATTCGAGTCACAGAATCGAATAATAAGGGGTTATTAATGGCTAAAAACAAAGAGTTTACAGGTAAAAGGGGAAGACCGCCTAAAGGCGTTCTCGATATAGAGTTAACGAAACTTTTGCCAATTGAGGCCGATAGAACTCGTTTTAGATCTATGTGGAAAGAATTTAGTGCCGATTATCCAAATTTAAACAATAGTTCCGATAAAATCGTATTAAAGGATTTTATCTTATCCTCGATTCTCCAAGATAATATATACGAACAAATGAACGAGAATAATAAAAGTAGAATTTTAGATAAAGATTTAAATAAGACTTTAAATGATTTGGATGCGAAAAAAGGGAAGTTACTCGAAACACTTAACGCCAGAAGAAAAGATAGACCGAAAGACGAAGATGATGGTTTATCCGTTGTTGATTTGGCCGCACGAATCGATATGGGGGAGAGAGCAGAAACCAAGAGGTTAGACGAATTAGAGGAAAACGAATTATTGAGAAAGAAGTTTGTGAAAGAGAATGAAGTTAGTAAAACTGTTGTGACTAAAAAAGAAACGGAGAGTAATAATGTCGAAGTTAGTGATTAGCGCAGATTCAGACACGAAAGATTGCACGGTAAGTTTAGATGGGAAGGCCATAGACGGTATTCGTAATGGGTATTTTTCTTTCGGATATGCGCATGATGGCGACAAACAATTAAATTTAGAAATTTCGAGAACATCGGTAGACCCGACAACAAAGCTATCTAAGAATGAAAGATTAACTTGGACTCCCGCTGGTATGAAGGGAACTGATTACCGAGAAATAATGAGAAAAATATAATTTGAAATTATTTGTTTCCGGATCTACTACCGAATATACCAAACTTCAGGATGCCATATCTCATTTGAGGAAGATTTATCCCCAAAGTAGACAGATACATTCTAAGTCTCATATAGTAGAACAAATCAGAAACGGTAAAACTAGAATCAGAAATTTTTTTGGTCCACGTACTCTAGAGAGATCAACAAACTATTCTAGAAAATTTGGCATTAAAGGCTGGATATGTAATATATATGAAATTTCGACATCTATATCAGAAGGATATATAGGGGACTTAGTTCGCGTCATAGAGCCCAGTCCCCCAGATGGATGTACGGATAAAGATATAAGATCGGGAATGAAATTCAAATGGGTAGTTAATAAAAAGGAATCCGATCAGAATGTCTCTAAGTAAAGAAGATCTGATAGTTCATTGGCGTCAAAATCCAGTCGAAGCTTCCAATGACATAATGGGTGTCGATCTAGCGCCATTCCAAAGAATTATTTTAAATACTCTTTGGACAGTTCCTTTCACTATACTTATACAGGGACGAGGTACCGGGAAAACATTCATGCTTTCTTTATTTTCGGCGCTCAGAGCAATTTTGTATCCAGGAGAGCAAATAGCATTCGTTGCTCCAAGTTTTCGTCAGTCCGCCCATATATTTACGGAAGTGGAAAAATTATACGAAAGAAGCAGAATATTCCGTTTGTCCTGTATTGATAAATCCAAAAGAACTCCGTCCGAATATTACATACCCGTAAAACGCAACGGGAGAATAGTTGCACTTCCTATTGGCGATGGCAGTAAGATCAGGGGACAACGCGCACATACGCTAGCTGTTGACGAGGCCGCGCAAACTCCGTCAGATATTATTGACCAGGTTTTAATGCCTATGGGTGCGACACATAAAGATCCGATGGGAAGAGTAAGGGATATACAGAGAAGGAGAAGATTGGGCAAACAAATTAATTCTGATACAGACATAAACAGATTTATCATGTCATCTAGTGCTTATTTCCAATTCAATCATTTATATAAGAGAGTCAAGGCATATGAGAATATCTATGGGTATTATTTGTCTAATAAGGCGGGAATAGAATTACCCATAATGGATGACAAAGATATATGGAATGCAGTCGATCAAAAAAAGATTACAGATATAGAGGGGATGGATTTAGTTCGTTTTATGTCCGATCTTACCAAAGAATCCGTGAGAGATTTGAATCCCGAAAAAGGGAAACTTTATAGAGTTGTTAAATTCACATATGAAGATCCTCCCGAAGGCTTTATGGACGATAATGTGACTAGCATAGCCAGGAAGACCATGACCGAAACAGAATTTATGATGGAATATATGTGCGTATTTCCCGCTGATTCGGATGGATTTTTCAAGAGATCATTAATAGATTCCGCCGATTCCAATATGGTGCATATAGAGGTCGAAGGAGTAATAGGGAGACAGTATATTCTAGGCATAGACCCAGCAAGAACCGGAGACAGATTTGCTATATTCGTTTTGGGAGTTGAGAATAATGAATCTTGTTATTTGGCCAATGTTATTACTCTTCATCGAAAAGAATTCGACATTATGCATGAAACCATCAGAAATTGTATAGATAGATATAAGAATGTCATTGGAATTTATATGGACCGTGATGGCGGTGGTTTGCCACTAAGAGATATGTTGGCGAAAGGATTCAATGGCCAACCCGCAATTCTAGATCCCGATGATCCTGACTACCAATTTACGCATGGGGTAAAAATACTCCATATGATAAAGTTCCATACAGAATTTTTAAAAGACGCGAACTTTACTTTGAAATCCAGTCTAGAACAACAGCGGTTATTGCTCCCTCATCCGGGCGGATTAATTTATACTGCCGATTCCCATAGAAATGACGATATAGATAGAGGATATGGGGAGATTGAAGAACTTAAAAAAGAACTACAAAATATAGTTGTTACGGTTACGGGACAAGGTTTTATGCACTTTGACACCCCGAGCAAGAGACAGCACAAAGATAGATATTCCGCGATGCTTTTAGCTCATTGGGGTTTTATGAACGGAATTTTTCGTAAAAGTTTGCAGGAAGTAGAACCGGCACCGCAGGAATTACCCACACTTCCCGATGCTGGTTGGGCCGAGCAGTTCGGCGGGGGAGATGTGAACGATCTAGCCCTTGTTGAAGAGAATTATATTGGGGTTCCCAAATAAACAGGAGTTTTAAATGAAACGTTCGACAGGTAGAAATAAAGAAAAAACCAGTGCTTTAAGCAATGCATTAAGAACCCCTTATCAATCTGGGCCTTTTACTGCTTCTATAAATTTAAGCGCAGAACAGTTTATGGATGCCATCGGAACGAATAAAAAAGATCTTAAGGATTTCAATGTCGGACACGCCGCTATAGTTAGTAGAAAAACTATTGATACTTCTTTTTTCGATCAAGATCAGAATCTCAATAATCTTATGCAGCCCACAGATCCCCTAAAGAGAATAGCTCTTGCCGTAAAATATTACAGGATAGACCCCATTGTGGGCAAGGCCACTGAATTACAGGCCCAATTTGCCGATGACGGCATCAAGATGATTGGCCTTACTAAAAAAGATAAGAATTTCTACGAAGGTTGGGCTAACGCTATTGCTATCGAGCAAGTAGCACATAAGTTTTTCTTAGACTACTTTAAGACGAGTAACGTTACTGCTAGGAGAGTTTTGGTTCCATTTACGCCTCGCATCAAGCGGAGTTTGGAGAATGGTGATAGCAGCGAATTAACTATTGCGGCTAGAAAAAATAAGTGGACTAATTCCAATATTCCTGGGGGATATACAATATTAAATCCGCTTTGCGTAGAGGTTATAAGCGCCCAGGGTCTCGGCATGGATATCCTAAAATTCAAGCCACCCCAAGCATATTTCAATGAGCTTAAAAAAGTTAATATCAAGAATTTGCCTTCGGATTTTGCCGCCCAAATGAAAAAGGGAGAGATAATACTTGATCCTACCCAAACCTTTAGAATTACTCGGGAAAGACAAGATTACGAGCCATACGCTATTCCTCAAAGCGAAAGAGCTTTCAGAGCCCTATTCATGAAGCACTGTATTCAGCAAGTAGATTTACATACGGTGAACGGGATGTTAACTCAGATTATAGTCGTGACTATTGGAGATAAAGATTTTCCGGCGAAACCATCGCAACTAAATGCTCTTTCCAAGACGTTTACTAAGGACAGTAAAACCCCATTTATTTTCGGGAATCATACATTAAAAGTTCAGGTAATAGATTTAAATACGAATAGAACTCTTGAAGATCCGAAGTACGATCATTGGGATAGCGAGATTAGATCTTCTTTTGGCATTACCAAGGGATTAATGGGGGGAGAATCTGGATCGATGTCGGGAGCCTTCATAGATATCGAGGGATTTTTAGCTTCGATTAAAGAGGCGAGAACAGATGTTGCTAGGGTTCTTAATGACGAATTAGAGTTTATGGCCGAGCAAATGCAATTAGATACTGCCCCGATTATTGATTTCGACACATCCATTCTCAGAGATAAAACCAGATATGCCCAAGTTATTTCTAATATGGTGCAGCTTGGAATTCTTTCCAATGAAACGGCACTCGAACAATTGGGATTTAGTTTTGAGACAGAAAAAGATAGAATGTTGGGCGAGAAAATTCTGAAAGAACAAGGTATATTCACCCCCAGCAAGATTGCGGGAGTTGGTCCGAATGCCGAAACAGATCCGGGTTCTGGATTGACGGGAAGACCCCCTAATGACCCTGACCCTAAAAAAACGAATGATCAGAGTAGGGGTCCGAGAGGAAAAGGTCCAAGAAAAGGAAGTCGAGCCTCAGAAGATGGCTTAGATTGGGAATTACCGTGCGAGAACCCGGAAATTGAAAATGATTTTCAGGAATTACTTATAAGAGTTAATGCGGGGGAGTCCATACCTTCAGAAGAAGACATTATGGCAGAAGCAAAGCTATCTACAGAACAAATTAATAAAATTAGAGCTTGTGTCGATAGCATAATTAGTCTAAAGTATGGAGGCGATGAGCCTAGTGCGAAAATCAAAAGTGGGTTATTTTCTATTTGTACTTCGAGGATGAAAAAATAAATGGCCTCAGTAATATATAATAGCTTCAAGAAGAAGATACAGGACGGGTCTATAGATTTGGATTCGGATAATATTTATTTGGCTCTCGTAGACTCCAATTACACACCAGATCAGGATTCTCATACTTTTTTCTCCAGTATTACGGGCGAACTTTCCGGAACAGGATATACTGCTGGAGGCACCATATTGGCTAATAAAAGTGTCGTTCAGGACAATACGAATAATCTTGCCTATTTTACTAGCGATAATGTTGTTTTCTCCGCAATAAACGCAGGAACTATAGCCGGATTAGTTCTATATAAATCTACTGGAAGCGCGGCGACATCTCCACTTTTATGCTATATAGATATTTCCGATACCGCGACAAACGGAGGCAATGTTACCGTCGTGGTTAATAGCGGAGGATGGCTAAAATTAACTTAAGGATAAGGATCTAAGAAAATGGCAGAAAATATCAGGCTCCCTTCAGATGTGTCGAACACGGGGAAACGAATTCATGTTTTAGGACACGATGATAATGGCACGACTATATATGACCATGCTAATTCAACTTCCGATCCTCTCACTAACGAAATAGGTAGGGTCATAAACTACGATCCAACAAGCGTAATAGGTAGTGGCCTCGGCGGAATTGTAACTAGAAATATTCCATTTGGCATTCAATCTGTTTCGGGCGTATTGACACATAATTCTGCCGCTCCAGTATCAAATAATCTTGGCGTTCTTTCCGCTTTTGCTAGTTCTACTTCTCTATCCCTTACGGATGGGAGACAGGTATTATTAAGAACTACTCTGGCTGGAGATTTGGTTGTTTCTCTAGACGGTGAAACTGTTATTTTGGGAACGGGCGCGAATACAATTGGAAATGTGAATCTAAATACCAATTATAATCCTATCGGTTTTGTTTCCGGGGCCATTAATCAAGGAACCGGCGGTAATTCTGCATGGAAAGTTGATGGATCTGCCGTTACTCAACCTATTTCTGGGACAGTTATATCCAATGCAGGAACTGGAACATTTGTTATTGGCGATGGTGGTTCCAGTATTACCGTAGATGGAACCGTAGCTGCTACTCAGAGTGGATCTTGGTCTATTAGTGGACCAGTAACAGCGATTCAGCCATCCGCTTCTGCGCTAAATACGAATGCCAACGTTTCTGGCGTTATCACTTTGGGCGCAGGTTCAGCAAGCGTGGGTACGGTTAGCCTAAACACTGGCGCTAACACTATCGGTACGGTTAACCTCAATACCAATTACAACCCAGTTGGCTTTGTGTCCGGAGTTATTTCACTCGGCACTGGATCAGCGACAATTGGAAGTGTATCAAACATTACAGGGACAGTTTCTTTGCCTACAGGCGCGGCCACATCAGCACTACAGACTCAACCAGGGGTTGATATCGGGGATGTAACTATAAATAACGCCGCCGGTGCATCTGCCGTCAATATTCAGGACGGCGGAAATTCTATTACGATAGATGGTTCGGTAAATATAACCGGAACACCTACAGTAAATGTAACTTCTGCTACCGTTAATTATGGGGAGGGCGTATTCGCTGTATCTGGGATAAAAACTAATAATAACGCTGCTCCGGGGGCCACAAATATCGGCGCATTGTCCGCGATAGCGAATGCAAGTGCTCCAAGCTATTCTGAAGGTAATTTAGTTTTACAAAGAGTTAATCTCGCGGGAGATACAGCAATAACTCTAGATGGAGAGGCCGTCGTTCTTGGTGCCGGGGTCGCTAACATAGGCAGTGTTGTAAATGCGACAGGCTACAACGCCATTGGATTTGTGAGCGGAACCATAGATATAAAAGCGGGTGCAGCCTCTATCGGTACCGTAGGACTCAATACTGGCGCTAATACCATTGGAAGTGTAGATTTAAATACTAACTATAATCCAGTAGGTTTTATTTCTGGGGTTGTAACATTAGGGGCAGGTTCTTCTGTTATAGGAAAACTTTCATCTAATAGCGGAGTTGATATTGGCGACGTAACTATCGATAATGCCAGTGGCGGATCTGCTGTAAATATTCAGGATGGGGGGAACTCCCTTACTATAGATGGGAATGTTAGTATTACGGGTTCGCTTCCGACGGGATCGAATAATATTGGTTCCGTCAATGTTTCGAGCGCGACAGTTAATTATGGAAATGGTGTATTCGCGGTTTCGGGTATTAAAACTAATAATTCCGCCGCACCTGGAGCGACAAATATAGGTACGCTCCCCGCAATAGCTAATGCGTCTGCCCCTTCATATTCGGAAGGAAACCAAGTCTCATTATCTATGGATCTTGCGGGAGCACTTAGAGTTTCAGGGGCTTCGGGAGGAGGAGTAGCACAAACCCAAATAAGAGATCTTACTAATACCTGGGTAGATGTTGGATTATCCTCCTCACATGCGCGTATGCCCGTTACAATTCATTATGGTACAGGAATAACTGCAATTTCCGGCGTTCTAACGAACAATAATGCTGCACCTACACCTAGTAATTTGGGCGTGTTATCTGCGATAGCTAATGCGGCCACTCCTTCGTATTCAGAAGGTAATCAGGTCTTATTGAGGACCAATCTCGGTGGAGACCTAATTGTTTCCGGTGTATTCAACGGATATAATCTCGGGGTTTCTTCGTTGCCCGCACTTTCTGCTGGCACGAATAATATTGGGGATGTAGACATACTATCCATTGCTGGCGGGGATAACAACATAGGGAATGTCGATATTGCCACACAACCAGCAAGAAGCCATGTTACGGATTCTATTAGGATTGGCGATGGGACGGATTTACTATTAATTTCCGCTACTGGTGCCGCACTTGTTGATGGTTCGGCGGTTACACAGCCGATTTCCGGTTCTGTAAGTATTAATGGTACGCCCACCGTAAATGTTAGTTCGGCGACCGTAAACTATGGGTATGGAGTATTCGCAGTTTCGGGCATTAAGACAAATAATACCTCTGCTTCTGACGCGACCAATATTGGAGCCTTAACTTCTATAGCAAATGCTAGTGCTCCAAGTTATTCGGAAGGTAATCAAGTTAGCCTAAGAAGCAATCTATCTGGAGATCTAATTACCTCGGGGGTATTTAGGGGCTATGACGTTGTTCTTGGTACGGGTTTGGCTACGATAGGGAGTATATCTAATATTTCGGGAACCGTATCCCTTCCTACGGGAGCTTCTACTGCCGCTAATCAAAGTACGGCGAACTCAAGTCTGTCTTCTATTGATTCTAAAATAACCGCCGTCAATACTGGTGCCGTCGTAGTTTCTTCTTCGGCACTACCGACTGGCGCAGCCACATCCGCATTACAGACTCAACCTGGAGTCGATATAGGCGATATTACCATTAATAATGCTGGCGCTGGTTCGGCTGTAAACATTCAAGATGGCGGGAATGCGATTACAGTCGATGGAAGCGTGGATATCGCGTCTTTGCCCAATGAAGGTCAGCAAACGATGGCCAACTCTATATCGGTTGCCATCGCCTCCGATCAGAGTACGGTAGCTGTAACCGCCGCCCAAGCTACGGCTTCTAGCTTGAACGCGCAAGTAGTTGGCAGCATAGCTCACGATGGAATAGATTCTGGCAATCCAGTAAAAATTGGAGCGAAGGCTCTTAGTACGATTCCATCCGTAGTTGCTACGGGAGATAGAACGGACGCTATATCAGACCTATACGGCGCTCTTAGAGTTAGAGAAGATCATGTTAATCAGTGGTCTTATCACGAAAATAGTTCTAGTGCTTTGACCGATACTACGGTTAAAGCGGCTCCGGGAGCAGGACTATCTATATATATAACAGACATAGTTTGCAGTACAGGTGCGGCGACTGCCATGGACTTCTTTATAGAAGAAGGCACGACCACTATAGTCCTTGGACCATATTATCTAGAAGCAATTGCAGGTAGAGGTGTTGCCTTGCAGTTTAAAACCCCTAAGAAAATAACCGCGAATACATTGATAAGTATCACGAATAGCGCTGCCATTGCCCATAGTTTCGATATTTCCGGGTTCATCGCCCCATAATGATTATTATAGGAGATAATTAATGGCTGTTAATTTCCGTATAGCCGGGGCTCTTGCTGCTACTGCAACCCAAACTACCCTCAATATAGTTGCACCGACTACAGGAGTAATCGCTAACGATATTTTTATAGTTTCCATTTTAGGCAAAGATAATCAGGTGATTACGGTACCAGATGCAACTTGGACAAAATTCGTAGAGGTTAACAATACAACAGCACAAAGAACAACGTTAGCTTGGAAACGAGTCATAGCAGGAGATGCTGGAGCCACATTCGCTTTTACTAAACCAACAGATAATAACGTTCTTTTTTGCGGAATGATCGCTTGTTATAGTGGAGCCCTTATATCTGCAACCCCAATTGACGCTTCGACTCCAACCACAAGTGCGAATGCTTTGTCAGATACGGTAACTTATGCTACGTTTGATCCAGCAGAAACGACAGCGTTTGTGGTAGCTGTGGGGACGTACAATGAGAATCTTACGACAGCAGGCTCGATATCGGGAACAGACCCCACGTTTGCAAACAATTGGGATCTAGAGACAGCAACAGGCACAGACGGCTCTATCTTTGGAAAGTCGGGTTCCTCTAGTGGTGCGGCGACAGGAGCTAGATCTCACTCGACAACATCTACCGACGACGGGATTAGTACGGGAGTTTTATTTGGCTTGATAGCTTTCGTCCCTCCCGATACAACAAATCCAGGCTATCAATCTCGATTAGGGTGGTTTTAAATGGCCGAGAATAGTTGGGACCTGTGGGACTCTTATCCTGTAAGTTTCTCATCTTTTACGGAAAGTACTGATAATCAGAGTATAACATTAGATAGTCCTTTAACGCTATTGTTTAATCAATTAAACCCAACCATAACAGTCGGGGGAGTTAATATAAATTTAAGTGTTTTGAATTACGTATTAAGTATTATTGACCCAAGCATAAATAACGGAAGTGGGAATAATAATTATAAGATGAATAGGAATAGTTTTGGCCCCAATGTTAGGGCACTTAGGGGGGGGCAGACGTTAAGAAATAGATTGAGGAGATCCTAATGGGAGTTTCATATCCACAGACTTATGATTGGCAGGAATCCACTCCATCGGCTAGTAACGCTACAGCAACCCATGCTGCGGAAACTAATATTAGGCATGTTATAGATTTTATAGCCATCCAAGGAGATAGTGCGGGGAAAACATGGACCATTACGACTGGGAGTAGAATTATATTCGTGGGCGACATCGGGGACGAAAGTTTAACATTAGGAACCGCATTTTTAGGGGATATAGGCCAAAATATAGCGGTTGCTTTAAATACAACCGGCCAGGTAACCATTGCCGGTCATAGTCAAAGAATGAAATAACTACAATGATATCATGTTTTCTTGTAAATAATACTTATAGTTTACGTATTCTAATGAATAGGGTGTTTTATTGCATGGAAACTACATTTTAGGAGGCCGTATTGTCAGATAAACCGATTTTTGCGGCACGAGTAATAGATGGAATTAATTATGGTATATCCCATCTTTCTGCCAATTTTAATATATTAGATAATCCTCCCAGCGAATTAAAAGCTTCTATTGCCCTATTTCCCTCTCTAGCATCTATATCTAAACAGCCCGATCTTCTTTATATCTCTGCTGTTTTAGCTTCCGCCGGGGCCAATAATAATAGGGATTATTTCGCCAAAGAAGATTTAATAAGAGCCCATAATACGGCCATTGATAAAAGAATATCAGATAATCATGGCGATGAGATTATAGGGCATATGACGAGTTCTTGGCTAGTAGATGATAAATGTACTATTTTAAATAATGAACAGGCCGCAGCTTCTAAAGACAGAATTCACGTAGGTATCGGTGGAGTCATTTATAAATACCATTATCCCACTATGGCCGAGGATATAAAAAAATCGGCTGGCGGGAAAGGCAATCAAAGAATATCAATGGAAGCCTTGTTCCCAGAGTGCGCCCTAATGATTGGGGATGATGGCAAAGAGGTTATAGCTAGTTCAGATCCAAGGTTTAATGATATTTATGGTTATTGGAGTAATCTAGCTAATTATAAAGGCAAGCCAGTTTATAGGAAATTAATTGGGCACTTTTTCTCGGGTTCAGGTATAACGAAGAATCCAGCAAATCCACCAAGTATAATTTTGTCGGCTGCATCAGATAAAGAAAATTGTAATCCGGAAAGTGGCTGTATATTAATTGATTTCGGGAAAGTTAATTCTAGCGAAAAACCCCGTAGTTGCAAAACAGAGGCTAAAAATGGAGATAAAGAAAATATGTCAGGAGAACCAGATCTTAAAGCTATAGCTTTTGAAATCGAAGGCGATGAAGCCCAAGCTATTTTGAACGAAGTTTATGATGAAGGGGTAAACGAAGGGGTTTCTTCAGAAGAGGAATCCGATGCTGGTTCTCGCCCGTCAAAAAAGAAATCAGGGAAACGCTCTGCTCCCAAAGATTATCCTAAGAAATCCGAAGACTACGGAGATCCCGCTAATCATTCTTTCCCTATAGATACCAAAGATAGAGTTACGAGTGCCTTACAAAGATTTTTCAAGTTTCAAAGTTTACTCGAATATACTGTTTCGGAAAAATTATACATTCTTCGAAAGATTGTTTCTAGGGCCAATAAATTTGGTATTAAAGTTTCAGACGACATATTAAGATCCGCCCATATATCTTCTTCGGAAGCCGAACAGCATGGCGACACGGAAGAAATGACCAAGAAGATGAAGGAAATGATGAAAGAAGCAGAAACGATGAAGGGTGACGAAAAAGACAAGATGATGATGAAAATTGAAGATATGAAGAAAAAGATCAAGGAAATGAAAGCGTCCGTAGATGATGGGGCTCAGGCCAAGTTGGGTCTTGATGTCCCGAAGACTCAACCTGAAGTTAACACATCTTCCAAGTTGGAAGAGAAAGGTAACAAAATGGCAGAAGATACAAAAGAATTAGATAGTGTGAAGGCCGAATTAGCCAAAGCTAAGGAAGCCCTTGCTACTAAGGACAAAGAAATGGAATCTCTCAAGGCAGAATCTACCAAGGTTTCGGAGAAGGTGAAAACCGATCTCGAAGCTAAAGATAAGGTTATTGCCGAGAAAGATGGGAAAATTTCCGAGATGCAAACGGAAAAAGTCATGGCTTCTAGAATTAAGGAATTGACCGATGCTGGTTTGATTCCCGAAGTCGAAGCCGATGTTAAGGAACAGGCAGATTATATTAAGGCACTAGACGACAAAGCTTTTGCCTTTTTCAAGAAATCTCTTGTTCAGGCTAAAGAAAAAGCTTCTAAGAAAGATCCAGCCAAGGAAATAACCAAAGCTGAGACTAAGACCGAAGCAATTCCGGCCCCAAATCTTGATGGTGCAAAGCCTGTTATTGCTGCACAGGCTGCTTCCGTTGAGACGAAGGAACGGGATCTTCGCTCTGACATGAGCGAAATCTAACAAGAGGAGTAAAAAATGGCTTTCGACACAGAAACGTTTACTCCCGCTGTGAACCTACAGTCTCGCGCAAATGCCGATGTTGAGGTCGTAGACGGTAGCCTAGTTATTAGGCCCGAATATGCCCTTGGATCGACAATTGCTCGTTACGGTGGTTGTTTAGTTGTTAAGGATTCTGGCACTCAGCGCGGGATTAGCGCTGCGACAGAGAATTCCCTTGGAGTAATCTTTGGGATGACTCATGCTAGCGTTCAGGATCTTTCCGGGGCAGATTACCGAGAAAATCCGAACAACTATACCAAGCACCTAGGTTCTAACCCTGGAGTCGTTCAGGGTACGGGAAATGTCTGGATTCGTCGATATACTGGCACGGTTCTCCCAAACGATCTTTTGGTCGTTGGTCCGTCCGGTTATCCGAAGAAATCCGGTGGAACAGGCACTATCGTTGGTTTGGCCGTAACTTCGGGTGTCGGTAACGTAGGTTCTCCGACAACTTCGATTATGGCTACTATTAGTCTACCAGCCTTTAGTTCTGGCTTGGCTGGCTAATCAGAAAGGATAGATAACAATGCCTGACAATAAATTATCATTTGAGACTTTCCTAGAGTACGTTAAGACTCAGGGGAGTGGGGCCAAGGAGCCGATTTCACGCGAAGAGAAGTCAAAACGAGTTAAGGAACTAGTCACTAGTGCCGAAGCTCGTAAAGCCTTCGCAGAAACCCGTGCCGGTCTTATTCTTCCTATTCTTGACCGAAATGGGACTGCTCGAAAAGTTCTTCAGCCCGTAGATGTGGCTGATGGGGCACAGATCGTGTTTGACATTTCCTTCGAAGAAATTGAGTGCGCTTGGGTTTCTCCAAGTGTTTCTAGTTATCCCACTCGCTTCCTAGAAGCAGATGAACTATACGTTCCTGTGTTCGTTATCAAGGCCGGAGTTGAATTCGGTCGCGATATGGCCAAAGATGGTCGATTCGATGTTGCTTCGGAAGCAACTCGGCTATTAGGTAACAGGGTGATCTTCAATGAAGATCTATCTGCTTGGAACCTAGTAACCAACGTTGTCGCCGATGCTTCATTTCCTGCTGCCAACTCTATCGAAATTGGTACCGCTGGGAACGGAACTGTAACTACAAGCACCGGTGAAGGATTCTTTTCAAAGGATCTTATCAACGATATGCTTACTCAGTCCGAAGTTCAGCGTTATGCAATCGATAATATTTTCGTAACTCCAAAGGGCTACGGGGATATCAGAGATTGGATGCCGGATAACATCGCACAATCGACCCAAGAAAAGATCTTCAATGCCGCTGGTCTAGACTCAGTTTACGGAGTCGCGATCAACAAGATGGACTCAACCGAGTTCTTCTCTGATCGTAGGGCATATGGAGTTCGCACCGACACCTTCGGCAAATTTGCACAAAAGGAAAGTCTTGAGACATTCGAGAATCCTTTGAGCATGATGACCGATAAGATCGGTGTTCTTGGCCGCGAAAGAATCGGTCTAGCTGCGATCCAGGCAAAGGGTTTGATTTCAGCAACGATCGATAGACCATAAATTAATGCACCGGCTTGAATAGCGGCGACTAAGAAGTAGTGGGGCGTTGAGTATCATAGCGGAAGTTATGATACTCTTCCCAAACTACGAATATGATAACTAAAGTTTGTTTAAAACAAGTTTCTCCGGAGTGCAAAAAGGTCTACGAAGACGCAGAGAAATATTTTTATAAAAGCGAGAATGGAACATTTGGTTTAAGAGGTTCTTGCAAGAGTTGTTGCGAATTTTCTAGAAAAGTTGGAACCAAAGAATCTAACAAAGATAAAATCATCGGACGGAGAAGAATAATTTCTAATTCAGATGGTTCTATGACTTTAGAATGTCCAGGATGCAAGAAGATTTTGATAGCTACATTAGATAATTTTGAGAAAAATACTTCAGCTAAAATTGGATTATCTCTTTTATGTATCGAATGCATTGACCAACAAAATAAAAAATGGTATGACGAGAACAAAAATATAGTTGCCGAAAAAGGCAAAGAATACAGATTGAACAATCCTGAAAAAAATAAAGAGCGACATCGTTTGTATAGAGAGACGCATCCGGAAATAATGAAAGAATGGCTAGCTAAAAATAAAAGTCGCGTTAATAAGAGTGCAAGTAGAAGAAGTTTTGAGATTAAGGAAGAAGTCATTAATTTCTATGGTGGCGAATGTGTGGTTTGTAAGGAAAAGAATATAGAATTTTTGCAAATTGACCATATATATAACGATGGCGCGAAACACAGAAGAGATACTGGTAGAGCTAGCATATACAGACTCCTTAAAAAAAATAATTTTCCTTCAGGATTTCAAGTTCTTTGTGCTAATCACAATTTAAAGAAAAGACTTTTATTATTTAGGGACAAAAACGATTTAACGAATAGGCAGATTATAAATTGGAGACACACTCTAAAAATTAAAAATATCGTTTTTAGTCATTATGGACGTAAATGCACTTGTTGCGGTCAATCAGATTTAGATTTTATGCATCTACACCACATTAATAATGATGGAGCAGATCACAGGCGAGAAATCGGCGCAGGCAGTAATGGGAAAATAAGTTTTTATCGCTGGTTAATAAATAATGATTTTAATAGTGATAGACCGCTAGAAACTTTGTGTGCAAATTGTAATTGTTCATTGGGGTCATTTAATTATTGTCTCCATCAAGTCGAAAAAACAGGAGTATTTTAATAAAAGGAAAGGTGTAATAAAATGAAAAAGGCAAAGGGTAGTGAGAAAGTCGAAGTAATCAAGAGGAAGCGTGGTCGTCCGGCGGGGAGTAAGAATAAAGTTAAAAGTTCTTCTCCTGTAGTTTCTGCGCCGCAAGATGATCCCAAAGCTGCAAAGATAGTAACTACTCAGGATAGGGCTAATTTAGAAACTCATAAGACTGGCGGGGTTGTTAAGATCAAGTGCATGTCTACGTCTATTCCTAAGCCAGTTACTATTGAATTGAAAACTAATACTTTCAAGATTAGGCCGAAGACTCCGTTTACTTGTTTGAAGGCCGAATATGAAATTATGAATTCCAAACTAGAGGGGGGATTAGTATTTATTGAAGAGGTCGTTGAACAATTCGCTTCCAAGCGCGAAGCTCATATGGCCGAATCTATTCTAGAGCGAGAGCGTTTCATGAAGACTGTTGCTGCGCGAGAAAAAGATGGAACCATTCAAGGCAATGATAAAGAAGCGGAATTTATAATGAAGGTTTTCACAGGATCAGATGATGAAGGTAAAGTAATAGGCAATATTGATGACCCGAAAACGCTAAAGAAAATGCTTAAAATTGCAGAAGGCAATGGCAGCACTTCTCTAAAGAAAAAATTAGATAAGAGAATTTTAGAATTAGAAACCGTAGCTTAAGGAGATTAGAGTATGCCGCATGACGCCGTAGTTCAAGAATATTGGACAGAAGTAAGTTCTTCTGGAGTGAGTTTGCCGATAGCTACTCACGCGGGAGAGACCAATATTCAACATTTTATAGATAGTCATATTATAAAAAACGATATTGCTAGCTCTATGATTACTTTCAAAACAGGATCAAGAATACTCGCCGAAGCAGATGTTGGTGACGCAACTCTGATTAATTCGGTATTCCTAGCCGGAGATATTGGAGCTTCGATTTCCGCCGAAACGAATGGTTCTGGGACCGTATCAATTACGGGACACAGCTTAAAGAGAAAATAATTTATAAGAGAGGCGAGTAAATAAATTGGCTATAACCCAGTCCCTTATAAATGATATGCGGCAAAAAATTGGCGATTTGGACAGCACTAATCAAGCCTATACGGACACAACCCTCCAATTATTCATAGTCAATGCAGTCCCCCAAATAGAAAGATTGCTTGCGGGGGGATATAGTGCGGATAAAACTGCACTGACCATTTCCCCCGAACCGACAAATGTGTGGCAGGTTTTGTTTCCATTACAGGGTGCGATTAATCTTTTCCTCGGGCAATACGCGAATAATAGTCGTAAAAATTTGAGAATTAGGGATGGGGACAGTGAGATTGCTCTTGGAACGGGACTCGGATTTGCCAAAGATTTCTTAAGACTCCTTATCGAAGAAAGAGATCGCTTAATTGCACAAGCGATTGCAGATGGTATCGGGACAGAAGGCGATCTGTGGGCAAACACGAATCAAGTTGTCGAAAGAGCCGTAGATTTCTCCGAGTTTGAAAACGGGACAGAGATAGCCCCAGCTTTTATTATTACGAATCTCTAAGGGAGGGGGGCGAGGAAATGTCTAGTTTGATTTCGGAATGTCCTCCCCGTGCAATTGATGTCAATCTATTGAAAGTTGAATTGCCCCCACTAAGACGATGTGCTAGATGTAAGTCTATTAAAGTGGCCAAATCTATTAATTTTTATACTTGCAATAATCGATTATCCCCATGGTGTAGAGAATGTCATAAGGAAGTTTCCAGACAATATAAGATAAATCATAGAGAAGAAGCTTTAGAATATATGGAAAAATGGCACCGAGACAATAAGGACCGCGAAAGAGAATACGGTATTAAAAATAGAGATAGATTTAATTCTTTGGCGAAAAATAGATATTGGAAATATCCAGAAAAAAACAGATCTAGGGCCAGAGATTGGAGAAAAAAACAGCCCCAATATTCCAAAAACAAAGATATGGATACGAGAATTAAGAGAACTTTCGGCATTTCTCTAGATCAATATAATTATATGCTTTCGAAACAGGACAATAAGTGCGCCATATGTTTTGGAAAAAATCATAATAATAAGAAACTAGCCATAGATCATGACCATATAACCGGCAAAGTAAGAGGCCTCCTATGTAGTAGGTGCAATACAGTTATAGGGCTTGCCAAAGATAGCGGGGATTTATTGCGAAAAATCATTAACTATATAGAGACCATTAAAGATTCTAACATTAAATATACGAGATGGACATCTTATAAATATTTTAATGATCTATTAAAAACATTAGGGGATTCATGTAAGATTTGCGGGGACGATGGTTCTTCATCTAAAATTAGCGATAAAAAACATGGCAGAAAAAGAATAGGATTAGACATTGATCATAATCATAAAACCGGGATGATGAGATCTGTTTTATGTCATTCTTGCAATAGTATTTTAGGTCAGTTCGAAGAAAATATAAAATTTATTTTTAATGCTATAAATTATATAGGAAAATATAATGGCAATACCTAATACGGGAATTTACGTTACTGGGGAAATCAATTCTATTTACAAAACTGCCATCAGAGATCTCAGAACGGACTTGGGTCGCACCTGTTTCTTGCACTTCGGGGGTTTAAATACTATCTGTCCTAATTGTCTCCGCGATGATGAGAACGATATTTCCGCCGGAGTCTACTTACCCATATCCCCGTACCCAACCGGTGTATCTGGTCCGACTTCATTTACCGGGGGATTATGTCCTGTTTGTAGTGGGACAGATTATATTAGTAATACACCTGCCACATCCGGTATTCAAGTTCTCTTAAAGAGGCTTCGAGATAAAGATAGAGAATTTCAAGGGGCTGGTCAAAGAGATTTTATGAATTGGAGAATTAAAGCCGATATAGGCGAATATGTTCCCATATTAACTTGCGATTATATTAGTATGGAAGATGATGTAGATGCAGACGGTAATCAAATGAGATCGGAAGTTACATCTATAAGAAAAAGGGGATTGAAAGACGACGCTAATGTAGAGGCATTTTTAAAGAGATCCGATAACGCCGGAAACGCACCTAATAGAAAATTAACTTAATATGGCTCATGTAGCTTCTTTTAATGCTAATCTTGATAAACTAAAGAAACTTTCTGCGGAAACTATTATAGATATATTCAAATCTAGTGGTATTAATTTATCGCCCGAAGTAAAACAAAAAATAAATAATAAAATTCAAAAATCTTTTTTAAAGCTAGAAGCAAATGTAAAAGAAGCTTCTCAACTTATTTTAGAAAACTTTAAAACCAATATAATAAATAATAGATTGTATTCAACTTCTCGCAGCCATGGTTTGGGATTTACGGGAAAGCTTAAAAGAGCGATAGCAGATAGCTCTTATGTTATTATTGATAATGACACCAATACCATATCTGTTAAATTAGGGGAAGTAAGTTATTTAGATATGGCAACATCTATTCCTGGTTATAATTTAGGTTATTGGAGATACTTTGAATTTGGTGCGGCAGCTAGAACGGTTGATCCTGGATCTAAAATAACAGATGCCAATTATAGTGATCAAAAAGGGGGTGCTGCTCCAGGATATAGATTTTTGCCCAAAGAATATCTAGGAGATAGATTTACTCCCGATAGAGTGCCTGGGAATGGTATTAGCGAGGGAATAATGGTTCCCTCATCAAATGCGGCCCTAGATCATAAGGGTGTATTGCCATCTAGACCCATTAGAGATACCGCTGAGAAAATGTCAGAAGAATGGAAAAGACTTATTATAGACGGTATTAGAAGATCATTTAAATAAATTATTTATTTAGTACTTTTTTTGTTAAAAATGCTTATATTTTCTGTCTTTCCATAGAAAGACTCATCTGAATTAGGGGCTAATTGTAATGGAACCAGCAAAATTAATAGATATAATTCCGACGGAGAATAAATTTATATGTTAGCTTCAGGTATGACCCTTGGGCGTCTCATGGATTATAATGTGCTCTATTTTTTGCGTGAAATTGTATTGATAAGAAATAGATATTATACTATTAATAATAACGAATCTCTATCGGTTGTTGCAGGTACAAGTAATCTACAATGGAAAGCGATTAATGATAGATGGGTTTATTATAATCCGGATTCCACCATATTAACTAATTTAAATGTTGTTCCTACAATTACTCATGATGGCACATTAAACTATATAGACTATTTAAATGGAATAGTCCATTTTTCTGCGGCCCCCACATCAGTAACGGCTTCTTATAGTGCTCAATTAGTAAATGTTATAGATGGTTTTCCTACTTTTGAAAGATTTGAAGAATTAACCCTACCTCTTGTTGCCGTAGAAATGGGGAGTAAACCTAGGAAACCATTAGCAATAGGTGGCGGACATTTTGTAACATATAATTTTACGATTCATATTTGGGCGAACAATAATGGCGAAAGAGATGATCTTACGGAGAGATTAGAAGAAGGTATTCAAACAAAATTAAGATTAAATAACTACAATAACGGTTTTCCCCTAAGTACTAAAACAGCAGATTATGGTTCGATAAATACATCTTTTGATAGATCTTCAATCCATGCGAGAGCCCAGGTTATAGATGTGAGTACTCAGCCGGTTACAATTCCGACCAATGTAGAAAAAGAAAGATTTAGAAGTGAGATAAGTGCAAAATTAGAAATAGCACGAGCAACAGTTGGAGTGAATTAATGTATGAGGGATATAAACCAATTTATGTAGAAAATAAATTGAATATAATGACGACAATGAACGAGGGATATAAATGTTGGGAAGCACACTGTAAATCAATGGATGTTTCCGAATATGGCGCGACAGAAAAAGAAGCAAGAGAGAATTTAGACGATCTTATACAAAATTATTTTTCGGCGCACTATGAATACAATAAAAATTTACAAGAATTAGTTGAAATGGAAAATGTGGTTATAGAAAAAATTGGAAATAAATTATTGATAAAGGAATTAGTATAAGGTATCAATTGCGGTCTAAATGTTTGGATCGCAGGATTTATATGATAATAGAAAAAAGGATATTAAAATAAAATGGCACAGATCAACTAAATGGTCCTTGGATTCGGTAACGAATCCTTGCATAACCCGAATATCGGTTCACGGCCAGAAGTGGTTTAGACCGAAGCGGAAACCATAAGAACTCCGCTCGAACGACTGACAAGGGCTTCCAGAAATGGAAGGATATACAGTCTGCTCTCGCGTATAACAAAAGAAACGCGAGCTAACAAACAGGCAACCACGAAGGTTCGAGAGTTATATCTACGCCTTCAGATCCAAGGTTTGACAATCTTTGGGGCCAAACCTATTCGGTATTTGGTTTAATCCAATCAGTTTCGATTACATCAAGAACGAATAGTGAGGGTATTCCAGGAATAAGTTATAGAGGAAATCCGGCAGTTAGAAATGCTAATGGTACTTTCGAATTAAGTCTCGAAGGGGTTATGACGCATCCTAGTGGGTTAGGACAATCTCTATATGACTGGCAGAGACCAATTAATGATATTCAGGTCGATGCTACGGATGCGGACGAAAATAAGGGATTAAGATGTTTGTTTAAGGTTCCTTATCTTACTTCTATAAATTTCAATTTCCGGGTAAATGAAAATGGTACCGGAAGTATGTCATTTGCCGGGGAAGATACAGTCTGGACTGATAACGTAGCGTATTTGGTTCCTATCGTCGGAAACGGCAAACAGTTTAATCCTACCTTCTTCGATCAAATTGTAGTTGTATATGAAGATCCAGTAGGTTCTAAGGTTGTTGTTTCCGGTATTCAGAGCGCTTCATTCGCGGGGACACTAGATAGAACGGAAGTATTGCATATTGGTCAAAGAACTCCAATTGACCGTGCAGTAAATTTCCCATTCTCTGTCACCGTTACTATTGAAGCTCTCGGCGAAGATGCGGATAAGATCGTAAATTATAACAACAGTTTTAACTGGCACACCTTTAGTGGTGGTGACGGAATGACTGTTGCGATATACGGGGGATCAATTGTTTCGGGTATTTTAGAGAGTCGCCCGACGGTAATTGCCTCGGGATTGCGTCCCTTGGAAGGTAGTATGACAGTTTCTACTGGAACGCCGGTCAGCACCGTTACCACAAGTTACGGTGGATGGATTCTTGAGTGGTAAGTGTTGACAACTGATAGATTTGTGGGCGACGGAAATCGTCGCCCCATGAATCGACAAATGAAGACTAGTAAGAAGTGCTCTAACTGTAATATTGAAAAAAGTTTAGAGGATTTTAATAAGAAAAAAGATTCTCCTGACGGGCGACGTTCTCGTTGTCGCGAATGTCAGAAAAGTGAATCGGCCAAGTATGTAAATGGGAATAGAGATTTGATTAATGAAAAATCTAGGGCAGGTTATGTGGCTAGAAAGCAGAGAAATATATTGGCTCTAGAGAAGAAAATTTGTAGTAAGTGCGGTATTGAAAAAATTATTTCTGAATTTCATAAGAAAGCGGATTCTCACGATGGATTATTGGGGCGATGTAAATCGTGTTACAAGATTGAGAGAAAACTCTATAGAGACGCTATTCCGGATAGAATAAAACAATGGCATAGAAACTATATAGATAAAGATATCAATAAATCAAGAGAAATATGGAAAAAAGCTAGTAGAAAATATAAAAATTCCAATAGGGACATTCTAGTGAAAAAGGAGAGGCTTGCAAGGGCAATAAACCCCGAATATTTTAGACAAAAAACTAAGAAATGGCAAGGCAATAATCCAGAGAAAGTTCGATTAAATAGACACAAGCGCAGATCCCGTATAGAATCATCTGACAGTAACTATAATCCTGAAGATATTATACGGATTTATGAGAATCAATCGGAGAGATGTTTCTATTGCCACAAATCTATAACTTGGCCAGAGAAGGGCACTCACATTGATCATAAAATCCCATTATCTCGCGGAGGATCGAATGAAGCTTCCAATATATGTTTAAGTTGCAGTCGGTGTAATACTAGTAAAGGCTATAAAACCGTAGAAGAATTCCTATCAGGAACATACGTACCAAGATCAGTTTTAGTTTAAGGGAAAGGAGTTTATGCCAGAAAATGATTTAAACGGGAAGGCGAATAATAACGACCATCTTCTTCTTATGACCCAAGTAGAACATTCCTTTTCTGGTTTCATGCGCAGTATTTTAGTTGAATTAGAGATGCTTTTGCCACATAAAAAAGATGACGGTTCTGATAATCAAATTAAATTTTCAAATCTTAGGAAACACCTATTAAGATTAGGTAATGACAGGGTTCGTTTGATCCGCGAAGTGTTAAGAGACTATTCTATTCAGAAGGTCTATGATAGCAAAACTGTAGTTTTATTTAAGAAAGGGCAATAAAATGGAAGATAAAAGGGTAGTTGAAATTGAAGGTTTGGGCAAGGTAACTCTTAATAAGCCAAGTGTAGGGATATCAAAAGAAGCTGATTGGGTTAATTCTAGATCTTTTAATGAAGCTATTAAAAATGGTGTTCTTCCCGCCGCAATTTTGGAACATAAACTAAGAGAATCTGGTGCTTGGACGAAAGAAGACGATAAGGGCGTTGAAGATACCCAGATTTATTTCTCCCAATTATCAGAAAGACTTCGCAATGAAAAAGATCCCGATAAGAGGAAAGTTTTAACTTCAGAGTGGATCGAAAAGAAAAATTTTCTATATGAATTAATGCTTGCTAAATCTACAATGATGTCTCATTCGGCAGAAAGAAAAGCCGATGAGAAGAGATTTGAATTCCTACTCCTAAGATGTTGCTTGAAGGAAGATGGCACTCCCATTTGGAAATCTTCAGAGGATGCTTATGTTCCGGATCAAAAAAATCTATTCATTAGAGTGGCAGAAGAATACATGATGTTTATTAATAATTTGAATTTAAATGCGGAAGACGTTATTCCTGGAGAAGCAGTAGTTTCTACTCCCCCGGAGCCAGTAAATGTCGCCGCAGACGCTACAAAGCAATAATCTAGAAAAAGCATTCCTCATTATTACCTCTGGCAATAAACCAGTTTACTTAGCTGGTAGAAGGGTATTATTATCTTTTCCTAGTGCGAATGAAGCTTTAGAGTGCGAGGAAGCTAGAGAAGAAGCCGAATTAAGAGCAGAGGAAGAAGGGTTTCTTTCTAAAGAAGACATAAAAGAATTTCTTGTTAGGGAAGGTTATATTAGAGAAGAAGATGTAAAAATGCAGGAATCTTTAGTTATTGAAATAGATAAATTAAGAAGTAGAACTAAAGGCATTAAGAGTGCGAGATTAATGGAGGGCCACTTAGCCAATATCACGGCTAAAGAAAAAATGCTATTAAATCTAAGATTCAAGGAGGATAAATTTTTATTCCATACAATAGAGGGAAAAGGATCTGAGATTAAGGCTATGGCCCTTACTAGATTTTGCGTTTTAAATAGAGATGGATCTAAATTTTGGAAGACTCAAGAGGATATGGACAATGACAATAATATTCAATTTTTAAATAGAATTATTCCCATGAACATAGATTTTTTAAATGGACTTGAGACGAAAACTATTAGATCAATTTCTAAATTGCCTGAATGGAGAGCTAGGTGGTCCGCCGCGAAAAAGACTGGGGCAGGAATATTTAAGGGAGATCCAGCCGAATACAATTCTAATCAGTTACTCTTAATTTATTGGTCTTCGATTCTTGATAGTGTGTTTGAAGATAGTAATCCGCCCGGAGACAATATTATCCGAGATGATGAGTTATTGGATTCTTGGCTCGAAAATAGAAGTCGCAAGTGGGAGATAGAAAGAGCCCAAAGTAATGCCAGGACTAGTGGCGGCGATGTTCGTACTTTTCAATTCAAGGGATAAATAAATGGCAGATTTCGATCTAACACCAGATATCAATCTTTCTAAAATAAAAAAGAAGGTTGATGATTTTGAGGCGATCTGGGAACAGGGTCTTAAGAAATTAGAGAACCGTTTAGATGGTGCTATTTCCGCAGGTGTAGAAAAGGGCATCAACAAAACAAGAACAAAAACACATAAAGCTCCCGAGGAAATAAGTAGGCAATTATCTCTAGTTGGAATTAGACGGGCTTTAAGCGATATACCTTCTTCGACGACTTCTCCTCAAGCACTTGAAGCAAGAGAATTTCTCAAAGTACAATCTAAAGTTTTACTAGATAAAAGTCTAAAAGTAGATAAATCTATATTAATAGACACGGCGAGACAAGTACGTGATGTACTGCGTCGTTATGATGAGCAATTAGCTATAAGATTTTTAGAAGACGCCAAAGGTACAGCTAAACAAATCCTTGCAGATAAATCTGGCAAAGCTCAAACTTTAACTGGTCGTCGCCACATAACTTCCGGGACAGATTTTCAGTCTTTACAAAATCTAATATCTTCGGGCCAAAGTCGATCCGATGTTCTTAGAATGGCGTCTTCTCAAAGCGGAATAAAGTCAGGAACCTTAGATCAGCAATTAAGAAGACTTGTTACTTCTGGTAAAATACAGGTACAAACTGCTCAATTACAAGCTCAAAATGTAATTATTGGATCTAGCGCTGGTGGCGCTGTTGGCGGTGGTGGCGGCGGCGGTAAGGTTCCCCCTAATCTTAGGCCCACTCAAACTGGTGGTGGAGAACCAGATCCCGATAAAGAGACACAAAAATATTGGAAGGTTGCCAATAGAAGCAATAGAGCTTTTGCTAGAGCCCTAGAAGAACAGGCTAGTGCAAATACTAGGGTACTCCACCTTCGGGAGAAAATGGCCGCAAGGGAAATAAGGGATTTGAGTCGAAGAGAACAATTAGAAGCCAAGGTTGCTAATAGAGAATTACAGAGATTAAATAGAGTTGTTGGTCAGGCTCAAGCTAGAAACCAAGTTGAAGCCATATCTCGGAATAGAAGATTTGATAGACTTTCTTCTCGGGGAATATCTGGTGCTGGAGTTGCTTCTGAATCCATAGAACAAACTACAAAAGCGATTAAAGGTAATAATATACAGTTAATGGCGAATGCTGAATTTCTTAGAAAACAGCAAAAAGAACAAGTAGCATCTTCTCAAACTGCTGGTGAGTTACAAAGACAAATTGGATTAACTACTCGAAGAATGGTTTTATGGGCAGGAGTTACAGGAGCTTTATTCGCGGCCCAAAATGCTTTTAGAAGAATGGTTGGAACGATCATAGATGTTGACGCTGCCATACACAGATTAAGTAGGTTATTGCCTATTTCATCTCAAGGTATAGAGGAAATGGGGTCTTCTGCGGCCAAAACAGCCGTAATGCTAGGGGCAGATATTGGTCAAGTTATAGATTCTATGTCTAAATTTGCCCAGAGCTTTAAAGATCAAGCGACTGTAACTAAATTAGCAAACGATGCTCTCTTATTAAATAATATTTCAATTGGCGGATTAGATAGTGCAACAGAAAACTTAATTGCCACGATGAAACAGTTTAATATGACATCTAGTGAAAGTGGCAAAATTATAGATTCTTGGGCGGCCGTATCAGCGAATGCCAAAGTTACGGCTGATGATCTAGGAGATGCTGCTGCTACTGCTGGACAAGCGGCTTTGAATGCGGGAATAAAATTTGATAAATTTAACGGTATAGTTGCGGCCGTTGCACAAAGTACTAATGCTAGTGGTAAAGAAATTGGCGCAGCATTTAGAACTATTTTTGAGAGAATGGTGAGACCAGAATCGGCAAAAGGGCTACAGAAATTAGGTATTATGCCATTCGGGAAAGGCGGGGAAGCTCGTCCATTCCTAGATACTATAGCAGATATACAAATTAGAATAAAAGAATTTGCCGATAAACAAACGGTATTAGTTAATGCGGGTAAAAAAACCAGACAAGAAGCAGATAGATCCACCGAGGCTTTTAGACAAGAGATAGCAACTTTGGCGGCTGGCCCACGTAGAGCAGCTATATTTTCGGCTATGTTAGTTAGTATGGGAGAAGCCGGTGAATTAGCTAGAATATCTCAAAAATCTTTCGGAGAAGCGGCAGCGCAAAATGCAGTTATCATGGAATCTCTAGGGATGAAGTTAAAACAAGCAAAAGGTGGATTCCAACAGATAGCTGTAGCCGCAGGAGAGGGCGGCCTCAAGGGTGCAATGGGGGGACTTCTAGATGTACTAAATAATGTCCTAGGTCTCTTCACCCAATTACCTACTAAAGCCCAGGCAGTTATTACATCTTTGGCCGGTATAGCGACATCCATAGCGGCATTACAATTTTTACAAGGATCTTTATTGTCGCCTGGAGTAGCGGGATCTAAGACATCTGCCTTTGCTGGTTTAGGTAATTTAAGTCAAGCGAGAGGTAATCTCGGGGCATCAAAGGCCCTAAGAATCCCGAAGCAAACAGCTATGGCTATGAATCCTGCTGCTGCTAAAGCGATGCAAGCAGAGGCCGAAGTAGCTTCTGCTTCCGTTGGTGTATTTACTAAACTTGCATTGATTTTAGAGACTGTCGCAATGAGAACTTTAGGTGTTGGTGTCGCTGTGACCAAATTAGGAACTTTGCTAAATACTGTTTTGGGAGCGAGTGTGATAGGAGCCATTATAACCGCGTTTATAGCTCTAACACAAATAATTAAAGAAATAGCATCAGATTCAATAGAGAAATTACATAAAGGATTTAAGATTTTAGGTTTTACCATTAGAGAGGGAACTGACGAAATAGAAGATAGAATAAATAAGAATAAAGAATTAATTCAATCCACAAAGGATTTGACCGCAGAATTAGAGAAACAAGGGAAGACACCTACCCCTAAATTATTCTCAGATATATTAACTCGCTATACACAAAATATAGATAGATTGAAGGAGCAATTAGAAAAAACCCCACAAAATAAATCATTACAGAAAACTCTTGAAGATGCAGTATTTGGCAAAAACATATCATTAGGTACCAATGGTTTAAATGCATCTCTAAAAAATATTCTAGGTGGGGCAACTTCTGCAATTAGTGATTTGGCCATAGAACAATCTAATATAGGTATGGGAATGGCTTTATCTAATTTTGGTGGCCAAGGCACTACATTGAGCGTAAAAGAAATGGGGAACGCAGTTCGCGAAACTGCCGAATCATTCAATTTCCTTAATGATGCTACCGATAAAGCGCGAAAAGTTGCCATAGACCAATATGTTGCAGATGTGGATAAGAGAATATTAGACTTAAATAAAAATATGAAAGAAGCTCCTCCCGGATTTCTCGATGTATTTGAAACAGATAAAATAAAGAAAAATATAAGTGGATTAGAATTTATTAAAAAATTATTGCTGGCAATGCGAGAAATTAGCGATGGACCAAAAACGAAAGGAGAAAATAAAGGATTTGGGGATGGCGCCGGTAAAATAAGATTAGCTAAAGATGCTATTAGCGAATTAGAAAAATCATTAGCTTCTACCGCACTAACAGAAAAGAATTTCGGATTAGAAACAGATGTTCTGGGGCGAGTTACAGACGCATATAAATCCGGATTAGATTCTCTTATCCAAAAACAAGTTGAATTCGAATTACAGATCCGCCAAGGTAGCGATGCTATGGAGGATGCCGAAGGTAGTGGTAAAAAATTAGAGAATGCGCAAGAAAAATTAGATAAAACCAATAGAAATTTGGCCGATGGGATTAAAGATATTAAGATGGCATTGCCAACTCTTATTAAAGAATATGAAGCATTAAGAGCAGTTCAAGCGCCTTTACAATTAACTAGAGATGTTGCCAAAGAGGAACTGTCTAATTTCGCGCAAACTCTAGAAACAAGAAGACAAGGCGAACACGATATTGCTCAAGAAAGAATTAATCTCAATGCGGAAATAGCTCAAGAATTAGAAAAAATGAATAGGGCGCAACAGGCAAATGATGCTAGTGCGGTTAAACAAGCACAATTTAGAGTGGCGCAATTAAGACAAAGCTTAGACGCCCTTGATGCTAGATCTAAAAAATTACAAGCGGAAACTTCTATTCTTGGGAAAATTGGGAAAGGTATTACTACCGGAGCTTTGAAGGGAGCTATTGGTAGTGCCACCGATACCGGGTTCAATGCTTTGGGGAATATTTTATCTAGTACTTTATCTCCTACATTTGCGGCGATCAAGGGGGCGATACTTCCCCAGGACAAAATGTTAACCGCCGCAGAATCGACAGCGGATAACACCAAGAAAATTTATGAATTATTTCTCTTATTAAGAGATAGTAGCGGATCTCCTTTGATGCAGGTGGCAGGAGTTTCTAGCTCTATGTCTTCGAATTTAACCACTGATGCCAATGGACGATTAGTACCTAATCTTTCGAAATTGACAGAGGAAAATATAGCGGAGAATGCCGGACTTGACGAAGCTGCCACTAAATTAACTACTGCCGCCGACATATTAAAAATAGCTGGAACCGCTTTACAAGGCGCGGCAATTGGCGCTGGGATCACACAGGCATTAGGTAAAAAAGGGATGGGGGGATTTATAGGAGGAGCTATTGGTGGTGGAGTTGCAGCAACGGTGGCAAAAAATCTACCGGTAGTAGGGCCAATAGTTCAATTAATAGGTGGATTTATAGGATCTTTATTCGATAAAAAAGTTAAAGAAGATTTCATACAACCACTGATTCCCCCACTTGATGATAATACGAAAGCTGTAGAAGACAATACTTCCGCGATGAGAATTCAAACAATGAGTATCGAGAAGATTATTAATGCCCCTTCAAACTTCTCAATACCTCCCGCCGCTATTAAAGGGGGATTCATCCCAAGCGCTCAGATGGGCGGACATGTACTGGCGGGGGGATTAGTTAATGTGCATAAGGGGGAAAGAATAGTCCCTGCAAGCCAAGTTAAGAATTTAGGCGGAGTTAATATAAATATTAGTGGTGGTTCGGGAAGTCCAAGCGAGATAGCAGAAGAGGTCATGAGGCAGATTGAGACAGTATTCAGTGGCCAGAGTAGATCTACTGGTTTAGCTTCAGGGAGAATATAATATATGTGGAAAATAGAAGAAGACGATATTTTAAAATCTAAATATCATGATGGTCTGAGGGGAAGCGAGCTACTCCCATATATAAAGGACAGATCATTGCCCGGTATCCAAAATAGGATTAGAACTCTCGGTTTATATAAAAATCATTGGACTAAAGATGAAACAGATAAATTAAAAGATTGCTATAGGGATAGGTTAAATATAAGATCTATCCAGCCATTTTTTAATAATAGAAGTATTTTGGCCATAGAAACTAAGGCTGAAAGGATGGGTCTGGGAAGATACAAAAAACAATTAGACTGGTCCTCCGAAGAGGACGATATACTCAGGGATAATTATCTCAATATGGGCACCAGAGAATTGAGGTGTTTATTACCACAAAGAACCGCAGGAGCAATTAATGCCAGAGTTCACGAAAATCTTAAACCGAATTTTAGATATAGAATGTCTTCGTCTCAAAGAATCTATAGACTTAATGAGCGAGTATTCTCCACTATTAATAACGCCAACTCCTACTATGCAGGATTAATTGCTTCCGATGGCTGCATAACCGATAATGCTACGGCGCTGGTTTTCGGCAATCAAATTCGTGATCTCAAGATGATAGAGTCTTTGAAAAAATTCGCAGGATACGAAGGACCGATGCAGATCACGAAGGATGGGAAATATTGTAGACTATCTATTCATAGCGTTAGAATGTGCGAAGATATAATTGATAATTTCAATATTGTTCCTAGGAAATCCTTAATACTGGAACCACCATTTAAATTAAATAGAGAACAATCTCTGTATTTTGTAAGAGGATATATAGACGGGGACGGTTGTATCGGTTATTACGATAAAAATAATTCTCTATCATTACAGATAGTAGGCGGATCATTCACTATGATGGAATGGTTTAAGAAAATTTTAGTTGGAGATTGTAAATATAAGTATATATGTAAACAAAAGAATTCAAATTCATTTCATTTCGGCATTTTACTAAATAAATATATAGGCATTACTCGCGAATTATATAATTTAGATGTTCCATTTAATATGAATAGAAAATGGGACAAGGTTAAAGCTTTAATTAGGAGTAATAATGGCTAATCCGTTATCTAATCTTGACTCGAATTTTGAATCAACAAGAGCGGAACCTCTTTCTGGTTTTTGGTTTATTTCTGGCATAGATGGAACTACTGCGGGACAAGTTTTTCATCCTCCCATAAATCCAGCCGATTATAAGATCCCAGACAGAGAACAAGGTAGAATAGAAATCATAGATAGAGGACCAGTTTTCCAGCATCCCGCGAACCAAGATGGGAATACATATAGTTTTACTTGGCCTTATGCATCGAATGCTTTTTATACCGGGCTGGAACCATTCAATACTCCTAATGCTTATGGGGAAAAACCAAGATGCTATATTTACGACAAAGGTTTCAATGTAGTGAGCGGGATTGCTTGCGAAGTCACGAATATACATAAAGAATATTTACCCGGACATGTAGATCCTACTGGAAACTTAAGATTTAGTCTGACGGTAGATTTCATAACGCGGCAATAAGGAAAGGGTTTAAACTAGGAAATGGCTTTATATGCGAGTTCGGATCAGATAAATCGTAGTAGTGGGATTAGAGGACAAGTCCCGATCTTTAGTGTTTCTGCATACGACACATGTTTCAGTACGCCAACTTCCGGATGCATACAGTCAATATGGTCAAATCCATTTTTGAGTGGATCTCCGATTAGAACACAGATAGTACCACAGCCTTATGAAAATTACAGGGCAGGCGTCCCAATGGGGGCACCTTCGGGTCCATATTCAGTAAGATTTGAATCTTATTTTCACGCTATAGCCTCCGGATTATATGATTGGAGAATAACGGCAGATGGTGGTGTAAGATTATGGTTTGATAACATCTTAGATAGCGATTCTCCCTATATTGATAGGTGGAGATATCCTGTCGTATTATTAGACGATCCATTCCCATATCCCAATGGTCAAACTTGGCCCACCAATACTTATTTTTCTGGTCGATTTGGTTCATTGCAAACTTCACTTTCTTCTTTATCTGTCACCGCCGGTGAAATTAAAATAGATCCAATATCTACTTCCGCTGGTACTTTTGGGCATATGTGGCTCTCAACTAAAAATTCTTATAGTGCTAAGAATAAATTGACCGTTAAAGCTAGATTGAGAGTTAGTCGAGCAGATGTTAGTTCTGCCAATGAAGTTGCCGGAAGACTATCTTTAACTGACGGTGTTTCCCCTTCGAATTCACCGGATTCTTATAATGGTATTATAGTAGAAAATAGTAGAAATGATGTTGGGGGTGGGGCGGTAGTAGATTGGCAAGTTAAAATTAGAACTCCATTAGATAATGGATATAATACTGTTTCCACATTAAGCGATACAGATCTAACAAAAGATGTAGAAGTGGGAGTCAATGATGACGGTATAGTAGAAGTTTTTCTCGACGGTACATTAGTCTATTCTTCATCTGATTCCGGGTTAAGAATAAGTAACTACTATATCTCGTTATCGGGATCTAATTCGACAACTTCTTCTGCGCCTATGTTTTTTGATAGTTTAAAAATTATTGCCGATAATAGATCTACCGAGATAACAACGATTCCACCTTCCGGAATAAGTTTTCTATCAGATACTTGGCACAAAATACGTGTAGATTATACTCCCTCGCCTCAAAAGGGCCGTATCGGTATTTATTATAAGGAACCAGCTTCATCTCAAGATTTTGGTATTGAAAAACCATTAACTGTAGGAGTATTAAGTGTAAGTCCTAGCGAGATCCAACCTCGAACAGTTACAAATATTAGCACAATCAATGAAAGTTTTGTTTCCAATGGAGTTTCAGAAATATCTTTTAGCGTTCCAGCCACAACTCATCCTACAGGGCTGTATACATTCGACGATGATACTCTAGAATGGGGGATTTTAAAGAAAAATAGATTAATTACGTATAAGGCAGGATATCAAACCGCATCTCCCCCTTTAGATATTGATCGATTACCTCAGTGGATAGGCTTCATAGACGACGTGAACTTATCTAGGCAAAGAAACCAAGATATGCTTACGGTGAAATGCAGGAGTTTATTAAAACGAGCCGTAGAACAAATTAATTTAAATTATCCAGACGATCTCTCATATGATACGATTAATCTATTTGATTTTAATGATTTTGAAGGTCCAGATGGCTTCAATAGGCCCAATGCTTATGATGGATGGCTAATTACCGATGCTGTTAGAGACATGCTTTTGAGAGCAGGAATTGACACAAAATATCTCTATGCCCGCGATGCAGATGGGAATCTATTGATTGAAGATACTGGTTCGAGACTAGATAAACAAGGTAATTACTCTAGGGCAGGATTTGATAATGATGAATATTTATATAGATCTGAATTTGGAGATAAAATTTATGATATGGCCGTCAATATATTGGACGGATGGGGATATGAATTTAGGGATCATCCGAGTGGCATAGTTCTAAGAACCACGGATAATCCAACAATATCGGATTCACAAAAAGCGAATTTGAACGACTGGAATAGGGGTTCCTTCATATCCACGAGCGGTGTGACTCTCATAAACAGGGCAGCTTTATTTTCTGATAATTTCGATACGAATCCTCTCGACACGATTAAATGGACACCCAGTACTTCGGGTACGAATAATGGCAATCTAAATAATTCGTTAAGTGTTCGAACTAATGCGGGAAAACTCGAATTAAACTTAGGGACAACCGCCGATTTTATATACGAACATCCATATGTTGTCACGAAGACGAATTACAGCTTCGCTTCAGAACAGCATATAACTTTCGACTACAATATACAGTCTCCCGTGAGTCCATATAATAACTATCTATATCTGTTATTCAGACCCTCGGGAGTGACTGATTATCCTCCCCAAAATGGTCCTGATTATTTCGCATACAGAATCTATAAGAGTTCGTCTTCTCCCAATATGCAGCGACACGATCTAGTTTTGAAGGCGACAAATATGGAGGTCCCTAGTGTCGTTATTAATGATCCTATATCGTCCACTTCGCCATCAATTCCTGACGGGGGTTCGCTCGTGTCTAGCGGGGAATGGGTCTTGGATGTAATAAATAAATCTACCACGTATGTCAACGATACTTTTGGGGGTTCCTTAAGTGCCGATTTACAGCAACTAACTACGTATCTTTATGGTGGGAGCGGTTCTGCTGGGTCGATAAATTTTGCTAATGATAATTTAAATATGTCCATCAATAATGCGGTTGTGGGTGTGGGAACAGTTAATACCATAGATTTCTCATCGTTAAAAATATTAATGTTTAGGATAAAATCTAATACCATAAATAGGTCTAGCCTAGGGGTATATGGATCTGCTATTTTAAGAATGGAATTCACGAGCGATACAAGCACAAACACTCTTTCGGGCATAAATGGATCATCTCATTTCTATATTGACTTTATGTATCGCGCTTCATCCATAGGGCATGATGATATTAGACTTAATGATATAAATGTCGCAGGGGGCACTTCGATAATACCCTTATCTACCTTTTTGGATTCTAATGACGCGAATATTTATATAACAATGAAGCTAGATTCCCCCAATGCTACTAAGTCCGCGATAATAAATATGTATATTAATGGAACGCAAATTCTAAATAATCAGATTATAGGCATTCCCAATAATCTATCCGATACCCTGAGATTTAAAATGCTAGGTATGTCTACGACCACCATAAGACCAGGATTTCTAAATGGGACGACTAATTTGTTTCCGATTACAGATTTATTGATTTGTGATCCAGCTACGTTTACCGTCAATTCAAGTATTTTTTATGTTGGTTCCAACAATTCAATGATACCATTTTATACGTTTTCTCCCAATACCTCTCCCGCCCCATTACTATTTGATAATGCCTATATATACCTATATACGAGCGGTATTCCAGACATCGCTTTAACAAATAAAATAGATAATTTCAATATAGACACTCTAAATGGCCCATTTATTTCCGGGCTGAGTATAACGTCTAGATCATTGAACTCGGGGATAAATTATGATAGTTGGTTAATTTCGGATGGATCATTCGATTTCACGCATAATTTAAGGAAAGCCTTTAGCACCTATGCATATGATGGGGTTCTTCCAGGATCAGTTATTTCTGGGGATGAAACAATTAAATCATATTTCCAATTATCATCTTCGTATGATTCCTCGCTCCCACAAAGAATGCAGGACGAATATATCCGGATGGAAAGCGACATCAATCAATCCGGCATATTGTGGAAGGCGATAGATTATAGTATATCAAATTCACAGAATATATTTTTAAAAGAAAATTTCGAATCTATATCTCCTTTCCTATGGGGGGATTTCAGCACAATATCGAGCGGTTTAGTTTCCACTAATAGTAATGGGCTTATAATCAAGCCGCAATCTAATATTCAAAGAACTCCGATAAATAGAGGCATAAGAACCCATAGTGCTATCCCTACAACAAAGGGAATATATATAGACAGCATAATAAATGTTGGTGCCCTTGATGTGAATTCACAATTCAATGAAGCATTTATGTTATTCTCGAATTATGAGGCCCCCATTCCAAGTGGAGTTGGAACAGCCACGATTGACCCTATACAACAAACAACTGAAGGATTTGCTTTTATAATTTCTCAATGGAAGAGACCTAATAATAATCATGCTCGTCGTTTAACATTTCTAAATATTCATAATGGCGTACATTCGAGCGGTTTAGGGGGAACGGTTATTCCAGATCCTATAGGTGCCTATTACGAGGAAAGCGATATCAATTCCAATAATGACGGGATCAATCTCGGTAATCGCGTAACTATTTATAGTAAATATCTAAGCGGGAGCAATGACACCGAACTCTACTTCAAACTTAATAACGAAGTATCAGCGGCTACATTGAATTCAAATATTTCTATACCTAGCGGATGGTTATATTACGGATATAGAACGACCTTTAATGTTTCTGATTTGCCCGCTCAAACAGAACCGTCTCTAGGTATTCAGGCGCTAACTATTGCAAATCCCTACAGGGAATTAGCTACGATTGGTAGAAGCTCCTCGCTACCATTAAATGATACACCCTCGATAGATATCGGTCCAGACAGAATTCGATGCAAATTAGCGAGTCAGTCGATAGCCTTCTACGAGGGACAAAGATTTTCTAATTTCACAGAAGGATTTGCTTCTTTCGGGGGAGAAACTTCCGATCCCAATAATTACACGGCATCTTTTAACAAGCTAAAATTTGTCGATGATGGGGGCAGTTCTATATTGACCTTTGACCCACGTTGGCAAAAGCATATTTCTTTGAGAGCATTTAGGGGAGAATATTTAGAGACCCAGACTTCAGGAGTATTTCTTGAGTTTGATTTTGAAGGACAAGTCCTCAAATTCATTATGGGGAGAAGTTCGGATTCCGGGAGTATTAACGTAGATATAGATGGTACAAATATTCTCAGTAATTATTCCTTGTCATACCCCAGAGAATGGTTTTACTTTAATGGGATAGATCCTAATGTTGGGACGAACCCATCGATAATCAATATAGCAAGTAATTTGGCGCAGGGATCGCACACTTGCAAGATATCTTCTGTTTTGGCAGCAAATGAGATTATAAGATTCGATGCAGCAGAATCCTTTAGAGTCAATAGGGATGCGGCAGTTTATACTTTAGCTACCGATCAAAATATCTCCAGATTAGAAGCGAATATTGGAGATAGAGATATAAGGAACGATATAATAATTGTCGGGAAAAGACTTGGGACCGTAGAAGACGATCCAAATAATAAGAAATTTGACTATATTATTTCTCGCTCCGTTGATGCAGACTCGATTTCTAATCCTACAGGTATTAATTATGTGGGGGAAAATAAGCCTACGATAGTTTTTAATCCCAATATTATAACACAGGAAAGAGCAGATTATGCTTCCTTCGTACTACTTCAGAGACATAGAAAGGCTTCTATATTAGCTACGGAAGAGGGGCCAGCCATTCCGCATCTAGAACCCATGGATGTTGTAGGTATACACGATGCGAGACATGGTGTAACGGATTCCAAATTATACACAATTGAGGCTATTCGAGGAGATATGTCTAGAACTAAATACGTAAGATCCTTTGATTTATCTCCATTTAAACCATTCCCTAGTTTTCAGAGATTACAACAGCCCAATATAGATGATTTTAATAATGAGCCCCTTATAAATATTAGAATAGATGTATTGGACGATTTTGGCAATCCTACAAATGTAAGTAATTATACAGAAGAGAGTCCATTCGATCCATATTTGTGTGATTCTGATAAAGGTGCTTATAGAATTAGGTTCCTATGGGACCAAGTTATAGATGGGACAGTCTATATTAATGTCTATAATGATATTAATGGGGCAATAAGTGATTCCATTAGGGGAGGGACCGTTGCCTTTGGCCCCGATGCTGAAGCGATAGAAAATGGGCGCTTATTCAATGAATTTGTTGAGGCCGGGATAGATAGAAAAGAACTCTGGGATTGCACTAATAATGCAGGATTCTATAGTTATGCTGGGTCACGATGGTCTTTTGAGGAAATACCGGCGAATATAGATAATCCGATAGGGCATCAATTAACCTTTGAATTTGTCCATATCGATAGAAATGGGGTACAAAGAATAATTAGATCCCACGATACAACAATACAAAATAGCGTATTTCCACAGAGGTTATGGGTAAGATTGCAGCAACCCCAAATATCAGTTAATGATTTTCAAGTTATTGGAGGATTAACTGTACAGTCTCAGGTCATGTCTACAATTAATGGGGGGTTATCCCCGAGTAATTCTTATATTAATGTAGATAATGTAGTAGAAGAAGCGACTAGAGTAATAGATGGGAGATCTTACAGTAGATCTGTAGCAGTTTCCTTTAAAACGGGAGTAAATCTCGTAAGTAATGCCGACGATGCATTAAAGGTGGAAGTCAAAAAGACTAGAAGTTATATAGGCAGATTCGTAGGATGGGCATCTTCGTTAATGCCTACTCCCAACATATTAACTATAAATGGGAATCTAAAAGGTGGTGGTTGGTGGATACTCGGATTACCATCAAGCCCACATTATCTCGTTAAAGACTATGATTATACAAATGATTTCGTTGATGCGCATAGTAGTATAATTAATATAGAGGGCGATTTTAGATATCCGGGGACACGGTATACAAGCGTAATTCAACCCATGTCTTTTGATGGAAGTTCCGAAACTTTATTTAATACGGATACCGGCGATAATGGAAGGATAGGGGGAAATTATTGGCCATCGTTTTATTTCAGAGCAGGATATCCATTATTGTCAACGCCCCTATACAATGGGGTAGCCGATAGATACATACATAATGGCTCCGTTACATTTAGGTATGACAGAGATTTATTTATAGAAGAAAAGATAATTTATAAAATAACAGCTATGGATAATGCTGGTCCTTGGAGAAAAAAAGTATTAGAGACAACATTGTATCTAAATAATTCCAATAACAAATATAAAATATCTGCCAATAATGTCCAGGTTAGATTGGCCCAATGGCACCATACTTCTTACCGAAACGCTATTTTACATTCAATAACTGCCGCTGTAGCCAACAATACTTCGTGGGCAAGTGATACAGTAGATACTAATGCAAGGGGAAATGTTTATCAAACTTCTACTTCTGCGGACGGATCAATAAATGGCTACATTATAACATCTACTGGTGTAACTCGAAGAATCTATAGGCGCAGCCATCCAATGGATTTATTAATTAAAACGGACGAGATAAATTCAATGTCTCTCAATCATATAGCCTTTTATCATCGGACAGACAATCAGGTTTTGTCCGAGGGAAGAATTATACAGAGCATAAGATAATGTCAGAGATAACGAGAAAAAATTTATTTGAACAGGTAAAGGATCTAGTCAATAAAAAAACTAGCCCTGGGATAGGTACGCCTATTGGAGGGTTCGATCCTAAGACTGTAAGATTTGCCGAAGATATCGCGAAAGATCAAGTCCAAATTCCTCCCGACATTATATGGTCATTAAGATATTTCTTAAATCAAGTTTCCGATTCTAATTTCTATATTAATAGCGGAGATTTTGATATTCACGCGAATGATATATTTTATACCCAGATTCAGACTACGAATGGCAATTTGCTATATAACGTGGGTCTGAATGGGTTTTCCGGCCATTTCGTAGTAGAAGTAAATACATCTATAGACCAAGTTATAAAATTCTCGATGACTTTTGGGAGTTCGTATAAATTAATTCTAAACGATTCAATAATTTCATCAAATAATGGCGGAGGTATCAGTCGGGGATCTTTCCCCCTATTAAAAGATGGACCATATGACGGCTATAATAGACTTGAAATATATTTTTATGGGCATACCACTTCATCATATTTCAAATTTGAATCTGATTTAAACAGCTTTGTAGCATCCTGGAGGCATCCGACATTAAGAACGTTAGAGACTCCCACTAATTTTACAGTAAAAGTTGATTCTAATTTAGTTTCTATAAATGATACCAATGTCAATATTCTAGATTGGGATGCTGTAGATGCGGATAATCTTGCCGGATATTATATAGAGAGAGCAGGACCGTATAATTCTTATTTGCAGCAGCCTTCTGGCGTTATAGTATCGGGAGTTCCTGGAGTCGGGACATTCCAATCTAACGAGAATCAAGTTTATGCTGTTTCCTCTACCAATGATAATGGTGAAACCCTGCCCGTTTGGTTTAATGTTGTTGTCCCGAAAATATCTATGCCGAGTATTAGTGGTGTATACGCAATTAATACATCGGGGGGCAATCTAAATGGTAGTGGCGTCTATATTTACGGATTATCTGCCATAGATACGGGGGGAGGCGAAACACAGGCATATATATTTGCGGGAGACGTAGGATCTTCTAGCATTGCTAATGCAATTAAAATTGTTTGGGAAAATGATACTGATATAAATGGATATTTAAGTTCCTACAAACTTTATCGAGGCGATTCAAATAATATATTCGCTACCAATAGCTTACTCGCTACCATCCCTGTAACGAGCGGGCTTTATATAGATAGAGGGGATATTCTTCCCATTGCGGGTTCACCACTTACAGTAGATACAGAAACGGCAAATAAGAATTGGGGGCTAAGGATAGATTGGGAAGCCCCCCCATCATCTACATCTATAAATATATATAGGGGCAATATAGTATCTGGTTTCTCTCAAAACTCCCTAGTAATTAGCGGAGTTTTGACTTCTCCCTATACTGATCCTAGTGGGATATTATTTATTGGCGCTCCAGTACAATTTAATTACCTAACTACGGTTGATAGAAATACAGAAACATACAGGGATGTGGGCACCAAATTTAATAGACAGTACGATTATAGATTAGCTTCCGTTAATACTGCCAATTTCCGAAGTGATTTCACCGATACCGCCGGAGTGATAGCCGGTATAACGGACGATATGATTCTGTCTATTCCTTCGGGCATTTATGCAGAAGGAGGGGATAGGAAAAATTATCTTACTTGGTATACTCCGGGGGAAATATATTACAGAACTACCAGAGTTTATGAATCCACCATTAGCAGTGGTTTATTCTCCTTAATAGGCAACTCGGGAGGCGGCAGTTTTATTCGGATGGGATTGCAGCCCGATATTACGAGATTCTATAAACTAGCCCATATGGATGTCGCGGGCAGAGAAGGCCCAGAATCAGAAGCCGTATCTGCTACAACTTGGTCTGCGGGAGGGTCCAGTATAGATTTATCGGTGACAGCAGACAATCCAAGTGGGATTTATTCTAGTATTCCGGCAGATTATCCAATAGGTCTTGGCGGGTTCAAGGTAGAAGCGACATTCTCGCAACCTATAACCCCATATGTCGATCATAATTTTATTAATAAGATCGCTGGAAACGTTATAGGCAATAGACATAAAGCATACGAATTGGGTTTACCCGCATTACCACTAAGTGATCAACCCAATCTAGTGAGTTATTCCGGTGTTGGAGCAGAAGCTCTACAGGCCGATTATAATATCCTAGCTAATCCGACACCTTCTATCGTGGGATCTAAACCATATCCTGACTATGAATTATGGGATAGTTCTTTCCCATCCAGTGGTGTTTCGTCTCAAATGTTTATATTCAATACTCAGAATGAGAATGTAGGTGATTTTGAGGTTACCTTAAGTATTCAGGCGAATCCCAATAGTCAATCTATAGTTGTTGGTGCCGCTGTAAATGCCCTGTTAGCTGATTCGATTGAATCTAGAGAATTACGTTATCCAAATAAATATGCTCAGAGCTTCAATGTTATTCGTCCTACAGATGTAGATTATGCGGCTAATGTACAATTGAGATTAGATAAAGAGGGTTCTCCCACGGACTACCAATTTGAATTGCGGAGCGATAATGGTGGAATTCCTAGTAACGAGATCATTGCTAGAGCCGAAGTAAGATCAGCAAATATTTATAACGACAAATTAACTCAGCTAACATTTTCTCCACATATTTTAAGATCGAATACAAAATATTGGCTACACACTATTCCGCCTTCTGGTGTAGGAAATAAAAATATAGTTAAATGGAAACGAAGTAAGGATAAATATACAAACGGCGAAGCTTGGGACAGTATAGATGGAATAGACTTAGATGGTAAAGACTTCATGTTTGTCGTTAATGCTTTTGGTGGAACCGGAGCATGGATATATAATAATTCATTGAGTAGATGGGACGATTTCCCAGAATTATCTGTTTTCGGTGTAGCGGGATATAATGTAGCCACACGCACACACACGATACCTGTTTCGGGAGTTTCTAAATATATCGCGGCAAACAATACATTTAATATCTTAGTTGCTAACGAAGGCGCAGTTTCCAGTAACTATGTTAATGTTAGAAATAAAGGCCAATATAATATAGATATTCAAGCCTATGATTATTCTAGTAATGCCATATCTCTATCTGCTCCAGTGAGGATTACTACTTTACCCAATACATTCGTGGCTTCAGGAATTATAACTACGGCTTATGCGGAAGGTGTTGGCACAGCTAGGGCCAGTGGCGTTTGTATAGATGGATCTACCGTATTCGGTCAAACCTCTTTTCTTATAGATAATCAAGGACCAGCTTGTACCGTAAGTATTAATGGTGGAGATCCGACAACTATATCTAATTCTGTCAGATTAACTTTATCTGCTGACGATCCATTTACCGGAGTAGATAAATTTCAATTAAGTGATGACGGCGTTAATTGGACATCGATGATGCCTTATGTAACTTATTATCCATATGTTCTACCTACCGGCGATGGGGATAAAACTGTTTATGCTAGATTTTCTGACAAGGTGGGAAATCTCAGTTCTATATGTTCCGACATAATAAACTTATCGTATACTAGTGGCGTTGATACCGGTTTATTTATCCGGGCAGATTCTACAAGAAACTGGACAAATTCTAACCAGTTAACTCGAAGATTTAGACCGGAGACCAACAATCTTTACGATCTAGGTTCATCTGCACTAGCTTATCGAGTGGGGTTCTTTACCGATCTCGATACTACGACAATTAACGGATTGGCTGGTGCCTCCGATGTCGATGTTAATGTTAATCTTAGATCCGAGGTAAATAAAACTTATGATCTAGGGAACACGGATAAGGCTTGGGGCACCCTGTATGTGACAAATGTATCGGGTGTAGATACAGGAACCAATACCCAAGGATACTTGAATTTCCAGGGTACAAATATAAAGAATACTACAGATATATTACCTTTAAAGAGCGGTATCGCCGATATAGGGTCGGACGCACTAAAGTATAGGACAGGTTATTTTGACGATCTATATGTTAGTGGAATCAGACATAGAAAAAATATAAGTTCTAAAGTTAAATTTTCCAATCTAGTTGTTGAAACCGATCCATCCTCCCCCGATACAAAAGTTAAATTGTCTGCCGATGATATCATGTTGAGCGATAATCAAGGCGATTTTCACCTAGCCCAAAATATGAATTCCACAATAGATGTTACTACAAATGGATTAAATGGTTTGGATATCGGATCTGTGGTCGCATCTGGATGGTATTATATATGGGCAATTTCGGACGGATATCAATCTGCCGGATTGCTTTCGACATCTAAGACCAATCCACAAATTCCTAATCACTATAATTATAAAGGATTGGTTGGTGGAACCCGAACAAACAATGCCAATACAAATCTTAAACCATTTCACCAAGTAAATTATTTTTGGCAACCAGAAAATTGGGGCAATATTTTGACTAGTGGTATAGGTGGTAGTGATTGGACCGATATCGATGTTACCGAAATGTGTCCAATTTCAAACTCAGAAATATCTATTATGAGTGACGCATATTATGGCGGCGAAAATGGTATTCTTTATTTCCGGCATAACGCCGGTACTGATTCCACAGGCATATTTGCTAATGCTGTTTCTTCGGGGGTTATGGGTTTAATTTCAGATATGAGACGTAGCATCAATACGATATCTATTCCAGTTGATTCAAGTGGAATCATAGAATATAAATGGGTAAATAATTACAGTTATTAAAAGGTGGGGGGGGATATAATGGTTTTAGACACGATAGATCATTTCGAAAAAGGCAAAATAGAAGCTCCGGTCAAATTATATCGTATAGGGCGTTGGAAAATGATGCCTGAAGTGGCGGGGACAATAGAAGATCCTCAAAGACCAGGGATAGTAGATTCTCTACCAAAGAAAGCCTGTAATTGGATTGTTGATGGGAACAATATAGTTGTTACGGCAGAACAAGCAATCCATGACAAATTGGGGAAAACAGAAATGGTAATTCCTTTGACAAAAGAAATTTTAGATAGAGTGGGGATTTTCTCTATTGCGATAGACGAAGGATTACAATAAATGGCCCAACCATTTCATTTCACAACCAATAGTGCCGCTAGTTTCACCGAAGAACAGGACGGAACGGATGCGACATGGACCGTGGATACCGGCAATTCTATTGTTTCTATCACCGGTGGCAGCGCCGATACTCGATGGATAAGGAGTACGGATGTTTCCGTTAATTCCACGGTGGAAATAAGGGGCAAAAGTGCGGGGACTGCTCCTTTCGGATGTATCGCTAATTATCAGTCTGGGTCCCAATATTATCTAGCCTATCTTCGATCCGGCGGGGAATTTAGACTCTATTATAGAAGCGGTGGGTATACGGTTGTAGCAAATAAAGCATATTCGACATCAAATGGGGTTTATTATAGAATAAAATTAACTACTGTAACAAACGGGTCCAATAAAGATTTAACAGGATACATAAATGGTGTTTCCGAATTATCTGTCAGTACTTCAACTCTCTATGGGTCAGGTAGAGCCGGGATACAACCTAATGCGGCCCCAGGTCAAGTGGATATTGATTGGTTTGTTTTTGATACGGTAGTAAATCCAACTTCTGTAGCCCCATCTTCGGGAGCACTTACTGGGGGTACGTCGATAGCTATTACTGGGACAGATTTTGGCGATGGGTCTCTAGTGACGATTGGGGGTAATGCGGCCACCGGTATATCGGTGACTCCCAACACATCTATATCTTGCGTTACCCCCGCTGGTACATCTGGATCGAAAAATGTGATAGTTAAATTTGGTACATCTGGATCAGAAGAATATACGGGAACCCTTATGAATGGCTATACATATACGAACTTTGTTAATAAGGCCAATGTCAAGATTATAGGGGTCAGGCTAAACATTTAGTTAAAATCACTTATAAATTAAGTCATTATTTAGAGGGGACTGAATACTATGTTAGACGCAATAGCATCCTGGATGAGCGACATGTACCATATTCTATATCTAATAGGTATAGGATTATTTGCTTTTACTATTTTTGGTTTATTCGGGAAGAGAATTTGGGAAATATTTAAGGGTTCTATGAAAGCCCCAGCATGGTTAGAGAGACTATATACACAATATGAATTGATTACATCGGTTCCACGTGCGTTAGGCAGAGTTTTATTTGTGCATCCATTAAAATTAATTGAGGAAATATTAATAACGCTCATTATATTGGCGCAGAAATTGCGTAGTCGCGTAGCCCTAATAATAATAACATTGTGGACAGCTATATTTATTGTTATATTAAAACCCAATGCAGATTTCGAGCTTTTTACAGGACTTGCCACATTAATCGGATCGAGCACTTTTATTATATTGAGATTTTTCGGCATGTCTGAAGAAGATAAAAAAAGAGATCACGAGAAGATGATGGATGAAGTTAAAAAAGCAACTAAAGAAAATAAAAATAACGGAGGGGATAGTAATGCCTAAGTTCGGAGAAGAAAGTACTAGAAAATTGTCCGAGTGCCATCCTGACTTGCAAAAACTTTTTAACGAGGTTATAAAGGGATATGATTGTACTATAATCACTGGACATAGAAATAAAGAAGATCAGAATAAGGCTGTAGCCGCCGGACTGTCTAAAACTCCATGGCCCACAGGAAACCATAATGCCGTGCCGTCTAATGCCGTGGATGTCGCCCCATATCCAATTAAATGGGGGGCCACAGGGGATACGAAAAAGGACAATAAGCAGATAGCTCGATTCTATCATTTCGCAGGATACGTGAAGGCTAAGGCGGAGCAACTTGGAATAAAGATTAGATTCGGGGGCGACTGGAATTCAAACAATGATTTCGAAGACCAGACATTCGATGACCTCGACCATTGCGAGCGGGTTATTTAGTACTTGACTTTTCAAATTAAAATAGCTATAATATAGCTTTAAGAGGAGAATATGTAACATGACTGAAGAGACGCATAATATAGGTGAAGTCCCCCCAATTCCAGTTAATGGTAATGGGCGTATTCTAAAAAGTGTGTGGCTTATACTTGGTTTTATAGTAACGATAGCTGTTGCGAGTATAGGGGCCACGAATTATTTTAGCAATAATTTTGTTTCAAAAGAAATTTATAATAACGATAAAAATACTTTATCGGATCAGATTAATAAATTGAGTGCCAATATACAAATACTAACAACCTCGATTAATAACTTGAATTCTAAATTATCTTATATAGAGGGAAGAAACTCGAAATAAATGAATAATAAAATATTATATGCTATTCTTATTCTTCTAGGATTGTATGCAATTCGTAATTTAATTAGAGATGTTAAGGGAGATTTGGTTAAAGAGGTAATCCGATATAAGACCGAAGAAAAAATTAAGAATGTCTATATTAAGGGATCTACAGTTTATGTTGAAAGAACCCCAATAGCAGTTCCAGAAAAAGAAGCTATAAAGATATTTCCCGATATAGCAGAAGCGATTGCATCTGGGCAAGCAAAAGTTATAGGAATTGATGTACCGAAAGGGAAGACAACACTAGGATATAGAGTTGATACTAGTGTTTATATAGCTGTAAAAAATTCAAATAATGAATTAATTTTAGATGAAAATGGCAAACCTAAATTTATATTTGATTTAAAAAGAAAAATGATTAAGGAAATAGGGATATACCCCGGTATGATTTTTGGTATAACTATGCCTGATTTTGATATCGACGGTGGATTGAGACTGGATTTCGCACAGTTTTATAGGGTTAGAATTGGGGTTTTAGCCATGACCAAAAATGCGGGACTAGACTTATCATATCAATTAACTAAGAATGTATTTATTAATGGAGGTATTGTCGCGCCATATAGTTCGATATTAACCTCTAAAAAAGCATTTTGGGGCATAAGCTTAAATTTTTAGCTTGACAAAATAATAGTTTTATATTATAATATATCATATGAATTCTCTGAAATTTAGAAGTTTGTCTGAAGTTTCTCGAAAGATTCCCCTAGAAGAAGATAAGCAATTCTATAATAGTATTAAGAGTACCCCGATTACATACGCAGAAAATAGTAATTTAGGTTTTTATACAAATATAAATAAGAAAAAAAAGAGGGTATTTTCTTATCGTTATTCCAATCAAGCTGATTTGAAGTTATACTTGAAAGAGAAAAATAAAGAATTGTATGATTCAGTAGACATGGTGAATTATTTTCATTTATGGATGATGGAATTAGGTGCACCATTTCATTATCCGCATTATCGTAGTGAATGTAGATTTGCTAAACTCTTAATTAAAGCTTATAATGTAGAAAAAGTAATTTCTATTATCAAATCATATTTTGTAAATAGAAAAGAATTTGAAACATCTAACTATAAAGTTAATGACCCGGCCAAATGTAGTTTTCGCGTACTTAATCTGAGTTCAAATAAGAAAGTTATTTATAAATGTCTCCAAAAGATCCAGTAGACGATCATAAGCATGAGTTTGAGGGTAGCGATTCCGAACATTGTTCAGAGTGTGGAAAGGAATTAGATGAGAATGAGAAATTAGAGGCGGAAGCACAATCTAGAGATATAGCAATAAATGCTCTTAAGGGATCGCAAAGTTTTATTCTTTTAACATTTGATAATGATGGTAATTATGGGTCTACTTACAGGGTTAAAGATCTATATATGGCCGCATCTCATCTCGGTATTTTAAAAACTAAAATAGAAATGAATATTATACACGGAGAATATCATGCCGAACAAGAGAGAGATGAGGGAGAAGATTAATGGGAAGAAAAAAGAAGATAGATGAATCAGTTGAGGATATATTGGAAAAAATAGATGAAGTTGATAACAATTTGAAAACTGTGTCTGTGACCGCCAATAGGGATTCTATTCTAAGAGCTATAGATGCAAATCTAGAAAAGACATTTGAACATAGGGTAGTCCAGAAATTAGATGAGATGGAAATCAAGAAAGTTCCCGTATTTTCTACGGGATCTCTAGTTCTGGATGTTCTCACTACTATTGGCGGGTTTCCAAAAGGCAAGATAATTGAGATATTCGGAGATGAATCGGTAGGCAAATCTACTCTAGTAATGCATTTGGCCAAATCTGTTCAGGGTGCTGGTGGATTTGTTTTATATATAGATACGGAAAATAGTTTTGATCCTTCTTATGGTGAGAAATTAGGAATTAGTTTTAAGTCAGATAAATTCAGGTTAGTACAGCCCGAAACCTCACAGGAAGCAGAGGCGGCTCTAAGAGCATATGCTAGTAGTGGGGAAATAGCCCTTATTATAGTTGATTCTGTTGCGGCACTATCTGGCCAAGCAGAACAAGAGAGAGAAATAGGAAAGAATGATGAAGTAGCAGCATTGGCTAGATTCATGTCTCCTTTCATAAGAAGAATAAATCCATTACTTAAAAAGACAAATACCCTACTTGTTTTTACTAATCAAAATAGAGTCGATATTAGACCCTATGGTTCTGGTAAAACACAACCCGGAGGTAAGGCATTGAAGTTTTATGCTACCATGAGAGTTGAGTTGAAGAAAAAAGAACAATTAGAAAATGGGGGAGAAGCCTACGGTATTAAAACTGAAGCAAAAACCGTCAAGAATAAGGCTGGTAGACCATTTAGGGCGGGTACCTTCGATATTGTTTGGGGCGAGGGCATTTCAAAGGAAGCCGAAGTTATGGATCTTGGTGTTGAATTAGCTTTAATTGATAAGGATAAAAATACATTTAAATTCGAGAACGAACCATTAGGTGTTGGTAGAAATCAATGTCTTAAATTTCTAAAAGATAATCCGGAGATGAGAGATAAAATAGAATCTAAAATTAGAGAGTTGACTTTGGTATGAAGAAATTAGATTGGGATTTAGTCGTAGTTATTGCCGTAAGGGATGGTCAAAACATAATATTAGATGCACTAAATTCTATTATCAATCAGGATGCTGGAATCAGAACTTATATTTCAATTGTTAATGATCGCTCTATAGATGATACTTCCAGAAAAGTTTTAGAGTTTTATGGTCATTTAGATAAAAATATAGGTTTTAATTACAGATCTCTTGATAATTCAGTTGGCCCAGGTGAAGCTAGAAATATAGCTGAATTTATGGCACCAGATTCCAGATATCTAGCTTTTATTGACGCCGACGATGTGTGGTTTCCGAATCACGTTAGTTCAAAAATTAATAAATTAGAATTAGATATTGGCGATATAGTATATGGTGGGATGCAGGATGTTTTTCTAACGATTAAAGATATGTTAATGGTTGAACAAAAAATTGGGGATAGGCTTATGTTTCAGCCAGCCGAAGCCCATTCTAATCCAGCAATGGTTATTGGATACGAAAAATATTTTCTTACAAATAGGTGTAATATAACAATTCCCAGCACAGTTATAATGAGAAGAGATTTATTTAAATTAGTTGGTGGATTTCCAAAAGGAATTGTTTGTGGAGAAGATGGTGTGATGTGGAGAAGATTAGCAGAAGCAAATAGAAAATTTGTATATGATCCAAATATAACAATTAAATATAGATGTTTAGATGAACTTATAGGCGCTAACCAATCTTCTTCATTGAGAATGCCCAGTAGTGGTGGAAGACATCTAATAGGTAAGTTTCCCCATATTAATGGCAATGAATTAGATGATGATTGGAGAAAAGAAATGAGTTTTAAATTAGGTAATAATTGGCATGAGAAACTTAAAGAATTCCATGAATAAATTATTATATTTTATTACCAAGAGTATTTTTAATATAGGTCTTTATATGGTTGAAGTATCTGGCCATTTAGCTATTAAAGCAAATAAGAAAAATTCGAGTAAGAATGAAAAATTATTAAATAATACTAATGAATTAAAGGTTTCTCTTAACAACGAACAGTACGCATTATTGAGTAATTTTTTAATTAATTGGTGTCAGAAATATAAAGAGCATACGCATATAGACCATATGACAGAAGAAATGATGGCACAATTCGTTAATAATACACTAGTTGACTTAATAGTGGGTGGTATGCTATACTTTGATAGTGGCTCTACTGGTAAAAATGTTTTAACAAGAAGTTTATCTTCTAGATCTAGAGATACTAATTAATGATTAAGAATGTAAAAAGATCAGATTTACACTATTCTATGATAGCATTAATGAAACAGGCATTCCCGTTTGAAAGAATTCTATCTTCGGTTACTGTAAAAATAGAAAATAAAGTTATGGAATTTGATGCATATTTAGTTAATATGAATTGCTATGTAGAGTTTCAGGGACAACAACATTATCAAGTAGTACCTTTTTTTAATAAGAATAAACAGGGATTAAGAGATCAAAAATATAGGGACCAGGAGAAATTCTTATATTGTCAAAGAAATGGATATGGATATGCTGAAATCCCATATTGGCACGAAAAAGATGCGCAAAAAGTTAGAGATACAATATTAACATCAATTAATCAAGGAGCAAATAATGTCGGAAACTAAAGAAAAAGATCACCCACTATTACCAGATCAAAATAAATTGTCTTTAATGTTAGAGAATGTAAAGAAAGAATGGAATGCTACTTACGGCGATAAATCCCTAAAGGATGCAGATAAGATAATTAATACAAATGCCAACGAATATATAGATGGCGCATCTAGTGAAATAGGTAAGGTGGAAGAAACTATGTTGCAATTAGAGGCTTGCGCTAGTAGAATTCAAAGACTTTATAATATGTCTCTAGGGAAAGAGGCGGATGCGGAAGATGTTTTTTCTAATGCAATGACTTATTACAGTTTAAATATCGAGGGGAAAACAGAGAAGGAGAAAGAAAAGAAAGCACTATGTAATGAAACAACCCTGATTACATTGAAAGAAATTTTGGGGGTTAGAAGAAAAGCTAGAATTTATTTAGAAAAGACGGCAGATAGAATTGAAAACTATGTTTCAGCTTTGAAAAAGAGCCACACAAGAAGAACTGGAACTAAAGCCAACAGTGATTGATGGTGACGCCATGGATATCATGGATGGGTCGATTTCGAATCCCAGCCAAAAACTCGAAATAGGTCCGCCCAGCGTTAAATAAGCCATTTCTGGCTAGCCTATGAAAGCAAGTGGGTTTCAATCCCACCACCATCATTTAAATTTAGGAGGAAAGAATGTATAGAACGGATGGAATGCTAAGGAAGACATGTCCTAGATGTAATAAGAAAATGATAAAAACATATGCAGACATAATTAAAACTTCTATGCCACCACAAAGAGATTTTAGTTGGTGGTGTGGTTGTGGGTTTTCAGAAGCGGGTGGTACAGAGAGAGGTTTTAGTATAGAGAAAGATAGGATGAGAGAATGGGAATCGGTAAATGGGAAAAAGGAAATTGACAGAGAATAACTTAGCAGATCTAAATTCTGAGAAGTCAATACTTTCTTGCCTAATCAAAAAACCATCTTTAATAGTAGAATCTTTTGAAACAATCCAAGATTCTGATTTTACTAACCAAAATAATAGAGATTTATTTAGAATTTTTAATACAATATATGAAGAGTCCGAATTTAAGAAAGAACCAGTATTTGATTTATCTAGTGTTAGGTCTGTTTCCAAAAGACACAATATAGATAATAGTTTTTTTGAAGGCGTGAAAGGTCAGAGTTATTTTAGTATTTTAGGCATAGATCCAGATTGTGATATCGCAGCATATTCTCAATATATATCTTCTCTAAAGAATGCTTCGGGAAGGAGGAGACTGTATGGGGAGGGCCTTAGAATACAAAGATTATCTTCGGACCCCAAATTAGGAAATCCTTCCGAAGCTATAGAGGATATATATAAATCTCTTTCAGGTATATCTGCCGATATAGTCGGCCAGAGTAATGAACCACAGAAATTAATGACAAATGCCGTGTCTATGATAGAAGAAAGATTAAAGCATCCTACGGAATTATTGGGTTTTACTACGGGTTTTGAAAAATTAGATGAACATATAGGGGGTTTAGATAAGGGGGCAGTTTATGTAGTGGCCGCAGATACGGGCGTAGGAAAAACAGCACTAATAATGAACATGGCTTGGTCGGCGTTCTACAAACATAATATCCCTGTTCTATTTATTAGTACTGAAATGAGCGATGATGAAATATTTTTTAGATCAATATCTAAATTAAGTCAAATAGAAGAAATTAAGATTAAGAAAGGTTTTTTAAATATAGAAGAAAAAAATAAGATACTAGAGGTTTCTAGGGGGATAGCTAGCGCACCATTTTATCATATAGAAGTACATGGCTATTCATTAGAAACAATAACTAGTTTAATAAGAAGATTTATTTTCAAAACAGTTGGTATGACAGATAATAAAGCTAATGATTGTTTGGTAATATTTGATTATATAAAATTACCAGATTCAATGTCGTCGAAAACTTCTCCTGTTATTGAGAAAGAAACTCAAGTTTTAGGCATGATTACAACGGGTCTAAAGAATTTAGCTAAACAACTTAAATTCCCATTATTAACTGCCGCACAATTAAATAGAGAAGGAGATGTGGCTGCATCCGCTAGGATAGAATGGTTCGCGAATTGCATTATGAAATTAGAAGATAAAAGTCCATTAATGATAAGCAATCAGGGTGGTCAGACTAGAAAAACGGGGAATCAAATATTAAAAATAACAAAATCTAGGGGTTCTAGTAAATTTGGACAAGTAGATATTTACTATGATAGCCCTAGACTTACAATGCATCAGGCACAAGTGCAGCAGGGAGATAATGTAATAGATCCACTTGCGTAAAAAAAGCTTGACAAAATTAATTAAATATAATATAATAGATCGATTTATAATAAATTCATAGGAGATAATAAATGGCTAATGAAATTAAGATCAGTGGTAAAGTGAAAGATGTTCAGCTTCGATATATCCCCAATGGCACACCAGTTTCTAGTTTTAAATTGAGTGTGATGCATAAATCTAGAAAGGAAGGATCTAAGCCTACCTTCAGTACGTTTAGATGTGAAGCCTGGAAAGATGTTGCCGAAGCACTACAAGATAAAGGTGACAAGTTAATAGAAATTAAAGGCTATCTAAAGAGTAATTTCTATAAGCGTCCAGATGGAACAAATGTTAATCAAACTCTTATTGTTGTTGGGGAATTTCAAGAGATTATTCTAGACAAAGCTGTGGCATCCGATAAAGGGCTTTCGCAATCTTCGTCAACCTATCAACAGCCCAAGAAAACATTTTCTCCAGCCCCGAAGAAAACTGTTCCAGCACCTATTATCGAAGAAGAAAATGACCCCGATAATGAAGAGGCTCCTTTTTAAATAATGTCTATGCGAATTAGGATATTGATGATTAGTGAGTGCGGTATGTTACCCACCGGTTTCGGCACTGTATCTCATAATATTTTAAGTCGTCTTAATGCAGATCCTAATTTTGAAGTTAGACAATTAGCTTTATCTCATAGGGGAGATCCCGAAGTAGCAAAACACGCCCCATACATAATGTATCCCGTGACTCGTGATGGAAGTTTCGGGGATGACGTATTTCTGCCTATAGTTAATGTTTATAAACCACATATCGTTATCCCCGTGGGCGACCCCTGGATGAGTAGCTACTTATTTAGCAATACTCAAGTTAATGGGCAAAATATTCGTACTATTCCAATAGAAATAAGAAAAAATATAAAGATTATAACCTATTATCCATTAGATGGAGTTAAGCCCCATGCCCCCTGGATAGAACAGATGTCTCTAGCCGATGTATCTGTATTTTGCGCAAAGTTTGCGCAAGATGCGGTGAGAGCTATAAATGATTCCATTCGTAGTATCTATATCCCCCATGGGGTTGATAGTAAAAATTATTGTCCCGTTTCAAAAGAACAAAGAGATTCATATAGGAAACAATTTAATATGTCGGGTCTAGATCCATTCTTAGTTGGTATGGTCGCTCGTAATCAGGCCAGAAAAGATTATCCACAATTATTTAGAGCCATAGCGATTGCTAGAAAAATTATACCCAATTTATATTGTTATTGCCACGCAGTTAAGGTAGATCAGGGTTGGGATTTAAATGATTTAGCCCATCAAGAGGGCGTCCAAGACAGGGTTATTTTCAATCAAACATTACAAACACCATCTTCGGGTGTATCTGTGCAAGAGATGAACCTTATCTATAATTCCCTAGATTTATTCGTATTGCCTACTCAGGGGGAAGGATTTGGTTTGCCTTTATTAGAAGCAATGTCTTGTGGGGTCCCTGTATTGACCACTGATTACGCTTCTACCGCAGATTTAGTAAAAGAATCTGGTGGTGGAGAGTTAATCGAGGCCGCTATCTATCATTATCGTGGTGGGGACCATAACATAAAAAGACCCATTACATCTGAAACTCATTTGGCAGGATTAATTATAGATATGTGGAAGAATAAGGAAAAAAGAATTAAGTATGGTGAAGCTGGTAGGAAATTTGCCCTGAAGATGGATTGGGATTTGATTGTAGGTGATTGGAAGAAATTATTTAATTCACTTATGTTTCCAGTTGCTACAGATGAAATAATGGTAAGAGAGATAGTTTGATGAACATTATATTCATAGGGAATCTTTCTGGTTGCGGGGGCTTGTCATCTAGCAATAGAGCGTATGCGATAGGTCTTCATGATGCGGGCCATTATGTGCGTATCATAGATATAGATGGGCCAGAAATAAAAGCAATTTTAAATATCGAAGAAACACAAAAATTATCTCTCATGAAAGAGAGAAGAATAGATAAAGATTTTTTTGTGATTCATAGTTATAATCCCAACTTGTTTCAACAGCTTATACAGAAAGAAGCTAAATTAAATGTATTTTTAACATCCACCTACACGCATGCCTATCCTGCTTTTTGGGCTAGATCTCTACAAAATGCTGACCAAGTATGGGTTAATGATATCTTTAATAAGAGCGCAGTTATTGGATGCGGCATTGATTCCAATAAACTTCGCGTAATACCAAGAGGAGTAGATAAAAAAACTTTTAACGAAGATGGGCCGAAAGCGAATATAAAAAATTTTGAAGATGATCATTTTCTATTTCTTTCAGTATTACCATGGGAAAGAAAAAAAGGATGGGATATTTTAATCCCGGCATTTATTATTAGATTTAAAGATGAACCTCGTGTTACTCTATTATTAAAAACTTGGAAAAATCCAGATTTACAAATAGGTATAAAAGAAATAGAAGATCAAATCAGAAATATAAAATACCAATTTAAAAACCAATTTGGTTCCGATCCACAATGTCATATTAAGGTTATTCAACATAATTTGGGCACAGATCAAATGGCAGCTTTATATAGAAAAGCCCACTGCTATGTGGCACCAATTCGAGGAGGAGAGCATTATAGCTCAATTATGGAGTCGATGTCTTGCGGTACTCCCGTCATAACTACAAGCAATGATAAATTAGATTTCTTAAATAACGATAATTCTATTCGTTTTGATGTATATGGGGATAGTCTAGTTTCACTAGATCCAGATGAAAATATTCTAAGACCGTGGTTTGCGGGGCATAGGTGGATAGATCCAAATCCAGATTCTTTAGCTAAAGCTATGGGATTAGTTTATAGTCAGAAAGATAAATTAGAACCCATTAGATTAAAGGCACCGGAATCAATTGAACACATAAATACTTCTATAGGTTTTATGATAAAATATTTAAATGGAGAGAAAGATAATACCCCATTTAAAAAAGATACATTAAATGATTCGGTGAGTCTATGATATATTGGTTGACTTTTTTAAATATTTGTTGTATAATAAGTGTGTTTACACTAGGGTACCTTATTGGTTATGATCGCGGAATAAAAAGAATAGATGCCGAGAGATTAAAAAGAACTAAGGCGGCTATAGAAATTGTGGAAAAGGAAATTCGTGCCAAACAAAAACTATAAGAGGGGCGCAAGGGCCGAATATGAATTAATGAAATTTCTCAAATCTAATGGCATGACAGTTATTAGGGCGAGTGGAAGTCATGGGGCATACGATCTTGTGAGTATCCCCCGAGATCATCCGGCCGTATATTTTATTCAGATTAAATCATCCAGGGGGAAGAGTATGAAATCTCTGATTGAGGATGGATTATGTACACTGGATTCTGCACCCCCTTTTGCCCCTACTCCTCTAGCCCCATATAAAATATTGGCCGAGAGAACCGTGAATAATAAACGGGGTAAGAAATGGAAATTCGAGGCACTTATGGGTTCATATGTTCCAGAAATTTTTAAATTATTGTGAATTTTATAATCCTAGCTTTATCGTGTTTGGCAGTTGGTTTCGGCATAAGAATAGTGATCAATGCGGTTACCAGTTTAGGAGAAAATGATGAATGAAATATCTATAGATCTAGTAGTGAAGATTAAGAGTTCAGAAGGTTTGGAACCCGATGTTTTCGAGGCCCACAAAGAATATAAGAGAAAAGACATAGAATCGGATTTTATACACGAACAGGTATTAGCTTATACTAGATCAATCAAGACAATGATAGATGATAAATTTCATCCCAAGCCCAAAGGTCCGGAATCTACTGGTGAGAAAGTAATAGTTGAACCTGCGCCAGAAATTAAAAAACTTACTACCTTCGTTTCTGATGGCGGAGAAATATCCCGTAGAGGGCATATGAGGAATATGTCCCAAGATGGTAGGCCACTTTATTATAAGGGGAATACGGATAGAAAATGAAAGTAGACCACCTATCTCCTAGTCGAATCGGCGTTTATCTGCAATGTCCAGAGCGTTATTGGTACAAATATGAATCCGGTAAAACGGTAAGTAGCGAATATGATTATGCGGGTAATTCCACGATTGGGGTTGCAGTACATAAAGTTCTAGATGAATTTAATAAGGATAACAAAGGCAAGTTCGTAAAGGATATAGAACCGGTAGATATCGATTATAGGATTACTAGATTCAGGGCTATTTGGAAAGATCTCGGAGCGCATAATCCGGAGTTGGCTCCTTCGGGAGAAGAATTAATTAAGAATTATTTTACTAATTATAAAAAATATCTCCCATCGGATGCCCAGATACTTGATTCGGAATTCATGTTCGAGTTTTATTTGGAAAATGGCATACCTATCAAGGGCATTATCGATGTCATTTACAAGGTTGGTAAATCATTGCTAGTCATAGATTATAAGACGGGAAGATATGCGCCGAGCCAAGAAGAAATTGCAGACGATATTCAATTATCGTTATATGATTTGGCCATGAAGGAGAAGTATCCTAGGGCAGAGAGCATTGATTTAGCCATATATAATTTGGTCCACGGATTGGTTAAAACATCGAGAACAGATTCGGATAGAGTTAGAGTATTAAGTTTCCTAGAATCTCTTTACGCCACCATAGAATCGGACAAAACGCACACAGCTAAATTGAATAATCTATGTTCCTGGTGCGACTATAAGAAGGACTGTAAGGCTTATAATGAAATTCTGGAAACAGATAGTAAATCCCTAGTCTCTATGAAATATATATCATCTGACCCATCAAAATTAATCGCATATTTATCAGACCTTAGAGTGAAGAGTAAAATTCTAGAAGAACATCAAGAACAGGCTCAAGCTTTATTATTAGAGGTATTTAAAGCGGGGAATATGGATAATTTTGAGGCACCCTCTTTGGGTCGGGCTAAAGTAGTCCAAAACCAAATAACTAATTATAATGTATCGGATATAGTTTTCTTTATTTTAGGTCGAGGGAACCCAAAATTCAAGGAAGTTCTAGATAAGTTAAGAAAAAATAATATTAGTGTCGAGAATGAATTAGACGGGGTGTTGAAAACTAAAAAATCTGAAATTGATAAACTTATAGAGGTATTTCCCAATCTAGGAAATTCTGTTAGAAAAATAACAGGATTTGGCAATGCATATATAAAGATTTCTACTTCGAAAGCTTTACCTCCAGCGACTACGAAGAAATTAGGGAAGGGTAAACAATAATGAAAGTTCTTCTTATTACAAGTGCTCCCAATTTAACTACCGGGTATGGCAGAATGGGGAAAGCTGTTGCGGAATATCTGTCAGAAAAACTAGGTAGAGAGAATTTCGAATATGTAGCTTTAACCCCGAATGAATACACGCAATCATTTATGGATATCCAGAAATATAAAATTATTCCTACTCGAAAAGAATTATCGGATGTAGATGGTAGATTCACGGCAGCGGAAAGAATTACCCATTTTAAACCTACAATAATTTTAACTTTGGGCGATTTGTGGCAATTCGATTGGATTCCCACACTTAGTACTCGACATACATTTAAGTGGACAGCATGGTTGCCGATTGATGGGGCTCCGATTCCGTCGCGTTGGCTATCTATCCTAGACAAAATAGACATGATATTAAGTACGAGCGAATGGGGGAAGTGGGTTATATGTAGTAGGGAGAGAACTTATCTCAAGAAAACGTTTGTTTTACGACACGGGGTTGATAATAAAATATTTAAGCCAGTTTCTAATAAAGAAGAAAAAATAGAAGCAAAATTATCTCTTGGTTTTAAACCCGAAAGCTATATTATAGGATGTATAGCCAGAAATCAATTGAGAAAGAATCTCCCCGTATTGATAGGGGCTTTTCGGAAATATCTCCAACCCTATATAGTCTGTAATAATCAGGAATGCGCAATAACATTTGGGGCTGGAGATGAGTGCCATATTTGTAAGAATGGGAAGGGGAAGATATTTTATAAGCCACCCAAATTCGAACATTCCCTATATCTGCATACCGAAGCAGAATCAGACTATGGATGGGATTTAAATAGTATGGCTAAGGAAATGGGTATTTCTGAATCGGTAAAAATTCCCACTAATATAGGCCCCGGTATTGGTTGCGATGATTCTAAATTGGCGCAGATATATAGGGCTATGGATGTATTCGCTCTTCCTACAATGGGGGAGGGTTTTGGACTTCCAATACTAGAAGCTATGGCTTGCGGAGTCCCAGTTATTGCAACCGATTATTCTGGCCATCTCGATTATGCCTATGGAGTATCCATTCTTTTGCCAATTATAGCGAGATTCAGAGAACAAATTACCGGGATGAGTAGGGCAATAGTGGATGAAGACCATTTATTTCAGGCATTAGATTTTCTTTATTATGACAAATTGAACGATGCGCAAGAGAAGCACACGAAGAGATTAGATTGGATTGAGCGACAATTGCAAGCTTTAGATGCCAATTATTCAAAAGATAAAGATAATAGATTCGGTTTTAGTAGTTTATGTGGGGAAAATTTAAGAAATCATATGATTCAAAGAGCATTTATAATATCTAATGTTCTAACCATAAAAAATATGAATAAAAATCTTTTTGAATTACTTTATTTTATAAATGAATCTAGTGGGAGTGTATCCTCTAATACGGGCGTAGTTTTAGATTAATAAATTATTCGGAAGGAATAGTTAAATGAAACCCTTATCTTGGATTGGTCCATTAAATGCAGAAAACGGCTATGGTCAAGCCACCATAGGATATCTTTGTGGATTACTTAAAGCCGGTATTGATTTAAGGATATTTAACTCAGATCCCAAGCGTATATGCCCGGATATTATAGCGGAAATAAATGATAAGTCAGTAAAAGAGGGGACAGATCCGAAATCAGATACAATGGTTTTCCACATGGATGCCAATGTACTAGTACAATTTTCCGATATTCTTATTCAGAATAGATCTAGGGGCATTAAGAACGTATCGTATATGACCTTCGAAACAGATTCGGTTCCCTCTCATTGGGCCAGAATATTAAACGATATGGATGTAATTATAGTACCGAGCGAAGCGAATAAATTAGCTTTCGCTAAGGGTAGGGTTAATATGAATAAAATCCGTGTATTACCCCACATAGTTAGTCCTATTTCTATATCTAAAGAGAAGATTAACATTCCTAACAAGAAATCATTTTCGTTTGTCAGTATTTTCGACTTCACACCCAAAAAAGGTTGGATGGATTTACTTACCGCTTATTGGAGGGAATTTCGGGCAGCAGAAGATATATCTTTGATACTCAAAATATTCCCTTCTAAATATGGCTATAACGAAAAAGCCTATGAAATAATTACTAAAAGATTATTGGATCATAAAAAAGGTCTAGGATTAATGGATATTCCGTTGGCGATTTATTTAAAACCATTCTATAGTTCTGGCCAGATGGAATCATTGTGGGATAATTCTCAAGTGTTCGTTCTTCCTACTAGAGGAGAAGGATTTGGTTTAACTATTGCCGAAGCCGCCCTACATAAGAAGCCTATTATAGCAACCGATTATTCGGGCCATATAGATTATTTACCAGAAGGTTCATTCTATCCTATTAAATCGAATTGGCAGATTATGGACGATGTAGAAATGGCTTTAACTGGCGGAATGCATTATATAAACCAAAATATGAGATATTGCGACACGGAAGATCTTAGAAAGAAAATGAGACAAGCCTACGAAGATTTCAAAAATAACAAAATCAAACAAGACGAAATGGTTAATAAAGCCTATAATTCTGTGTTGGAAAAATGTAATGAGAAGATTGTTGCAGATAAATTGATAGAAATATTAGAATTGAATAAAGAGCCAACTAAATCAGGAAAGAAACGATTAATTTATTAAAATGCGCACCATAATACTTTGTGGGGGTCGAGGTACGAGGTATTCTGAAATTACCAAGGAAATACCGAAACCCCTTATAAAAGTTATAGATAGATCTTTAGTTGAGCATATTTTTAATATATATATAGACTATGGTTTTAATGACTTTATTTTAGCAACTGGTTATAAGCATGAATATTTTAAAGAATTCTTTTGGAAGAAATATTTTCTATCGGGAGATTTGACGTTGGCCAATGGTAGCGTTTTTACAACAGAAATGCCGAAATACACCCTTTCTATATTGGATACTGGTTTAGAAACCGGAACTGGCGGTAGAATAAAAAGAGTATCAGATAAGATAGGAGATTTATTAGGAGACAGATTCTTTTTAACGTATGGGGATAGTGGGGCAGAAATAGATATAAATAAGCTATTGACGCAGCATAAATCTTCCGGTAAAATGGTAACTCTTACGTTAGTTAAAACTAGGAGTAATTTCGGTTCAGTAAGAGTAGATAAACTCGACGGTACAATAACTGAATTTTCTGAGAAGCCAATGAATTCATTTTTAGTCAATGGTGGATTTATGGTGATGGAAAGTTCCATTATAGAACAATTAGATAATAATTGTAATTTAGAAGTAGATATATTCCCCAAGCTAGTAGAAAAAGGATTAATTGGAGGGTATATACACGATGATTATTGGTGGAAAATAGATACCGCCAAAGATCATGAGGAAGTTGAGAAATATTTGGCAAAGACCCGCTTAAATGATTAAGGGTATCTGCGCCTGTGGATGCGGAAAGGGAACTAATAAAATTAGACATTCGGGGGTAAAATCTGATGGATAATTTCTGGAAGAATAAAACCGTTGCTGTTACTGGGGCATTTGGTTTCGTCGGGTCTAGAATGTGTAATACTCTATCTTCTTTGGGCGCAAATGTATACGGTTTTATTAAACCCGCGAATCCATTTACCTTTTCCCCTATAGATGAGATGCCCGGAAAATATATATGGAATTATAAAAGAGATTCATTCTCTAAGTCATTAACGGTCATCGCCAACAATATCATAGATTTTCCATTAAATGATCCCAATATGATGCAGGCTGTTTTGGGCAATATTGGTGGGAATGGAGTTGATATAGTTATTCATTTGGCCGCACAAGCAATAGTGACTAAGGCCGGTAATACTCCTTATTACACTATATCCAACAATATATCTTCTACTCACGGTTTGCTCGAAGCCTGTTTGAATATCGGTAGAAATAAGAACATATCGGTTGTATTGGCTAGTACGGATAAAGTTTATGGAAATCAACCAGTTTTACCATATACCGAAGATATGAATTTACTTGGTGCCGGACCCTATGATGCGAGTAAAGTATGTTGTGATGTACTGGCAAGGTGTTATGCTCAATCCGGATTAAATATAGGGATTACTCGGAACGCGAATATCTATGGACCCAATGATTATAATACGAGTAGGATAATTCCCGGAACAATTATATCGGTTCTCAATGGGGAAATGCCCGTCATTCGTAGTGACGGCAAACCAATGAGGGACTATCTTTATATAGACGATTGCATCAATGGGTACTTATTATTGGCGGAATTATTATACGATAAATCTATTAAATCCGGGGAAGCCTATAATCTTTCTTCCAATAGTCCTATAAATGTAATAGATCTTTATAAAAAAATATTATCTAGCTGCGGGAAAATGGATATCGAACCCCGGATATTGAGTCAAGCAAAAACCGAGATAGAAAAACAGTGGTTAAATTCAGATAAAATTAGAAAACTTGGTTGGAAATCCGAAGTCGGATTAGACGAAGGGCTGAGTAAAACCGTAGAATGGATAAAGGAAAAGTTATAAATGAAAAAAATAAAAAATAATAAAGATATAAATTATAGCGAGGATAACGATATAATAACTACTACACCTGCGGGTTGTATGCTTGTTGATATATCTAAAACGAAATTCGATGATGAGCGCGGTTATTTTATCCAATTACTACAAACTGGCGATAAAATAAAATTCGATAAATTTAAGCAAATAAATACATCTTTTTCTCGTAAAAATGTAGTTAGAGGAATGCATAATCAAATAGGGCAGGAAAAGCTAGTATATGTTGTTAGCGGCAAAATTATAGATTATGTTATAAAATTTGCTTCCAATAAAAAAGAACAGTTTCTATTAACTCCCAACAATTATATGCTATACATTCCCGGAGATTGTGCCCATGGATTTATGGCCTTAGAGGATAGTCATATAATTTATCTAACTACTGAAAAATATAATTCGAAAGAAAGTAACGATATAAACCCTGCGTCCCCTTGCCATATTTTTCCCTGGACGGGGCAAAAGGATATTATCATATCTAAAAAAGATTTGGCGGCAGAAAAATAATGAAAATTGCTTTACATGCACCCGGATTCGTAAAAGATGGTTTTGACAGTCCCGCTAGGGGAGAACAAAGATGGTCGATGAATTTAGCGCATTATCTTGGATTGGCGGGGCATACAATATATCTTATAGGGGATATGTTTTACTACAATGGTAAATTAGTGCGTCCGGGATGGGGGAATTGTCCGAAAGTGGAAAATGTAGAAATTTATACATGGACCGATAGAGCGTTGTTAGAAGAAAAATTTGATATCTTTATGGATACTGGGTGGAATAAGGATATAGATGACAAGAGGAATCTTTCTATAAAATCAGATATTTATATAAGCGGTTTCTGGGGAATAGACGAACAAATAAAAGATCCCAAAGGATTAGTGCAATCTAATAAGAATCATTTTTATGCTTATCCGACTAAAAGAATCATAGAAATAGAAGATGAGATTAGGCGCGAATATGATACATCTAAGAGATTGTTTTTACCAATACCACTATATGACGAGTGGGTAGAAAAAGAGAATGACAATCTAATTACTTGGCCTTTAAAGGAATGTTTTTATAAAGATCGCGGTGATTCGGCTAGAAGATCGAAAATAATACTAAAAGCCATCAAAGAAATTACAGATAAAGATTCTGGTGCTGAAGTATTTTTTATCGGTACTAATGAATTTGAATATGCAGATAAAGAAAGTCGAGATATATTAAATGAGATAAAGCGAAAATCATCTTCGGATACTCAATTACCCTATAATACTTGCCAGAAAATAATATCATATACCAAATTATTGACAACTAATGGTTCTCCTCCGGCTGGTCCAATTTATTTAGAATCAGTCGCCAGTGGTGGAGTTCCTATATGCTGGGGCAATAGTAATCATTGGGGAGAAGATCTCATTAAATTAGGATACGGATTAACCGAGAATAACCCTAAAGAAGACGATATTATGAACTTCACTTTAAAACTCTGGAATGATAAGAATTTCTTTAGTATTGTCAGAAATTATATGAAAGATAAAGCTTCTTATTATCAGGTAAATTCTGCTATTAGACAATTTTCGGACGAAGTATTTAAAGTATTGGAGAGAATATAATGAATTGGTGGTCTGGTAAATTAGTATTAATAACTGGAGCGAGAGGATTCATAGGTTCTAAGCTCAAATCAATTCTTGAGTCCCTGGAATGCGTAGTACTCACGAAAGATAGAGACACTTTCCGAGCACATATTCCGGATAATTTGGATGTAATTTTTCACCTAGCTGCCGATACCGTAGTATCCGAAGAAAAAAGTACCGAAATGATCACAAATAATTTTTTAAGTACATCTAATATTTTAGAATTTGGTAAAATTAATAAATCCAAAGCGATCATTATTGTTTCTAGCGATAGAGTATATGGGGATGAGCAGAATGTGAGAAATCCCTATAGAGAAGACGATCCATTATTGGCGCGAGATACATATGGAACTTCTAAGGTTTTATGCGATATACTGGCCCAATCATATATTAAGAAAAGGATTCCCGTAGGCATCGCAAGATGTAGTAATGTCTATGGCCCAGGGGACCGCCATATGAACAGAATCATCCCCAGCATTGTGAATTCACTCACCATAAATGAACCTCCCGTTCTTAATACTCGTTCTCCGTCGAGAGATTACATATATATAGATGACGCCGTTAATGCGTTGATGTTGATAGCCCAATATATTTATAGTGGAAATAGGGAACATAGTATATTTAATTTCTCCAGTGGTTTAGCCATAAGGAATGATGATTTGCTCGGAAAGATCATAGATATATGGGGCGAAAAGGTACGGGCAACTATTGTGCAAAAAGATAATGAAAAATTTTCTTATCAGTGTTCTAATGCTTCTAGAGCGGTAAATATACTGGGATGGGAACAGCAATTTAATCTATATAGCGGTTTGCAAAAAACTGTTCAGTGGTGGAGGGAACAAAATGTCCGAAATTAAAATTGTGGCGAATGTTATGCAAACCAATAGGCTTAAAGAGACGGTCCAAACCGTAGAGACCCACCTCCCCTATGTAGATAAATATATAATCGTAGATGGGGCTTCGCAAGATGAATCGGTTATTTATTTAAGAAATTGGAGTGAGGTTGAGCCAAAGATTAATTTCTTCCTACATCCCTGGAAGGATAATTTTCCAGAACAACGGAACCATTGCTTGGAGCACGCCAGAGAATTGTGCAATGACGGCGACGAATGGTGGGCATTGGTCCATGATAGTGACGAATTATTCTCCGATGGATTTCTAGAGAATATGAGAGATATTATAGATCAGGCCAGGGAATCTGGGGCAAATGAAGTAGATGTTCAATGTCAGAGTCAATCCTATCATGGAGACAAGTTAGTTCATAAATCTACGGACAATTATTATAAACAATTATTATTTAGACTCTACCCCGAGACACAATATATTGTCGCAGATAATCCCCACATTCATCTTTATCAGCCCAACATGAGGACCGCGAGGGTGGGTGGGGAAAAGGTTACGGGGGACGGGAAGGACATTCTATACTACCATCAAAAACAAGAGGATGTTACTTGGTTGAGGGGGGCGAGAAATTTTTTCATTGGGGGGGCGGGTTTGAATCTTGGGGATAAAAATCCTTATTGGGTTGAGTTCAAGATGATCGTCAGAAAATATTTCGGAGGAACCTATCCAAATGATTATCAAAAAATAGAGAAATGGTTTATTAAAGGGCAACTTCCTCAAGAAATGAAAGATTGGCTAATTAATCGCGCTAGAACATGTAGAGAATTGTGGCCCGGATATACCGATGGTTCATCCGAGGTTCGAGAAACGGCAAAAATGTACTACCTTATGTTTCACCCCGAAGAAATACCGGAGGGTCTAAATGCTAAAGACTTTGAGTAAATCGAAGAAAAGGAAATTTGTATTTCTTTCAGATAAAGAAAAAATGGAGCTTAAAAGGCTTTATTTAGAAAAAAAACTACGATTGTGTTAAAAATTTACTTAACAAGAAAAAACAAACTGGCTCACAAGATTATGAAAATGCCGGGATTAAAATACCCGCAGTTTAGTTCTCCAGGGAGAAATTAATATGGATTCGAGAGAGATTAAAATTACCGCCTGTATTATCGCCACGAACCAACTGAACACAACGAGTCGGTATATCAAAAAACATCTTCCATATATGGACCGGTACATAATTGTGGACGGTGGCTCCCAGGATGACTCTATTCCTTATTTCAGGAATTGGTCGAAATGGGAACCTAAATTAAATTTGTTTATTCATCCGTGGTGCAATATATTCCCCAAACAAAGGAATTATTATATTCAACACGCTCGGGAATTATGCAGTGCGAGTGATAATAATTGGCTATTGGTTCATGATAGTGACGAGTACTACTCAGAAGGTTTATTGGAGAATATTAAGGATATAATTCTGGAAGCCGAATCTATTGGGGCCAATGTTGTAGATATTCAAGATCAAAGTATCGCATTAAAAGCCCATAAGGAAATGCACCGACAACCGAATGAATATTGGAAACCCTGGTTGTTCAAATTGCTACCAGAAACGCACTATATAGAAGAGAGTCATCCACATGAAACCCTCTATCAATTGAATAGAAAAGATGTACGTGTCGGCGGGGTTGGGGCCGCGCCTGACGGGAAGGATATTTTCTATAACCATGTAAAACAAGAGGGCTCCGTATGGGCGCATGGGGCAAGGAACGCACTTGTAAATGGCGGTGGAAACAATTCCGGGGATAAGAGTGTGATTTTTAGAGAGTTTAAGACTCTTATCGCCCCTTATTTTGACGGCAAGTACCCGGATGATTATCAGAAAATAGACAAATGGTTTATCGATGGAAATCTCCCCCAGGACGTAAAGGACTTCCTTATTGATAGGGCCAGAACCTGTGAGGAGATTTACCCTGGGGAGAAGAACGGTATTAGTGAGTGGAAAGAGAACTACCTGTACTACTTTAGGATATTACACCCCGAAGAAGAGCCGCAGAATCTCAGGGGAACCGATGTGTACGGGGCAAAAAAATAGCTTGACATTTTCCCGTATCTATGTTGAAATAAGCAAATCTACGAAAGGATATTTAGATGATGAACGAGTCTGAATTCAGGACATTATTTAATTCTCTCGATTTAAGTCAAGATCCGTATGAATTAAATGAATTATATAAAAGGGTTGTAGCTTTAAATCCTAAAAATATTTTGGAAATCGGTGTTGGGAACGGGGGCGCAACAATGTTTTGGATGGACGCTATTCAAGATGACGGGTTGGTAGTTGGAATAAATCAACCGGGAATGATACCCAAGCACCTCGATCAACTTAATGGTCATAAAAATAAAACTTTCAAATTCGTATATGAAAAATCACAGAGTAGAAAGGCTATCGACGAAGTTAATTCTTATATGTCGCATAGTAGCATAGATTTTCTATTTATCGATGGTGATCATGAATATGGCGCGGTTAAAGCGGACTATGATAACTTCGCGCCCTTTGTTCGCAAAGGCGGCATTATAGGCTTCCACGATGTTGCTTCCGGTGATCCACAAAAAGTATATTTTGAAATTAGGCACGAATTAGATAACCCACAAGAATTTCATAAAACAATTGGAACCGGCATGGGATATAAGAAATGATGACGGATAATGAGTTCGAAATATTATGGCAGGGTGGGGAAGTAGAGGCGCAGCAGGATGTCAGGGAACTTAAACCATTTTTTAGAATAGTCGAATCATTAGAGCCTAAGAATGTTATCGAAATCGGGGTAGAAAAAGGCGGTACCTTTAGATTTTGGATTCAGGCCGTAAAATCTAATGGAAGGGTAATTGGAGTCGATATGCAAGATGCGCTTTCCGAGAACGTAGCCCATCATTATGATATAGGTAGTTTCGGAAATAAAAAGGTAGTTTTAATTAGTGGGTCTTCTCAGGATAGATCGACTATAGATAAAGTGAGCGATGGTTTGTCGGGCGAACAAGCCGACATGCTTTTTATCGACGCCTGTCACGACTACGATAAGGTTAAGTCTGACTATGAAAATTATTCCCAATTTGTTCGTTCTGGTGGGATTATAGGATTTCACGATATTCATATGCCGGGTCCGAAACGGCTGTATTGGGAAATTGTATCTAACTTAAATAATCCGCAGCAATTCTGTGATCCAGAGCAAATTCAAAGAGGGGCTTGCGGAATTGGAATGGGGTATAAAAAATGAAAATATTCATCGATCTTCATGGGATGCGAGTAGAGCAGGGGCTATGGTCTCCCGCAGGAAGCGAATTCAGGCAATCCATGAATTGGGCTAAATTATTAGCGGAGAATGGGCACGAAATCACATGCTGGTGTAGCGCCCCATGTGGTTGGGGATCAATGCCGCCCGTAAATAACGTGCGATTAGTTTATACCAATGAATACTTCAATACCGACTATGATATATTTATAAACACCCATCTAAATCCGAATAAAAACGTAAAGGCTAGACTTAAGATGCAAATGTCTTTTTCTATAGGAGCAGTGAATGCATTTTCCTATGATTTCAATGTAAATGAATGGGTCGTAGTATATCCTCTAGAGCAATTAAATAGCAAAGGTGGTTTTTTTAGCAAAGAGGAAAGAGCTTTAAATAATTATAAAATAGAATTTTTACCTTTGCCGATATCGAATGAAATGCGCTCATCGAATCCGGACAGCAACCTTCTTCTTTGGAGTTGCAAAACCGGCGTTCAAAGAAGCGACGAATTACCCTTTAGAAGTATGATAGAATTTCTTAAGAAATATAATGTGGAATCTACGATATTGCAAAGTCAAAATTTCCATATGTATAATCAATCGGAAAGTGATAGAAATAAGGTTAAACAAGAATTAGCGTCACTACCTCGTCAGCCGAGAATGCTAAATCAAATAGATTATAAGGATGTATTAGACTTATTCGCGACAGCTAGACTGAATTTGCATTCGGGGGCTTGGGGTTTAAATTTGACAGAATCTATAGTGCGGGGCGTTCTTCCGCCGCCCATCAATACAGGTGTTCATGTATCCATGTTTGGGCACATCGATAATAAATTCTATAAGGAACCATATAGCCAGGACGTTAATGTTGTTGTAGAAAATTGGGGAAGACTTATATCGGATAAATCGTTCTACTCTGAAGTATTAAGTGAATATCAAAAAGATTTTCAACCGCACCTTTATGCTTCTTGTATGGAGCATTTTAACAATATCTTAAAAAAATATTTTAATTAAAATAGCTAGAAAGGATAATGTAATGAAAATGACAATGGAGAGAATGCTGCAAATAGATAGAAGTGCACTAAGCCACGATAACACATACCATATTTTGGTTCAAGATATTCAGAATGAGATGGTTCCACTATGCAGGGAAATAGAGGCAATGAATCCATCGTCGATAATTGAGATTGGTGTAGCTTATGGCGCTACATTGCGCATCTGGTATGAAATTATTAAATCTGGCGGGAAGGTTGTTGGCATCGATACTAGCCCACTAAAACCTGGTCCCGACATTGTGTATGGTGTAAGATGGGATATTGACGATGTGACGGATGGTAAAAAAGTTTATTACGTACAGGGATATTCGACAAAACCGCAAACAATCGAAAAGGTAAAAGGGCATATAAATTTAGGTGAAACCGACGTACTCTTTATTGATGCGGGGCATAGTTATGAGGAAGTTAAAGATGATTATGTAAACTATTTCCCATTCTTAAGGGTTGGTGGAATGTTAGTTCTATGCGATACGAATATTGACAATGGACCTGCGGGACCTTATAAGCTGTGGGCCGAAATTGAGAATACTTTAGATAATCCCCACATCATTCACGGTGGATGCGGTACTGCCGTCGGATACAAAAAGGCGGCGAAATAATGAATTTCGAAGATCTTTGGAACTCAAAAGAAGTTGAATGTATACAGAACAAGGATGAATTTGAAGTTTTCTACGAAACGGTAAGGGCATTAAAGCCTAAAACTATCATAGAGATAGGCGTTGAGCAGGGAGGAACGCTTCGTTTTTGGATAGAGGCCCTAGAGGATGGAGGTAAGGTCGTTGGGGTAGATGCGTCCCAACATGTTTTTCAACACGTAGCAAGGCACTATGATATTCATAGTTTTACTAATAAAAACGTTATTTTGGTTAAGGGAAACTCCCAACACCAGAGTACTATCGACGATGTAAGTAAATACGTCGGACAAGGAGAAGCGGATTTCCTTTTCATAGACGGAAGCCACGAGTATCCTGAAGTTGGACAGGATCTAACCCTCTACTCTCCTTTTGTAAAAAGGGGTGGACTTATAGCTTTCCACGATATTCATCCTGGTTGTCCGGGCGTGGTTAGAACTTGGGAAGAAATGAAGGATCAACTAGATAATCCCCACGTACTTTCAAAGAGAGCTTTGGGAGTCGGTGTCGGGTATAAAAAATAAGGATAATAAATGGAACTCAAAGTAGAACCTCGAATAAGGCTTGGGCAAAAAGATTTAGCCGCAGCATATTATAGTCTTCAAGCTGCTTTAGAAAAATGTTCGGAATCTTCGGAGACTATAGAACACCTAACGGTTTGTTGTAGAGAATTAGGTATAACCCTAGATATATGCCAGAAATACATACATGCCCACGGGATGGACTCATGAAGATATGTATACTCCCGTAATGACTATGGAGACGGATATATCGGATGGGATAAATGCAATGAATATTGGCGTGTTTCTTTTTGCGGTACATACGAATGTATGATCGAATGTTTATAAGGATTCTAATAAAAACATATGTTTAGATAGAAAATATAAATTATTTCAAAAAATAGGTAAGTCTATGAGGACGATTAATGGAGGGAACTAATGAGAATCTGTATTCCTATGGCGGGAGCAATTAATGATGGCGTTTTAAGCCCAGAGAGATCCGAGAGTCGGTGGGCTCAGAATTGGGTTAGATTTCTTTCAGAAGAAACTAATCACGAGATTATTGCGGTAGGTGATCCCGGACCAATATCTTGGGGAGTTTGTCCGCCATTAAAAAATGTTGAATTGATATGTAAGAAAGATTTAAATCACGACGTAGATCTCTACATCGATAGCTGTTGGTATCCCACCAAACAGATCGGTAATGTAAGGGCCAAAGGATATGTAATGGTTAATTGGGGATGGGAAGACTACAAGTATTCTCAGCCGGGTATTATTTATGACCTACTCAAAAAACCAAATTACGCACTAGGATATACGTTTCTCGAAAGGGAAAAGGAGATGACTCATGGAAGGGAATTCGTAGATAAGACTTTCCTTCTCCCTATTCCTTTGGCAAAAGAATTCGGCAAGAGCCATTTCGATAAAGACGAGATCACCTACACTCCGAGAGACATATTTCTAAACAGGCAGGAGCCGAATAACATCAATTGGATCGAGACTGGTATTAATGTTATCAGGGCTATTACTGATGTCGCGGAGAAATACCACTTAAAGACTAATTTCTTCATGGCTCACGAGTTAAGCCAAAAATCTGATCAAGCTGGAGAAGTTGTTAGGAAATATGGAATCGAGGAGTTGGTTTCTCGTGCCCCGAGAAGGAGCATGTACGAGATCATTACCCTAGATAAACTTATGGAAGTCATAGATAGGTCGAAGGTCATTACTCCGGTCATAGGCCCAGGAGGTTCAATTATCGAAGGTATATCCGCCGGAGTTATGGCCCTTACTTGGCAGGATCTTGTTTTTCCTCCAATTGCTAGACAACATGATTTTCTATTAGATGCTGGGGCCTCGTATCCCGCGATCAGAACAAATCTAGAAAGACTGTTGACGGATCGAAGTTTTTATGATAAAATGCTCGGACTATATCAGTATGCGCTACGAGACCATCTCTACGATAATTGTCAGAAACACCTCAATAAATTAACCCAGTGGCTAGAAAGGTTATAAGTGAAAAAATATAATTATACGAATTTCGAGAATCCGGAAGGACTTTTACAGAACGATGAATTTTGGACCATCGTAATACCGTCCCTAGTAAGATTTGAATATCTAGAAAAATGTATTAAATCTATCGAAGATCAGGCTGACATGGCCTATGAACTAATTATTCACGACGACGGTAGCCAAGACGATACTCCTGGTAAGATCTGGGATATGAGGAGTAAGATCAGCACAATTATCTACAATACAGGTATTAATTTTGGTCTAGCCAGATCCACGAATCGCATGATACAGTTAGCTCATTCTAAATACGTGCTATTCATGAATACCGATGCGGTTATCAAGAAACCTTGCCTAAAGATGCTCAGGGATGTTCTTGAAAAGCCATATATCGGCATGGTTAATGTCGAGAATACTACAAATAGTTCTAGAATGTTCAAGAACAGAGATACTTATTTTAAAATCAATTCCGGTCTTTCGAGTGGATATGCCTCAGCTATCAAGAAGGAGGCGTGGCAAGCCGTTGGTGGTTGGGACGAGGAATCTTTCACAGGTGGTTCTGACGGAGCCTTTATAGGTAGAATGGCTCAAAATGGATATTTCTTTGGTATCTGTCGAGGAGACGGGCAGTGTTTGGTTGAAAACACGGGGGCTGCTTTAACTCAAGAGAAGGGATGGAGGGGATCTACTTCTCAGTTTATCCATGGTTTAGAGAACGCATATCCTAAATTAATGAAATTAGATGGCCCCTACACTAACCATCAATTGGCCGGAAAGAGACACGAGCGATGTGTGGATCAAATCCATGCTAGGGAAAGGAATGCTGCCGATAACTGCTATATCTCGTGGTGGGATCACTTCTACCAAACACTAGTTAGACAGGATGGGACCATAGACTGGGATTTTGCCGCAAAAGAACATCCCAATGTCTTGAAGTGGAAGTCCAGTATTGAGGCAGAAGAAGTACATAACCTATAAGGGGAAGAATACAATGAATATAGGCTTTGAAATAACGGGCTTCGAAATGACTAGTGGTTTGGAAACAGGGCACGGTACTGAAGGTCGGTGGGCTTTCGAATGGGCCAGACTATTAGCGTCTAGGGGTCACAATTGCGACCTAATGGTGGGAGGGGCTTTTTCTCCAGGGCAGTATGCATTCCCACCAAATATAAATATAGTTTCTGACATTAAGGATAGGGAATATGATGTTTTCTTTATATGTGGGAATATCAAGCCCTGGCATGGTAGTGTTCGCACTAAATTATCTATAAGTTTAATATATTCTGATCCAGGTAAGAACGAATTAGAGAAAGATCTTTTCTCTAAACCCAACCACATAATGGGCGCACAAACAGAGAGAATGAAGAAATTTTGCGTTCAAGAATCAAGCCCATTCTACAATAAAACATATAATATGCCAACCCCAATAGCGGAAAAAATGAGTCCTGGCCGTTTTAATAATGACTACTATCTGCTTCCGCAAAAATATCAACCACACGAAGAGTACCTACATGCACTGGTTTACTTCTTAAGAAAATATAAACTCAAGCTTGGAGTTTTAAACGATTACTGGATTAAACCAATGGTTGGTCCTAGAATGGTGGGAGATAAAACTGTTCTGTCTATTTTTGAAGAATTAGGAGTTGATTATTTCAATACTATGCCAAAGATAGAGGCGGACCGAATACTTTATCGTTCAAAAATGATATTCAGTTCTGGAGCCCAGGGGGGACTATATCCTATAGAAGCTGTTATTGCCGGTGTTTTACCTTTTCCAACGGATTCTACTCAATTTTATTTTGAAAAAGCTGACGACATATTGTATCCTGAGTTCCATAAAAAAAACGGTTCCAGCGATAGTGAATTGGCCGCTAAATCCATATGTGAAGTTTGGGAACAACCCTATCAGGATAGGGATTTTTATAATAAAGCTTTAAATCTATACCGGGAGTCGATCTCATATCACCTATATGATAATGCTTATAATATATTTCTCGATATCGTGAAAGGCTATCTATAATGGCTAAATGGTTGGTGGGGATGGTTGTCAATAATGGGGAAGCGACAGTCATACCCGCAATAGAATCAATATATGATTTTGCCGATAAGATATTCATAGTCGAGGGGGGTATACGTCAATTTCCAGGAGAGATAATAACCGATAATGGTTTATCGACAGATGGGACTACAGAAAAGATAGAGAGATTTATTAATGAAAAAGATTTAGCTAAAAAAATTATTCATGCAAAGGTCGGTATAACTAATGGACTACATGAAAAAAGACAAATTTATCTTGATTATGCTCAAAAACATTTAGACGAATTTGATTGGATTTTAGTTTTAGATGACGACGAAGGCTATCTTCCACACCAATTGAAATTTCTCAATATGTTTATAGAGGGCAATAAGGATCTGGTTTTAATTTTAAACGACGTTTATTGGTTCTTCGAAAAAAATAAAATTTGTGTTAAGAATTTATTCGAACAAGAATATCCAGATTTAGTTGGTTTGCAACCATACCAAAGCGAAGACATGCTTTTTTTTGAAGACGGATATTTTGGAACTCAAATATATAGCGGACAACTCGAAGAAAGGATATTCCGTAATTTACCTGGATTAAATCATTCCAAATCCCATGCAAATGTATGTGATCCTAATGGTGAATTTTTATATTCCCAGGGTGCTTATTTCAAGAAAAGGGCTTTTATTCTAGATGCCTGTTTAAATCGGTATCATTATTATACTATTAACAAAATCAGGCGTAGAAATACTATAAAATATTGCGGGATATTAGAAGAGAATATAAATATATCGGATAATAAATCTTTAGAAATATATGCCGAGAAGCACCCATATTATGCTTGGTTAAATCAGGGCAAGCCCATGCATAAATTAATCACCGGACTCAAACCGGGAATGAGAGTAGAATTTTTCAATGGCCAGCACGTTCCAGCATTCGAAAAAATATTAAACTAAATATGATTAAATTAAATTTAGGTTGTCGTAGAGATATAAAGACCGGATATGTGAATATAGATATAGAGGAATACCCGAATGTCGTTATTATGGACGTACGAAAATTGCAATATTCCGATTTATCCGTTGACGAGATATACGCCAAAGACATATTGGAACACTTCTCGTGGAGAGAAACAGAACCCATTCTAAATGAATGGAATCGGGTATTGAAAGTAGGGGGAGATATAACTATAATAACGCCCGATATTAGTTTATTATTCCGTAATTACAATAATAGACCTGTCGGATGGAATAGAGATCAGGGGAATAAATTGTATGGTGATCCTGACTGGCTAGATATAGTCGTAATGCATATGGTCGGACATCAAGATTCACAATATAATTATCATTTTATTTTATTCGATAGAGTGTCTATCTCTATGGTATTGAAAAAAACAGGGTTCGACATTCTGGATATCAATGAATGCGATGGGGCCAATATGATAATTAAGGCAGTCAAGGTTGGGTGATGAAAATAATCGGCGTTATGAATCTTATGGATATGGATAAATTCGCGGGATATGCTGTTGGGAGCATGATTAACCATGTAGACCAACTATATGTCGGTCTTGGGCCGAGTCAGGATGGGGTTTCTGAGCTATTAGAAGCGATTAGGCTTATGGTGGGAGATAAGCTAGTGGTATTTCCCGAAGTAGCTAAAGAATATTCGCCCGGAGGCAGTTCGGGACTAAAGAATAAGATATTCGACATAGCCCTAAGAGATAACCCTAGCTGGATATTTCACCTAGATGGAGACCACATATTCTATCCGCTTGTGGATTTAGGCAATACCTTAGATCGTGTTAAATATGACGCGGGTATAATCAGGACGCATCAGGTCTATCTCTACTCGAAAGATCGTCCGAATGGGCTTGCGCAGGAATCCCGAGAGTCCTTGATGACGATAGTGAATCCCAAAAAGATCCCAGTGGACTCCTCCTCGTTTATTACTTTCATTAATCCTAGATTTTATGATGGGTGGAGTGGCCCCGCGCACGAAGTTTTACATCGTAGTGGGGGGGACGATATTGCCATGAGGCAGTTTTCGTTTGTTCATGTAGGCCCCCTAGACACCGAAGACCATTGGATCAAAAATAGAATTCATTATTATAAAATAGAACATCCCGAATTTAAGTCTGATGAAGAATGTAGAAATGAATTAATTCAATTGGGGGAAATTTATCCAGAGGGCAACTCGGCTTTACGACACAGAATGAGAACAGAGAAAGTGACGCCATTTACCGATCCACTACCGCCTATATTAAAAAACTATAGAACGGGTTCTAGCGAAGAAGATTTGAGAAATATAGAAAACTATATTCGGAAAGGATTAATATGATACAGTTAATGAAATATCCGCGCATTATAAGGGAAAAGAAGAAATTAAGCGACATCGCCCTGTCCGGAGGGTGTACGAAAGAGACACTGGAAGATCCTAATTGTTCCCCTTCTTTTGCTCACCAGATTAGGACATCCCCTAGTTATGTTAAGACTGCTAAGTCTATTTTAGAAAATGGCTGGATTCCGGACTATCGGCACGTTAGCTATAATGATGAGGACAGGCAAAAATTTCACCCATTTACCTGTTCGCACAGCGACAATATCTCGTCTTCTAATCCGATCCTGGTTGGAGGATTACATAGATATCTCGTTTTACACGATTTAAAATATAGTGAGATAGATACTTTTGTTCGATATGACAAATTTTTTCTAGAAACGCCTGATTCAAAAATAAAAAATATTATTTCTATCTTAGAATCTAAAAAACACGATCAGGAATATATTTTTCAGAAATTCGATATCCCAAATTTTAAGTTTGATTTTGGGAGAGACGATTTAACTAAAATATTTGATCATTCCAGAATAAGGTATGAGCCTTGGTCATTTTTTAGTGGCAAAACTGTTCTCGATATAGCGACTAATATTGGTTTTTGGGCTATTCTGGCGAAATGGCTGGGGGCCGATAGGGTTGATGCTTTTGACCGTAATCAAAATTTAATAAATATAGCAAAGGAGATGGCAGAAATACATCAGGTCGATATTAATTTTTCCTCAAAAGCATTTTGGGAATATCATTTCGAGCAGTATGATGTTGTTATGGCCAATCAATCTATTTATCATTTCAATAATATTGAAAATAACGCTAATTATGATAACAAAAAAACGAAATACGACGTTCTAGACATCATATGTGATGCGACGAAGGAAACCCTAATGATGTATACCTTTATATATAGGGGGGGGGCAAAAGACTGTAACGAAAGGGAACCGCATCGCTATCTACCGACTGAAAGTGAAGTAAGGGAAGATTTATCCTCGCGTGGGTTTAAAGATATAAAAATCTATGATGACTACGCGAATCCACATTTCGCCCATAAGAAATGGGTTATAGCACATAGGGTGAAGGATTTATACTAAAGTTTTTAGGGGGATTAAAATGAGAATTCTCGTAACTACGGTAAATTGGTATAAAGATAATCAGGATTGGGTTAAATTAGTAACGGGGACGGAAGAATATAAAAATTATATAGAAAATAATTATATTAAAAGAGGGGATTAATAATGCAAAATTCCATTAGTGTACAAGCTGGTGGGTCGAGTGGATACGGTAAAGATCTACATCTAAATGGATTAGGTATTTTATTAATAGTTTTATTAGCACTCGGTTTATTTATTTGGGCCTTATATTCAGACGACAGCGGGGCTTGACAAAATTTATTCTGCCAGCTATAATAGTGCCATGGTAAAGAGAATCCCTAATAAGATTGTTTGTTTTTTATTTAAGCATAGATATATGAAAATTCAAAAAAGTAGGATTGTTGGTTTTGTTCAGGAAAATGCTATTAAAACTAATAGGCGGAATTCATTTACATCATATGATCTTTGTAATCGATGTGGTAAGATTATTAATTTTGAAAAAGATTATCAGATAACAGATATAAGTTGTCCGGATAGTGTTATTTCCAGATTTAAAAATAACGAATTAAAAATGCTTCAAAAATATAGTGAAATTGAATGAAAACGAAACATAAGCAAAAGCGAATAAGAGTTCGCTATGGATCGAGTTATACAAATATAAGCGTAGATTCAAAATTAACAGAAATTATTAAAAAGTGTTGGAAAAATGGTTGGCTAACTACTAATTCTTGCGAAAATAACCAGGGTAAATTTGTATGGATATGTTTTTTTCATAAACAAATTATTGATGAAATTTTTAAATTCATAGATAAACATGATGATATTTTGTTCGGCTATTTAATGAGTAATAGCAGTTTACACTTAGTTCCTATTATTAGAGGAGACAAGTATTCCCATATGTCTGTTTCATTACGTTTTCCATCGGAAGATTTAAAGTTATTTTCCAAGATGTTTTTAAAACTACCCGATATAAAAAATGCTAAGTAAGGCCGTTGATGCGGTTAGAAAATTTCATGAGACTTTCGGAGCCTATATATCTAAAGAACCAGTACTTCCGAACAGAGAATTAAGACATATAAGACTAAATCTTTTAGAAGAAGAGGTCAATGAGCTACATCATGCTGAATTTAATAATGATTTGATAGAAATAGCAGATGCTATTGGGGATTGTATTTATATATTATTGGGCACAACTTTGTCATATGGTATAGATATCGATAAAGTTTTTAAAGCTATTCATAAAAATAATATGAGTAAAGTTTGGCCCGATGGAACCGTACACCATAGCAAGGAAAAAGGGAAAGAAGGAAAAGTTCTTAAGCCACCTGGATTTGAAAGAGTTGATCTAAAAAATATTGTATATCCTAGATGAAAACTATTATTGTATCGCTATTTATATTAATTTTTTGTTCATGTGTAATTGAGATAAAACCTACTGCTACTTGTTATAGTAATGGGGAAATAGTTTTTTGTCCAGATGGACAGAATCCGGAACCTATAGATGGCAAGGGTACAATAACGGTTAGATGGACATCCGATGGTCTTACTGTAAAATTAGCAGGTGGAAAATGGATTTGGTGGGACAAAGAAAAGAATAAGTGGTTTAATCAAGATGGATCTTTAGTAGGAGAAAATGGGACTAGATAGTTATACAGGGATAATTGTTGTAGGCTATGGAGGCAAATTATTAATTGGCCCGAATTATATATGTTCTCAGCCCGAAAATATCAAAGCAGATGTAATTATTGCAACGTCAGATAAAAATGAATGTCCCAGGGTAGAGGGCAAGCGACACTGGCATTTCGAAGTCAAAAACCGCGATAACTCGAACTCCCGGTACCAGTATAGGGCGGCCGTGGAGCAAGTTAATGATTCACTCTTGGTGGGGAAACGAGTTCTAGTTCATAGCCCAGAACACGACAGGGGTAATGTTGTTGTTGCCGGGGCACTATTTATGATTAAGGCTTATCCGTCATTCGAAGATGCTCTCTGGCATGTAGTGAAAAAACATAATTCCGGTAAACCTTTGAAGGAATTAATTGAGATGGCGCAATCGGTACTTTACGACAAGCCTATTTTAAATGCCCCCTAACTCCAACATTATCAAGTGCCCATTTTGCTCCCGAGATATAACCTTGACAGAACCTGAACATTCTGATATAATAGGTCGTAGTGAGGCTGCGAGAATTATGGGTTCGGTCAGAACTAAAGCCAAGGGTGTGAGGAGTGCGGAGAATGGGAAAAAAGGTGGGAGACCCAGGAAAAAGGAAAACTCTTAAGAGACAAAGTCGCGCATCGTCCGATAGATTAGATTTAATAGGGAAAAAATTCAGCAAGTGGACCATAGTTGCTATTTCTGGTGTTATAGGAAAGAATCGTTACTGTTTATCTAGATGCGAATGTGGAATTTATAGAAAGATTAGAATCGACGCGCTGCTTTCTGGCAAAACCCTAGGCTGTGGTTGTACTCGTAGATTAGAAAAAGGAGAAGCGCAATTCAACCGTTTTGTATATAATCTGAAGAAAAATGCTAAAACGAGAGACCTGATGTTCGATTTAAGTGATCGGTTTATTAAAATACTAACGAAGTCGAATTGCTTTTATTGTGGATTACAGCCGAGACAGATATATAAAACCCCAAGATGTAATGGGATATACGTATATAATGGTATAGACAGAGTCGATAATACTGCGGGATATATTGAGAGCAACGTCATTCCGTGTTGTTGGGAATGTAATAAATCTAAGAGGAGTCTAACTATGAGCGAATTTTTCGATTGGATTATAGCTATTCATGAAAATTCCTGTGGCTAAGAGAATCGATTTGGTCGGCAAGATCTTCGGGCGATTGAAAGTTATAAGGTTCTTGGGAAATATTAGGGATTCGAAAAAACAATCTCGACCTATATGGGAGTGTAGGTGTGAGTGCGGTAAAATCTGTTCGGTACAGTCATCTGCTCTTTTGTCTAAAAATAAGAGAAGTTGTGGTTGTATGAAATCACCCAGAGAAGAATCTTCCCTAATTCGATTAATTTATCAGATGAAGGCAAACGCTGAAAGTAGGAATTTATTATGGGATTTGTCAGATAATCTTGTTAAATTTTTAACCAAACAGAATTGCTATTATTGCGATGTCCGGCCTAGACAAGTCATTATTTCGTCTAAAAATGCGGCACCATATACCTATAATGGAATAGATAGATTAAATAATTTGAAAGATTATACGGGAGACAATGTGGTCCCATGCTGCAAAAAATGTAATATGGGGAAGGGCGTAAGGGATAGGGTTAAATTTATAGAATGGGTAAAGAGGGTCTACCATTATTCGAAACTATACCGTGGAGGGTAATAATACGGTATTGGTTTCTCAGATTTTCTCTTCCTTGGGAATACCGACCCACGCGAGAGGCTTGTTTAGAGGTATTTCTAGAATAACACCATCCGAGATATATTCTATTTACCCGGAAGCGTACCAGCCGTATGATCTAGCTGGCCTTAAATATAGCCCAATGGATGAAAATTATGATTTTAAAAATAAAAAAGGATTATATTTTTGGCCTTTCGGGAATACGGATAAAGTGAAAGACTTAGTCCATTTAACTGTTTTCGAAACAACTAGTCCGCACATCCCGTATACTTTTATACCGAAGGCAATATCGACCTGTTCTGAGTGGGGCACAAATATTCTAAAGAGCATGAAATTTAAATGCAAGATTGGGAATCCGATTCACGCCGGAGTCAACACGGACATTTTCAATGATAAGGATAGGAACTACGAGAATGCCCCACATAAATTTTTAATAGTAGCAAAGCATGAGGAGAGGAAGGGTATAGAGGTAGCGTTGAAGGCATTCCATATAGTGAGCATGGGGTATACGAATATTACGTTGACCGCGCTGATTACCGATCCATTTGATTCTAACTTTAATATCATCAATTACCTTAAGTCCTCTGGCATCCCAAGTAGTGGTAAAATTCATCTCATCCGGCCGCCTGAATCGCCGAAAGAAATGGCTGACCTGTATCGAGATCACCACGTTCTTCTATTCCCTAGTCGCGGAGAAGCAATTGGATTACCTATAATCGAAGCCATGGCAACAGGATGTGTTCCCATAGTTACGAATACCTCAGCAATTCCAGAGTACGTGGGTAATGCCGGACTATATATTGATGTGGAGAAAATGGAGGATGTGTTTGATCAGAAATGGTTTCCTATTAAGGGTAAATTCGGGCAATGGGCAAAACCAAGCCTTGACTCTTTGGTGGCGAATATGATACAGTTACTAGAAAATGATGCGCTCTGGTTAATGAAGTCAGGGCAATCTTCGGCCAGGATAAGTAAACTTTTTACATGGCAAAACGCAGCTAAGGAAGCACTAAAGGAGATTAATAGTTAATGAATGGGAAGCATTTTCTATCTTATTGTTCTAGATGCAATAGGTCATTCGGTGTAGATACTGCGGTTTCAGGTTGTTGTGGGACCATAATGTTAGCATTTGGAACGGCAGAAGAAATACAGACATTAATAATTAAACTAGAAGGGGAACGAAATGAAAAATATAAATGACCTACACATTACAGGGAGAGTCGTTCAAGATCCGGTTATCAAAGATTTTAAAGATCACCAGATGATTAGACTTAGAATTGCTTTCCCCAATGCCAATAAGAAATCAGGAGATGGTTTTGGAGATGTAGTTATGTGGGATTCATTAGCAAAAGAGAATTTAAGTTTAAAGAAGGGAAATGCTGTAGAGATTTTCGGCGAAATAGAATATAGAGAATGGGAAAAAGATGATATCAGGTGCAGTAAAATAGAAATTAAAGCTAATAAGCTGATTGTTCTCTGATGGACCGCGATACAAAAATGCTTTTGAAATTACAAGATCAAAAAGAAAGTGATGATAAATTATTCATTAAGGTAAAGAAACTCGCTTCGAAGATAAAAAAATTTAGTTGCGATTTGCGGCATAAAGAGATAAACGCGATACGAATTGTTGGATTAATTAAAAAGAGAAAGGAGTTTTAAATGACTTTATTGATTGTGGGTATAGGATTTTTAGTGGTGTGTTTTGTTCTTTTTATGGCAGTGATTCTTTTCGAATGAATTCAGGGGATATAGATAAATTTCATTCAGATAGAGAAGAAGGGTACGATATTTCAACTATTTTAGTAGATGCTATCACCGAAATAGAGCCGATGGTATCCGTTTGCCAATTTACGCTTGAGAACAAAATATCGCCTATGCAAGTGATTGGTTATAGCCAGCCATTTGGAATTATCGATAGTAGTATCTGGAACCTATATTACGAGGTATCTACCTTAGATCCACTAGTGCCGTCTAAACATGTCGAAATTACAATAGCAAACTCAGATATGGTTGATTATTGCCGGGATACGATAAATAAGGTACCCGATATTTCCCACCGCTACAACCTTCTAACTAAACTAAGGGTATTCGAGAATGTCTAGGTCGAAGCGGGTCAAGATGAAAAAATGCGGTGGGGAGAAGGGGTGTGAGGAATTCTTTCCCGCCACCGAGGAATATTTTTATAGACATGGAGGCGGGTTGGGGTCGATATGTAGAGAGTGTCATAAAAAATATCTGGCCGAATATAGGTCTCGTCCCGAGAATAAGGCTCGTATAAAAGAGTGGCAGGCCGAATACTATGAAGCTAATCGAGAACTTTGCTTAGATAAGCTGGGTCACAAGTGTGTTTGGCCAGGATGCAAAATTACACAATCAGAATTCCTCGCCTTTGACCACATCAACGATGATGGGGAAGAACATAGAGAGGAAATTGGTAAATATGGTCAAGCGATAATAAAGTGGCTAATAGAAAACAACTTTCCCAAAGACAAAATCCAACTTCTCTGCCATAACCATAATTGGATAAAGCGATTATTAAAATCTAGCTCTAATTTACTTCAAGATCCCGGCAATAAAGCGACGCGAAAATACGCCGCTAAAATCCGCCTAGAAGTTTTTACTTACTATGGTCTAATCTGTGCCTGTTGTGGAGAAGCGAACCTAGATCTTTTGACTATTGACCATATATTGGGGGGTGGAAATAAACATAGACGGAAAATAGGCAATAATATCTGTAATTGGCTTAAGCGAAAAGGTTTTCCTCCCAGCTATCGTACTCTTTGTCATAATTGTAATAAATCTTTGGGCTCATATGGAAATTGTCCGCATGGAAACTAATTTTTTTCATGGGCACCTGCACACGATATATTCGGTGCGTGACGGATCTAGTCACTTGAAAGATGTTGTAGAAAGAATTAAATCAATAGGTCAAAAAAGTTTCTCTGCCACCGAACATGGGAATATCTATTCTTCAACAAAATTATTTAATTTATCTAAGGAATTGGATTTAAAGTACGTCCTAGGCATGGAATGCTACATAGCTGAAGATTATCTAGATACGAAGAATCCTAAAACTTTTCACACCACACTTTTGGCTGACGGTCAGAACGGATACAAGGAGTTAGTTAAATTAATTACTCTAGCTAATACTAAAGGATATGCGAGAAAACCAAGAATAGATTTAAACCTGCTCTCACAAACAAAGAATATTTATGCTTTATCTGGGTGTTTAAACGGTCCTATACCTCAATTAATTAGAAATAATGCGCCAGACGATAAGATACATGAGCTTATTGATAAGTGGAATAAGGCTTTAAATGGTAAATTTTTTATAGAGATTACGTCGAATGGATTTGATCTCCAAATTCCAGTAAATCAGAAATTACTTGAGTTAAATAAGCAACATAATCTAAAGGTTATCCCGACTAACGATTCTCATTCTACGCATTCGCATCAGACTTTAGCTCAGTCGCTTCTCATGAATATAGGAGATGATAACAAAAAAGAAGACGGGAGCATAGAGGAATGTGAGGAATTAAACGGGATGTATATTCGAAGTCGAGACGAAATCAAAGAAGCCCTAGAACCATTTTCTAAATACGTTAATATAGATGATGCGTTAAATAATACCTTAGAATTATCCGATATGCTTACTTCTCCGGATTTTTCGGCAAGAAAGCCGAAATTTCCTGTTTATAACTATAAGGCGGATTCGGACAGTTCAAGACCTTTTGACAAATTTCTTAAAGACAGTAAGAGGAGCGCATCTAGTGGATCTTATCTTAGATATCTAGCATATTTAGGCTGGAATGAAAAGATCAAAAATAAAATAGAAAAAGATAAATTAAAAATTTATTCAGATAGAGCTAAATACGAGATTGATTTTATTGAAGATAATAATCTTGCCGACTACTTCCTATTAGTATATGACGTATTACATTATTGCGATAAGAATCAGATTACTTATGGTCCCGGAAGAGGGTCGGTCTGCGGTTCTCTCACATCTTATTTGATTGGCATTACGGAAATAGATCCTATGCCTTATGGATTAATCTTTGAAAGATTTTTGAATCCGGCAAGAATTAAAAAAGGCGAACTTCCTGACATCGATTTAGATATAGATGCGAATTATAGAGAAAAAGTTATTGAGTATTTGAGAAATAAATACGGCGAAGAAAAGATTTCTAGATTAGTTACTTTCGGAGTCATGAAATCTAGGGCAGTACTCTCTCATGTCGGGAAAGTGCTAGGTGTGCCTTTTGATGAAATGAAGATTATAACGAAACTTATTCCCATTACCGCTGGTAGAGTTTTGCCACTAAATGATCCTGATGGCAAAGGGAACGACGTTATGGCTTTAACAGATATGAGGCCCTGGATAGAAAAATATCCTAAGCTGTTCGAAATTTCCAAACAACTTGAGGGATGTATTAATAGTGTTAGTACTCATCCTTCGGCCATAGTTATATCCAATGAATCTATTAATAATGATGTACCGCTGTGCCTGCCCACGAAAACATCGTCTATTTCTGCGGCATTCGACATGCACGATATTCAGCAGTTAGGACTAGTTAAGTTAGACGTATTGGGCTTGACCGAAATCGCGATTATTCAAGAAGCTAAAGAATTAATTTATAACAAAACTAAAGAGAGACTAAACCTACATACCAGTGTCTTAGATTTTAAAGACAAATTAACTTGGACCCTCATTGCTAGTGGAAATACTTTAGGCATATTCCAATTAGGTGGCAAAACCACTAAAGAAGTCGTTCAGACTATTAGACCCAACAATTTAGAAGAATTATCCTTATGTAATACTTTTAGTAGGCCAGGACCATTAAGCGTTAGAGCGCACGTACAATATGCGGATAGAGTATCGAATCCAAATAAAGTCCTATATATTCATCCTACCGTAGAATACGCTTTAAAACCAACGCTGGGTTTATTGGCATACCAGGAGCAACTTATTTATATTTGTCGAGACATGTGTGGGTTTACGCCTTCAGAAACAGAGACTATCAGAAAAGGTGTAGGTAAAAAAGATCCAGAAATTCTTAAGAAACTTAGTGATCAGTTTATTAGTGGTGCGGTAAAAAATAATATTTCAAAAGAAATAGCCATTAAAATGTGGAATATAATACTTCCCTGTGCGGACTACATATTTAATAAAAGCCATGCGTTAGGATATTCGGTTTTAGCATATAAGGGAGCATATCTTAAAGCGCACTATCCTAGGGAATTTTATGCCGCTGCTATCTCTAATGAAATTAATCATGGTGGTTCGGATGGACAAGAAAGGGTTGTAGAATTTTTACAGGAAATGGTGAAGAGAAGGATGCCACTTGAATCTCCTAGTGTCCAATATTCTGGTTCTCGTTGTAAGATAGATGATGAAGGATACGTTTTATTACCATTAAATATGGCAAAAGATGTTGGTTCTAAAATAGCCGATATCATAGAATCTCTACAACCATTTGATTCGTTGGAAGATTTTTTAACTCGTACAGAGAGTAATCTATTGAGGCAAAATACATTTCAAGCTTTAGTCGATTCTGGAGCTATAGATGATTTGTGCAAAAATCATACTCTGGCCATAAGGAAATTTGAAGATAGTAGAAATAAGAAGAAAGACATTAAAACCGGTAATCTTTTTGAATTAGAAGAGGAGTATGTGGTAAAAGATATTTCTATCAAAGAAAAAGCTGATCTAGAGAAAGAAAAACTAGGCATATGCCTAAGATATTCAATGATGTCTGGATATCTTAAATCCCTAGAAAGTAATTGCGATGTTACCGCATCTTCACTAGTACCGGGAAAAGAAGTTTGGCTAGGTGGTATAGTAGATAGCGTAAGACCGCATGTAGATAGAAAAGGTGAAACTATGTATTTTCTAAATATCTCCGATGATAAAATGAAAGTACATGCAATAATTTTTAGTAGTCAAACTAAGCATGTTACAAAATCGGCATTAAAGCCGAATACAATAGCTAAATTTAAGGGTCATTTAGATAATAAAGGCACATTTATTATTGAGCGCGGCCAAACATTAAAACCAGATATCTCTGAAATTAAAGAAGTTATAAGTGCTTGACATTAAATATTTTAAATGGTATAATATCACCCTATGACTATAAATAGATATGTCCCATATTTCATATATGGGCAAGAGATGGTTGGATTAATTAGACATAGAAACATATCCCCTAATATTCTAGAGGGTAGGGGTCGTCTCGGTGTAGCCCAATCAGCAAACCTATTTATAGATCACAATGGTTTTCCAGTATTGGGAATAGGTAAGAATCCTGAATCATTTATATTTGGAGAAATATTTTATATTAATTATAAGGGAATTAAAACTTTAAAAAAGATATATGCAAAAGAATTTCCCTCTTGTCAACTAATGAAAATAGAAACTAGAATTGTAGAAGTTTCGAGAGAAGGGCTTAGACATGCAGATGCTATAGAGAAAAAGGTGAGAGTTTATGGATTACCATACGAAGAAGCCATATTAAATGTTAGACAAGGTAAATTAAGGTACTCAATACATAATTGGTATAGAACGGAAATTTCAGATCCTTCTCCAGGGAATAGAGAAAATTATCCAGAGAAGAATTATGTTAAGGTAGATTTAATAGAAGATGAAAACGAAACAGGAGATTACTAAAATGGAAGTTGCGGAAACATTAACGGATGGTGGAAAAACTATAATTGTTGGGAATACTAATGCATTAAATAATGGTTTTAATAAAGAAACTCTAGATGCATTAAATGCCAGATTCGATACGAAAGATATTAAAACAAGAAAAGATTTATATAGTGGCAAAATACTATCATATATAGAGGGCTATAAGGTTATAGAGCGTTTAAATAGCGTTTTTAAGGGCTCCTGGTCATTCCAAATCTTGTCAAAAGAGGTTATAGAAAACGTTATATTAATCGAGGGCAGATTAACTATTAATGGTATTAATAAAGAACAATTCGGAGCCCAAAAAATATCTTTTGGACCACCTATATTAAAGGAAGTTTCACAACCAGAAAATCCAGATGCTCCTAAAAAAAGAGGTAGGAAAAAGAAAGTATTAGTTCCTAGTAACATTCCTATTAATTTAGGATATGATATGAAGGCGGCTACTACTGATTGTATTAAAAAGTGTGCCTCTTTATTTGGAATTGGGCTATATCTATATGGGGAAGATGAAGTTTTAGAAGTAGCTTCTCATTCAGAACCAATTGTTGCGCTTGAAGAAAAGCCGAAGAATGCTACGACAGCACAACTCCAAGCAATTAAAAAAATGCTAAAGAAATATAAGAAAGGTGAATCTGATAATTTCAACGATTATATATGTTTGAAATATAACATTAAAAATATCGAAGATCTTTCTTATGAAAATGCAGTTAAAGAGATGAAAGAATTAAATAACTTGAGTAATAGTGGTTCGGAGCCCAATCCTTTTGAGTAATATTTATCCAGCCGAACACTATTGTAGTGGAATTCATACAAAATTTAACAATCAGGATTGTGGTAAAAGATTGTTTGATGCGGTATCTTTATCTAGCAATTGGGAGGATAGATCGGAAGTTACTATTAAATGTCCCAGATGCGGAAAATTAAACGTCGTTATATTGAGGGGGCAAAGTGGCGAGAAAAAATAATCTGAAAAATATTTCTTGGTCTGAAAAAGAAATAAGATACTTAAAAGAACTTTGCAAACAGCCTATTAATCTTGTGACCATAGCGAATAAAGTAAATAGAAGATTTAAAAAACAGAGAAGTACAGCCGCAGTAATGAATTTCTGTGGTAGAAATTCTATTAAACGCCACGGTAATCTAGGGATCTCTTATTGGCAACCCACAAAAGAAATTAAGAAAGAAATAGAGAAACTAATATCCGAAGGTAAAAGTCAAACAGAAATATCTCGTATTTTATCTCCGAAAACAGAACTTAAACCAAAAACTTTAATTTCCTATATTAGCAAAATGGGTGGGAATAAATTTTTCAATCCATTTGTTAGAAGAAAATTTACCGCTATGGAATTAGAAAAAATAATTGGACAACGCAATAGCGGAATAAGTTTTACGGTTCTCACGAATCAATATAATATTGATTTCAGTACTCTTAAAAGTATTATAAATCGATGGACAATTACGAGAGTGAATATAATAAGGGATATATCTGCAAAAGTTCCTTATGATACGATTATTAGGAAATACGTATTAACGGAAAAAGAATATGATATGTTGGAGTCTTTGAGTCGGAGTACTCTATGGAATGATTCGGAGCCATGGAGCAATAGAAATGGTATAGAAATATTAGATCTTATAGAAAAAGCTTCTAAACAATTCAAATCCGTCAATATGAGGCAGAGTGAATCTTTAATTCAAATCCATGCCTCCACAAAATATATAGGGTTACTATTATCTTCGGACTGGCATATTGGTGCCGCTAGTAGCGATGTAGAAAGATTAAGAGCGGATTTATCTTTGGCATCTAAAACTCCTAATTTATATATAGGATTACAGGGAGATTTAATTGATGCATATATCCCTTCTGGGCCTCATCCAGGAGGTATAAATGAACAAGTAGTTCCGGCGAAAATGGCTAGACGCGGTGCGGAAGCTTTAGTGGAATTAATAAAAGATAAGATTCTTTGGCTAACTAATAGCTGTCATAATTTATGGACGGAAAATGCCGCAGATTATAATCATGTAGAGGAATTATGTCATAAATATGGTTTCAGTTATTTAGGACACGGCGGTATTGTAAACTTACAGATTTTAAAGAAGAGAGAAGTGACTAGAAGTTGGACACTAATGGCTGGACACAAATATGGTTCTGGCGGAGAGAATGCTATAAATGCCTGTAGACAATTTCTAAAGAAAGAAGCTAGTTCAGATAATTCTCCCGATATAATTGTTTTCGGTCATCATCATCGTAATTCTATCTTATCTGAAGAATTTCTCGGGAAGAGAAGAACATTTGTTCGTAGCGGCCAATATAAATTACAAGATCGATATGCAGACGCTATGAATGTTTCGATTCAAAAGAAAGATTTTGGTGCTCCCCTCGTTATTTTGGGGACTGACAGTGATTATATGCAGCCCTTCAACGATATGCGTAAGGGTGTTGAAGTTCTAGGTCTGCTTAATAGGAGAAAGAAGTAATAATAGAACTTAATACTTTAGAGTTCTGACTCGAAGTAAACATTAGTAATGATTTATTTGATAAAACAAAGTAGGAAAAATGAATTCTACTAAGATTAAAATTATATTATTTTTTATAATTATTTTATCTGGGTATTCTATTTTAAGAATACAGAAAAATATTTTAAATCAACCTAAAGAAAAGGTTGTTTTCAAATATGTCCCAACCCCGAAACCAACAGAATATTATCCCGATAATGATAAAGTTGAGTTATATGCGGACTACCTAGATGTTCCCTATAGTCTTGTTTGGGCCTGTTATATGGCAGAACAAGGTGTAGATGGATACAATCATGGACAACGCCGTATTTCGGGCGAAATAACAGTTTTATTCCCCCAAGATATGCAATTAGCCCAATCTTGTAGGACTTTAAGAAATTCTAAAAGAGCTTTCATTAAATTATATCCCGAAGCCTATGCCCAATTCAAGGGGAATGATGCCGAATTTCTAGAAAAATATATTACTAAATTTGTTATATATTTGAGGGATGTGGGCTGGAATCCGGCGGGGAATAAAGTCGCTTGGCAGAAAAATGTAATGTTCTTTTATAAAAAATATAAGAAAGATAAGAAGTCCGTTATCAACAAGCCCAAAACTCTTATTGTGAGATGATAAAAATAGCGATAATAGGGAGTAAATTATTTAAGAATACAGAATTAATAGAAAAGTATGTAAAGTCTCTAAATGGTAAAAAATACCAGATATTGACGGGGATTGCAATTGGAGTTAATTATACAGTAAGGATGGCTGCAAAAAAATATAAAATACCCATTACTGTTTATAGGCCAGATTTTGAACATTTTGGGACTCAGGCTATTGTTTTAATTAATAATAGAATATTAGCCGAATCTGAAATAATTACTTTTTTTTATAATGGTACCTCTATGATAACGGGGAATTTAATAAAAGAGGCCAAAGAACTTAAAAAAGAAATTGAATTAATAGTATCGGAATAATATAGGAAAGGGGTTTTATATGGCCGGAAATAGGAATAGGAATATTATTTTAGATGATAAGGCGAGGGCGGGAATAGCAAAAGGTATCGATATTGTCGCCAAAACTATAGGTAGAACAATAGGTCCAAGGGGCAAGGCCATCATAATTGATAATGAACAGAATCCACCATCTATAGTGAACGATGGTGCGGCAATCGCTCGAAAGATGTATTTTGATGACCCATTATTAAATATCGGTGCTCTGATGATTAGAGAAGCCGCAGATAAAACTGCCGAAACAGGAGATGGGACTTCATCTACAGTAGTATTTTCCAATTCTTTAATTCAAAATGGTCTTAAATTAATGGCGCACGGAGAAGATTCGGTTACATTAAAAGAAGGTATGTTAGAAGCTGTTGATTTTGTATCTAAATCTATTCAGAAACGTTCAAAATTAATATCCTCCCTGGAAGATATAAGAAATATTGCCTACATTAGTGGTAATAATGATAAAGAAATAGCAGATCTTATTACTAACGCATTCGATTGTGTGGGTAATGATGGGCATATTACATTTGAATTAAGTCCAGAGAGTAAATCTAGGGTAGAGATTATAGATGGAATGCATATAGGTATTGGTTGGAAATCTCAGTATTTTATGACGGATACAGAACAAGCCAGAGCGGTACTAGAAAACCCTAAAATATTTATAATTAATAAAATGGTTGATATAAATTTTCTATTCGATTGTAATTTGGTAAAAGAATTGGCTGAAAAAAGTATTCCATTTCTTGTTATGTTTGATCAATTGTCTGCCGATACTTTAGTCGGATTAGTTCAGAGTAAAGTTAAAAATGGAATTAAATGTGTGGCAGTTCAATTACCCGGTTATGGAGATAGAAGAAAGAAGCTAGTTGAAGATATTGCAGTTGCAACGGGAGCTACAGTAATTGATTTAGAAAATGATATTTCATTTAAAGATATTACTATAGATATGTTGGGTTCTGCCAGAGAAGTTATCATTAATCAGCATGATACGACAATTAAGAATCCCGGTGGAAAAATTTCAGATATTGAAGCGAGAAAAGAATTATTAAAGAAACAAATTTCCGACATACAATCAAAAAATCCTGTAGGAAGTACTTATGAAATCGCTAAGATAAAGGAGAGGATTAGTATTTTGAGTTGTGGCCTTGCCGTGATTTATGTCGGTGGCAAAACAAAGCTTGAATCTAATGAAAGAAAGCTTAGAGTTGAAGACTCTCTATTTGCGGTCAGGGCCGCCTTAAGAAATGGCATCGTAGCAGGGGGAGGATCTACATTCCTTAGAGTCCAAAGGGAATTAAGAGCTAATCCTCCGGCGATTATTAATAAGACTGGATTTGATTTAGTTCTTAGTTCGCTTGATATTATAGCTAGAATAGTAATATCGAATGCGGGTGATTCTGCCGATGTAAGAATTGCCAAAATAATGGAAATGTCTGAACCCTATGGATATAATGCTAAAACTAAGGTTATTACAAATCTATTAGACGAGGGCGTAGTTGATCCTACGGATGTTTTATTGGCCGTACTAAACAATGCTGTATCGGTTGCTTCTTTGCTTTTGAATTCGGATGGAGTTATGGTATCTCTGCGAGAATATATGCCTAAATTATCCGATGTACCGGCATTACAGGCTGCGGCCGAGAGAGTATTGACTGGATCAGATTAAAATTGATTCCTTTATTTGATGGTTCCATTAAAGTTGTGCGCTGTAGTTACTGTAAATTATCGCAAACTGGCCGAGAATTGAAAGATTTTCATTTATGGACATTCGCTGTTTTTGGAGCCAATGATATGGTGTGGTGTCCTACATGTTTTCAATCGCAAGTAAAAGAATTATTTTCTAGTATTTATGAATAGATAATTAAAGGAATTAAAATAAATGCATAGTAAATTTCCTAATGAAGCGGCAGAGTTTGTGTATACTAGGACTTATTCTCGTTGGAGAGATGATTTAGGACGAAGGGAAACATGGTTCGAAACTGTAGACAGATATATAGAATTTATTCGGGCAGAACGTGGAGATAAAATACCCCAGAAGGTATTAGACAAAGCTAGAGAATATATATTGAAATTAGATGTATTACCTAGTATGAGATTATTGTGGTCTGCCGGAGAAGCTGCTAGGGTAGAGAATACCTCTCTCTATAATTGTGCGGCACAATCTATCGATTCCGTTGAGGCTTTTGGTGAATGTCTATATATTTTATGTTGCGGGGCGGGTTATGGATTCAGTGTCGAGAAGAAACATATCGAAAAATTACCCATAGTACCAAAAGAAATATATCCTGCTAGCGAAACATTCGTAATAGATGACAGTAAAAAGGGTTGGGCGGATTCGATTAAAGCGCTTATGAATTCGCTATATTCTGGAAAAAATTTAGATATGGATTACACTAAAATTAGACCCAGAGGTAGTCGATTAAAAACGATGGGGGGTAGGGCAAGTGGAAGCGCCCCTCTTATGGCGGCTCATAATTTTATTAAAGATATATTCGGCGGTGCTCGTGAAAGGAAATTAAAACCGATTGAATGTCACGATATATTAAATAAGATTGCCGAGATAGTTGTGTCTGGAGGGGTGAGACGATCTTCGGAATTATCTCTGTCGGATTTCGACGACGAGGAAATGAGAAATGCTAAGACGGGGCATTACCCAATGACTAGGGCTATGTCTAATAATAGTTCGGTGTATTATTCCAAGCCTCCAGCAATAGAATTTTTAAAGGAATGGTCTAATTTGGCGGCAAGCGGTACGGGCGAACGTGGCATATTCAATTTAGAAGGTGGCCGCAAAAGAAGTCCTGAACGCAGAGATGCTTCCAAGATAAGTGGTACGAATGCCTGCGGAGAGATATTATTGAGAGGGAGTGGCCCCGACGGAGAAACTGGGGGTCAATTCTGCAATCTATCTTCAGTGATTGTCAGGCCCAATGATGATCTTGATTCTCTTCTAGAAAAAGTTGAATGTGGAGTTTGGCTAGGAATTATTCAGGCTACATTCACCCATTTCCCATACCTATCAAAAGCGTGGACAAAAAATTGCGAAGAAGAACGTCTCTTAGGGGTTTCTTTATCGGGGCAAATGGATAACCCTAAAATATTAACTCCCGATGCTTTGACGGCTTTAAAATCCAGAGCTATTAAAGTAGCTAAAAAAGCATCTCATATTATGGGGATCAATATGCCAGCCGCGATTACATGCGTTAAACCGGAGGGTAATAGTTCTCAGGTTTCCGATGCCGCATCAGGAATACATCCTAGATATGCCCCGTATTATATTAGGAGATATAGAATTAGTGGTGCCGATCCATTATTTAGATTATTAAAGGATTCAAATATTCACGTATCTCCCGAAAATGGGCAAAGAAAATCTGATTGGAAAAAAGCTGATAAGGGAGAAAAGGGTGTGTGCATTATTTATGTCCCTGGCGAAGAATGGTCGGAGGAGAAGGTCCGCACATGGGTAGTATCGTTCCCGGCAAAATCTCCCAAACATGCTATCACCAGGAACGAACTTACGGCTATCGATCAACTCGAACAATATAGGAAAGTGCAAACTTATTGGTGCGAACATAGCACTTCTTGTACAGTTTATGTGAGGAATGAAGAATGGTTTCAAGTAGGTAATTGGGTATATGAGAATTGGGATTTAATTAATGGGATATCGTTCCTGCCATTTTCGGACCATAAATACGAACAAGCTCCTTATGAGGAAATTTCGAAAGAAGAATATGAGAAAATGGTTAAAGCTATGCCGATTATAGATTATTCAAAACTGCACCAATATGAGGCGGATGATAATACCGAGGGGGCTAAAACCCTGGCTTGCGGTGGTGGATCTTGCGAGATAATTTAGGGAGTGGCACGAATGATTAAAAAGAAAGGGAAGATTAAGAAATTCAAGCTTACAAGAAAATATATAAATAGTTTATTAAATAAAGAATTTACTTTTGATGTAGTTGAAAAGATATGTGAAAATAAGGGCCAACTTTTAAAACTTAAAATAGATTTAGAGTTTCAAACTACCAGTGATTGGCATTATACTCTGAGAATGTTTGATGGCTGCGGTAAAATAACTATATTAAATAGTTCTAAAGATTAATCTTTTTTTTATATAATATTTTTTGGGAGAACCTGGACTCGAACCAGTTTTTTTTGTCTACCCAATCTTATTCCTCTCACCCATTGATCTTTCACTTGACAGGACCTACTACAGTAATGATGCTTATATCCGGCCTTATTTCTTGATTTTATAGAACCCTTTCTTCTAGAAAAAGATATATGACAAAAATCACAAACCAATATAACTTTATGTAAACGCGAATTTTCTTCTTGGTGTTTTCTAGCATGTTCGGAACGCGTTACTACTTTTAAATTCTCAGGTCTATTATCTCTTTTATTCTCGTTTATATGGTGAACTATTTCGGAAGATAATAATGCTCTCCCTATTTTCTTTTCGGCTACATATCTGTGTTCGTATATGTATCGATCGGATGATACACCTTTAGTTTCGCAATCACTCGGTTTCTTTATAACTGTGTAATTTTCACCAAAATAAACAGGTTTTAATTTTGTCATTTTCTTAGTCTTATCATTATATTTTTTAGCCCCAACTCGGAATCGAACCAAGCCCTGAAGTTTACAAAACTCCCGCTTCGCCAACAAAGCTTTTGGGGCATTTCAAGTATCTGGGTGATGTAGGAGAATCGAACTCCTGTGACCTGTGCCACAGACAGGCGCTCTAACCATTGAGCTAACATCACATCTGCTGGCGTGGCTGGGATCGAACCAGCGACCTATCGGTTAACAGCCGATTGCTAACTACCACTGAGCTACACGCCAAATATTTTATTTAGACTGAATTGGATTTGAACCAATGACCTCCGCCTTATCAAGGCGACGCTCTAACCAAACCGAGCTATCAGTCTATATTTTTGGAGGACGAAGGAATCGAACCCTCACTTTCTGGATGCAAACCAGAAGGCCTACCATTAACCTAGTCCCCCAATTTTTGGGCAATGAAGGATTTGAACCTTCACGCAGTTTCCTGCAATAGCTTCTAAGGCTATCATGTCTGCCGTTCCATCAATTGCCCATATATAGCGCATGTTGGATTCGAACCAACGTAATTGGCGTATGAAGCCAACGAGGGACCACTCCTCAAACGCGCCCTAATATCATACCACTATTATATAATTTGTCAAGGGACAGAAAGTTTGGGGAGAGGAGTTGTGGTAAATCTACTGAATTTTAATATTCAGTTACTTTAGTTCTTCGTTCTTTTTCTTTATGATCTATCCTGGTTTCTCTTCCCCGTAAATTGATTTTTTGAATATCACCTTTCGTATATGAGAAAATAATTAATTTTTTATCTATAAAAGTCAAAGTCATTATAATAAAAGGATTTCTTATATCGAATTGATTCTCCCATGTTTGATAATTAAAATCTTTTTCACTGTCATCTTCTGAAACAGTCCATCCTTTTCTGCTTCCCAAAATTTTATCTACATCTTCTATAGTTTGCCAATATTTTAATTGAGAATATAGGATTTCTAAACGACTAGCCATAAGCTCGTCTCTAGATTCTTCTCCAGCTTTTTCTATAGAGGAATGCAATGACTGATTATGTAGTCTTATACAAGATCTAGTAGAAATAACAACAGACACACAAGTTAAAAAAAGACCTGTGAATGCTAAAACAATACTCCAATATTGAATTAATGGTATTTTATATTTCATATTATTTGTCTCCATATATTAATTCACTTAATTTATCTGATCCCATATCCCAAATATATTTTTTCATAGCCATATGGGTTTCTTTTTTAGTAGCGTCTTGTCCATAAAATTTAAACATTACATGGGCGTTAGTAGATTTAAGGGCTTCTAAAGCAAATTCTTTTCGAGTTTTCAGATTAAGCCTACTTAAATGGGAAAAATCATCACTGATCTTATCTATATATATACTTAGATCTGATCCTACGGTAAAAAATATCCCCATATAATCTTTAAAATAATTCAAAAATTCTTGTTCTTGTCCACGTAAAATAACATCTAGTACCCTCTTTTTCGTTACAATCCCATTCATCCTAAGATGATTTACCGCGATATAATTAGGAGATTTAATCTTAATTCTATTCATATTTTTATCCACGGCAACATAACCCTCTTCGGAGAAAGGAAGATTTTTTGATGTCTCTATACATTCTTCTATGGTATTAAACTTATAGGATTTTGGTAATGGCATGTTTAGATAATGTTTAAATGTTGTTTCTTTGAAATTTGATTTACCGCCATGAAAAACTAATCTTGAACCTAAATAATACAGTGCTGGAGCAGGATAAGGAACTACTATCCTAGATTCTGGATGTACTAGTTCAAAAATATGGGTGCAATCTTTAGCCAATTTACTATAATCTATAGGAGTATTTTTAATAGCGTCATTAAATAGATCCATAAACGTTCTGCTATCACTATCGCCTACATGTGCTTCTTTAGCGTCTATAGTCCCATTGGTAGATACGTGCCATTCATTTTCATAATACCACAATTTAATTATCGATCCATCGACCTTCTCTAATATTTCGGCACTTTCCCAATCTATATTAGCAGCATATTGCTCGCCATAATTCCAGAACTTATTAAAAGGATAGCAAACAATTCTATTGGTTTCCGAGTCGAGAATAATACCCCTACATTCATTAACTATTTTATAGGAGAAGTCGCCCTCAATCTGATCGTATTTAAAAAGAACAAATTTACCTTTAGTTTTGCATTCGACATTGAATGGGGGGCCTATTAAAAGAGTCTTTAGTTGAGCGACAGATCCTATCATATTACTAGGATTATCAAATTTTAATATATCTATTATGGAAGTATCTTTATCTATCATTTTCCTCGACACTACCATTTTTAAGTACCCAATGACCCCAAGTATCTAAAAGAGATCCTATTAAAATAATGGGCCAAACTATAATAAATGCCATACTTCCATTTACACATTTATCCCAACTCGTATAATATATAAATAAACTGTGTTTAAAAACTTTCGATACTATACTAAGTAAAATTATACCTATAATCGTATAGAGTAATATAATTGCTGGGATAATTAATATTCTAAGCATTTAAAGATATTTTCCTTTCCTGGATTTAATCCATTTTTTATTACATTTTTTAAATTAAAAAATAACTGATAAAGATCCCCACCTTATCCTTATCTTGCTACAATCTTTATGGCCACCATTGCCTATCTACGATGCTCTAATAGTCTGGTAATTGTAGCTCCCACATCGTGCAATTTTACTCCTATGTTCCAATTCTTTATTATTATAACAGATTTTTATCTTTTGTCAATGCTTCTCTTTGTTTGTTTATTTCCCGCCGTAATTTCCGCATTTTATAATTTCCTATCTCGTCTTCAAAAATAACCCATAAGACTATATATATAAACCATAAAACTGCTGGTATAGTAGGGATAGAGAGAAATATAACTAGGTACGTAATATCGTGGCCGCTATGCGCTAGTCCTGAAGCCACCAACCACATTAAACTTAAAGTAAAAAACAGTAATGGCAGATGCATATTATGAATAATCATTCATTAGGACGGTTCCTATAATATCGCGCAAACAGGGCATGTAACTTTGCATTCTCTTAATTGTTTAAAGCGTTCTTCTATAGTCACTTAATTACTCTCCTCGATTAGTACCGAGAATATTCTCGCGATATTATAACTATCATCTATCCCTGAATGGGGCCTACCTTCAAACTCTAGGCCCACTTCCTTAAGCGCCTCACTTACCCCACATTCCCTTCCCTTCTGTCTTAGAATATTGAATAGGGACTTGATATTTATGTGGGTGCGCCCGAAAGGATATAGGGTTCGATATAATATGCCGCCAATTGATTTAAGGTCCTCTTCTGTCGGCATTAGTCCAACCGTTTCTATGAATTCGGAGTCGGGTAGTGGGGATTTAAGTCTTCTCCAAGTTATCTTATGCTCGCAATCTCTTTCAAATTGCATCCGGTCGTAATCTCCCCAGCTAGCCCAAGGAATATTCCTACTATTATATTCTTTGTCTAAAATACCGCAAGCATCATGAAATGTACCCGCATACTTTAGTTTCTCGTCGTCCCATCTAGTAAGTTGTGTGCAGAATTCAGAGCAGGTACTGAAGATGGGTTTAATGGGGATAGATTTAGGATTGGTAATTTCCAAAGTAAATCTATTTAATTCACAAACCCCGACCTCCACGATCTCTGAGACGGGTTCTATTCTCGTCCTCAGACCATTATCTGAATTATGTTCAGCCCAACATGTTGCTTCTACGTCCACTACTAGAATTATATCGTTAATCTTCCTAGACATGGGGACAATATCCATAAGAACCAAAGCTCTTATTACAATTATGACAGAGGGTGCGATAACCTTCCGGGAAACCCTTATTTTTTAACCAAAGATAGGTTAACGTTCCCCCTTGATTCTTCATTTCCTTCCTATGCTTGGCACCAACTCCTCTTTTCCCCTCGTGGTCTAGGCTTAGGAGGTCGATGTTATCCACCTCGCATCCCGGACACGAGCAGTGGAGTTTTTGATCTGGACTATAGCGTGTGAGGACTTCTAATTTCAGTTCAGCTCTCGATTTTCTAGCCCATCTCGCTGCCGAAGTCATAGATAAAGAAGAGTGTCTCCTCATCCTTTCCTTCAACCAATTGTGATTGTGACAGAGGAGTTGGATGCGATCTTTGGGGAAGTCGTTTTTTATAAGCCAGTTAATGATGGCTGGTCCATTACTCCCAATTTCTTTTCTATGCTTGGCCCCATCATTATCCTTGTGGTCGAAGGCGAGAAACTCAGACCGCGCTATCTCACATTCTGGCCAAGCACACTTATGGCCTAGGGTAGTTAGGCAGAGTTCTCGATTTATACTATATTTTCCGTTTTGTTTTTTATTGATCGTATTTTTATTTTTTGAACGGTATATAGATCCCCGCTTTAATATTCCTACTTTATTTTTTAAATAATACACGGCAGACCATTCCCGTATTTTTTCTTTGTTTTTTAAATAACGTCTAGCGCAGTACTCGACCAAACATGCGCGACAACTACTCCCTAGTCCATTTTTAGACCTGCCATCTTTAGGAAAATATTCTTCGGTAGCCGGGTAGAGTTTTCCACACCCATTCTCCCCACCACATCTTTTGTTTTTTATGGAGGGGTCTTTCTCCTTTATTAAATCATATCCCTTGCGTCCCATTATGGCAAGTTCTCCCAGTGTAAATCCTCCGGAAATTTATCGTTCGAATCACATGTAATCATGAGACGCAATCGGTTCATACTGTAGTGGAGGAGGAGATGGTTTAATTTTTCTTTTGCGGCGAATGGAAGGCCTAATCACCGCATCATGAGTTCTAACTGCGCCTATAGCGAACATGGCTAGAGTTTCCCAATCGTCTTGTTCCGTCTTAGTCATTTCATCCCAAATAAAATCAAAATTCTTATTACTTCTTAATTCACCAAATGTATCATAAAGATCTTCGGCTAATTGCCTTATTAGTTTCCTAGTTATCATGGGCTTCTCATATAGTTTATATACACCGTTTATCGTTTTATGCATTAAAATAACTCATTATTTATTTTTGTATCTACGTGCCATCTCTTTCCACATTTTTCACACCAAAAAGTCCATGAAGCAACACCTCCGAAAACATCTCCAAACTTTATAGTAGTTTTATTTGGTTTAATTAAATTAGATCGTTTCATATCGCCGCAAGTACATTTAAAATAATACCCCACAGATAAAAGTTGGCCTTTATCTTTATAATCTTTATCCTTGAATTTTTTTAATAAACCCTTTGGTAATTTATTTATTTGTTTTTTCATATAGATATATTATATTTTCCTTTTATTTACTTCTTCGGCATATTTTTCAGCTTCTTCTTTAGTTAGGAATGCATAGTGTTCAAATATTTCATTAGTCTTTTCGTCTTTATATGAATCGGGACTAAAACAATAATATATATCGTATCCTTCTTTATCTATATATGTTTTTATCCAATCTATCTTTCGGGGGCCAAAAGCGAAATAAGGTTTGCCCACACTCATTCTATCTAATACTATATAATATATACTCTGCCCCGGTTCAAATTTAGATTTAACTTCCATTACTTTCTCCTCTTTTTAACTTCTATTTTTTTCCTAAAATATATTTTATCGCTACTACCACCATATGACTGACCGATATCACTTGCCTTATAGGGGTCTCCTTTTATAGTTGAGAAAGGCTCCCAACCATCTTTCAATAAACTATTAATTTCTTTTTCATCATTAATATCGACTACTTCTATCTCCCACATTTTTTATCCCCCTTAGAATAATGAAAGTATACCATATTGGTATTATTTGTCAAGTTTGAGTCTGGAGGGATTCGAACCCACAAGAATTTGTTTTTGAAACAAACGTGTTTGCCAGTTACACCACAGACTCTTTTTTTTAGTCCCACCAATTCCTTAAATTATCCTTCATAAATAAAAATATCTCTTCCCATTCATCTTCTTTAAGTCTATTATATGCATTACTTCTAGCTTTCCATTCTTCTTCTGATTTTTCAGGTAGAGTTTCTACTTCTCCAAAACATTCCCCATCTTTAGCGGGTTTGAACATTAATTGATTTTCCGGCCTATACCAAAAATCATCATAACATTCATCAAATAGAATGTCGCTTAAATATCTATCTATCATTGCTTCTAAAGTTATCATATTGGCAACATCTTTTTCCCAGTCTTCATGCCTCTTATTTTCTTCTATTAACTTTCTTATTCTCGATACTTTAAATTTGATAATTTTTAATAAAGAAACTTCTGCGTCCCAATCATATTCCCTCCATAAAACCGGAATATAACTAAATACCTTTTTAATAAAGTAAGGTATGTCCGTGATCGAATCCCAAAATGTACCTAATTTATACCAAAGTTTCATCATTTTAATTTCCACTACATCTTTCTTTTTTATCAATATATTTTTTGTGGTCATTATTTAATAAACTTTTTTAGATCCTTGTGTTTTTTAGCCCACTCTATTTCTGCCCGAACCTCCTCCCTCTTTATCTTGCCATGGCACTCGTCGCATAATGTCGTGATCCATCCTGCGCCCGCTCTCTTTTCACTTCCTGGACTACCGCATTCCTCACAAATGAATCCACTTAAGTATTCCGCGAAACCAATTGCTCCGTTTATATCGTTTAAATAATGTTGTTGTGTTGTTTCGTCCCACACTTTATGCTTTTTAAATTCCGCATCTATATAATATCGGAGTGTTCTAAATTTTTGTTTTATTTGTATAACTTTCACATTAACTCCGAATTCGCGGAAACCATAAATATATTTAGAAAGCTTATAAATTAAATCATGCCAACCAACACCATATCCTACTCCGCAGTAAGGATCAACATACATCTCGGGAAAGTCTTTCTTTAATTGTTCAATATAGTCTTTCATTTTTCTCCTTTAATAAAATAAAAAATGCTGACGGCTAATCCTCACCCACGTACTTGGAATTAGCTTTTGATTAGCTCAGATCCGCTACCCAAACCTACGGACCCTCTGCGTGGGCATCTCCTTTTTTGGTATAAGGCATCAGCAATACTATTATAACAGATTTTTCTTTTGTGTCAAGCACTATTTATCCATTATTTTATTATCGATTCTATTCCCGCAGTGAATGGACCGATGTTAGGATGGGTGCCAGAACAAGGGATTCCACTAATAATTCGTATTCCAGGGAGTATTCCCGGTAGTATCCCATCATGTGTCGGTGGTTTCGCGGCCTCAATCGCTCTATTTAAAACTTCAATTAATTCTTTGGTCTCTTCGATTCCAAGTATACAATATTCCTTATGATAAAGAGGATAGCCCGTTCTAATAATACTCCATATATCTTTTACTTTACTCCACCATCTTTGATGGTAACCTTTACAATCATAGTAATTACTGTCCCAAAAAGATAACTGTATTAGTTCTTCACCCATATTGTTTTTTTCATGCGCGAAAACCATAACATTAATAGCTTCTTCCGAACATATGGATTTCACGAATTCATCTACAACCATAAATTCTCTCATTTATATTATCCTTTCGATTATTTGGGGGCTAGATCTTATTCTTTTTTATTAGACCGTGATCTATTTTTTCTCTCTAAAAGTTACCTTATATTTATCTTTTTCCGTTTGGGGCGGATATCCCGTAGACTCATCTATAATCATTCGGCCCCGACATACCGGGCATTCACCCGTTGGCATAGTACCGCCCATTTCAAATACCTTACCTTCTCCCTGGCACTTAGGACATATTTGATAGCTCATTATTTTAATATCTCTTTCCATTTTGTAGAACTAAAGCTTCCTCTAGTTCGATTCTTTGTTGATTATATTCTTCCCATGGCGGATAAGTTTCGTGTAATTCTAGCGGAATATTTGCTTCTTTAGTAAAGTAATCTGTATAGGTCCACTGGCTTAAATCCCGCACAATCCATCTACTAGGTTCTACGTCTCCGTATATTAATTGCATATAAATATTCATTGGATTACCATTTAGCGTATGGCTTCCGGCATAAACATTTATTTCTCCGGCCAGAGTATCTACTTGGTCCTGATCTCCATAGCTCATCGATATTCTTGCCCAACCATGCCATATTTTATCTACATGAACGTTCATTATAATCGTTACATATTCCATTCTTTCCTGATATTGACCGATGAATTTATAATAGTTTGCCACGCTATCTTTATATGAAAAAGTATTTAGATGATTATTGAATTCCATATCTTCTAGTTGTTTGCCAAGACATTCTTTTATACTTTTGATTTGCCAGCTAGCGTCATAATATTTTTTTTGCCACATTCCATAAAATCCAACGGAGTGATCTACCCAATGAAGTTCGTATAAAAATGGATTAAACTCTCTATTAATTCCTTGCCCGATTTGACGAGTTGGTACGGGCGTAAATGTTGGCGTCACAGTCTCCGTAGGAGTAGTAGTAGCTATAATAACATAGGCATTTAGCTTTGGTTTATTCCAATGATATCCGGCGGGGAAAGCTAGGATAAGCCCCCAAATTATTCCAGAAAATGCGTAGCTTCTTTCTCTTTTTGTCCAATGTTTTCTCACTTCGGCCAGTCCGAAACGCGTATCTTTAAGGTGGTGATTTTTCCTCATCTAAAAATTTCCATCATCGCATTGCAAGCAAGTAAACCCCCTACTCCTCCATAGATCTACGACTTGTTTGCGATCATCGATCATAAATGAGGGCTTATAACGAGTGAGAATTTCGAAGTCTAAGATAATCTCTTTTGCGACAAAATCCTGCCTGTTATCTTGTCTATTCCTCATATATAGTTCTATGCCGCCGAATCCATTATCATTAAGCCACTTCTGTGTCACCTCTCTTCTATCTTCTCCCCTACCAGAACAGAATACTATCTTAACCCCAGCTAATCGTAGTCCATTAATAATAGTCTCACACCAATCATTAACCTTATCGTTGGGGATTCCATTAAAGAATGCGGCCCAATTCTTTTTTATTCCTGGCGCTGTTTGTACGAAATGTCTGCGGTGGGAAATATCGCATAGGGTACCGTCCAAATCTATTACACCAATTTTGGTTTTCTCTCCCTCCGGATACAGGAATGTTAGTTTGTGGGCTTCGCCCTCTTTGGGTTTTTCGTAGCGACTCATGAACATATTCAGTGCAGTCGTAGCGGTCTTTAAATCTTTAATGGTTGGATGCCCTTCTCTAGATAGCATTCTTTTCATACATTCGGCATAGGGTTGGTGGAGAACGATGATCTCCGTCTCATATGAATGGATACGGGCTTGGATTAGGTATTTATCTCTCTGCTCCTTGCTAAAATTCAGACGGTCAATAATTATGTCTTTACCTTCTTTACCTGCCGCGAGAAATAAATCCAAATGACCCTGTTTGCCTTGAGCATCCTGATTAATATATACGTATCCCCTTGCCTCATATTCGAGGGCTAGAGTGCTCTTCCCGCTACCCGGTGGCCCAGAAAGCAGTTTCATATATTTCATATTAATTAACTATCAAAGAAAAATACTAAGACAGGGTTCTCGTAAACTTCCATTTCATTTATAATAGATTTATACCAATAATTATCTTTTAGTTTTTCTTTCTCTTCTAGTTCTAATGCACTAACTTTTATGGCTTTTATAACTTCTTCTTTTGTGGCCCAAGAAATACTATGCCCATATCCTGCGCATTCTTTATATATAGCTCTTACTACATCGAACTTTTCACCCTCTGGTATACCTCTATTCGCAGCTATAGGGGTAAATTTAGTACCATGACCACCATTTCTCACATCCGCCAGCGCACCAAAGAAATCATAATTACGCCCTAAATCTAACTCTTCACCAGTATAACTATTATCTGAAACTATATATGCATGAATATCGCAGCCCATTTATTTTATCTCCAAAGGTTGAATTGTTTTTTCGTCTTCTTCTACATCCATTAATATTTTATCTAATATGTTGCCCGAATAGATTTTTTTACGAACTTTTGGTCGTGGTTTATTTTCTTTTTCTTTATATTCCCAGCTTCTACCCCATGTTTCATGTCTAGATAAATTTTCTAATGAAATTTCATATTTATCTGTAGGACAATGGATTGATTCGGTTATTGGTATTGATCCCCCAAACTTAATAAGTTTTATTTTTGCACCACCAGTTAACTTAATAGGATCGGTAATCTTTTCTATATTTAACCAATATGAATTTCTTCTTGCATCAATATATAGTTCGGGTAAAAGTCTGGAAGGCCAATACATATTTTGTATTTGTTGAATTCGCCCATCTTCCAACATATAACTAAATTTCTTTACTAAACTTCCATCTGGATTATAGGCTGTCCCCAGATTTCGGGGAGATATTTTTATTAATTTTTTAAGAGTCATGATTTTGTATTATACACCACCGATTTTTATATGTCAAGGACTCACTTGAGATGACAAGAAACATACCGGATACCTATTTGATATATCCACAAACTTCTGCCCAAGGATACCAGGTATTTCCTGGTTTAGCTTTTAATACTACCGCAGATGGTATTGGGGGCTTACTCAGATTGCCACTATCTTGGCCGTCAGTTAAAAAAACCAAAGCTTGCGGTTTGCATTGTAATGCTGTTTTTATAGCTGATTCGAAGTCTGTTCCACCGCCCCCACCTAATTTTACAATTTTAGGTTTAATTGCCTTATCATAATCGAACATAGATACAACATCGGTATCCATCTCAATTACTCGTATCCGACTCATGCCTTTAATTTTATCAAGTTGAAGTCTGAATTTACGAAAATCATCTGAACTGATACTTCCGGAGCAGTCTAATAAAACAATTATACGTAGGTTTAATAGGTTTCTACGCTGGTCCAAATCCTTAACCCGTAATATATCTTTATTACTCTTATCGGATTTATTCTGTATGTCATATAGAAATTGTTTAAGTGTTGAACTCATTATTCCCTCGCCATTGTTTTGTGGACGAAGGGCATTATATCATTATAATTATCAATTTTCAAGTAGTGATTCTTATAGAATTGTGCTGGGGAATCATTGAATCCGAAAGCGTAGACCTCTATCTTGTTCTTTATTAAATGACCTATCGTTTTCATTAAATCGGCATCAAGTATTTCTGTATCAGCTTCAGAAAGAAAAGGTCTTCCATCGGAGATTATAAATAGTATTTTTCTTTTAGCCGCAGTTTTATTTAATCTATTACCCATAGCTCTTATAGACTCTCCATCTGAATTATCCGCACTGTCAATATCGATAGAAGCCAATGCATCATAATTTTTATCTTTATATATAGTATGTTTTAAATTATTTCTTTTTCTATTGTATAGAGTAGAATTACAATCCTTCATGGATTCACAGATGGGCGCACTAAAACCTATAACTTCTGATTTAACATGAGCTATATCTAATGCTGAACTCAATATTGTAGTTAATTCTTTTAATTTTTTACCATAAGAACTCTCGGCCTTATCCATACTTCCGCTAATATCAATTGCCAAGATAGCTCTAGTTTTATTCTCAAATCGCGGATCAATGATCTCGTACAAATTATCATTCGGATCAATAATAACTCTATGTAATTCTCTCGTATCTAATGAACCATTTTCTTGGTTGGGCTTAAAGCGAACTCGTCTTTTAACCCTCATCTTTATTTTTAATAGTTCGCCTAATTTATTTATGAGTCCGCGAAACTTATTCTTTATCTCTGGTATCTCATTATTTATTAATGATTTGGGTGCATACTCAGTAATATCGAATTTAGTAGTGACAGGTATATGTTGTTTGGTAGCTTTAATTACTGTGTCTTTTTCATCTTTAATTTCGCGGGTATTATTAATTTCAGATAAGTAATCATTAATTTGATCTAGCTTACTGTCGCGACATCTATCATTAAATATTTTGGCGAGATCAATATAATCTAAATTGTTTCTAGTATAGTCTATATACTTATAGAGTTCTCTAACATTATGCCCGAAAGGAGACATACCATTATTAACAATATCATCAGTTACTTTCTCTGCATTTTTATCAAATCTCTTTTGTACTTCATCTGCTTCTTTCCAATCAGGATCGTCTTGGAATTCAAATCCCGGATTCTCGCCCAATATATCTTGGGGTTTCATGGGGCCGAGTTCTCCAGATTTAGCAGCTTCCATTATTTCATTATATTGTTCTTTGAATTTACCTTTCATATCGAATTTTAATTTGTCTTTCAAACATTTAATTTGAGATTCCATATCTCTTATTTGGGAATTTAATTTAGCAATCTTTACAGCATCTTGATTTGATTCTTTATTTAGCTTATCAAACTTCTGATCAATTTGTTCTTTAGTCAGACCACTCTTAGATATTAATTCTTCGTTCCGCTTTATTGCTTCTTCATAAGCCCTTTTACTACCATAATTAGCGTTTACTTTCTTCTTAAGATCATCTATTTTCTTACTTAGCTTTTTAATCTTAGATAAAAGCTTATTTAGCTTTTGTGTTAGCTTGGTTTTTTTGCCTTTACTTTCTGGTGAGTTTAATGTCTTCTCCAAATCATTCTTAGCTTGTTCAAATTTCTTTATTACTTCACTATATCTTTTATCCCTATCCTCTAATTTTTTATTAGAATCATCATTATTATTAATATAGTCCTTAAGTCTTTTTACATTATCTGCGGCGCTATATAATTCCCGTGTAAGTTTATTTTCTGGCTGATCGAAAAACTTCTTATTTTTTTCTTTTAATTCATCGCTTTCTTTTCTTAATTGATTTAGTTTCTGTCTAAGTTCCTTTATTTTTTGGAATTCCTTAGTATTAGTTTCTATTATATTTTCAAAAGACTTTTTAACTTTATCTATCTTCTCCTGTGTTTCTTTAAACATTAGCTTCTGACTTTTATCTTTCGCGGCATCAATAAAAACATTATAGATCTTAAGCCCTAAAATATTTGCATCTTCGCTACTATTAAGTTTGGGGGCATCTATAATGGGCCTAACCTTATCTAGCATTTTAGTAACTTCTTTATCGTATTTCGTGGGCGGTTTAATAATTTCTAGATTAACTATATAATCATGAACCCCACAACAAAAAGTATGCCATAGATTAAGTCCGAATTCCATTTTAAATATCTTTTTCATTTGTTCTTTATTGTAATTATATAGTCTGTCGAAATATTCTTTAGCGCCATCATATTTTTTCATCATAACATTTTCTACTCTTGCATCCTCTAAATTATTTACGATCATAAATTGATTTTGATTTATAATACTACCAAATAATTTAGCATCAAAAGAACTCCACTTTATATGGCAAATTTCATGCAATAAAACACCTATAACAAAATTCATATCATCTTCTGTCATATCTATAGAGAGAATATTGGGAAGTGTTATTGTTTTATTGCCATCCGCGAATGCATTTGTGCCCTCTAGATTTATTTGTACATCGAAATCTCGGGCCAATATTTGCGCAAATCTTTGAAAATGTTCTACATGATTATAATTAATTTCCGTGTTACTCATTAAATTTTCCCACCCTTATAATGATGGCATTTTTTATACTTTCTTTTTTGGCCTACCACCTTTTTTCCCATTGATCCCGCTAGTTTGCGCTTTAATTTTGCTTTGTCCACTTAATTTGCCGCCTTTTCTACCCCATTCTATAAACTGTTCTTGGGTAAATGTTTTTTTGGTTTTCCGCATTATAACATACCCCCTTCGGGTTTGTTAACTATAGACTAAATTATAAGTATATATTACATAGAATTGAGAAAACTTCAAAAATTATTTATCCATTCTTTGTTCTAAATTCCTTTAATTTCGTTATCTTTTGGGCCAAAACCTCTTTCGAAACTCTCCCTCTCCCCTTACTAAGTGTCTTCCAAAACTCTTTTTCTTTCGCATTCATTGGTTTATCGTTATTGTCAATTACCGGACCTACTTCTGCTTTCTTTAATCCAATTGTTTTAATTCCCCCGCCGAAATGCACGCTCATTATTCTCCTTAATACTTCTTGATCTGCCGTAGTAACATTATTCATGAATACATTTTCTGCGGCCTTAAAAGGATTTCTATATAGAGCCATTTTGTCAGCCCACCTAATAATTTTTCTAAGTGAAAGTGATCTCATAGATATTCCTGTACCTTCAGATTGTCCCGCCATAGCTGTTCTAACGTCTTTCGCAAATCTTACTATAGACTTAGCCCACTTTCTTTTTAAGGCGGGAACAGCCATCTTAATAATCTTCACTTCTTCCTTTTCATCTAGGTCTTTCATATGCATAATAACCCATCTATCTAGGAAGGCCTCATTTAATTCGCTTGTTCCAGCATAAACATCCATCTTATTTGATTGACTCCCCACACTATTTCCGGTGCCAAAAATTCTAAAATTAGGATGAGGTTCGACTACTTCCCCTATGTTTTCCTTTAGAACTAGCTTGCCATTTGGTTCTAGAATAGGATGTAGAATGCCTAATATTGCAGGGTCACAGAAATCTACCTCGTCCAGTAGCAACCAGTAACCTTTACGCATAGCTGTAGGCAATATTCCATCAGTCCATAGTGTTTTACTAATCCCATTTTCAGATGTAATTGTAAGCTTGCCCAAAAAATCTGTTATCCTAGTTTCTAGATTTAGGTTAACACGAATCAATGGCTGATTAATTCTCGCGGCGATTTGAACTATTATAGATGATTTACCTACACCGCCATCTCCGGTTAGAAAAAGTCTGTCATTACGATTTATACTGTCTATAATGTCTTTTGTAATTGGTAGAAAATTATAAGGTTCTTGTTCTGGAACTAGAGATGTTTTTTCTTTATTGTATATGGCGAGACTTCTACCTTTGAACGTGAATATATCTAGTGGTTTTTCTCCAGCAAAAAATCTAGGATAAATATTGCCCCAGCTTACCTTCTCTGGATGTATATTCTTAGACTTATCTTTTTCTGCGCCCTCTAGAAATTTAATTGTCCTACGTCTTGGAGTTTCATAAACTACTTCCGCCTTAGTAAACTGCTTGTCTCGACCCAGAAAATATCCACTCTTATTAGGCATTTATGTGCCCCTTATTTATATTTTTTCTTGATTGATAAAATATGATTATAGTGTTTTCTTCGTAATTTATTAATTTTTTTAGAATGTGAAATTTCTTCGTGAGCCATAATAAGATCCAATGATCTAGATACAAACCCGCATTGAGCTATACAGGCCCATATAAAGTGTATATCGTGATTACTTTTTCTTTTCATTTGATTTACTTTCTTTTTCTCTAAAAAATGTACATGCGCATTGACCATCGTTACCAAAACAAATCATTTGCGTAGATATTTCTTCGCCTTCTCCGTCTACTATAAAGTCATGTTGTGAGTCTCGATGACCGCAAACGCACTTTTTATTTTTCACGATGTACAAATCTTCTATTGGGCTTCTTAGTCATAATCATACAGTTATCTAAACCAGATAAATGCTTCATATATTTCTTTGAGCCCCGATAAGCAATAGCTGCCTGTTCTCTCTTTTCTTTTCTTTGACTGGGAGGCATAGACTTTGCCCTATGTCCTTTTTTTAAATTAATTTCCGTGATTAATGTCTTGGTAATCTCAGGTAACCTAATCAGCTCTAAACTTTTTCCGTATACCATTGTGAAAATCTCCTTTTTGGGATTTCGTAATTATAACACATTTCTTTCAAAAGTCAACTTTATTTTTTGGACAACCTCGTAATCAACGATTTTTAGAAATAAAAAATAGGGCAAGTAATAGCGCACTAAGAACGCTCGGCATAATCTCATGATAATATTTTCTCACTACTTCCTCCTCTTCCTCTCTTTATATTTTTTTATATTGCCTATTGTACGCAATATTTAAATACGGGTTATAGAATTGGCTCTAATCTCAATATCGCTATGTTTTTTCTCGTCTTTTACCCATTCTCTATATTCTAATTCCCCGAGAATATCGACTCTATCTCCCTTCGAAACCTCTATTTCCCCTAGATTGTCCCACAGTGTTACGTCAATATATCCGTTGACAATTTTCCTACTTGGATTAGGGAATGCTATCCTTAATCTCTTTAAAGAACCGTTGTCAAACGCCTTAATCACCGGATCTTGAACAATTTTACCTGTAACATGTATATCATTTATATTCTTCATTTTTATTTACTCCTCTGGTTTGCCCTATCGGTTTCACTCGTGTTTTATTTCACGTTTGCGGCTACACATCTTAAGCTTTTTGTAGATATTCGTTGGAAACTAACTTTAACTTAACGCGTCCCCTGAGTCTATCACTATATCTTTCTTGGAGCACAGAAGCCACGAGACCTTCGCGAATCTGATGTTGTGCCCCAGGAATCAGGCTACTCCCATCAGCTAACTTTTTTAATTCTTCTAAATCATATTTAAATGCCGCATCGATGACCGGGACGTATGGTATGGTATATTCTCCCGCTAAATTAAATGCATCGAGAACATCCATATATTTCCCGTCTGGAAGCCTAATATCGAAGGCTGCGAATGCTATTTCTCCGGGATTTTTCCCATATTGAAGACTCTGGATGCCTGATCCAAATATCTCCCCATATAGAATGTGGTCTGGATAATCCTTGCAGAACCTTTCTATTTGAGGATAGAGTTTACTTATCTTATACCATACATTATCGCCGTCTCTTAGCCAACGTTTACGGGAGCCGATAAAAAACTCATATTCCTGTTTAGAAAAGAACTTCTTCACCCTTTCTATTAAAGAAAGTCCGCGATATTTGTGTCTGGGACGAGCATATACATACTTACTGCCACAGCCATGGATCTTCTCCGTAAGAAAAAGTGGTTCCCCAGGCTCAAAACAACCGGCATATTTCTTAGCCGTCTCAAGATCATAGACTGGGATGCTGAGATTAGGGTGTCTTTCATATTCTCTAGCTCTACCTAGTTTAGATCCTGGGCGTCCTGGTTCTCCGGGCTCATAATGGGTAAGTTGTAGAGTTTCGAACATATCGGTCCCTACCACGGCATCTTCTGGCGCAGGAAGCAATAGGCCCTCGCTCCACTCATTACGGAATTTACGAGCCTTAATTCTTAATTTACCCCCTAGCCACGCATATTCCGGTTTATCTGGTAGGATAGTATCTGGGCATACGTAAATACCCTTAGTTTTTCCTGCCCAGTCCTCTGTTTTAACCACACACTGGTAGTTGTCGATCCTAGCGATAGAAAGTAGGTCTGCATTTTTATGCTTTTCCAGTACCACATTTACTACTTCCGCACGATGCGTTGAGTTTTCCATTTATTTGGCCCCCTTGCATTTATGATTTAGTTTTTTTAATATGTATCTGGCGTCCCTATAATTGAGTCCGGTTAAAAATGCGACAACCCCATTTTTATGACATGGCGACACTATCTGGTAATCATTCTCCATATTCTTAGATATTTCCCACCGCTCATACTTACTATATTCGCTCTTTTTCATTGTTACCGGTAAATGTTTTCTTATTTTTCTCATTTTAAACATCCTTGTTTTATAAGTTCTTTTCTTAGTTCGGGCCAAGAGCAAAAACAATCACTGTTGTTGTTACTAACGTAGTGTTCTAGGTCGTCATTCGAGATGTAATGAGCATCCCATATCGATTGGCCCGCCCAACCAAAAGTTTGCTCTATGAACCAACAAAGATTTTTATGAAGTTTTTGAAGACGCATAATGGCCTCTGAAGGAGTTAACCTAGATGCCCTCTTTTTTAATTTAATCATCTACCTTATATCCTCTTATACTTACAACTCGCCCATTATTAATTATTAGATAGGTTCTATAATCCACATAACCACTTGGTTGTAAACCATAAGTCCATGTTTCGTAATTATTTCCCGATAAGAAAATTCTATTTATTTCGAATGGTTGTCCCCATGCCGAAATCACTTCATCTTTTGTATCTCCGGGCATAACCTCCTTATTAGACATTAAGTACGGAGAACACCCGCTAAGAAATAAAACCAAACTAAGCAACATATATTTCATTTTAGTGATGGCTCCTTTTTGGTATAAATTCCAGATATTCTTCTGCCTCTTTATCACATCCCTCGCAAAACAATTTATCTTCCTCTAAGCAAAATGTTCCACCTAACTCATCTAGAAAAAGTACTTCCCAAATTTGATCATAGTTAACGCATTCTTTATTCCCGCATCTTAAGTTTATATAAAATTCTCTTGGGGCTGGCGTTCCTGGCGGATAATTATCGCCCTTCATATACATTTTATTTTACTCCTTGTAATTCTTTTAAGATGGCCCGTCGTTCTTTTTCTACCTTTTTCAGATCAATTTCAAAATATTCAGCCAATAATTGTTCTGTATTTGGTGCGCGGAAATAAAGTCTTTGCATATTCCCCTCTTGGTCCTCGGCGTCATCCTCACTATATATCCCATACCCCTTAGTATCGGCGAGCCATTCCAAGAACTCGCCTATAGCCTGGGATCTCACGCGAACCACCAACATCTTATCTAGTTCTGGTGTTTTAGTTTTCATTTCGGTTTTTCTCCAATCTTAACTTTCCGTTTTCTTCCATTAGTTCTTTTACTTGATTTACAAGTGCGTCCGCGTAGGGCCACTCGCCCCTAAGCCCATCTAATAATATTTTCTCAGCTTGTTCTTTCGGTCTTACCCCTGCCGCCATTAATTCTGGATCTGATCCCTCGGCCAACATACATAATGCTGATTCGAGAGTTTCTTTTAAACGCCTAGCTTCGTCTCTTGCCCCACTTTCAACATTCTGCAAAATAACAAGGAGTACGGGTATATTATTCTCTGCTACAGAACCAATTCCCCAATTACCCTCACAATATTGTCTCGCTATATTTTCTAAGTTCATTAACTTTCCTTAATGATTTTAATTATTTTCTTAATTCTTAATGTCCTGCACGACTTAGCATGAGGAAGACCCACGGTTCCTACGCAATAATCACATCTGCCATCACATATTATTCTTCCCTTGGCTAATAAGTCTACGAGTTCATCATAAAATGCCTCGTGTTTATATCTCATTTATACCTCCTGTATTTGAATTTCTGTAGTGGGCATTAAAATAAGTTGTGCTACTAGATCTTTTCTATTAACTCTAATATCAAATCTCCCTATATTCTGGGCATGAACTCTAATCTCGCCTTTCATCTTTGAAGTGATTAATCCTCCGAAAACATAAAGTCCACCCAGTTCATTCCCAAAATCTTTAGGAACAATTAACCCATGATATCCGGGCGGAATCTCAATGGATATGCCAATAGGAATTCCAAAATATTCTCCTGGCCTAATAATAAGAGGTTTCTCGGAATTAGACCTCAAATTGATATACGATATTGGTCTATCCGAAATAATTGGCGCATCATTTCCCATGTTCCTTTTTAAGTTAACCTTTAATGCCATTTTATTTATCCTTTCGATGTTGTTTAAATTAATCCCAGTAAGTTTTTTCGCCAGCGAATCTCATCAAATACCATCTTTCATAATCATGAGCATAAACTGCTCCTACGCACCCATCCACAAGTGGTACGGTCTGCCCCACTATCCATATCGCAAATTCATTTTTATATCTTGGTGCCAGAGGAATCTCATTCATGTCTATATAATAATAACCTTGAGCAAAATGATGTTTCTCTGGCATATGTTTTTCTGGAACTTTACCCTTAGATTTCCCTTGCACTTTTCACTTCCTTTTCTTTGTTTAAGAACGGGCGAATATAGTCCATTCCTTTCCCTGTCAAAATTCTACCTTTAGTGGTTCTTTCTATAAATCCATGCTGAATTAATCTTGGCTCAACCCACCCGCTAATATATTTTGCATCTTCATTTATTGTCACGGATAGATTTTCAAGACCAGTTGATTTCGGGTAAATTGAAGCCAATATCTTTAGTATCCGATGAGCTATTTCGGGTAATCCAATCCCATCTATATTATTTAGATTAAACATCGTCTCGGCTACCTTTTTATCTATAATCTTTTTCTCCATTACGATAGCTGTATTTACTGCGGCCCGAGATAAATTAATAAGAACCCTCGGTATACCGTCACTCCGAGTTGCTATGTCTCTTGCCGCTTCATCG